>Ga0193717_1000388_pt1 | contig 30975 bp, 22 predicted proteins | sample U2c2metaG_FD_145900 | JGI IMG/M metagenome (GOLD analysis project Ga0193717, IMG submission 145900) | Soil microbial communities from a riparian zone of the East river system, Colorado, United States - U2c2 | ecosystem: Environmental > Terrestrial > Soil > Riparian zone | place: USA: East River... | reverse complement strand
CAGGAAGATGATCAGTGTATTCTCCAGCTCGCCGGTTTGTTTCAGCGCTTCAATAATACGGCCTATACCCTGGTCCATACGATCTATCATCGCCGCATGTACGGCCATTGCCATTGCGTCCCATTCTTTATCAGGGTTATCCTCCCATTTTAGATCGCCTTTCCAGCGTTCAGATAATTTGGTTGTTTTTGGATCTATCAAGCCCAGCTTTACCATTTTATCATAACGTGCTTTTCTTACTACATCCCAGCCGGTCTTGTAGGTATCCTTATATTTGACGATATCCTCTGGTTTAGCCATCAACGGCCAGTGGGGTGCATTTTGGGCCACATATAAAAAAAACGGCTTTTTGCTGTGAGCATAGCTCTTTATATAAGCTACAGCGGTATCGTTTATAGCGTCGGTATGGTAATAATTCTTTGGTACTGTTTTAATGGGCTTAGTACCGCTTACCAGGCTAAATGGATCGAAATAATCAACCACGCCCCATATCGTTCCAAAAAACTTATCGAAACCGCGGCTGGTCGGATATTGGTCCAGGGGTGAGAAATCACCGAATTCTTTATGATGGTCCAGCCAGTCCATCTGCTCCTGTCTGGTTTTCTGGCCGTTAGTGTTCGATACATGCCATTTACCCGACATGGCTGTATTGTAACCGGCCGTTTTTAGCACTTCGGCCAGCGTAACGGCATTTTTGGTAAGGTGACCCAAATAACCGGACTCGTCCTCAGCATCCGTCATTTTCCCGACGCCTGCCTGCTGGTTATACAAACCCGTTAACAGTGAGGCGCGGGTCGGGCAGCAACGAGACGTATTATAAAACTGCGTATACCTGATGCCATTTTGCGCCAGGTAATTAATATTGGGGGTATTAATCTCGCCGCCGTAACAGCCTATGTCCGAAAAGCCAAGATCATCCGCCAAAATAATAACAATATTAGGACGCTTGGGGGCCGGTTCTTTTGCGCCTTTTCGTCGTTCGCCAGAAAAACTTAATATTAAGGGCAAGCTTAGTAAAGTTGTTATTTTTATTATATGTTTCATGATTTTTCATTGATAGAGCACAATTTTTATAGGCTTATTCATTTAATTTCGGAAGTGATGCCCACCATTTAGTTAATTTATCTTTCAATTCAATGGCAACTTTCGGAAAATCTGCTACGATATCTTTGGTTTCATTTTTATCGTTCTTTATATCATATAACTGTCCATCACTGCCATCATTGTTCATCAGGAATTTCCAATCTCCTGATCGTATAGCCAGATTGGGGCTTTTATCCCGCCCACGAGGATAATTGAAAGCGATATTATTACGGCCATATTCCCAATACATATCCATGTTCCTCGCGGATGGTTTTCCCAACAAAACTTCACTCCTGTCTTTACCATCGCCTTTATAGGTGGCTGGTAGCTTTACACCCGCTATTTTAGTTAGCGAAGGCAACAGGTCCAGTGAACTCAAGACCGAAGTTTCGTCTATTGTACCAGGTTTAATATGACCGGGCCAACTCACGATAAATGGCATGCGGGTACCCCCTTCGTATAACGACAGTTTGGAACCGCGCAGTCCCGCCGCGCGGCTACCTCTAAAACTTGGCAGCGGCCCGTTATCACTGGTAAAAATCACAATCGTGTTCTTATCAAGTCCCATATTTTTCAATCCGTCGAGTAGCCTGCCGATCTGTACATCGTATTCTTTTAAAACTAATTTAAATGCAGCTTCCTCTTCAGGGTTCATAGGGAACTTACCCGTATATTCTGTCTCTGTCCGGGGTACCCAAGGCGTATGCACATCATCGGGCCATAGATTAACGAAACAAGGTTGCCCCTTATGCTTCTGCAAAAACGCCAATGTTTTATCAACAAAATATTTTGTTCGGTCCCAGCGTTTTATACTGTCTTTTTCTGACCATATCCAGTTTGTGGCAGTAATCATCGGGTCGGGGTCGGGACTTTCATAGGTGCTAACATGCTCATCATATCCATACTTTTCAAAGCCTGGCGCATTTTTCACGTCCCGACCGCCGCCTAAATGCCATTTGCCGAAATGTCCCGTAGCATACCCGGCACTTTTAAAGAACTTAACAATTGTTGGCGCATCAGGATCAAGATAATCTGCCTGTTGCGCATTACGGTTATGCTTGCGGTTATCTAAATAAGTACTAAAGTTCCATCGTCCCGGATAATTACCAGTTATAAAGCCGGCCCTGGATGGTGAACATATGGCCGCAGCGCTGTAAAAGTTTGTAAACTTCCGGCCGCTTGCCGCTAACCTGTCAATATTAGGAGTTGGAACAAAATTACCACCAAAACACCCAACATCGCTATAGCCCATATCGTCCGTCAGTATATAAATAATATTAGGCCTGTTATCGGTCGCCGTATGTGTTGCGGGTTGGGCAAAAAGCGCACTGTTCAATAGAACGGCCGCTGTAATGAGGATTACACTCAAGACCTTTAACTTTATTTCTTGTTGGTTTATCATATAATGCAATTTATTATTAAAGTTTCTGATGACTTAGCAGCTAGGGAGATCAGGCTTATTGCTTCCCCAATCTCCGTAGTTGCTTTTCCTGATAAGGTTACCTTTGGAATGTAAAATATCGATCTCTTACCATCCCGGATTTTGAGTAAGTTTTGGATTTATAATAACTTCCTGCCTCGGGATCGGCCATAAGTAGTCTTTTTGAGCAAAAGTTCGGACCGCGCTATTATTTGTAACCGTAATCAACTTTCCGTCCTTAACATAAGTAATTCCTTTTATTGGTCCGGGCATAACCAATTCTGCCGTCTTCCAACGACGTATATCAAATAAGTGAAGCCCCTCAAATGCCAGTTCAACGGTACGTTCGTGCCTTACGGCAACTCTTAGTTCCGCCTGTGTTTTACCGGCGGGAATCGGCGGCATGTTTACGTCGCTGCGCGTCCTTACTTTGTTGATTGCTAAATAAACGCTTTCATCCAGTTGATTAAGTTCAACTTTTGCCTCTGCATAGGTGAGCAGAATCTCTGCATACCGAATGAAGATCAGGTTGATACCGCAATTATTGGGTGAAACCAGATCCTCGGAGTTAATGTATTTCTTTACATTGTAACCTGTTGACGTTGCAAACTGATTACCTCCGCCAATGGCATCCGATGTGCCGCTTCCGGGAACAGGGTTAAACGGTTTGTTGTTAAATAACATATCACCGGGCAAAAACATGGTAAAACGCATCCTGGGATCACGGTTATTATAAGGATTGAACGCGTCAAAACCACTGCCCGGATCGGCGATCATCTTCCCATTGGTCATTTCAAATTCGTCTCCCAATTGTTTGGTTGGAACCACCTGGGCTACAGCGGCCGCCAAAGATGCGGGGGCAAGCTGCGAAAACACATTGTTTGGATAAACATCTTTTAAAAACTGTTTATCCCAGATCACTTCACTATTATTTTCCGCCGGGTAACTAAATAACTGACCATATTTTGGATACAGCGAATATACATTCATATCGATAACTGCCTGTGCGGCGGCGGCGGCTTCCTGATATCTACCCGCATAAAGCATCGCCCGGGCTTTAATAGACAATGCGGCCCCTTTGCTCAACTTCCGTTCTGGTCACATTCGCCCCTTCTTCGATGGTCAGTGTTTTGGTAACTAGCGGAACAGCACCATACAATGATACTAATTTCAGATAAAAATATGCCCTTAAAGTGGTCACCTCACCCTTCCTTGCGTTGACAAGTGCGGCATTGGTAACCGTAATCTTGCCGACGTTTTCCAGAAAGTTATTTGCCGCGCGAATGCCCTTGTAACAGGTTGTATATTGTTCATCGAATTTTGCGTTCTGTGCATCGGCAATTCCTTGCTCAATTGGTGACTCGGTTGCACCCGTGGCATTATAATGACCGATGTCAGAAAAACCATCCGTAAACAATAATGGAACATTGCTAACTGTAGCGGCATCCATAAAAGTATATATAGCTGTTGATGCGTTAGTTGCGTCAGCATCCGTTTTCCAGAATATTTCAGAGGATATCCGGTCAATCGGTATGGTTTCCAGCAAACCCCGGCGACAGGAAGTAAAAGTGAACACCATACACAACATCATCGTGTAACCAATATTTTTTATATTTTTCGTTTTCATAATTTTCACAATTCAGGATTAAAAATTTACGTTTACACCGAATGTATACACCTTGGTTTGCGGATAATAGCTTAATCGTCCTGTAGGGAATTCCGGATCCAATCCCCATTTATTGGCTTGTGAAACCGTAAATAGGTTTGTGCCGCTCACGTACATTCTCAGCTTCCGGATCTTAAGGAAATCTGTAACCGATTTGGGAAACGTATAACCCAACTGCAGGGCTTTTATCCGGGCATAACCCATCTCGACAACCCAGTGATCAGATATCTGGGTGTTTTTTTCTGTATTTTTCTGTGGCCTCGGATACCTGGCATCCGTATTATCGGGCGTCCAGTAGTCATTGGCCAGATCAATTACAAATGATTCGTTTGCGCCAGCTGCAATAATTGCACCCGAAATCCGTGCTTTTTGCTGTATAGCACCCTGGACCGAGATATAAAAATCAAAGTTTTTGTATTGCAGATTCGAGACCAGTCCAAAAGTATAATGCGGAAACTCGTCTCCCAGATTGGCACGATCCGCGGCAGTTATTTTACCATCTCCGTCCAGGTCGACATATTTAAGATCCCCGGGAAACGTATTCGGATCATACTTTGCTGATTTTGCCACGTCATTGGCATCTTTGTAATACCCGTCCGTTTTGAATCCCCAAAGCACGTTTATAGGCATACCTACATTGGTTGCATACAGTCCATCCAAAGAAGATCCCGTAATATATGGCCCGGTTCCTTTCAGGTCAAGAACTTCATTTTTATTATTAGATATATTAAAATTCATGCTGTACTTGAACGCATTATCCATATTGTTATAATCTAATCCAAACTCCCAGCCCTTATTGGAAACAACACCTGCATTTTGGATAGGAGCATTCAACCCGATTACACCTGCAATAGGAAGGTTTAGCAATATGCCCGATGTGAGCTTATCGTAGTAATCAACCGTGACGTTTAGTTTACTGTTCAGGAAACTCATATCAAGCCCGATATCTGTCTGGCGGGTTGTTTCCCATTTGATACCTGTATTGGCGTAGTCCAGTGCGGCGTAACCGGTCGAGGCTGCACCTCCATAGTTATAATTGCGTGTATTGATCGCATCATAAAAAGTATAGTTATCTACCGTTTGGTTACCTGTTTTTCCCCAGGAACCACGAAGCTTTATATCCTGGATAACACCCGATAAAGGCTGCCAGAATTTTTCCTGTGAAATGCGCCATCCTGCAGAAAAGGACGGGAAAAAACTATACAGATTATCGCCGGTGAATTTTGATGACCCATCATACCTGCCATTGACTTCGAACAAATATTTATCACTGAAATTATAGTTTAAGCTGGCGAAATAAGACCGCAGACCTGATGTTACATCATTACCATTATTATCCTTCGAACTGGAAGCTCCCGCACTAATGGCCTGGATCTCGTTATTATAGAAAGTATTCCGGAAAGCGCCCAGATTGCTTGCACTATTAAAGATCTGTGAATATCCGCCTAATATTTTAATGCCATGCTTATTTATATCCAGGTTATAGTTAAGCGTACTGTTAATTGTCTCCAGGTAGGTGTCCGCCCTGTTTTCTGTCAATGAATTTAAAGTCCTGATCTTCGTTCGCGAAGGATTGTTTTGATCCGTGAAGGAGTAGCTGGCAGTGAATATTTTTTGCCGGTCAAAAGTGCTGGTAACACCATATTGGGTATTGAAAGAAAGACCTTTTACAATATTCCAGTTTCCACGCAGATTAAATGAAATATTATCAAAGTAATCCTTGTTATAACCTGATTGCTCGGCGCTACTCAGCGGGTTATTTCCCTGTGCGCTTAACCCATAGCTGCCATCCGGATAACGCGGCACTGTCAGCTGTGAGTTGTGCAGCGTATTGAAATAAACGTTGTCGATATCCTGAGGCTGGGTACTGTAATTTTTCCTGTAGTTCCCGTCAAAATTAAAATTAAACTTGCTGGAGGCGATGAGGTCGGTGTTGATCCGTACCTCCTGTACATTAGCGCTGACATTTTTAATGATACCGTTTTGTTGAAAATTTCGGATATTAACCAGGCCTTTGAATTTATCAGAGCCCCCGCTAACACTAAAATTCTCATTATGTTGTAAAGCATTGCTAAACACCTGATTGAACCAATCATTCGCTAAAGGGTATTTAATACGATCTTTCGCAGCATCAGAACTATACGCGGCAATAAGATCATCACTATAAAAAGGAGCCCGTCCGGCATTTACATAAGCAGCATTTTGCTGTTTCAGGTAATCAACCGTATTGATGGAATTTGGATGATTGGCCAATTGCTGGATACCGACATAACTGTTAAAATTTGCCGTAACAGGTCCGTTCTTCGCACGCTTGGTTGTGATCAGAATAACACCTGTTGCGGCCCTTGATCCATAAATCGATGTGGCTGCTGCATCCTTTAATATAGATACTGATTCAATATCATCCGGATTGATGTTGTTGATGGCCTGTTCAAGATTATCAACCAATATTAAAGGGTTGTTTCCGCTTAGTGTGGTAATTCCTCTTATCCGGGCTGTAACATTGGCCCGGCCCGGCGCACCGCCTTTGTCCAGGATAGTAAATCCGGGTGACAATCCCTGAAATGCCTGAATAGTATTGGTTACCGGTCTGCGGGCTATGTCATCGGCCTTAATTACACTTACCGCACTGGTGAGGCTGACTTTTTTTTGTGTAGCGTATCCCACAACCACAACATCGTTTAATGATGTCGTCTGTTCTTCCAGAACAACATCTACGGTAGTGCGGTTACCTATTACCACCTCCTGTGTTACATAGCCAATGAATGAAAAGATAAGTGTATTATTTGGTTGCGCATCAATAGTGAAATCTCCGTCACGGTTTGTAGTCGTAACCATTTGATTTTCTTTCACCTTTACGGTTACCCCGGGTAATGTTTGCTTTTTTGGATCTGTAACCCTACCCGTTATGCGGACCTGTTGTTCAGCTGTTGTGATAACCGGTGGCTTTTTTTGCTTTATTACAACTGTGTTATCGTCCCCATAAACAATCTCCACCGATAGATTGTCAAAGCACAGGTTTAATACATTATGTAAAGTCGCTTTATTGGCTTTTATTGTTACGGGTGCACTTTTGTTGATGATGGCAGGGTCACAAATAAAATTGTAGCCGGTTTGCCTGGTAAGCTCATTAAGCACCTCCTTAACCGGTGTCCGCTTAAAATTTACGCTCACCTGTTGAGCGTAACTTGCGGCACTAACCTCCAATAAAGTTACCATGAGTATTATTACAGTCAATTTCATTATAACAAGAAACTTATGGACATAGGAAATTGTGTCCCCGCACCTGCGTGCAGTGAAAATTTTATACATTTGTTTAGGATTAAATAATAATTGGTTTTTACGATTAATTGGTTTTTATCCTTATTAGCAGTCAATGCTAACCAAGCCGGGCGTGGTTTCAACACTCCCGGCTTTTAGGAACGTTTGTAGTTATTTTGCTATAATAGTCACCCTCCTTTCATTTATTTTAAATTTTACGTTATCCATTAATTCAATATTCCTCAGCAGGCTTTTCAAGCTTTTACTGCGTGAATAATTTCCGTCAATATAAATATTGCTGATGTCCCCTTTATAATCAATGTCTACGTCGTACCATCTCGATACCTTGCGCATAATGCTGGCAATATCTTCATTATTGAACATGAACATTCCGTTTTTCCAAGCCATTGCTTCATCAATATCCGCCTGTTTAACAGTGATTTCATCATTCAGATTGTTGATCGCTACCTGTCCCGGCCTAATTATAGCGGTTTTGGTTTTAGAACGCACTTTAACAGATCCTTCAAGCAATGTTGTATATATGCACTTTTCATCGCTGTAAGCACTTACATTGAAATGAGTCCCCACCACTTCCACAGTCTGCCCGTTTGACCTTACCCGGAAAGGTTTGGCCTTATTATGCGCTACCTCGAAATAAGCCTCCCCGGTGATTTGAACCTCGCGGTCATTCCCTGTAAAAGCCGCTGGGAACCGGATCGACGACGCCGCATTTAGCCAAACATGACTTCCATCTGGCAGAACCACCTGGTATTGGCCGCCGCGCGGTGTACTGATCGTATTGAAAGCGGCCGCCCCGGCGGAAGAAGCCGCCTGAGCATTATAACTTATCTGCCCGTCCATCGTTTTGGTGATCGCTGTACCGCCTTCCGCAGCCAGGCGACCATTCCTTGCCCCGGTCAGTACGATCCGCTGTCCGTTCGCCAGCGTCAGTACTGCTTTATTGTTCTCCGATTTATTGTTTTCCGATATAATATCGTTTTTCGCTATCTGCACTTTCAGTTTCTGAAGATTTGGTTGGGTTAAAAAGAAAAGCCCGATTCCAATACAAATAATAATGGACGCCGCTGCGGCAATACGCGGCCACAAGCGCCTGATCGCCGGCGTTGTCGGGTCAGGCGGCGGTAGCCCGGCGCTGATCTGACGGTTACGCGCCTCGTAATCCGGCTGTCCCGGCATCGCCTCTTGTTTGTCGGATAATTGGTTATACCAGGTTTCCACCAGTGCCTCTTCTTCGGGCGTACACTGGCCAGCCAGGTATTTGTCGATCAGTTCTTTTGCGGTTTTGTTGTCCATGATAGCCGGACGATTCTTCGCCCTTTGTTAGTTAGACGCAAAGCCCTGATCAAAGTGGTACGCGGATTTTAAAAAAAATTAAATTTTTGGTGGTGTGGTTTATAAGTTAAGGATGCGCCAATTTTGTAGCTGTTGGCGCAACATCTTAAATATTGGAATCCTGTTATTTCACTCTTCACTATCTTAGATCGCCCAGCGACACCTTCGTTCAGAGCAGCGAGAACAAAAGGGCGCCGAGTTTTACGCGCAGAATCTTCAGCGCTTTGTAGACCTGCTTTTTAACCGTTTCATCGGCGATGTTCAGTTTTTCGGCGATTTGACGGTGTGTCATTCCCTGGTTACGACTTAATTCAAACACCTCTCGCATCTTTGGCGGCAGTTTGCTAATCTCCGATTCGATCTGGACGAAAAACTCCCGGTAGCGTACCTGCTCATCGGTTACGGATTCTCCCTTTTCGATTATTTCCGTCAAGGAACCCAGGTAGCTTTCCCGCACCCTGTTGTGCCGGATGTTGCTAATGACACGATTCCTAACGGCAGTGTACAGGTAAGTCTTCATGGAAGTGGTGATGGTCAGCTCGCTGCTTTTATACCAGATCGTGGTAAATACATCCTGCAGGATATCAACCGCTTCCTCTTCGTCCCGGAGCATTCTGCGAGCATGCTGGAACAGCACCGCCCAATAACGGTTATAAAACTCAGTGAACGCAACATGGTCACCCGACTTTAATAAGTCAACCAGTTCTGGGTCTGAAAGAGCACTGCGCGTCGTCAAGTAATTGGTTTCTTAAAATGAAGAGAGCTAAACGTAGCGCAAAGTAAATAATGTATTTGTAAATATGATATTATTGCATAGGAAAAAACCATCCATGCAAACAGCCCACCCATTCCCAAGCGAGGGTGGCAACATAATGATCGGCGGGAAATCCGGATAGGCTTGTGGCGGTTATGCTATTCTTACAAGAGAATGTCTTTGAGCTGGCTGATTTTTGCTCCACCCTCATGCCTTCTCGTCAAAGCGCGGTCACATTTGAAAATCTACAACATCGAACCGCCAAAATCCCTGAACCATTTAATGATACTTACCTGTTAAACAAATAGTTATAAACAAAAAAATGGAGCAAGAGACGCATAAAAATCTCATGCCCCGTGAAGGGTGGCTCACGGTGCAGAATCCACACCGTTTTATGGATGAATTGATTGAAATAGGCGATTTTTCAAAAAAACTCGAAACTTAGACGAATATTCTATGTATAATCAACTTGATTGGATAAACCACACCTGATTGACCCCAGTGGGCCAATTTTAAAACGACCACCTTTAGTGCTTCAATTCAGGTCTTTAGAAGGAGACATTAAACTGGCGAAGAGTGGTCCATGCTATTGGTTTTTCCACCTATATTGTCCTTTACGTTTGCTCGCCTGATTTGAAAGTAATATTTTTGAGAAACAAGGGGTTACCGGGTATTTTGTATGGATAGGAGGAATATTTTTTCATATAAGTACATAAGATGTTACACGTTTTTGGGGTGCCTGGCATTATTGTGCCTGGTAAACCGGGCCGTTGCGCAACAGGCAACCGTAATACGCAGCAGCGATTTTGGTAAACATAATCAGGTATTCCTTGATGATTCCCTTTGGTTTTTTCATCCTGGCGAATTGCCCGGCGATAAGTCTGCAACTACTACAGTCGGCTGGAATCCCTTGCACCATACCATTTTTGGCAAAACCAATGCGCCCCGGCAATGGCAGGGCATGGGCTGGTTTGGTATATGGGTAAGAGCCGATACGGGGTTGGTGAGCCACAAACTAGCCCTCCGCATTAATCACGACGGTGCTTCTGAAATATTTTTGGATGGCAGGCCGATAGGCGGCTATGGCAAGGTTGGCCATTCGGCGCAGCAAATGGAGGCTATCCGCGCGCCAAGGGAACTGATCCCACTTTGGTTTGCCGATACCCGCCCCCACCTGCTTACTATCCGGTATTCAAATTTCTTTGGTGTTTACCCCGATTTTTATGGGTTCCAGCTTACGGTAGGTGACTATGTAAAACGTGCCGAAAAAACAAGGGCGGATAAACAACTATTTGATTATTTGCCCATGTTTGCTGCCGCGCAGCTGATACTGGGCCTGCTGCATTTTCTGTTTTTTCTTTTTTACCCCCGGCAAAAGCTCAACGCGTATTACGCATTGTTTGTATTGCTGATAGGCATCAACGGTTTGGCAGTTTACCAGTTTTACTTAACGCCCTATCCTTCGATGCAATACCTTGCCGATTTTACAACGCTTGCATGTAAAGCATTGATCATGTGGTCGGCAGTGATTTTGCTTTACGTGCTCAATTACCGCCGGGTACCGCGTTGGCGCATGGCGACCTTAACAGGCATTACGCTGTTTTACCTTATAGGGTATATGTTAAAGTTTTGGGTTTTTAGGGTGGAAACATGGAATGACTATTTTTCAGTAGCCTATTTTGTCTGTATGATGGATGGCTTATGGTCGGCAGCCCAGGTTATTAAAAGGGGGCAAAAGGATGCCTGGCTTATCGGAATTGGCGTAGGCACCATAATATTGGTTTATTTTTTTGCCTGGGATGATACGTTTACCATCTGGCCCTATGGCCTTAACGCCATGCGCTTGTTTGTAATGGGTGCGGGATCATTAGTGCTGCCGCTTTGCCTGTCGCTTTACCTGGCGCTTGATTTTGCCCGTACCAACCAAAAACTTGCGGCAAAGTTGCGTGAGGTGGAAAGCCTATCGGCCCGGTCCCTTGCCCAGGAGGCAGAAAAAACAGAACTGATAGCCACCGAAGCCCGCCGGCTGGAGCAGATTGTGCAACTGCGTACTGCCCAGCTGAAAGAACAGGCCGATAAGCTGCTGGAGTTAGACGCGGTAAAATCGCGCTTTTTTACGAACATTACCCACGAGTTTAAAACTCCGCTTACGCTGATCATGAATCCGGCTAAGGAGTTGTTGTATACACCTACCGGGGATACCAGTAAAAACCTAAAGCTGATCATCAGCAATGCCGAACGTTTGCTACAGCTGATTAACCAGCTATTGGATTTAAGCAAGGTAGAAAGCGGCTTGATGTATGTAAACCTGACGCCGGTAGATTTGGTGGCGCTGGTGAAATTGCACACCCTCTCCTACGAATCGCTGGCTTTACAAAAGGACATCACGCTACATTTTACTGCCGACCGGAATGCTCTTTGGATCTTAGCCGACCGGGATAAAATGGATAAGATAATCCTCAACATACTATCAAACGCCTTAAAATTTACCGATGAGGGAAAAGTAGAAATTGTACTGAGCCAAAACGCAAAAGCAACTAACAGCGCCTTCGTCCTTACGGTGAGGGATACAGGGAAGGGTATACCGGCGGCTAAACTGCCGTACATTTTCACCCGCTTTTACCAGGCCGATCCGTCGGATACCCGGTCGGCAGAGGGCACGGGTATTGGGTTGGCGCTTACCAAAGAATTGGTTGAACTGATGGGTGGGCAGATAGGGGCCGAAAGTGCAGAGGGTTTGTTTACACAGATCCGAATTGATATGCCATACCAGGCTGCTGAAGCGGTTACCGAACCGGACGCGGAAACATTATTTGGTGAGTTATTTACACCGATGCCCGAAACGGGTGAAAAGTTGATTGCCGATGAAGGCAGTCCGCTGATCCTGCTGATTGAGGATCATCACGAACTGAGGGAGTTTATACGGCAGTCCCTGGCCGGTAGTTATAGGTTAATTACCGCAGCAGATGGTGAAGAAGGCATTGCCCTTGGCCTGCAGCATATCCCTAACCTGATTATTACCGACCTGATGATGCCCAGGGCAGGCGGCTACGAAGTGAGCGAAACACTAAAAAAGGACGAAAGAACCAGCCATGTCCCCGTCATCATCCTAACCGCCAAAGCCGACCTGGACAGCCGCATACAGGGCATTGAAACGGGTGCCGATGCCTATTTGGCCAAACCTTTTGATCAGCGGGAATTGCTTGCTTTGATTGAAAACCTTATCAGCGTACGCGAGCAATTGCGTTTGCGTTACAGCAACTGCGACCTGTGGCTTAAAGATACCACTGCCCTGCCATCCATTGAGCAGGATTTCATAGCGCGGATACGCCAGGCTGTAGAAAGCCACCTGAACGAAGAAGGTTACAGCGCCGATCAGCTTGCTGCCGATATGGGGCTTAGCCGCACACAACTGCACCGCAAATTAAAAGGACTTATTGGCCAGGCCCCGGGCGAACTGATCCGCATTGTTCGCCTGCAATACGCGCATGACCTGTTGGAACGTCGTGTGGCAACCGTATCCGAGGTGGCTTATATGGTTGGCTTTGGCAGCCCGGCCAGTTTTTCGGCCAGTTTCTCTCGCCATTTCGGCTTTGCCCCAAGTAAGGTGGTAGAGGCCTGATCTTTACCAATTACTTATAGGTTTTAAGCAAATTATTGCTTCCCGATAAAAAATGCAACATACGCGAAAGCATTTTTCAGGTGGGCTTATGTTTATTTGGGAACGATTAACACCAGCGTTACAACCCTTGGTGTAATGTTTGGCGCGGTTTCAAATCAACAAATCTTTAAACTATCTACTATGAAACGCTATGCATAGGGTTCGTTCAAAAAGATATTTGAGAGGGACACCAAACAGGTAAAATATAATTGGTAAATTCTCTTTAGTATCTTGCAGCAGATACTAAATCAATGAATAGCAAAAAGAAAAAGGCGGATGCTTTATTGGTGAGTTTGAGGATACTTAACCAGATAGGCGCATCCATTCTTTCTGAGTTTACCATTGAGCAGATGATAGATACCGTTTATGAGCATGTTAATAAACTCATGGATGCCTATTCATTTGCCATAGGGATCTATAATCCGGTATCTGAGCGTATTGAATATATTGGGGCAAGGGAAAATAAACAGAAATTGCCTGCTTTTTCTATTTACGCACATAGCGAGGAACGGTTTTCAGGATGGGTGTTTTCTCATAAAAAGGAATTATTGATCAATGATTATGAAAATGAATACCATTTATACCTGCCCCATGCTATTACACCAATGCAGGGGATCAATCCTGCTTCGCTGATGTATATTCCTTTATTCATCAACAAGGAGATCATCGGCTTGCTTTCTGTACGAACCCTGGAAAAGAACGCCTACGGCCCGCAATCTATGGAAATCCTTAAAACACTTGCTGTATTTATCGCAAAAGCGATTGAGAACACCCGGGTATCAAACGGCAACAAACCAGCCGCCATCAGGCAGGTTCCTGAAAACTATCTCTTAAATCCGCTTTCAGGCAGAGAGCTTGATGTCTTGGGCCTATTGTCAAAGGGGCTCACTAACCGGATCATAGCAAATGACCTTTTCATATCCCCGAGTACGGTGAAAACACATACGTTAAATATCTATCAAAAACTAGAGGCCGGCAACCGGACTGAAGCTATCGTTAAAGCAAAAGCTTATGGATTGATCGGTTAAAATCCACCAAATGGTGGATTTTTCGCCGGATAATCGTCTTTAATTTTGGTTCATAAACAGACAATCAGTTTTATGAACACCTTATCAAATCAGCTTCCTCTCCATATTTCCGGCGAACAAATGCTGGAACGCTCGCGCTGGTTCGGTCCAAACCTGGTAACTTTCCTAATCACATCGGCAGAGACGAAAGGTGCTTTCGCGCTGATCAGGTGCGTCCTGAAAAAAGGTTTCGAACCTCCGCTCCATATCCATAGTAATGAAGATGAAAGCTCATTTATCCTGGATGGCGAGATCCGGTATCAAGTCGGGGAAAGGGATATCCATGCCAGGGCCGGCGACTTCGTACATCTCCCTAAACTGGTGCCGCATACTTTTAAACCGGTCACTGATACGGTAACCTTGCTCCTGCTGATCACGCCGGGCGGATTTGAAGCTATGTTCAGGCAGTGCAGCAGACCCGCAATAGAATTCGCGCTGCCCCCGGTTACAGGCGAAAAACCTAATGCTTCCTTCTTTGAACTGATGACCAGGGCCAATAAAGACCTCGGCGTTCTTTTGCTACCCGATCTGTAGCAAAATATAATATAATCTGTCACATCTTTTAAACATCAAATTACCAACACCATGAAAAAAACATTATCAATTCTGCTGCTGATCACGTTATCAGCCTGTACTAAAGACAAGCCGCAACCCCTGACCTATATGGTTAATAGTAGCACTTCAAAAATCGGGTGGAAAGGGTCAGCAATCGATCACGCCCATATCGGGTCTTTTGACCTGAACGGAACGGTAATCACCAATCCCGACGGAACGGTTAAGAGTGGGGATTTTACCATACCTGTTGCCTCTATCATGGACTATGACCTGACTGATCCGGCCAAACAGCAATTGCTTGATGACCTTAAGAGCGCTAACTTCTTTAAGATAGCTACCTACCCGGATACCAAATTCCACATCACCGCCGTCGCGCCTTATAAGGGTACCGACACCAGCGCTGTTCAAGGTGCCAATTACCTGTTGACCGGAGATTTTACCATGACAGGGGAGACACATGAGTTGTCTTTTCCGGTAAAGATTGACCGAACGGCCGACAGCTTAAAGACCGAGGCTAAATTTAAACTTGACCGTACCAAATGGGGTATGAACATTTATAACGACCCATCAAAACCACTTTACATTTACCCTGATGTAAATATCAGCTTGCACATCCTGGCGGCCAGATCAAAATGAGATGCCATGTCCCTAACGGGCAGGTTGCAACGCAACAAAATCGAAAGCATTTGCAACATACGCGAAAGTAATTTTCGGATGGGCTATGTTTCTTTGTGAAGCAATTGTGCCAGCGTTACAACCTGAGGCGATCATGTTTGGCGCGGTTTCAAAACAAATATTCTTACCTACCTATGAAAAACCTAAAAACAACCTTGGCGATACCGCTTATAGTGATACTAAGCTGCGTAATATTTCCCGGATGCAACTATAGTAAAGGTGCCAAAAAAAACCTCCGCACCGGCTTATCATTCAGCTACAATGGCTTTATCGTGCGGGATGTTTTATTGATAGACCCGGCCAATAAACCAATGACCGACAATAAAGTACAATTGAATAGCCAGATGGCTATAGTAGCGCTTGGCATAAACAATTATGGGCTTAAGGATGGCAAGGCCTTCCCAGGGATGATGCTTTTGGTTACCGATAAAATGGGCACCCCGGTACTTAATGCCGCCGACCTGTTTGCCGGCGACCAGGGCCATCCGCCGGCAAGCGCTAACGAACTGCGTGGTGATATCACCATTGCAAGGCCGATGGTAGCCGGCGAAACCTACCACGTAAAAGTGCGCGTTTGGGACAAGGTAAAAGCAGACAATGAATTAAATATTGAAGCTGACCTGGTTGTACAATAAATTGTTATACACCTCAAAATCTGTTAATCTTTTAAATCATTTACCATGGCTCTCATTTTTATGCCGAGGAAATCGGCCCTTATTATCCTGTTAGTGCTGGGTACAATGTGCCTGGTGGATGGCATTGCCAAAAAAGATTCCAAAGAGATCCTGATGGCATTGGCCATATTGGGATATGCTATAGTAAGCCTGGTTACCAACCTGGCCAATAAAAACGACCGGGAACGTAGCAATTCAGTTAACCCAAACCGATAAACCTAAACAAGCACCATTATGCCCGACGAAAAAAACTTTTGGACCACCGTGCCGGGAATTATTACCGGCCTTGCCGCTATAGTTACCGCTATTACCGGTTTAATTGTGGCATTAAACGGGGCCGGTTTATTTAGCAAATCGGCGGCAGCAAACAAGGCATCCACCGAAACAAAACAAGAGGTTAAAAAAGATGCGGATAGTTTGACGGGTAAAAAAGAGGAACCGCAAAAGGCGGTTGAAAAGCTTAAGCCGGTATTTGCAATGACCGCGGTAAAAATTGAAGATCATGAATATAAAATTCTTAGCTCATCACTTGAAGCCATAACACCAGAAAGCAACTCGCTGAAAATTAAAATAAAATACAAAAATAATAGCAACTATTCGCCGGCTACATTCTGGAACGAAGGCTTTAGGCTGGCTATTGATGGATCCCTTACCGCACCTTCAGGAGATTTAAGCGAACTGGTTGAACGCCATGCAGAACTGGCTGGGACCGTAACTTTTGAGGTGCCGAACAATGCCAAAGATCTTGCTTTGCACATTCTTGATGTAGGAAAAGATATATCCATTCCGATAGAACTGGTGCCAGATTAATTCCCGCCTGGTTTCGTGCCGTGGCACAACGAACCCGAAAGGATTTGCAATAAACGCGAAAGTGTTTTTCAGGCCCATCGTGTTTATTTATCGGGTAATATTTAAACCGGTTACCGATATGATGAAAGCATCGGCTATAAGGAGGATATTTTTTCCCTTTACTTTTTAAGCATTTTATAAAATCACAATAAGGAACCTTAAAATCTGCCAGAAATGAAAACACTTCAAAACTACTTTACATTTAACTGGATGCAAAACACCTCCAAAAGACCCGAAAAAAATGAGATAGCAAGCATTATTTCAGAAAAAAACGGAAAAAGCTGTGCCAAATCCGCGCTTGCCGCCTTGCTCGCGGGTAGCTTATTAATTACTGTGTATGGTTGCGGCAAACCCACTGATAACCCTAACCCCACTCCTGTAAATACCACGGGCTGTGCTATTACAGGTGATGTTGACGAGGCGCTTGGGTCCCGTATATTTGAGTATGACGATAAAGGCCTCCTTGTAAAAATGACAGGCCCCAATTATTATTATGGGCCTTTCGTCAGAACTATTACATCTGCGAAAGCTGTCGATGCCTATCCTACTTCGTCGGTTGATGGTCATGGCAATCATTATAACGGCAATATTAACATTACCTATAGTTATAGTGGCGGCAGCGGGAATATTTATGATGGCAATCCCGAATATTTACACGAATCGTTTGTTGCTTCTAACCCACCTAATAATTTCAAAAGGGACTCGTTGTATCAATTCAAATTTGACGACGCAAAGAAACACCTGACTACAGTTTTTATAGTGGGCAGTGGCTCCCGAGATGCCAATGGTTTCACGCTTTTCAGATATGAACTCAGTTTTGCCTATGATGCCAACGACAACGTAAACCAAGTAAAAATTATATACGATTGGTCAAAAAAGACCGTTGTTTATCCGTCTGGTGAGGGCCGGATTGATTACATACAAACCTCTGATGAAACGCTGAATATAACTTATGACAATAAGCCCTCGCCATATACGGCTATCTCCAAATATTGGAAATTCATAGGCGAAGATTTTAGTGGTTTTGGCGCCTATAACCTGGATCTGCTTCGTTTTTGGGCAGGCCGCTGCGCAATCCTGAGCAAAAATAACCCAGTTAAAATTACCGGGAAACTGATAACCACCGGTGGCGCGGCAGCTGTGGACATTAACGCAACCCTTACCTATCAATACAACGAGAAGAATTTTCCGGTTAGCATGGCCATTAATGGTGCAGGCGTAAATGCATTTACTTACAACTGCAAATAGACTGGTTAGCGCAAGTTCTGTGTATAGGTAATGCGTGAATAATCATATATATCAAGGTTCAAAACCGAACATGCGTTGTATCGAAATCGAACTATAAAAAATATTATTTATTTTTAAATAGCTGATTCACAGTGGACTATACTTAGGCATTGATTTTGAAAAATTCTATTTATAAGGCCTGGCATTGTGGGCTTTAATCCATAAAAATAAACTTATGATAAAGAACCATCTCAAGATCGCATGGCGTAATCTTTTAAAAAACAAAGTATTTTCATCTATAAATATTTTAGGGTTATCCCTTGGCATATCCGTGTGTTTTGTCATTATCCTATATGTAAAAGATGAATTAAGCTATGATAAATACAATACGAAGGCAGACCTGATAGCGCGTATACAGTTCAAAGCAAATCTAAATGGAGGAGATATAAGTGAAGCCTCTGTAATGGCACCTGTTGCACAAGCTGTTAAAAGAGAATTTCCCGAAGTGGAAGACGCCACCCGGATTCAATTTATGGGCCCAGCAAAAATAACGTATGGCGTCAAAACCTTTAAGAATGATCAATTTGCCTTTGCTGATGCTAATTTCGCCAATGTTTTTACTTTGCCGCTAAGTTTAGGTGATACCAAAACCGCATTGTCCCAGCCTCATTCGGTTATTTTGTCAAAGGCTGTTGCTGAAAAGTATTTTGGAAACGAAGATCCTATTGGTAAAACAATAGCAGTTAATGGTAACGCAGACATTTATAAAGTAACGGGTGTATTTAATCAACTTCCGGCCAATTCGCACTTTCATATTGATCTTTTCGGATCGATGGCTGGCTGGCAGCCAGCGCAATCTGATTCCTGGATGTCCGGCGCTTTTTTCACTTACCTATTGCTGAAGCCAGGGACAAACATTTTAGCACTGCAAAACAAGTTCCCCGACATGGTTAAAAAATACATGGGGCCGCAAATTCAGCGGGACATGGGATTAAGCCTCGACCAATTTCGGACTAAGGGAAACAAACTAGGATTTATATTGCAGCCCCTTACCGCTATACATTTACATCCAAACGCAACGAATGAGCTTGAACCGGCGGGGAACGCATCATATGTTTATATTTTCGGGGTAATCGCCATTTTCGTACTGGTAATTGCGAGTATGAACTTTATCAACCTATCTACTGCAAGCGCCTCCAAAAGGGCAAAAGAAGTTGGCGTACGCAAGGTTATTGGCTCCGGTCGCTCGCAGTTAATCAAACAATTTTTAATGGAGTCTACATTACTGGTTTTTATTGCGTTGATCCTGTCGCAGGGAATTATATACCTTTCGCTGCCAACTTTTAATGCCATTACCGGCAAATCGCTGGCATTTGGCTTTAGCCTATCGGTAATCGCTCAAATGATCTTTATTGGCCTCCTTATTAGTTTAGGTGCCGGTATCTATCCGGCATTCTTCTTGTCGTCTTTTAAACCGATAACTGTTTTAAAGGGTAAACTACCCGCTAATACCGGGAGCTTAAGTTTACGAAGCAGTATGGTGGTATTCCAATTTTTTATTTCGGTAACGCTTATCATTGGGACTATAGTAGTTTATCAGCAGATGCGATTTATACAGTCTGTAAAACTTGGGTACAACAAGGAACAGGTGCTGATAATCCCCAACTCGTATGTGCTTGGAAAAAACGAAAAGGTTTTTAAGGATATAATGGCTAAAGATCCGCGTATAATCAGCGGAACAATTTCAGGGTACAAACCAGCCGGCCCAACCAATAACAGCAACGCATTGGTTTTTGCCCAAGGACATAATAACGCGACATTGAGAGCGGTAGGGTATCATGTTGACGAAGCATACATCCCTACCTTAGGTATGCGAATGGCAGCAGGCCGTAATTTTTCTATAGGTATGGCTACAGACTCATCCGCTATAATCTTAAATGAAGCGGCGCTTACGTCATTAGGATTAACATTAAATAATGCTGTAGGTAAATATGTACAACAGGTAAACAGCGAAAAAGGGCAAAATTTTGCTTACCATGTGATTGGAGTGGTGAAAAACTTTAATTTTCAGTCTTTGCATGAACCGATCTCACCGCTAATAATGACCCTAAAACCCGAGGGAGGTTTGATCTTTAAAATCAGGACAGCAGACTTGAGTGGCCTTATCGCAAGTATGAAAAAGGAATGGCTTAATTTCAATACCGATGAACCGTTTACCTTTAGCTTCCTGGACGATCTTTACAATAAAACGTATGCCGCTGAACAAAAAACAAGTATGTTATTGAACATCTTTGCCATCCTGACGGTAATAGTAGCCTGCCTTGGTTTATTTGGCCTGGTAACTTATTCTGCCGAACAGCGGGTTAAAGAAATCGGGGTCCGCAAAGTGCTCGGGGCAAGTGTTCTCCAAATCACCAATATGCTTTCGGCCGATTTTTTGAAGTTGGTATTTTTAGCGTGTATCATCGCTTTTCCGGTATCGTGGTGGGCAACGAATAAGTGGCTGCAAAGCTTTGCTTACCGAATAGCTATTCACTGGTGGGTATTTGCATTTGCTGCTGTTATCGCAATGTTAATTGCTATCGTCACTTTGAGCTTCCAGGCAATAAAAGCTGCAATGGCAAACCCGGTTGAAAGCCTTCGCTCGGAATGAAATCAGGATAAATTTATTTATCCATTTATTAGAAAACAGATAGTTCAAGTAATGTCATACTGAAAATGCAAGTGTTTAATATTGTTTGAACAATAAAAAGCTACATTGTTCTCGTTTGTTGAAATCTAGCCCCGAGGGGAATCGAACCCCTAAACGAGGTTTTGAAATTTAATTATTATGTTAAGTAACTCATGGCCATCAGAACTTATTGAAGTTCGCCATTTTGTTGCATATCAAATACTTACAAAGACTAGTAAGCTGCCAAAAACTTCAAATCTTCTAGAAAGTGGTTCGAATTCCGTCCAGTCTGGGGAGCAATGGCCTTGTGAAATTGCCGGATATGGTTCTTTGCTTCCCTTACTGCATAAGAAGTCCGGGTTACAACAGGTAATCTTTATTATGTTGGTCATGATTTTTAATAAAGGTTTCCTTTAAGGAGTAATTAAAAAAGTCGGCATACATAGCTTGTTATTCTGTCTTCAAACTTTTTATCGGGTTTGCCAATGCGGCTTTTATGGCCTGGAAGCTTACCGTTATTAATGTGATTAGTATAGCGCCAATAGCTGTAACGATAAATATCCACCATGCGACATCGGTGTGATACTGATAATTACGCAGCCAGTTGTGCATGAAATAATAAGCTACAGGCGAGGCAATAATTATTGAAATAGACACCAGTACGGCAAAATCTTTAGATAGCAATTGCCACAGGGCGAACACTGAAGCGCCCAACACCTTGCGTATACCTATTTCTTTAATGCGCTGTTCGGCCACGAACGATGCCATACCAAACAGCCCGAGACAGCTGATAAATATAGCCAGGGCGGCGAAAACAGTAGCCAGCTTACCTATGCGTTCTTCATTTCCGAATTTTTTGGCATATTCCTGGTCGACGAAGTGATACTCAAATGGCTGTTGCGGATTTTCGGTTTTTAACACCGAAGCAATGTTGCTGATAGCTTTACCGGCACTCATTTTCGGGCTGATCTTTAGCACTAAAGAGCCTCCTGGCCATTTCGCCAAAAAATAAACCATAGGTTGCACCTCATCATAAGGTGAACGGTTAATGATGTCTTTAGTTACCCCTATGATCTTAAACTTTTGACCATAAAAGGTTATGTGGTTTTCTGTCGGTTTTTTCATGTTCATAAAATCAGCTGCTGCCTGGTTGATGATCACCGCTGATGAATCGGAAAGGAATGATCGTGAGAAGTCGCGGCCTGCGCTAAATTCCCAACCTATGGTTTTGCCATAATCGTATGAAATATCCTCCTGGCTGAAATTGACATCCAGGTTAGGGTCTTCTCCGGGCCATCCCACGCCGCTGGTAGTACCGGCAACTTTGTTAGGCGGAGCATCTGCTTCGGCCATTTCAGTTATCGTGCCGTTACCTGCAAGGGTCTGTTTTATCGCATCAAAATGTTGGTGGAGCTCAATAGTTCTGACGGGTATGGCAACCAATCTTTCCTGGCTGTATCCTACAGGGCGGTCTTTGGCAAAAAGTATCTGCCGGATAACTATGATGGTACCGATGATCAGCACGATAGAAACGGTAAACTGAAGTACCACGAGTACTTTACGCGGGGCCGAAGCCAGCCGCCCGACCCGGAACGCCCCCTTCAATACCTTTACCGGCTTAAATGACGACAGGTAGAGTGCCGGGTAACTGCCGGTGATAATAGCGGTGACCAAGCTAAGGCCAATGCCGGCGAGCCAAAACGCTAGGCTGTTCCATGGAATAACTATTTGTTTACCGGCCAGCTGATTGAAGGCCGGGAGACTTAATCTCGCCAGTAGTAAGGCTGCTAAAAATGCCAGTAATACGCAAAGTAACGATTCACCGTAAAACTGTTGTATCAACTGGCTGCGGGATGAACCTATTGCCTTGCGGATACCTACCTCGCGCGCGCGTTTCTCAGATCTGGCTGTACTTAAGTTCATAAAGTTAATACAGGCCAGCAGCAGGACAAACACACCTACAATACCAAAAAGCCACACATATTGTATTTCGCCGCCGATGTTTTTTCCGTCCTTAAACTCGCTATACAAATGCCATTTACTCATTGGCTGCAGGAACAGCGCCGGTTTTGTTTTAGCTGAAAGCGGTTTTAAATGCCGCAGCTTTTCATCTCTTATTTTTAAAGACACTTCCCCGAGGTCGGCATTGTCAGCCAATTGAACATATAAATTAACAATGCCTGGCCCCCATGGCTCGTTCATTCCGCTCAAGCCTGCCTCAAAGTGGCCCCATGAACCAATAAAAGCCATGCCGCCAAGCGTGGTATTTTCGGGCAGATCTGCATAAACGCCAGCTATTTTTAGATTATCTAAACCGTTCCACCTCAAATTTAACTTCAACACTTTACCCATGGGGTCCTCATTGCCGAAAAATGCCTTCGCTGTAGCCGCCGATATTAATATCGACGAAGGGTCCTTTATAGCATCGCGCCTGCCCTCGAGCATATTTAATGTAAACAGGTCCGGTCCGCCGGTTTCCATAAAGCAGCCTTGCTCGTTCAGTTTTTTATCGTTTAAAGCCAGTATATAATCTCTCGGGAGTGTCGACATTGCTACAGACTTAAAATCGCTGCCATAGCTTTTGCGCAGCTCGGCTGCCAAAGGGTACGGTACATGGAACGAGGTTTTCACTTCGCCATTACTGGTCACATTTTGTATTACCTGCGCTATATGGCGGTAATTATTGTGATACTTATCAAATGATACTTCATCCAAAACCCACAAACTGATTAGCATTACCACTGCCATGCCTACTGCAAGGCCACCTATATTAATGAGCGACAATACTTTATTTCTAATAAGGTTGCGCCAGGCAATTTTGAAATAATTTCTGAGCATATAATTGCGATTTAATTTTACTGGAGCCCAACTTGGCGGGCTTCCCGAACGCAATATTACCGACGGTAGGTGTGATGGGATGGCCAACTTATCATTTGGCAACTCTTTTTTCAGGCCATTCTTATATTCTACCGGGGTTTTGCCTGTCATCTCTTTGAAAACGCGGTTGAAAGTTCTTTGGGAATTAAACCCCGACTCGTAGGCGATCCCCAGCAGTGTGAGCCGGTCGTGGGCCGGGTCCTGCATCTTCCGGGCAGTTTCACGAACCCTGAACTCATTAATAAAGTCGCTGAAGTTCTTTTCCATCCCCACATTAATAATCCGCGATAAATCGTGCGGATGGATATTCAGCTTTACTGCCAGGGAAGTCAATGTCAGTTCGGTATCCTCGTAAAGACGGTTTGCGGCTACGGCTTCCTTTAGCCTGCGGCTTTTTTTCTTTGCATCATATCTATCTGCTATCGGCATGGCCGGTTGTATGCTGCTATCCAATTTTAGCATCACTTCGGCGGCCACGCCAATAAGCACAAAAGCAACGGTAAAACTCAAGACATCATTAAACAGCCATAACATGCAAAGCAAGGCGAGCAGGTGCAAGGCCTTATCCAACCGGCGGAAAGCAAAGCGCGGCCTATCCATTAGCACCGGCTGCAAGCGGTTATAAAAATGCTGTATCAACCGGTGCGACAGGTATAAATACATGACAACCGAAATTAGCACCAGCCAGCCCGGCATCCAATACGTAACCAGCAAAGGGCAAAAATGGAGCATATCCTTTCGGCCAAATTGTAGGTTTGGTAATGTCATTCGCCGCACATAAAAATACAACAGCGGCCCCAGCGCCGGTAAAAAAATCGGCGAAAGCCCGCCAGTCTTCAGTACAATTACAGTTAAAGCGGCACTAAAAAACAGGTTGGCTGTTTGGCCTTCCCTTTTTGAGAATGCTAAAAGCAGCGCAAGTGTAAACCCCGAAAACAGAGTTGCCATGGCCGCCACATGGTACAGGTTAATATGGAATATATCAGGATTCAAGTAGTTCAAATAGCCCAAAGGCTGTTCCAAATTTACAATATATTGATATATACAAAATTATGCGATGATAAATATGTTTTGCTGCAATGGAAGCGAACATAGGGCGTCGGTTTTGAGGTGGGTGTGATAAATATTTAGACTCTGAAATTTAAATAGTATTCAGAACAAACCTCCAAAAGGGATTAGAACACCCGCAAAATCGTTCAAATATCTGAATAATAGATAGTTATATTATTGCAGTAAACGAATGATCGAGAAAACACCCTATCTAAAAAATAAGTTTAAATATCTAACTATCAAATAGTTATAAGTTTAAACTTATTGTAGTAGCCCATAAGGCAATTGAACCCGTTTAAGCCACTTTTAATTCGTTTAAAATCTTTAATTGTTCTACCAATTGGTTCGAATTCTGCCCAGGGTCTGGGGAGCAAATGAAATTCGAATCCGCCAGTACCGGAAGCGATTGATTTTTTCTAACTTTATTTAAGCGGATAATGCACGCGTCAAATTAATTATTTAAACTTCGTATGAAGAGTTCCGTGCAATATCGAGCATTAATTCCTTAATTAATATTTGGCCGCTATTCCATCGTTTTAAACTGTTAATGTATTTTATATCTTGTCTGTCTTTGATTATTAGATTGGGCATATAATAATCCCGCATTGACTTTTTCATTTCATTATGGATCTCATGTAAGCTCCCGTTTAAAATCAACTCTGGATCTTTTAGAATTAGATCAGCTAAGGCATCGGTCATACTGGTTACATAATATGGACAATCCCAATCATGCCTGAAAGGGTCATCGCCTTTAATATTTACTTTTTGTAAAGGAAGTGAAAGATCTTCAATGATTTCACCTATCGCATTACCAAATATGTTAGCATATTCAGCAATAAAATGATTCCACCAACGCGGATGTTGGGGAAGCTCCTTCAGTAAAGTATCGCAGACCAATACACGTATTGGAAAATGGGGATTTAATGGGTCCATTATGACTAAAGACGTCCCAAAATGCCCCTCTGTAGGCGAATGCCGACTGCATACTACAAAGAATTGCAACTCTTTTTCACCAGCTTCATGTAATGCTATTACCTGTTCTTTAATATCTTGTAAGCGATCTTCCAGAAATCCTCGCTTGAACATAACATTTAAGTTGCCGTCCGACTTAACCGAACACCTTTTACTGTTTTCATCGAAAACGTTTCCGTTAGCCGGACGGCTGGTAAAATGATTGCCACTATTATAGCGTATTTGCTCTGATTCAACTGGATAAGTACTAATATCCGAATTATCGCCTGCCTCGGTTTGTTTACATGGATGTACAGAACGGAACGGAATATGCATCTTTTCGCTATCCATCCTGTGGGCAAGGTTGTATATACGCTGTTCTATAGAAGCGAATAAAGGGTCTCCCGATGTTGGGTTAAAATAGACCTCACTTACGTCTCTTCCTAAATGACATGCAACTCCTCTTTGTTGCAACAATTGTTCAAGAGGATGAACTGAGTGCAGGAAAAAATCGCGTAACGCATCATTTGACAAATATTCCTCTAAAGATTGATCGAACCGAAGTAACGTTTCACCTTCATGTTCAAAAATCCAATTACGCAAAAACTGATTGACTTCAAATTCAAAATTAAGGTTTGCCGCTTCTGCCGTCTCTTTCGTATACATGGATTCTTGCGTGATTCGTTAATAGTTTCTTTAATATCTTTTTTATTTAATAATATTAGTCCCTTTATTTAAGCTGATCATAAAACCTTCCAGTTTGATCATTAGTGGCTTGCTTCTGCTAGATCATCTCGGGCTTATTCACTAATTAGTCTTTTTTTCATCCGATAAACTGCACATTTTATAAGCCTTTTTTGGCGTGCGGTTCTGTAATAAAAACTCAGATATTATATGTTCAATTATATCTAATCGCTGAATACCAAGAAAAGCATTGAATTTGCCAAAGGATTTTCGACACTTCTAAAATACTAAAAAATTACTTTTTTTAGTAAGGTTTAAAAAAATAATTAAAAATCTTGCCAAGATTTAGAAGTGCATATTTATAATAAGTTTATCGCTAACCTTATCATAAATTTTGTCTGACGGCTAACCTTCAACGAAATCTTATCAGGGATTATTCTGAATGGTTTTTAATAATTTATTTAGAAATCATTTAATTAGGTTTGACACCTTAAACGCAGTGGTATGCTTTGGTTTGAAGATGAGATTCTAAATTTGGAAAAAGAACGTGCTGCGCTAACTTATGCGCCCGATACCTTATTCTATGGAAGCTCATCTATTAGGCAGTGGACGAACCTCGCTGACGATTTTAAAAATCTGAGTACCGTAAACCTTGGCTTTGGCGGTTCTACCCTAGCTGCTTGTGCTTGGTTCTTTGACCGGATTATGTCTGGTTATCGGCCCAATAGGATAATTATTTATGCCGGCGATAATGATCTGGCGGATGGTCGACATCCTCAAGAGGTATGCCTCTTTTTTAAAGAATTAATAGAAGCGGTAAGAAAGAAATACGGTACGATCCCCTGTTATTTTATTTCTTTAAAGCCAAGTATTGCTCGCTGGGGCCTTATTGATCAATTTAAATATACAAATGAAATTATATCCAAAGAGATCAATCATCATCCGAATTGGAGTTGGGTAGAAATTTTTACACCGATGTTAAACGACGAGGGAAAACCCAACTCCGATTATTTCGTTGCCGATGGTCTTCATCTTAGTAGAAAAGGGTATCAACTTTGGGCAACCATTCTACAAAATGCATTGAATTTGGAATATGTCTCGCCCTAAAGTCTTTACAGCGCTACTAATTTGAATATACAGCTAAATCTATAGATAGATAAACACATAGTTTATTAGTAGCAATCAATGACAGATTCGGCAATTATTTGCTTGCGTGTATAATTTATGGCAATTCATTAAATTTGCTTTTAACGAAGCACATGCATTATGAAAGACGTTTTTGAAATGAATGCTGAGGAAATGGCCGCCTACCTACAGCCAGTGGTGGAACAGGCAGTAAAATGGGCCTTAGATCAGGCTGCTTTAAAACTCGGGGTGGATAACGGTGCGGAACTCGAACCATTTTGTGAAAGATTTGATTGAAATTGGAGATTTTTCCAAAATTCTTGAACGCCGATAAATCTAAGGTACTGATAGAGATCGATGCCCAAACTGGTAGAGAGCACTTATTAGCTATCTTCCTATTTTAGCGTTTAAACAATACTGTAAAACTGTGCTTTTATTCAGGCTTTATTTTTACAATTTTATTGTCTCGAATTACAACCAGCACACTATTTTTTGCTTTTTTAAATTCAATCAGTTTCTCGTAAACTTTTTCAAGTCCTTTAAGGATTTTATTTTTTTTTCCTCAATTTGTATTTCCTTGGTTGTCTGTACCCACTTAAGGTATGTGCCCCCCCATTCTTATTATTTCACCCCCCTTTAAAAAACAGGGAAAACGAAGTAGAAAGTAAGAGATCGCATTTAACCGTCTTTAAACCGATGATTTAATTACCTTAGTTGTGTTCTGGATTAGCTATTAGCCAAACAATGTAGCCTGGGTTTGAGTGTAGCGTACGGATATCCGGGTAATCGTGATATCTGAGTAGCAGAAACGTATCTCCCATCGATCTTTCTATTGACTACAATAGAAAAAGAATAATATCGGAATGAATGGCAAGAACTAAATGGGACCAAGTGTAAATTTATCTTGCCATAGGAAAATGTTAAGGTTTGCTGTTATGACCTTTCGGCGAGCACCGCGTCCTTTATCTCACTTGGCGTTTTGCCGGTAAACTTTTTTATAACAGTGGTGAAGTATTGCTGCGATGAGAAATTCAACTCTAAAGCCAGCTCCTTGAAATTGATTTGCGGTTTTTCTTTAATTTTCACGACGGCAAATTCTACCCTTCGCCTTTGCACAAAATCAAGCGGTGTAAACCCGGAAAGATCCCTGAACCAGTTTTTAAAACGGGATTCCGAAAGATTGACCTCATTCGCCAATGTTTCAATGGTTAAGTTTTGGGTAATGCGCCTTTCAATAAGATCGTATATTTTCCTAAGCCTTTCATTATCGGTATCATTTGTTTTTTTATTTGCCAGATCGATCAGCTTTAATAAAAACAATTGTGTTAAAAGCGTAGTCTTTATTTGAAGCATTTGTGGCGATTCTCCGTCCAGGCGGCTTACCTTAAAAATTTCATCAAGCATTTTTTTTATGGTACCGTCACCCCGGAAATGCCGCCTGTTCTTATGAATTAACTCGTTCACCAGGAAGCCTGTCGTACTGGATACTTTTCTTTTCCCGCCGTCCGGCGCTTTTATAATGAACCAGTACAGGCAGCCTTTTTCTTCAGGATGTCCGCCAGAGCCATGCAGTTCATCAGGGAAATGGATAAAAACATCGCCCCCTTTTACCAGATAGCGCTGCTGTTCTACCGCAAACCACTGACTGCCTTTATCACTGTAGCATATTTCGATCATGCGGGGATGCCGATGATTTTCGAGTATATCTTCCGTTTTATTGTAGTTGTACCTTCCTAAAACCACCAATTCGGTCAGGTCGCTCTTGGTAAAATCAAGAATCGTTCTCGTTCTGGTTGCGTTAACAGATACTTCCATATTTATAAAATAGTACTATCATCCAAATCTATGAATGTTTTATTTATAAGCCGTATACCTTAGTAAAATAATGATGAAAAATTATAAGCAATTAAATATTAATAAGATAGGCGTTGTACTACTCGCCGGGATCTTATCTGCATTTACCGCGGTCGCCCAGAATATAATTCCCAGACCGCAGCAAGTGGTAACTAAGGATGGAACGTTTGTTATTAATCCTGAAACGAGGATCGTGGTGCCGCGTGAGCTGAATGCTGAGGCACAGCTTTTGCAACAGGGAATTGCCGACCTGACCGGCAATCGCCTACCTATATTGAGCGGATCGCATTCGACTCCCAAAAATAGCATCATCCTTCGAAAGGCAACATTGTCGAACGGGGATGAATCATATCACCTGGCTGTTACCCCGCATTCTGTTGTAATTGAAGCTAATAAAGGCAAGGGATTCGTATATGGCTCCATGACGTTGCTGCAACTTTTGCCTGTGCAGGAATTCGCGAATCATGCGAAATCTAAGCCTGTACCTGTAAGGGCCGTCGAAATTACTGATTTTCCAAGGTTCAAATGGCGCGGTCTGATGCTAGATGTGTCCAGAACTTTTATGTCGCCTCAATATCTGAAAAGAACAATTGACAGAATGGCGTTTTATAAACTCAACATTTTACATCTTCACCTGACTGACGATCAAGGCTGGCGCATACCTGTAAAATCTTACCCGCTATTGAACCAAAAAGCGTCCATGTTTGATGCCTCCTATCATGAGCCCACTGAATTCCAAGGTTTTTATATTGAAAACGACGTTAAGGAATTGGTTAGTTATGCTGCATTAAGAAATGTCGAGTTAGTGCCGGAGATTGAATCGCCGGGACATAGTCATGCTCCTTTATTTGCCTATCCTGAATTGCTCTGCGATTATAAGATATCTCCTATAAGACCCTTTTTGAATGACGCTCCGACGGTTAATGATGTATTTTGTGTAGGGAACCCGGCGAGTTTAAAATTTTTCCAGTCAGTTATTTCAGAAACAGCCCAACTTTTTCCTTCCGGCTACTTACATCTTGGAGGTGATGAAGTACCCAGAAATTACTGGCAAAGTTGTGCCAAATGCCAGGCGCTCGTCCGCTCGCAAAATCTTCCCAATACTAGCGCGCTGCAAGGGTATTTTATGCAGCAATTACACGATTTTGCCGTCAAATCGGGCAAAAGGCCGGTTGCCTGGGATGAAATATTGCATGATAATAACTTTTTAACAAAAGACTGGATCATCATGAGCTGGACGGGCAGCAAACCAGGTCTTCTGGCCGCAGCAAAAGGTTATGATGTCGTAATGACCCCGACTTCCCACATGTATTTTGATTATGGTTATGACGCTATCAACACTGAAAAGATATTTAATTTCGATCCTTTTGAAGGTGCAGAATCAAATCAAAACCTCAGTAAGCACATTTTGGGGATACAAGCTAATTTCTGGTCACATATTGACCGAACGCCCACCAAGACGGACTATCAATTATTCCCTCGATTGCTAGGTCTCGCTGAACGTGCCTGGTCAGCATC
>Ga0193717_1000387_pt1 | contig 30984 bp, 23 predicted proteins | sample U2c2metaG_FD_145900 | JGI IMG/M metagenome (GOLD analysis project Ga0193717, IMG submission 145900) | Soil microbial communities from a riparian zone of the East river system, Colorado, United States - U2c2 | ecosystem: Environmental > Terrestrial > Soil > Riparian zone | place: USA: East River... | reverse complement strand
CGCCGCGGCTGGAAGCGCTTCTATCTGAAGTGGTACGACGATGCGCATCCGTCGGCGAGCGCGCTGTGCCCGCGCACCACCGAGCTCTTGCGCTCGATCCCGAGCGTCAAGGCGGCGATGTTCGCCGAGCTGCCGCCGGGCGGCCATCTGCGCAAGCATCGCGATCCCTACGCGGGCTCGCTGCGCTATCACCTCGGCCTGGTCACGCCGGGCGACGATCGCTGCTATATCGAGGTCGACGGCCAGCGCTACAGCTGGCGCGACGGCGAAGCGGTGATGTTCGACGAGACGTACATCCATCGCGCCGAGAACGCGACCGACAGCAACCGCATCATCCTGTTCTGCGACATCGAGCGGCCGATGAAATACCGCTGGGCCGCAGCGCTGAACCGCTGGCTCGCGAACCATTTCATCGCCGCCGGCGCCGCGCCGAACATGGAAGGCGATCGCGTCGGCGGGCTGAACCGCGCGTTCGGGTACTTCTACAAGGTGCGCCTCTACGCCAAGCGCGTGCGCAAGACGCGCAAGAAGCTCTACTACACGCTGAAGTTCACTCTGCTCGTCCTCGTCCTCGCCGCCATCCTCTGGCTGTAGCTCGGGCATCATCGCGCCACCGCAACCGCGGCACGGCGTCAAGGGGAAGAATCCGTCATGCCCGATTTCCTCGCCGGCGCAGTGCGCGCCACCGTCCATCGCGACGGCGACGATCTGCTGAGCGGCGGGCTCGGCCTCGACGGGTTGCGTGGCAAGCCGCCCGCGTTCGCCGATCCAGTGACGCCGACCGCGCAGGAGATGCGCCGCCGCGCGATCTACACGAACTGGCACGGCATCGCCGATCTCGGTCCGCTCGGCGGCTATGGGAGCGTGTACGGCGCGATTCCGGCCGTGCCCGGTCGCGAATTCAGCGCATTCGCGCGCGTGCCGGGCGCCACGTCGCCGCATCGCGTGCTGGCGCAGATTCCCGATGCGTTCGACGCCAATGCACGCTGTCTCGTCGTCGCCGCGTCGTCGGGTTCGCGCGGTGTCTACGGCGCGATCGCACTCGCCGGCGCCTGGGGTCTGCCGCGCGGTTGCGCGGTCGCGTATACCGACAAGGGCACGGGCACGGGCTATTACGATCTCGATTCGCAGACCGGCGCCGCGCTCGACGGCACGCGCGCAACGCAGGGTGCCCTCGAGTTCGCGCCGGAACATGCCGCCGCCAGCGGCGTGGCGATCAAGCACGCGCACTCGGGCGACAATCCCGAAGCCGATTGGGGCCGCCACGTGCTGCAGGCCGCGCAGTTCGGCCTTGCGATGCTGGATCGCGCCTATCCGGCGCAGGCGCCGTTCACGCCGCGCAACACGCGCGTGATCGTGACCGGCGTATCCAATGGCGCGGGCGCCGCGTTGCTGGCCGCCGGTCTCGACACGCAACGCGTGTTCTCCGGCGTCGTCGCGCTGGCGCCGAACATCCACGTCGCCGGCGACGGCCGGCCGCTGTACGACTACGCGAGCGAGGCCGCCGTCTTGATGCCTTGCGCGCTGGCCGATACGCGTTTCGATCCGGTGCTTTTCGCGCGCGTGCTAGGCACGACACCACCCGCATGGCTCGCGCGTTGCGCGCGCCTGCATGCGCAAGGCGTGCTCGAAGGCGCCGACGCGGCGGCGCAGGCGCGCTCGGCGCTCGACATGCTGCGCGCGAGCGGCTGGGACGAGCTGGCGATCGCCACCGCGGCGAGCACGATCGCGTTCGATCTCTGGCGCGCGGTTGGCGCGACGTACGCATCGTCGTATCTGCGGCGCGCACCGGGTGCGATGCCGTGCGGTTTCCGTTACTCCGCTGTCGACGCCAAGGGCACGGCGATAGCCGCCGATGCTGCCACGCGCGCGGCGTGGTGGGCGGATTCGACAGGCATTCCGCCCGGCGCGGGAGTCCTTCTGCTCGGCGGCACTGATGCTTCGATCGATCCGACCGCGCCAGGTGTCGAATGCCTGCGTGCGTTATGGACAGGTGACGACGCCGACGCGCGAGCACTGCGCGAAGCCGTCGCCGCAACTGCCGCGAAGACGCCGCGCGATGACCTGCCGATCATCGTCGCGCATGGCGAGGACGACGGAATGCTGCCGATCGCGTTTTCCTCGACGCCGTATGTCGCTGCGCTGGAGGCGGCCGGACGCAGGCCGGTGTTCTGGCGCGTGCCGCATGCGCAGCACTTCGATGCGTTCCTGGCGTTGCCGGCGATCGGCGATCGCCATGTGCCGTTGCTTCCGTATGCGTATGTGGCGCTGGATCGGATGTGGGCGCATCTGACACGAGGCGAAAAGTTGCCGTCATCGCGGCGCTTCGCGACCAGCCCGCGCGGCGCGCATGCGCTGGATCGTTCGGCTCTGGGGCTTGGTGCGACAGATTGAGTCGTGCCGTTTTGCGTCGGTGTGAGGGCGCCCCCTTCCGCCTGCCGGCGCCTTCGCGCGCAGGCGGGGGAAGGACACACGCGGAAACGCTTCGACTTCGAATCCTTCCCCTGCGAAGCGGGGGAAGGTGCCGGCAGGCGGAAGGGGGCACGCCTCCGGCCACCAAGTCCCACGACCTCGGGCACACTACGATCCCGCGCCCGGACTCATGCGATGTCAGAAGCCTCACCTTCATCGATCGATCGCCTGCAAGGCTTGACGCCCCGCGTACAACGCCTCGCACGCCGCATCCAGCATTGGATACAGCAGGGCGAGCACGAGCATGCGCTGCCGCTGCTCGACGAGGCGATGACGGAGTTCCCGAAGCATCCCGAGCTGCTGCGCCTGTGCGGACTGATCGAGCAGCGCGAAGGACGCCTGGTGCCGGCGATCGCACTGTTCAGCAGCGCCGCACGCAGCTGGCCGCACGACGGGCTCGTCGAGAGCAACCTCGGCACGGCGCTGGCGCAACGCGGCGACATCGACGCGGCACTGCGCTCGTTCGAGCGCGCAACCGAGCTCGATCCAACCCTGATCGACGCCTGGTTCAATCTCGGCAGCGCGCTCGAAATGCGCGGCGACGCGACCGGCGCGCATGCGGCGTTCACGGCCGTGCTCGAGCTGAACCCGCGGCATCAGCCGGCGCGCATCCTGCGTGCGGAGGCATTGAAGACGCTCGGCCAGATCGCCGAGGCGGAATCCGAATTGCGCGCCGTGTTGCGCGAGGAGCCCGGCGCGGTGTCGGCATGGGTCGCGCTGGTCAACCTGAAATCGCTGCGTACGGATGCGCACGATCGGGCTGCCATCGAAAAGCTGTATTCGAGCAGCGCGCTATCGCCCGTCCATCGCATCGATCTCGGATTTGCGTACGCCAGTGTGCTCGAAGCCGAAGGAAACTACGTGCAGGCGTTCGCTGTGTTCACCGCAGCCAACGCGGCGAAGCGCGGCACGTTGCGCTGGGACGCCGGCGCGGTCAGCGCCCTGGTCGACGACATCCTCGCGGCGTTCGCAACGGCCGAAACCGCGTCATCCGGAGCGGAGCGCGGCGGCGACATCGTGTTTCTGGTCGGCATGCCGCGTTCGGGGTCGACACTGGGCGAGCAGATTCTCGCCGCGCATCCCGCGGTTGCCGGCGGCGGCGAAACGGGTCTGGTCGCGCAGGTCCTGCAGACGGAATCGAAACGCCGCGGCGCGCGTTTCCCGTACTGGGTCGCGCAGGCGACCGACGCCGACTGGGCGCGTCTCGGCGATGACTATCTCGCGCGCATCGCATCCTTGCGCAAGACATCGGCGCTGTTCACCGACAAGACGCTGACGAACTGGCAGACGCTCGGCGCGATCCGTCGCATGCTGCCCGCCGCGCGCATCGTGCATTGCCTGCGCGATCCGCTGGAAGCCGCATGGAGCTGCTACAAGCACAACTTCGCGACCGATCAGCGCTACAGCTACGACGTCGCCGAGCTTGCGGCTTTTCACAAGGATTGCGCACGCGCGATGGTCGCCTGGAAGGCGCGCCATCCAGGCTGGATCTACGAGCATCGCTACGAAGAGCTGATCGGCGATGCGGAATCCTCGGTGCGCGCGCTGCTCGCGCACTGCGGGCTCGATTTCAATCCGGCGTGTCTGCGCTTTCACGAGGCCGATCGCGAAGTGCGCACCGCCAGCGCGGCACAAGTGCGCCGGCCGCTGCGCAACGATAGCGCAGTCGCGCAACGCTACGGCGAGCTGCTCGACCCATTCCGCAGCGCGCTGGACCGGCGCTAGTGCGCGGCGGGTTGCAGCCTCGCGCGCCGCGCAAGCTTGCGCTCGCGCCAGCGCGCCGACCAGCGCGAGAACACCAGATAGATCGCCGGCGTCGACAGCAGCGTCAGGCTTTGCGACACGATCAGTCCGCCGATCATGGCGATGCCGAGCGGCTGACGCAGCTCGGCGCCGGTGCCGAATCCGATCGCCAGCGGCAGCGCGCCGAAGATCGCGACCATCGACGTCATCATGATCGGGCGGAAACGCACGAGGCAGGCTTCGCGGATCGCCTCGAACGGAGCAAGGCCGCGCTGGCGCTCGGCGACCAGCGCGAAGTCGATCATCATGATCGCGTTCTTCTTGACGATGCCGATCAGCAGCACGATCGCGATCGTCGAGATCACCGACAGCTCCGTGTTCGTGACCAGCATCGCCAGCAGCGCGCCGACGCCGGCCGAGGGCAGCGTCGACAGGATCGTGACCGGATGGATCAGGCTTTCGTAGAGCATGCCGAGCACGATGTAGACGGTGATGATCGCGCCGAGGATCAGCAGCGGCGTATCGCCCTGCTGCTGCTGGAAGCGGCGCACGTCGCCGGTGAAATCGGGACGGATGCTGCCCGGCATGCGCATGCCGGCGACGGTGTCCTGGATGATCTTCGTCGCCTGACCCATGTTCGCGTCGGGCGCGAGATTGAAGCTGAGGCTCATCGTCGGGAACTGCGCATCGTGGTCGACTTCGCTCGGCGCGACGGTGTTCTCCATGTGCGCGACCGCGGTGATCGGCACCATCGCTCCGCTCGATGAGAGCACGTAGATCTGCTCCAGCGATTGCGGGCTCGCGGCCTGGTTTGGCAGTGCGCTGACGACTACCTTGAACTGGTTCATATCCGAGTAGATCGTCGACACCTGGCGTTGTCCGAACGCGTCGTACAGCGCACTGTCGACCGCGGCGACGCTGACGCCGAGCCGCGATGCGGCATCGCGATCGACCACCAGCATCTGGCGCATGCCGGCCTCGTCGATGTCGCTGCCGACGTCGCGCAGCTGCGGAATCTTCTTCAATGCATCGACCAGGCGCGGCAGCCAGACCTGCAGTTCGGCAAGATCGTCGCCCTTGAGCGAAGCCTGATGCTGGCCGCCGCTGCCGCCGCCACCGGGACCGCCGCCGCTCGGCAGATCCTGCACGGGCCGCAAGCGCAGCTGGATGTCAGGAATGCTCGACGCCGACTTGTTGAGCCGCGTCATCACCGCAAACGTCGATTCGCCGTTGCGTTCGCGCAGCGGCTTGAGGCTCACATAGAGCTGGCCGCTGCCGCCGCCGCTCGATCCCCAGCCGCCGCCGAGCCGCGAACCGACGCTGGCGACCGCGGGGTCCTTCATCACCAGCGCGGCGAGCTTCTGCTGCGCGGCGGACATGCGGTCCGGCGACACGTCGGCGCTGGCGCTGGTGCGCCCGCTCAGCATGCCGGTGTCCTGCTGCGGGAAAAATCCCTTCTGCACCGCGCCGGCGAGGAAGATCGTGATCACCACCAGCAGCAGCGGCTGCAACGCCATCATGCGCGGATGGCGCAGCGAGAAATCGAGTGCGCGCCGGTACACGTCGAGCATGCCCGCGTGGAACGCTTCGAGCTTGTCGCCGAAACGCGAGCGCCGTGCTTGCGCGTGCGGCTTGAGGAAACGCCCGCACAGCGCCGGTGTCAGCGTCAGCGAAACCAGCGCCGAGAACGCGATCGCCGAGCACAATGTGACGGTGAATTCCTTGAAGAACATGCCGGTGACGCCGCCGGCGAACAGCAGCGGGATGAACACCGCTATCAATGACGCGGTGATCGATACGATCGTAAAACCAATCTCGCGCGCGCCGGTCAGCGTCGCTTCGAGGCGCGGCATGCCGGCGTCGATATGGCGGATCACGTTCTCGATGACCACGATCGCATCGTCGACGACGAAGCCAATGGCGATGACCAACGCCATCAGCGACATGTTGTCGAGCGTGTAGCCGAGCACGTACATGATCACGAACGCGCTGGCCAACGACAGCGGCACCGCGGTCGCCGCGATCAGCGTCGGTGCGAGGCGGCGCAGGAACAACGCCATCGTCAGCACCACCATCGACAGGCTGATCAGCAGGCTGATCTGCACCTCCTCGATCGAGGCGCGGATGATCGGCGTGCGATCGAAGAACGGCGTCAGCGTGACGCCGGCCGGCAGCCAGGCCTGCATCTCGGGCACTTCGTTCTTGACGCTGTCGACCGTCGCGATCACGTTCGCATCCGGTTGCTTGCGCACGAACATCAGGATCGCGCGCTGCGTGCCGTACCACGCGGCCTGGTACTGGTCCTGCTGGCCGTCGTAGACGTGGGCGACATCCTTGAGGCGGATCGGCACGCCGTTCTTCGCGGAGATCACGACGTCGGCGAAATCCTCGGCCGTATACAGCGAGTCGTTCGCCGATACCGCCATGATCGTGCGGCCGTCGGACAGGAAACCTTGCGGCGAAGTCACGTTCGCCGCCGACAGGGCATTGCGCAGTTGGTCCGGCGAAAGTCCCATTGCACTCAATGCGCGCAGGTTCAGATCGACGCGGATCGCCGGCGTCGCGCCGCCGGCGACGTCGACGTCGCTGACGCCTTCGATCTGGCGGATGCGCTGCGCGAGCAGCGAGTCGGCGAGATCGTAGAGCTTGGACAGCGGCTGCGTTTCCGACGTCAGCGCAAGCGCAACCACCGGCTGGCTGTTCGGATTCAACTTGCGGTAGGTCGGCGCGTTGGTCAGCCCGGACGGCAGATCCGGCGCGGCCGCGTTGATCGCGGCCTGCACGTCGCGCGCGGCCGCATCGACCTTGCGATCGGTCTGGAAGATCATGATCACCGACGCGCTGCCTTCGCTCGAGCGCGAGCTCATCGAGTCGATGCCGGGAATCTGGCCGAGGTGTCGCTCGAGCGGCGCGGCGACCGTCGAAGCCATCGTATCGGCACTGGCGCCGGGTTGATTCGCGGTGACGAAGATGGCCGGGAATTCCATGTTCGGCAGCGGTGCGACGCCGAGCAGGAAGTAGCAGATGACGCCGGTGACGGCCATGCCGAGCGCGAGCAGCGAAGTGCCGATCGGGCGGCGGATGAAGGGGCCGGAGATGTTCATCGGCGGCGCCTTCCTACATGCGCAAGAGCCGAACGATGACTCGACGCATTCCCCTCTCCCGCTTGCGGGAGAGGGTAGGGTGAGGGAAATCTTGCATATGCACTCACCGATCTCGACCGCTCGCACTCTACGCCGCGATTCGACCGATGCCGAACGACGCCTCTGGGTCTTCGTGCGCAACCGCCAACTTGGCGGTTACCGCTTCCGCCGCCAGGTTCCGTTGGGTCGCTACATAGTGGATCTCGTCTGCATCCGAGCGCGTCTGATTGTGGAGATCGACGGCGGTCAGCATGCGGAGCGACAACTCGATGACCTGGAGCGAACGTGGCACCTCGCGCGCCGCGGATTTCGCGTGCTGCGGTTCTGGAACAACGAAGTGCTTCAGGAGACAGAGAGTGTTCTCGAAAAAATTCTCGGGGCATTGCACGAGGCGTGCCCTCACCCCAGCCCTCTCCCGCAAGCGGGAGAGGGGGAATAGCGCGCATATTCTTCCCCTCTCCCGCTTGCGGGAGAGGGCTGGGTGAGGGCGCTCTTCCACTCACGCCGCCCGCTCCCGCAGCACCGCACGCCGCTCGCGCCGCTCTTTCGCCCAATCCGACAGCCGCTCGAAATACAGATAAATCACCGGCGTCGTATACAACGTAATCAGCTGCGACAGCAGCAACCCGCCGACGATCGAGACACCCAGCGGCCTGCGCAGCTCCGATCCGATGCCGGTACCCAAGGCCAGTGGCAACGCACCAAGCAGTGCCGCCGCGGTCGTCATCATGATCGGCCGGAAGCGCAGCAGGCACGCGCGCCGGATCGCGTCGTGCGCATTCATGCCGGTGCGCTGCGCCTCGATCGCGAAGTCGATCATCATGATCGCGTTCTTCTTGACGATGCCGATCAGGAGCACGATGCCGACGATGCCGTCGACCGACAGGCTCATGCCGCAGACCATCAGCGCGAGCAGCGCGCCGACGCCGGCGGGCGGCAGCGTCGAGATGATGGTGATCGGGTGAATGTAGCTCTCGTACAGCACGCCGAGCACGATGTAGATGACGACGACCGCGGCGAGCAGCAGCAGTACCTCGTCGGTCAGCGATGCGGAGAATTCGGCGGCCTTGCCGATGAAGCGGCCGCGTACCTGCGGCGGGAAATTCATCGTCGCCTCGACTTCATGTACGGCATCGACCGCGTCAGACAGCGAATAGCCCTGCGCGAGATTGAACGAGATCGTCACCGCCGGCAGCTGGTCCTGATGACTGACCACGAGCGGCGCGTCCTGCGCGACCGCGGTTGCCAGCGACGACAGTGGGATCGTGCCGCCGCCGCCGACACTGATGCCGATATTGCCGGTATTGCCGATGCCGGCCGGCGTCGCCGAGTTGCTCGACGTGACCTGGCCGAGCGTGGTCGCGTTGCTGCCGGTCAGCGCACCGCTGCCGTTGCCGCGCACGGTCAGCTTGTCGAGCAGCGCCGCGCTGGTGCGGAACTCGGGCGCGACTTCGAGCACGACGCGATACTGATTCATCTGCGTGAAGATCGTCGAGATCTGGCGCTGGCCGAACGCGTCGTACAGCGTGTCGTCGATGGTCTGCACCGGCACGCCGAGCCGGCTCGCCTTCTCGCGGTCGATGGTCAGCTTGAGCTCGTTGCCCTTGTTGGCGAGATTGTTGTCGACGTCGGATAGCTCGGGCCGCTTGCGCAGCGCATCGGTCATGCCCGCGGCGAACGTCGCAAGCTCGCCGGAGTTCACGTCGGACAGCGCGTACTGGTATTCGGTCGCGGCGACGCGCGTGTCCAGCGCGACGTCCTGCACCGGCTTAAGGTACAGCGCGACACCCGGAATTCCGGCCGCGGCGCGCTGCAGGCTGGGCAGCACCTCGTTGAGCGATCCGCGCTCGTCGCGCGGCTTCAGCACGATGCTGAGCTGGCCCTGGTTCAAGGTCGGATTGATCGAGCCGGCGCCGACGAACGCGGCGGATCCGGCCACGCTCGGATCGGCGCGCAGCGCATCGGCGACCGCCTTGGTGCGCTGTTCCATGGCCGGAAACGCGATGTTCTGGTCGGCCTGCACCACGCCGGTGACGAGGCCGGTGTCCTGCTCGGGCAGCAGGCCTTTTGGAATCACGATGTACAGCGCGATCGTGACCACGACCGTGATCGAGGCGATCAGCAGCATCAGCGGCTGGTGCGCCAGCACCCAGTCGAGACTGCGCGCATAGCTGTCGACGATGCGCGTCCACAGGTCTTTCTTCGCCGCAGGCTTCTCGGTGCCGCTGGCGGGCAGCGTGTCCTGCTTGAGCAGGTACGCGCACATCATCGGCGTCAGCGTCAGCGAAATCAGCATCGAGATCGCGACCGCGATCGACAGCACCCAGGCAAATTCGTGGAACAGCCGGCCGGTGACGCCGGGCATCAGCAGCAGCGGCAGGAACACCGCGATCAGCGACACCGTCAGCGACACGATGGTGAAGCCGATTTCCTTGGCGCCGATCTCGGCGGCTTCCTTCGGATGCTTGCCTTGCTCGATGTAGCGCACGATGTTCTCGATCATCACGATCGCATCGTCGACGACGAAGCCGGTGGCGACGGTCAGCGCCATCAATGACAGGTTGTCGAGCGAGAAGCCGGCGAACGACATCACGCCGAACGTGCCGAGCAGCGACAGCGGCACGGCGATGCTCGGGATCACCGTCGCCCACAGCCGGCGCAGGAACACGAAGATCACCGCGATCACCAGCAGCACGGTGATGCCGAGCGTGAGCTCGACGTCGTGGACCGAGGCGCGGATCGTGATCGTGCGGTCCGAGAACACGCCCAGGTGCACGTCGGCCGGCAATACTGCCTGCAGGTCCGGCAGGGCCTTCTGCACCTCTTCGACGGTCTGCACGATGTTCGCGCCCGGCTGGCGGCGGATATCGAGCAGCACGGCGGGCTTGCCGTTCGCCCACGCGGCGAGCTGATCGTTCTCGACGCCGTCGATGACCTTGGCGACATCGGACAGTCGCACCGGCGCGTTGTTCTTGTAGCTGATGATCGTCGAACGGTAATCCTCGGCGTCGCTCAACTGGTCGTTGGTGCCGATGCTGAAACTCTGCACCGCGCCGTTGAGGCTGCCTTTCGGCGCGTTGACGTTGGCCTGCGTCAGCGCGCTGCGCACGTCCTCCATGGTCAGCCCGAGGTTGGCGATCTGCGCCGGGTTCACCTGCACGCGCACGGCGGGACGCACGTTGCCGGCGATGCTGACCAGGCCGACGCCGGCGATCTGCGAGATCTTCTGCGCGATGATGCTGTCGGCGTAGTCGTTGACCTCGCGCAGCGGGCGCGTGTCCGAGGTCAGCATCAGGGTCAGGATCGGCGCGTCGGCCGGATTGACCTTGCTGTACACCGGTGGATACGGAAGATTGTTCGGCAGCGTGCCGCGCGCGGCATTGATCGCCGATTGCACGTCCTGGCCGGCGGCGTCGATGTCGCGGTCCATGTCGAACTGGATCACGATCGTCGACAGGCCGGCCGAGCTGTCCGAGCTCATCATGGCGACGCCGGAGATCTGGCCGAACTGGCGTTCGAGCGGCGTCGTCACCAGCGCGGCCATCGTCGATGCGCTCGCGCCGGGATATTGCGTCGTGACGACGAGGCTCGGTGCGTCGATATCCGGCAATGCGGAAACCGGCAGGCCGCGGAAACCGATCAGGCCGAGCAGCAGCAGCGCCACCATCAGCAGCGAGGTGGCGATCGGCCGGTTGATGAAGATCGAGGAAAAACCCATGGCGTGATCCGCGACGATCAGCCGCCGGCGCGGCGCCGGCGCTGGCCTTGCGCCGGCTCCTTGCCCTTGAGCCTGGCGAGCTCCTCCGCGCTGGTCTGCGGCGCCGCCTGGCCCGGCGCCAACGGCTGTACCTTGCTGCCGGGCTTGAGGCGGAACTGGCCTTCGGTGACGACCTTGTCGCCGACCTTCAGCCCCGATGCGATCAGCATCGCGTTATCACCGGCCTCGCCGCCGAGCTGCAATGGCGTCATCGCGACCGTATTGTCGGCCTGCACGACGTAGGCGTAACTGCCATCGGGCCCGCGCTGCACGGCGGTCGCCGGCACGACGAGGCCGGCCTTGACCGTTTTCACTTCGACACGCACGTTGACGAACTGCCCGGGCCACAAGGTGTTCGCGGTGTTGGTGAACTCCGCCTTGAGCTTGACCGTGCCCGTCGTCGTATCGATCTGGTTGTCGACGACCTTGAGCACGCCCGCGGCGATCTCATGGCTGTCGCTGCGATCGAGCGCGGTCACCGGCAGCGGGTCGGCTCCCGCTCTCGCGCGCACGAGGTCGAGATTCTGCTCGGGCAGCGAGAAGATCACGTTGAGCGGGTGGATCTGCGTCAGCACGACGAGCCCGGTGCCGGTGTTCACCGACACCAGATTGCCGACGTCGACTCCGCGGATGCCGGCGATGCCGTCGATCGGCGCGGTGATCCGGGTGAAGCTGAGCTGCGTGCGCGCGCTGGAGACAGCGGCCTCGTCGGCGGCGACCAGCGCTTCCTGCTGGCGCACGGTCTGGCGCTGGTTTTCCAGGTCCTGGGCGGCGACGAAATGCTGTTTGATCAGTTCTTCGAAGCGCGCGAGCGTGCTGCGCGATGCGGACAGCTGCGCTTCGTCCTGTTTTTTCTTCGCCAGCGCCTGCTCGAGCGCGGCCTGGAACGTGCGCGGGTCGATCTCGGCGATCAGGTCGCCCTTCTTGACCTCTTCGCCTTCCTTGAAATTGATCGTCTTCAGCTGGCCGCTGACTTGCGCGTTGATGGTCACCGTGTTGAGCGCCTGCACCGTGCCGAGCGCGCTCAGGTACACCGGCACGTCCTTCTGTTCGACCGACACGACCGTGACCGGAACGGGCGCATCGCCGGCGCCGACTCCGCGCGCCGCGGCGCCCTGGCGCTGCGCCAGCAGCCGCCACGCGACCACGCCGGCCAGCACGACCGCGAGGCCGATCAGCACCCACTTCCAACGCGACATGGTCGATATCCTCTGCGGTAGTCGAATACGTACTGCGGCGGCCGCGTTGTCCGCCCTGCGCGGGTCAAGGCTAGCAGCCGTCTGTGCAGCATGGCGTGTGGCCGGAGTAAATGCCTCTTTACACCCGTGGAGAGCGTTTCAGCAGCCTTCCGGCGGCTTGCTTTCGGCGCCCGCGCCGCCATAGTGAAAGACGCCGCCCGCAGGACCTTTCTTCCCTGTCGGGCGTGGCAAAGACCATCGGATGGACCGAAGGTTTCGCGATCCGCGCAAGCTTGCGCGACCGGCACGCATCACCGTGCATCCTAAGGAGGCTTCATGAATACCGTCTGCGCGATTCCCGGCGCGGCGCTGACCGTCGACCGTTCGAAAGTCCCCAATCCGGCACTGGATGTGCAACCCGCAGAAGGCACGACCGAAGCGTCGGCCGTGCTCGCCGGCGGCTGCTTCTGGTGCACCGAGGGGGTGTTCCGCGAGCTCGACGGCGTGCTCGAGGTGACGTCGGGCTATTCCGGCGGCAGCGAGGCGACCGCCAACTACGACGCGATCTGCAGCGGCACGACCGATCATGCCGAAGCGATCCGCATCCGCTTCGACCCGCGGCGCATCAGCTACGGGCAATTGTTGAGGGTGTTCTTCGCCGTCGCGCACGACCCGACCCAGGTCGACCGTCAGGGCAACGACCGCGGCCGCCAGTACCGTTCGGCCGTGTTCCATGCCGACGAGGCGCAGCGCGAAGTCGCCGAGGCCTACATCCGCCAGCTCGATGCGGCGAAAGTGTTCACCGCCCCGATCGCGACCGAGGTCGCCCCGCTGCAGGCGTTCTATGATGCCGAGCGCTATCACCAGAACTATGCCGCGCTGCATCCGGAACAGGCGTATATCGCCCATGTCGCGGCGCCGAAGGTCGAAAAGCTGCGCGAGCAGTTCGGCGAGCGATTGAAGCCGCAGCCGTAACGCGCAGCGCCCCCTCTCCCGCTTGCGGGAGAGGGCTGGGGTGAGGGCAGCCGAGCGTCACGCTCCGATTCCCTCATCCGCCTTCGGCACCCCGGATCGGAGTCCGGGGCAGGCTCTTCTCCCGCAAGCGGGAGAAGGGAACAGCGCATTCCTTCACCACGAGGAGTCGACGATGACCACCGACACCACACCCACAGCGACCCAGCACACCTCCGCCTCCGGCTACGATATCGGCCCGCTGCCGCAGGCCGAAATCGAGCGCCTGGCTGCCCGCCTGGACCCCGAAGAGCGCCGCGTGCTGCTCGATCACGGCACCGAGCGGCCGTTCTGCGGCGGCCTGCTCGACAATCACGAGGAAGGCACCTACCAGTGCCGGTTGTGCGGCCTGCCGCTGTTCCGTTCCAGCAACAAGTTCGATTCGGGTACCGGCTGGCCGAGCTTCTTCGCGCCGTTCGATCCCGAGCACGTGCGCGAGATCCGCGACAGCAGCTACGGGATGACCCGCATCGAGATCCGCTGCGCGCGCTGCGACAGCCATCTCGGGCACGTGTTTCCGGACGGCCCGCCACCGTCCGGCAACCGCTATTGCATGAACTCGGTGGCGCTCGAATTCGTCGCCGGCGACGCCGCGAAGCCTGCCTAGCCCGGAAATCGCAGCCGGCGGATTTTTCCGCGCTGCGACAGAGCCGCCGTAGCCGCTGAGGGGCGCAGTCCAAGCGCTGCTCGCCCCCAGCATGACAGGACGTTTGTGTTGCGCTGCAATTTGCCTATTCCTGCGCACAAGGCCACTCTTTGGTCCAGGAAGTATTCCCGATTTGCGCGTGGTGCGTCGCGTATCCGCGATCCAGCAGCGGCGGGGTTCGATCAGCTGTGTGAGGACTTCTAAATGGGCGACTCCTCGATAGTCGTGAGGCACGCGTCTCGCATCATTCGCGCCGTCCGCGGCGAGCAGCGCACGTCGGTGGCGCCGCATGTGGCGAAATCCTGGAATCGCTGCCTGACCGAATACGGCATCGAGCCGAACGGCGCACGCGCAACCTCGGTGCTCGAGCCCAGCCAGCTGCGCGAGCGTCAGCAGAAGCTCGGCGAGCTGCTCGGCATCGCGCGCGCCGAGATGGAAAGCCTGTACGACCAGATCGCCGGCTCCGGCTATGCGGTGATCCTGGCCGACGCCGAAGCGACGATCCTCAGCACGATCACCGATCCGACGCTCAAGCGCGAGTTCCGCCAGGCCGGTCTGTGGCACGGCGCGCTGTGGGACGAGCCGCATGAAGGCACCAACGGCCTCGGCACCTGCGTCGCCGAGCGCGCCTCGGTGACGATCCATCGCGACGAGCACTTCATGGGCTACAACCTCAGCATGTCGTGCTCGGGCGCACCGATCATCGATGCGAACGGCGGCCTGCTCGGCGTGCTCGACGCCTCGTCGGTGAACTGCAACGACACGCGCGTGATCCAGCGCCACACGATGGCGCTGGTCAACATGTCGGCGAACCTGATCGCGCGCTGCCATTTCCTGCGCGAGTTCCCGCATGCCTGGGTGCTGCGCTTCCACAGCCGTCCCGAATTCGTCGGCCTGCTGCACGAGGCGCTGGTCGCGGTCAGCGGCGACGGCAAGATCCTCGCCGTCAACGAAAGTGCGCTGACCCAGCTCGGCCATCCGGACCGCAAGACCGTGATCGGTTCGCCGATCGAGGACGTATTCCAGTTTGCGTTCGCGACGCTCGATCAGCGCGCGACGACCGCGCCGCAGACGATCTGGCCGATCCGCGACCTGCAGCATGGCCGCCGTTTCTTCGCGCTCGTGCGCGGGCCGCAGCATCAGAGCGCAGTCAGCGGCACGGCGCAGCGCACCGCGTCGGAATCGGCGCGCAACATGCCGGCAACGCCGCTTGCCGAGGGCAGCCGCCGCCATGTCGGCGCCGATCCGCGCATGCAGCACAACTTCAATTGTGCGCAGCAGCTGTTCGGCAAGCGCGTGCCGATCCTGCTGCAGGGTGCGACGGGCACCGGCAAGGAAGCGTTCGCGCGCGCGATGCACCAGATGGCGCCGTGGGCGAACCGCGCGTTCGTGGCGGTGAATTGCGGCTCGATTCCGGAGTCGTTGATCGAGAGCGAGCTGTTCGGCTACACGCGCGGCGCATTCACCGATGCGGACCGGCATGGCCGTCCCGGCAAGATCCTGCAGTCGAGCGGCGGCACCTTGTTCCTCGACGAAATCGGCGACATGCCGCTGACGCTGCAGACGCGGCTGCTGCGCGTGATCGAGGAATACGAAATCGTGCCGCTCGGCGGCGACACGCCGGTGCCGGTCGAGCTGCACGTGATCAGCGCCAGCCATCGCGACATCCGCCAGATGGTGCAGGAAGGCGAGTTCCGCGAGGATCTGTACTACCGCCTCAACGGCACCACGCTGCACCTGCCGCTGCTGCGCGACCGCGCCGATCGCGCCGAGCTGATCGACGTACTGCTGCTCGAGGAAAACCAGGGCGGCGATCCGATCCGCATCCAGCCCGATGCGCTGCATGCGCTGCTCAACTACTACTGGCCCGGCAACATCCGCCAGCTGCGCAACGTGCTGCGCACGGCGGCGGCGCTGTGCCGCGATGGCGTGATCCGCCTGCCGAATCTTCCGCAGGAACTGCTCGATCATGCCGGCAACGAACCGCACGCCGGCGAGGCGGTGCCGAGCAATGCCGCCTCGGTTTCGGACAGCTGCTGCCGCACGCCGCTGGACTCGGCCGAGCACTCGACGCTGCTGCGCGAGCTCGAGCGCAATCGCTGGAACATCACGCACACCGCGGATGCGCTTGGGGTCAGCCGCAACACGCTGTATCGCAAGATCCGCAAGCACCAGATTCCGCTTGCCGAATAAACCGAGCCTTCGCTCTCGCAAATATTGGGTGGGCCTTGGCCCACCGTTTTCGCGATGGTGGGCCAAGGCCCACCCTATAAAACCTTTCATCGCAGAGTAGGGTGGGCTTCAGCCCACCGACGTCGTCGTCATGGTGGGCTGAAGCCCACCCTACGATTCGCGACACAGGTTTTTCAAGATTTTCGTGAGGCCGCCTCCGCAACCCCACTGCTAGCATGGTGAAGATGCCGTTAATCCGCGCCCATCGCGGAACCGACGGCCGCCATGAGCTGGGGTCCCATGCGTACATCGATATCGGGCGTCGGCGCCCGTCGCCTTGTTGTCGCCATTGCATCCGCCAGCGCCGGCGTGTGCGCCGCGGCGGACGAAGCCGATCGCGAGACCAAGCTTCCCGACATCGTCGTCACTGCGACGCGCACCGAGCAGTCCTCGTTCGACATCCCGGCATCGATCGATTCGGTCAGCATCGGCGACGCGACCGACACGCTCGGCGTCAATCCGTCCGAGTTCCTCGAAGGCGTTCCCGGCGTGCTCGCACGCGACCGCCAGAACTACGCGCAGGACGAACAGATCTCGATCCGCGGCTTCGGCGCACGCTCGACGTTCGGCGTGCGCGGCGTGCGGCTGTACACCGATGGCATCCCGGCGACGATGCCGGACGGGCAGGGACAGGTCTCGCACTTCAATCTCGATTCCGCCGATCGCATCGAGGTGCTGCGCGGACCGTTCTCCGCGCTGTACGGAAACTCGTCCGGCGGCGTGATCCAGCTGTTCACCGCGGATGGCAGCGATCCCGCGCAGATCAAGACCGGTATCGCCGGCGCGAGTTACGACACGTTCCGCGCCAGTGTGAACGCGCGCGGCGTGTCCGGTCCGCTCGACTACAACCTCGACTTCACCCACTTCCGGACCGGCGGCTACCGCGATCACAGCGAAGCCGAGCGTGAATCCGGCAACGGCAAGCTCAACATTCGCGTCGGCGACGGCGGCAAGCTGACGCTGCTGTTGAATACCGTCAATCTGCCGGGCGCGCAGGATCCGCTCGGCCTGACGCGCGCGCAGTTCGAAGCCGATCCGCGGCAGGCCGCGCCCGCCGCGTTGCTGTTCAATACGCGCAAGAGCGTGAACCAGACCCAGGGCGGCGCGATCTTCGAACAGCAGTTCGGCTCGGGTCAGACCTTCCGCGTGATGGGCTACTACGGCCAGCGCGACGTCACGCAATACCTGTCGGTGCCGGTCGCCACGCAGGCCAATCCGCTGCATTCGGGCGGCGTCGTCGACCTCGGCAGCGAATACGGCGGCACCGATGCGCGCTGGACCTACAAGGGCGAGCTGGCCGGCCGGCCGTTCGAGATCGCCGCGGGCATCAATTACGACCAGCAGGAGCAGGGACGCAAGGGCTACGAGAATTTCGTCGGCGACGTGCTCGGCGTGCGCGGTGCGCTGCGCCGCGACGAGACCGACACCGTGCGCGATTTCGACCAGTACGCGCAGGCGACATGGAACTTCGCCGAAGCCTGGTCGCTGACCGCGGGACTGCGCCACAGCGAAGTGAAGTTCGAGTCGGACGATCACTACATCACCCAGAGCAATCCGAACGACAGCGGCGATGTCGACTACAGCGCGACGACACCGGTCGCGGGGCTGATGTATCGCGCGTCGGAGTCGGTGCATCTGTACGCGTCGTACGGCAAGGGCTTCGAGACACCGACGTTCAACGAGCTCGGCTATCGCGCCGACGGCGGCGGCGGTCTTGCCTTCAATCTCGTCCCGGCCAAGAGCAGGAACGGCGAGGTCGGCATCAAGCTGCGCCCGTCGTCGACGATCGATGCGAGCTTCGCGGTGTTCCGCGCGGACACGCGCGACGAGCTCGCGATCGCGACGAACTCGGGTGGCCGCACGACGTACCAGAACATCGGCAAGGCGCGCCGGCAGGGCGCGGAAGCGGCCTTGGCCGCGCAGATCGCCGAGGACTGGCGGCTGCAGCTCGCGTTCACCTACGTCGACGCGAAGTTCCGTTCGGGGTTTCTCACCTGCGCGAGCGCACCGTGTCCGACGCCCGACACGCCGGTGCCGGCCGGCACGCGGATTCCCGGTGTTCCGCAGACGGATCTGTTCGCGTCGCTGCAGTGGGGCCACGACACCGGCTGGCGCGCGGCGCTCAAGGGCAACTATGTCAGCTCGGTGCCGGTCAACGATCTCGGCACCGATTCGGCGCCGTCGTACTTCGTGCTGGGCGCCGACGTCGGCTATGGGTTCGATCTCGCATCGGGGCAGCTGCGCACGTTCTTCAGCATCGAGAATGCGCTCGACCGGAAGTATGTTGGGTCGGTGATCGTCAATGACGGCAATGGGCGGTACTTCGAGCCGGCGCCGGATCGAACTTATATGCTCGGCCTGCAATGGTTGTGGACGCGCTGATTTTCTTTAGCCCTCCCCCTCAAGGGGAGGGTTGGGTGGGGATGGTGTTGGTTCTCCTCTCATCTTGGCGAACACCGACACTTCGTCATCCCGGCGAAAGCCGGGACCCAGTGCCTTTGCTTCGCTCTTGTTGCTCCTCGCGAAACCCGTCTCACGTCCCTGTGCTTTTTCGCACGCCATCCATGGCGCGCGAGTCACTTCTCTTTGCTTGCCCAAAGAGAAGTAACCAAGAGAAAGGGCACCCCCGGTACCGCGGTCGCCGGGCGTCCTGCCCGGCGACTGCGCGAGCGCGCTGCGGAGGTTCGCTGACAGGCCATCCGTGGCCTGACAGCGAACTGGCCGGCATCCTGCCGGCCACCCTTCGGGCTTTTTCCTTCGCGCACTCGCCGCGGCACAGGGGGCCCCGGGAAGAGCAGAGCGCGGCAGTCCCTGCCGCAGAAGAAAGAGCGGCGCCTCGAACCCGTTGCCCTCACCCCGGCCCTCTCCCGCAAGCGGGAGAGGGGGATGGTGTTCCTTCTCCCGTTTGCGGGAGAAGGTGCCGAAGGCGGATGAGGGCGCTCTTGATCCTGGGCCCCGTGTGGGGCGGCGAAGGGCGGCCGAAAAGGCCCGAAGGGTCGGCGCGAGGGATCGCGCCGATTCCGCTGCAGGCCATGGATGGCCTGTCAGCGGAACCCGGCCGCCCGTAGCGAACCTCCGCGCAGCGGAGGCGCCACACCCGGGGTGCCCTTCTCTTTGGTTACTTTCTCTTGGGCAAGCAAGAGAAAGTGACTCGCTCGCCAGGGATGGCGAGTGAAAAAACACAGGGACGTGGGTCGGTTGTAGCGAAAACCCAAAGCCAAAGAAGAGGCACTGGGTCCCGGCTTTCGCCGGGATGACGAAGTGGGGGAGGCTTTCGCGGGGATGACGAAGTGGGGGAGGCTTTCGCAGGGATGACGAGGTGGGGGAAGGGGAGGACTAAAGAATCAGCGCGAAAGCGCGGGCGTCAGCTCCGGCGCAATAGCCTTGATCATCGCCTCGACCACCTTGAGATTCCCGGCAAGCAGATTGCCGCTCGCCGGCAATCCATCGCGGCCGACGAAATCGCCGTGCCGTCCGCCCGCTTCGCGAATCAGCAGGCATCCGGCCGCCATGTCCCACGGTTTGAGGCCGATCTCGTAGAACCCATCCAGGCGTCCGGCAGCGACGTAGGCGATATCGAGCGCTGCGGAACCTGTGCGGCGGATGTCTTCGGCCTGCGCGAGCAGTGCGCGGGTCATGCCGATCTGCGCCTCGAGATGCGCGCGCTGGCGGAACGGAAAGCCGGTCGCCAGCAGCGCGCCGGCCAGGCCCTCGCGCTTGCCTACGCGCATACGGCGGTCGTTGAGGAAAGCGCCGTCACCCTTGCTCGCGGTGAACAGCTCGCTGCGCAGCGGATCGTAGACGACGCCGACGATCGGATCGCCGTGTTCGAGCAACGCGATCGATACGCAGAAATGCGGAAAACCGCGCAGATAATTGTGCGTGCCGTCGAGCGGATCGATGACCCAGGTGTTCTTCGACTGGCCGATCGCGCCGGATTCCTCGGCGAGGATCGCGTGCCTGGGATAGGCGCGCTTGAGTTCGCGTATGATTTCCGCCTCGGCCATGCGGTCGACCTCGGATACGAAGTCGAGCTGCTGCTTCTCGACGACCGCGAGGCTCTCCAGGCGGTTCATGTGGCGCAGGATGATCTGGCCGGCGGCGCGCGCTGCGCGCACCGCTACGTTGACGGCGGGTCTGGACATGCTGGTTCCGCTGGGCGGGCTGGGAAAGAACGAGGCGCGGATCGAGCTGCGCAAGCGGCGCGCAGGTTAGCAGATTGGCCCACGCCGACCAAACCTCGATGACGCGATCCCTCGCCAGCAGCCCGATCATGCAATGAACGACGCACCGCAGACTTCCGCCGCCAGCGTCATACAGACGTGCGGAATCCGTTTCGTCCTCGTGCGTACCTCGCACCCCGGCAACATCGGCGGCGCGGCGCGTGCGATCCGCACGATGGGATTCTCGCGGCTTTCGCTGGTCGCGCCGCACGCATTTCCGCACGCGGACGCGACAGCGCTCGCCGCCGGCGCCGACGACGTGCTGGCGAACGCGCGGGTCGTCGCCGATCTGCCGGCGGCCATCGCCGATTGCCGCTTCGTGCTCGGCGCCACCGCGCGCCGCCGCGATGTGCCGATGGACGAGCTTGATCCGCGCGCGGCAGCGGCACGCGTACTCGAGGAGGCGCGCGAGGGCGAAGTCGCGATCGTATTCGGCAACGAGCGCATCGGTCTCGAGAACGACGAGATCAAGCGTTGCCATGCGGCGATCACGATCCCGAGCGATCCCGGATTTCCGTCGCTGAACCTCGCCCAGGCCGTGCAGGTCGTCGCCTACGAGCTGCGCATGGCCCTGCTCGCGGGCGCATCGCCATTGCCGGCGGTGAAAGACGATCCGCCGGCGACCAGTGCGGAGGTCGAGGCGTTCTTCGAGCATCTCGCGCGTACGCTCGACGCGATCGATTTCCACAAGGGTCGCTCGCCGCGCACGGTGCTGCTGCGCCTGCGCCGCATGTATCTGCGTGCGCGACTCGACCAGCGCGAGCTGCGTGTCCTGCACGGCATCCTGACCGATACCGACCGCATCGCACGGCTTCGCAACGATCAGCGCAGCGACTGATCGACGCTCAGAACAGGTTGCGCACGAAGTCGATGATCGTACCGCCGAGCGTGCCCAGCGTGAGGGCGACGGCCGCGCTCGCGAGCCACGCGATGACGAGCAGAATGCCATCGCGCTCGAGCAGCGCGACCGCGAACGCGATCAGCAACATCCCGAACGGGTAGTTCGTGAAAGGTATCGGCAGCGCGAGCGCGATGCCGATCAGCACCAGCAGGAAACCGCTGATGCGATGTGCGGGATGCCGCGCCAGCGATTCCCAGCGCGGACGGCACAGGCGCTCGAGCCACTTCAGCAGCGGCGTGATGCGCCGGACGAAGGTTTCGACCGAAGCGCGCGAAAAACCCCGGCGGCGCATCGCGTTCGGCAACCACGGATGCTCGAGGCCGACCAGCATCTGTACACCGGTGACGATGATGAATGCGCCGGTGACGCCGCCGATGCCGATCGGCACCGGGATGAAGTTCGGCAACGCCAGCACGAGCACGAGAAAGCCGAACGCGCGCTCGCCGAGCGGATCGATGAAATCGCCGAGCGTTATCGTCTCGCCGCTGTGCGCATCGAGGGTGCCGCGCAGCAGTTCGGTGGTGCGCGGCTCGTGGATGGCGTTCTTCATTCTTCGGCCGCGTCCCGCGATCGTGCAATCAGCAGCTTGTCGATGCGCGGTCCGTCGAGATCGACGACCTCGAAACGGAAACCTCCCCAGCGGAAATGCTCGCCCGGCTGCGGGATGCGGCCGAAATGCGCCATCACCATGCCCGCGGCCGTGCGGAAGTCGTGATCTTCCTCGTTGGGCAGCTGCGAGATCTCGAGCAGCTCGCGCAGATCGTCCGTCGATACGCCGCCGTCGACCAGCCAGCTGCCGTCCTCGCGGCGGACGATCGGATTTTCGGCGGTCTCGATCAGCGGCGTCGCGGTCTTGCCGACCACGGCCGCCAGCAGATCGTTGAGCGTGACCAGGCCCTCGATGTCGCCGTATTCGTCGACGACCAGCGCAAGCCCGGTTTCCGCGTCGCGGAATTCCTCGAGCAGATCGAGCGCGCGTGCGGTCGCCGGCACGTATAGCGGCTTGCGCAACGCACTGAACAGCTCGGCGTTGCCGCCGCCGGCGAGGGCGCCGACCAGGCGCTTGGCTTCGAGCACGCCGAGCACTTCCTGCTCGCCGCCGCGATAGACGGGGTAGCGCGAATAGGGCGTCTCGCGCATGACCTCGATGTTGTCCTCCAGCGGCGCGGCGGCATCGAGCCAGGCGATGCGCGTGCGCGGCGTCATCACGCTGTCGACCGTGCGATCGCCCAGGCGCAGCACGCGATTGACCATGTTGTGTTCGTCGGAATCGATCACGCCCTGATCGGCGCCCTCGGCGACGAGCAGGCGTATCTCTTCCTCGCTGACATGCCCGCGTGGGCCGCCTTCCATGCCCAGAATGCGCAGCAGCGCCCGCGTCATCCAGATCAGCAGGAACGCGAATGGCGTCGCCAGCCAGGTCAGCAGCCGCATCGGCAGCGCCGTTGCCATCGCGAAGCGTTCCGGATCGACCAGCGCAATGCGCTTGGGCAGCAGCTCGCCGAGCAGCATCTGTATGAACGTGATGCCGGCCACGCTGAGGACGACGCCGATCGGCAGGCTGTATTTGTCGATCCACGGCAGATCGAACACGTCGAGAGCGCCGCTGATGCGCTGGCCGATGGTGGCGCCGAGCGCAGCGCCTGCGCCGACCTGCAACAGCGTGATGAACACCTGCACGGTGGCGAGGAAGTTCTCGGGTTGCTGGGCGAGACCGAGCGCGATCTTGGCCCGGCGGCTGCTGACGGCGAGGTGCTTGAGGCGGCTCTTGCGCGCGACCATCAATGCCATTTCGCTGAGCGCGAAGAAGCCGTTGAGCGCAGCAAGCAATACGACCAGCGCGATCTCGATCAGCATCCAGGCTTTGCCGGCGGGACAAGGGGAGAGTGTAGCAATCGCGTTGATGCGGTGAGCGGACAGGCCCGTTGCGTGCGAATTGCGGCCCGGTGACCGAGCCGGGCAGGCCCTGCTGTAACATTACCGTCACATAGCGGCTTGCGCACCCGGCACTGGTTCGGGCGCGGTCTCCCGCACCTTTCGGGTGCCATCGATGGGGTTACACGATGTTCTCGTTGCAGACGATCTTCGGCAAGGGCGACATGTTCTACGGGCTGCTCGAAGCAAGCGCCGATGCGGCGCGCCAAAGCACCCGTGCGCTGATCGCGATGCTGAACGCGCCGGTTTCCGCCCGCTCGCTCGATGAGTTCCGCCTTGCGCGCCGCCGCGAGAAGGACCTGCTGGCGAAGATCAACAAGGCCCTGGTCGACACTTTCGTCACCGCGCTGGAACGCGAGGACATCGAAGCGCTGGCGGCGGCGCTGTACAAGATTCCGAAGACGGTCGAGAAATTCGCCGAGCGCTACGTGATGTTCGCCGACCGGCTGGCCGACGTCGACTACGTATCGCGTGCGGTGATGCTGGAGAAGGCCACCGACGTCATCGTGCAGATGACCGCGCAGCTGCGCCGTGGCTTCCAGCTGGACGCGATGCGCGATCTCAACGAGCACATGCAATCGATCGAGAGCGAGGCCGACCGCCTTATCCTCGATCTCTATCGCGACCTGTTCGACAACGAGCGCGATCCCGCGCACCTGCTGCTGCGCAAGGACCTGTTCGAGCTTCTCGAAAAAGCCATCGACCGCTGCCGCGACGCCGGCAACGTGATCTACCAGATCGTACTGAAGAATTCTTGAAGGCTGGGAATCGGGCATCGGGAATCGGGAATAGGCAAAACAACCCATGAGAAAGCGTGCGACAAGGCCTGGGCCGCTCTTGCGATTCCCGATTCCCGATTCCCGATTCCCGCGCTCCACAGGAGCGCGCCCGTGAGTCTGACGCTGGTCCTCATCGTGGTGCTGGTGGCGCTCGTCTTCGAGTACATAAACGGCTTCCACGACACCGCCAACTCGATCGCGACCGTGGTCGCGACCAAGGTGCTGAGTCCCGGCCAAGCCGTGCTGCTGGCCGCGGGGACCAACCTGGTCGGTGCGCTGTGGGGCACCGCGGTGGCGAAGACGATCTCTTCGGGCCTGATCGATTCGGGCGTGGTCGCGGTGACGCCGCAGGTGCTGATCTGCGCGCTGCTCGGCGCCACGATCTGGGATCTCATCACCTGGTGGTGGGGATTGCCTTCGAGCTCCTCGCACGCGCTGGTCGGCGGCCTTTGCGGCGCGGCGCTCGCTGCGGCCGGGGACAACTGGTCCGCGTTGATCTGGTGGCAGGGCGGCGTGCATTGGTGGGAAGGCAAGGGCCTGCTGCCCAAGGTCGTGCTGCCGATGATCAGCTCGCCGCTGCTCGGATTCCTGATCGGATATGCGCTGATGGGGGCGCTGTTCGCGCTGATCGCCTTCATCGGCGCGCGCCCCAGCCCGATCCAGCGTTGGAGTCGCCCGCGCATGGTCAATGCGTTCTTCGGCAAGGCGCAGATCATCTCCGCCAGCGCGATGGGACTTTCGCACGGCACCAACGATGCGCAGAAGACGATGGGCATCATCGCGCTGGCACTGGCGACCGCGACCGCCGCGGGCACCCTCGACGATCTGCCATCCTGGCTTTCGTTCCTGCGTATCGGCGAGGACGCCGACAAGCAGTTCGAGATCGCGACCTGGATCAAGATCACCTGCGCGATCGTCATGGCGGCAGGCACCGCGGCCGGCGGCTGGCGCATCATCAAGACGCTGGGTCACAAGATGGTGAAGCTGCACCCGATCAACGGCTTCGCTGCGGAGACGACGTCGGCCGCGGTCATCCTTGCCGCATCGCATTTCGGTATTCCGGTGTCGACGACGCATAACGTATCTGCGGCGATCATGGGCGTCGGCGCGGCGAAGCGTCCGAATGCGATCAAGTGGACCGTGGTCGAACGCATGGTGTGGGCGTGGATATTGACGTTGCCGATCACCGGTGCGCTGGCGTGGCTGCTGGTCAGTGGATTGCGTGTTCTTGGAGGAATGGGCTGATCTTTTCGGTCCGCGCTTGCAGAGCGCCCCCATCCGCCTTCGGCACGTGCACTCGCGCCATCCATGGCGCTCGCCTTTCGGGCGGCATCCGCCGTGCAAAACGGCAATCCTGCCGTTTTGTCCCCCGCTTCGCAGGGGAAGGGAAAGATAGTGTGCGTCGACGGGAATCCTTCCTCCGCGGAGCGGGGGAAGGTGGCGGCAGCCGGAAGGGGGCGTGCTAGAACGTATCGCCGCCGCTGGAAACGGCCTGCTCCATGCGATCGCCGAGCGAACCCAGCTCGCCGATCACGCGGTCGAGCTCCTCTTCGGAAAGCAGTGCGTACGGCCGGTTCTCGCACAGATGCAGAAACGGCGATCCGTCGAGGTCGCTGACCGCGAGATAGCCGGTGCGCTGTTCCCAGTTGAAGCGCAGGCAACGCGTGCCGTCCACGCCGGTGTACGGGCCGATCGGCGTCGAGATGCGCAGATACTTGCCGCCTTCCTCGTCCTCCATCTCGGCGAGATACAGGCCTTGATGGCGGCCGTCGTCGAAGGTGAGATCAAAGCTGATCAGGTACGGATCGTTCGTGCGCAGCGAATGCTTGCTGCCGGCGTGGGAGCGGATCTGTTCGAAACTTTGCACGGCGGCTCTCGGTCGATGCGGACGCTTATGCTAGCGTGCGCGGCGCATGAAGTCAGTGGATGCGAAGCTGAAGCCGGATCATTCGGCGATCCGCCGTGTGATCCGGTCGATTCCGCCCGGGTGCGTGGCGAGTTACGGCGAGGTCGCCGAGCGCGCCGGATTGCCGCGCCGCGCGCGCCTGGTCGCGCGCGTCCTGCGCGAGGCGCCGCCGTCCGCGGGCCTGCCCTGGTATCGCGTGCTGCGCGCGAACGGGCGCATTGCGTTTCCGGCGGGAAGCCGCGGCTTTCGTGAACAGGCGCGACACCTCGCCGCGGAGGGCGTACTGGTCGTCGGCGGCCGTGTCGATGTCGCCGTGCACGGCTGGGACCGCAATCTCGATGCGGTCTTGTGGGCGCCTGCGCCGCGCCGGAAGAAAACGACGATTACGCGGCGCAGTCCGCGCACGCGAGGCTGACAAAGCGCGCCGAATGCGGCGTGCGTCATGTCACGATCGCCCCGATCGCGCTAGATTGCCGGCCATCGGGGTGCGGGCGGTTGCCGCAGGAAGGGGGTGATGATCCTAGGTGCGGGATGGCGAACCGGCGTCGTGGCGCTGATCGGCGTGCCGAGCAACGACGCCGATGCGGCGCGTTTTCTCGCCCAGGCGACCTTCGGGCCCGCGCCGGATGCCATCGCGCACCTGCGCGACGTCGGCTATCAGGCCTGGTTCGACGAACAGTTCGCCGCGCCCGCATCGACGCAAACGCAGTACCTCGACTGGGTCGCCAGCACATTCCCGGACGAATACCTCAGCGACGACACGCGTCTGGAGATCTGGACGATCAACTCGGCAGGCACGGCCGATCCGAGCCGCGGCGGCTATCCGAACAATGCACCCGTGGATCAATTGCGCCAGCGCGTCGCGCTCGCGCTCAGCGAGATCTTCGTCGTATCGAACAGCAACGGCACGCTGGCGTATCAGCCGTGGGCGCTGACGAGTTTCTACGACATGCTCGCCGCGGACGCGTTCGTCAACTATCGCGTATTGCTCGAGGACGTGACCAAGCATCCGGCGATGGGCATCTTCCTCAGCATGATCCAGAACCAGAAGGCGGATGAGGAAGAGAACATCCATCCCGACGAGAACTATGCACGCGAGGTCATGCAGCTTTTATCGGTCGGTCTGAACAAGCTCAATATCGACGGCACGCCGCAACTCGTCGGCGGCCAGCCGGTGCCGACCTACGGCCAGGAGACCGTGCGCGGATTCGCCGCGGTATTCACCGGCTGGAACTGGAACAACACCGGTTGCGGCGACGATACCTACACCTGCTGCGAGTACTACGAAGACGAGGGATGGGGCACCTATTTCTACTGCGGACCGAGCAACTACAACGATCCGCCGTGGCAGCTGCCGATGCAGCCGGTCGAGCACTATCACGACAGCACGTCCGACAAGCAGCTGCTCGACTATCCCGGCGTCACCTTGTCCGGAGGCGTGCTGCCGCATGGCGGCAACGCGCAGGAGGAAATGACCGCGGCACTCAACAACATCTTCCAGCATCCGAACGTCGGCCCGTTTATCGCGACGCGATTGATCGAACGCCTGGCAACCAGCAATCCGACGCCGGCCTATGTGCAGCGCGTCGCGCAGGTATTCAACAACAATGGCGCCGGCGGACGCGGCGATCTCAAGGCGGTCGTCAAGGCGATCCTGCTCGATCCCGAGGCGCGCTACGGCCAGTGGCAGCATCCGGAAACGTTCGGCAAGCTGCGCGAGCCACTGCTCAAGATCACGCACATGTGGCGCGCGATGGAGGCTCGCTCGACCGGCGGGCGTGTCGGCACGCTGAGGCCGTGGCCGCCGATCGAGCAGCAGATCGGGCAAGCGCCGCTGCGTTCGCCGACCGTGTTCAATTTCTTCAAACCGGACTTCGCGCAGCCGGGCGAAGTGCAGACCAGCGGCCTGGTCAGCCCGGAGTTCCAGATACTCAGCGACACCATGGTCATGTCGACGCCGAACTATCTGTTCCACGAGATCTTCTGCGACTACACCGGCAGCGACGCCTGCTGGGCCAGCGACGATCCGTCGACGATGCAGCTGGACGAGGACCGCGATGCGGCACTCGCGCTGAGCGATCCGGCGCAACTCGTCGACGACTACAACGCGCTGTTCATGTCGGGACAGATGTCGCCGTTCATGCGCAATGTGCTGATCACGCGGTTGAATCAGCTGACCGATAATTCCGAAGGCGATCTGGGCCGGCAGCGCGTGCAGCACGCGCTCTACCTGATCATGAATTCACCCGAATACTCGATACAGAAATGAGGCCGCGGCCATGCATGTGAACCGTCGCGAATTCCTGCGCAAGAGCATCTGCGCCGCGCTCGGCGGCGCCGGGCTGTATTCGGCACTCGGAAATCTCAAGTTGATCGGCGCCGCCGCGGCCGCGCAACGTCCGCAGGGATTCGCCGATTACAAGGCGCTGGTCTGCATCTATCTCTACGGCGGCAACGACAGTTTCAATACGATCGTGCCGGTGAGCGGGTCGCAGATGACCGATTACATCGCGTCGCGCGGTGATCTCGCGCTGACGACGGGGCTGCTGTCGCTGACGCCTGCCGCTGGCGGCGGACCGGCGAATTACGGCCTGCATCCGGCGATGCCGGAGTTGCGCGGCTTGTTCAACACCGGCAAGGCCGCGATCGTCGCCAATGTCGGCAGCCTGCTGTATCCGATCACGCAGGTCCAATACCAGAACGGCGGCGTGCCGGCGCCCGCGCAGTTGTTCTCGCACGACGACCAGACCAACCAGTGGCAGACCTCGCGCCCGGACGACAGCAATGCGAACGGCTGGGGCGGCCGCATCGCGGATCTGCTGTATTCCTCGAACGCGGGTTCAATACCGATGAGCGTCACACTGGCCGGCGACAACCGGTTCCAGCGCGGCGGCATCGTCAACCAGTACGCGGTCGATGCCTGGGGCGCGGCGGCCGCGGCCGGCGGCGGCGATCCATTCAGCGTGACGACGATGAGCTACTTCGGCGACGGTCCGGAATCGTGGGTCCTTCCGAGCGACAACACCGAGGGAACCGCAGCGTACAACGCGCTGATCGCAAGCGGCACGCAGGCGCATGTGCTGGAACGCGCGTTCGCGGATTCGGCTACGCGCGCAATCACCAATTCGGCGACGATCAATAACGCATTGAATGGCGTGACGCTGGCGACACCGTTTCCGGATACCGACCTCGGCAACCAGCTCGCCGCGGTCGCGATGATGATCAAGGTGCGCGCCGCGCTCGGCATGAGCCGGCAGGTGTTCTTCGTCGCCGCCGGCAACTACGACACGCATGGCACGCAGCTGTACGACCAGAACTACAATCTCGAAGAACTCTCGCAGGCGCTGGCGGCTTTCTACAACGCCACCGTGGAGCTCGGCATTGCGAACAACGTGACCGCGTTCACCGCGTCCGACTTCGGGCGTTCGCTGGCGGTCAACGGCGACGGCACCGATCACGGCTGGGGCGGCCATCATTTCGTCGTCGGCGGCGGCGTGCGCGGCCAGCGTTTCTACGGCACGATGCCTTCGCTCGCGCAATACGACGACGACAATCCCGGCAGCAATCCCGACGACACCGGCTACGGTCAGATCATCCCGACCCTGGCCGTCGACCAGTACGCGGCGACGCTGGCGAGCTGGTTCGGCGTCGACAGCGGCGGCATCACCGACATCTTCCCGAATCTCGGCCGGTTCTCGAGCAGCAATCTCGGCTTCATGAGTTGACGTGCAGGCAGAGGCGAGGGCGCGCCGCATCGCGAAAGCGGCATCCGCAGGGGTACTGCTGACGGCGTGCGCGGCCGCTCAGGCGACCGTGTACGTCGTCACCGCAAATCCCGATATGACCTTCACCCCCGCCTCGATCACCATTTATCAGGGCGATGCGATCCGCTTCGAAAATGCGGGCGGCGTGCACAACGTGCACGCGGACGACAACCGCTTCATCTGCGCAGTCAATTGCAGCACCAACAATGCGCCGAGCGATCTGCCCTGGAGTGTGGTCGTGCGCTTCAACCAGCTGGGCACGATCGGTTACTTCTGCGACCAGCACGGTGACACGACCAGCGGCATGCGCGGCTCGGTCAGCGTGATCGATCGCATCTTCGTCGACGGCTTCGACACGCCTCCACCGCCCAGCTGATCGTGGCACCGTAGGGTGCGTGGCCGCTCAGTCGCCCGGCGGCGGCACTCACTTGAATACCGGATTTCGCGGCGGCATCTGGCGGGTTGGGTCTCGCGCGCGGCGCGCGGGCCGTTCACAATCACACGTCAGCTCGTTCGAGAATCCGGTATGCCCTTCGATCTGCCTCCCGTCACCCGCGCACTGCTCATCGCCAATATCGCGGTCTATCTGCTGCAGATGCTTACCGGCGAAGCCTTGATCGTGCATTTCGCGTTATGGCCGCTGGGCGCTTCGCAGTATGCCAATGTGCCCGGCTTCGAGCCGTGGCAGCTGGTGACCTACAGTTTTCTGCACGGCGGATTGACCCATATCGCGTTCAACATGCTCGCGCTGTGGATGTTCGGCGGGCCGATCGAGCGCCTGTTCGGCTCGCGGCCGTTCGCCTTGTACTATTTCGTCAGCGTGATCGGCGCCGCGGTCGCGCAGTTGCTGGTCATTGAATTCTGGACCGGCGGCTTCTATCCGACCCTGGGCGCATCCGGCGGCGTCTTCGGCCTGCTGCTCGCCTACGGCATGATGTATCCGCACACGCGCATCATGCTGCTGTTTCCGCCGATTCCGATGCCTGCCTGGCTGTTCGTGACCGGCTACGGCGCGCTGGAGCTCTTCCTCGGCATCACCGGCACGCAGGCCGGCGTCGCGCACTTCGCGCACCTCGGAGGCATGGCGTTTGGCTTCGTGCTGATTCAGTACTGGCGCGGCAAGTTGCCTTTGAAGCCGAGGCGGATTTTGATGAGGTAGGGGTGGGGTTGGGGTTGGGGTTGGGGTTGGGGTTGGCAGCTGGGGCACGACAACCGAACCCAACGATGTCACCGCGCACTAATCGCTGCTCTCGTTCAGACGACGGGACGCGCTCGCAAGTGCGCCCCAGCTACC
>Ga0193717_1000386_pt1 | contig 30991 bp, 31 predicted proteins | sample U2c2metaG_FD_145900 | JGI IMG/M metagenome (GOLD analysis project Ga0193717, IMG submission 145900) | Soil microbial communities from a riparian zone of the East river system, Colorado, United States - U2c2 | ecosystem: Environmental > Terrestrial > Soil > Riparian zone | place: USA: East River... | reverse complement strand
GCTGCCCTTGGTTTTCACCGGGATGATATTACCGATGTTTTGCTGACACATCTCCACTTCGATCACTGCGGGGGTAGTATTGTGCGGGAAGGCGACAGGCTGAAGCCGGCCTTCAAGAATGCAGTGTACTGGAGCAATGAAAGACACTGGGAATGGGCAACCAGGCCAAATGACCGGGAAAAGGCCTCCTTTCTAAAAGAAAATATTCTACCGATACAGGAAAGCGGTCAGCTGAAATTTGTTGATGCCGGCAGCGCGGGCGCAGCGGTAGCCAGTGGCGTTGGTGCGACAGGTAGTGGCAACGCGGCGGACGGCGGTACTGATGCGACGGACACCGGCTTCCGGCTGAGCACCATAAACAATGTCATAATTCCCGGACTTTCGGTCCGGCTGGCTAACGGTCATACCGATGCGATGATGCTGCCCCAGCTACAATATAAAGGTCAGACTCTGGTATTCATGGCCGACCTCCTTCCTTCCGTGGCTCATATGCCCCTTCCCTATGTGATGGCCTATGATATGTTTCCCCTCACAACTCTGCAGGAAAAGAAATCCTTCTTCGAAGAGGCTGCCGATGGTAAGTATGTACTCTTCCTCGAACACGACCCCGTAAACGAATGCTGTGTACCTGAGAGGACAGAAAAGGGCATCCGGGCCGGAAAAGGGTTCTCGCTCGCCGATCTTTAAGGTGCAGGGAGCAATAATTTCGGGTTTCGTTTCGTTTGATTTCTTCAAAATCTTCTCCTATGATTAGACTGAGCCCCATCCTTCTGATTACCTTTCTATTTTTTTCCAACTGTAATGAACCGTCGAAAAAAAGAGACTTCCAGACAGGCGCTAACGGAGACTCTGTTCAGGTCAATTATTTTGACAATGGAACACGATCCGACGAAACAAGCATTAAAAACGGTGTACCAAATGGGCCTTACACATCCTATTATCAAAACGGCAGTATCAAAGAGACGGGATTGCTTATAAATGGGAGAAAGGGCACCATATGGAAAATCTTTGACAGCAGCAATAAACTTTTACGGGTCCAGCATTTTGACGATGACAAGGTCATTTTTGACCTCCCGGTGGATGATTTCACCTTTGAAAGAAAGTCGAATGATAAAGCCGGCTTTTCTATCAAGCTTCCCCGCAGTTGGATCACCGCCTTCAGCGACAGTTCGGCACTAATGACTTCCCATAAAAACTGCGATTCTGGCGTATTCTGTCCTAACATTATCATCACGAAAGGGTTGATGACTACCAATTCCTTTACAAGCTTTGGCGATACGATTAAAAGAACTTTAATGAGTCATTTCAATGGATGTCGTATTGTAACCGAAAGGCAATTCGAGATCGACAAAAAACCTTCGTACCAGGCGGCATTTATGTTTGAAGCTGAAAACAGGCAACTGGCCGGTGTTGTTACAGTCATCCAGCACCAAACAGAAGTCTATAATATTATCTCGATGGCAGGCAATGAACCCTCAGGTTCCTTCCTGAAATACAAAGGTCTTTTTGAAGAGATCGCTTATTCATTCCGATTTAATTAGGTTGATGTCTCAGCTTCTCTCAAGGATCGCCTGGTACAACTGGTAGTTTTCCTGGTCAAAACAAATAAAGATGACCTTGTCGAAAACATTGGGATTCATTCTCAGAAAATCATCCGTAGTGTGCACAGCGATCTCTGCGGCCTTTTCTTTTGGAAAGTGATAGATCCCGGTGCTTATATTGGGGAGGCCGATGGTTCGGATACCGTTTTTTACAGCTAATTCCAGGCTATTGCGATAGGCGTTGGCGAGCAGTTGTTCCTCATTACTGCGTCCACCATTCCAGACCGGGCCTACGGTATGGATGACATAACGCGCAGGCAGATTTCCGCCTGTGGTGATAACAGCTTCGCCGACCTTGCATCCGCCTTGCCGGTTGCGGATGTCCTGGCACTCTTTTAGAATGGCCGGGCCGCCGGCGCGATGAATGGCGCCGTCCACGCTGCCACCGCCAAGAAGGGATGAGTTGGCCGCGTTGACGATGGCGTCGATGCTGAGTTTTGTTATGTCCCCCTGTTGGATGTGAATGTGTGGGTCCATATGATCGAAGATTTAACGGAATATCTACAAATCCACCAACGCACTCAGCGGATATCGCAGATTTCGATACATCGACATATCCACAGACACCTTCCCGACAGTGATCGGACTTTCGATCCGCACCGCAATGTGATTAGGATCATCGGTTACCCATACTGTCATTTTTTCCCCACCCTCGAACATGGTGCCTTTCACCAGCAAGGGTCTGAATTTGATAGTACGAAACTTCGCATAGGACGTGCGAATGGTCTCCTTACCGAGGTAACGGACATAAAGGTGATAGACCTGCCGGTCGAGAAACATATCGAAGGGGATCTTGTCATTCGGCTTGAGATGGCTGAAGTCGATGTTACGGGCATAAAACATAGCGCTGCATACGTCCTGAATACAATCGGGCACTTTGAAGACGCCGGCTTTCATGATCGCCGTATTGGTAGTCTTGTTAAAGCTGACGTTCTCATATGTTTTATAGCCGCCCTCATCGACGTCGCGGATAAACTTATAAGGCTGTAAAGTGGCCGTATCGATATAAGATTCGTATTTATCCCTTACTCTAAAGAACTTGTCATAAAAAGGATAGGTCTTCCCTTCTCCGACGATGTGATAGACATCCTTACCATTGAAACGTTCGAATGTAGTATTGAAAGAAGCTTCTCCGGCCGTAGCGAACTTAACGCCGGCAACCGAATAAGATACTTTATAGGTAAGACTTTCCCCGGCAAGAAAGGCCTTGTTCCGGATGCCACCGCAAAAAGAAGGAGTTTCATCACCAGCCAGCAAAGGAAAAGACAGCACCATAAACAATAAGATACTAACCGTAATAAATACTCTCATCGACTTTTAAATAATTTAATGCTTAGAATTAACAAACTCCCTATTAGAGCCGGTATGATCAGGTTGATCAGCCATATTGCAAAGGAGGCGGCAAAAACCCCTACCATATTGGGGCTGAATAACTCCAGTACCTGGATGCTGGCACCCCACCTCAGTCCTAATTCCGTCAGAAAAGTAAAGGTCGGTACAACAGCCATGACCAGGAAAACCACACTTACCCCACTCCAGACCTCTCCAAACCCCAGATATACCCCAAAAACGGGAAAAATCAGGCCATATTGGATGATAAATACAATATATCTGCCAAAAGATAAGAACAAAATTCTCAATAAGATCGTTGCATCAAAATTTTGCAAAACTTTTATGTAGGCTTCATATTTCCGTGCGCCAGGAACCTTTGCCAGCAAGGCCGCAACCCAGGATAGCCTAAAATAAATAAATGTTAAACTTACCAGCAATATCATTACAACAATGAGCAGAGCATCGAGACCTGCATTCAATCCCCGCTGACCCTGACTGATCCTTAATTGGGCTATGGGACGCAGATAAAGAATGCCTGCCAGACCGATGACAAGCGTTATCAACAGCTGGGCGATGCTGCAGGCAATCGTAAGCGAGATCGCAGAGATTCGATGTCCTTCCTTGATATATAGAATTCGTCCAAGATATTCACCCATCCGGTTGGGTGTAAAGGAAGCCAGTGTGATCCCGGTGAAGATGGCCCTGAAGGCATCTTTGAACGCGACAGACTCCATAGGTAGCAGGGCCAGTTGCCATTTACGGGCCTCAATTCCCCAATTGAGCGGCATCAGCGCAACAACCAGCCACAATTTCCATTGTAATGGTCCCGTGAAGGCGTTCCTGACCTGGCTTAGAGAAGCCCGCCAATTGGCTTGATGCATCACCTGCCACCTGATAAAATAGCAGAGAAGCAGGAATACCAGGGGGCCCGCGACATATGGGAAGAAAATATTCTTGAGAAAATAATATTTCCTTCCCATACATCTAAATATGGGCCTTCGGCCGGAACGCCGAAGGCGTTCCTTGGAATTGATTATTATTTTAATACTTTTGTTCAAAGCCGTTCTATCGGTATCAAAAATAATCTTCCCGGTGCAAAAGCAATCCAAAATAATTCTGGGCATCGACCCGGGAATGGTCGTAATGGGGTATGGGCTGATCCGATGTACAGGCAGTCAGCTGGATCTGCTGGAGATGGGCGTTCTGCGGTTGCCTACCCGGGAGGACAATTATATCCGGTTGAAACTGATCCAGCAGAAAGTAAAAGAGCTGATCGGCCAGTATGGTCCGCATGATTTCGCCATTGAAGCCCCTTTTTTCGGCAAGAACGTCCAGAGTATGCTAAAGCTCGGCCGGGCCCAGGGAGTAGCTATCGCCACGGCAATGCATGCCGGACTTACCGTCACCGAATATTCCCCCAAAAAGGTCAAACAGTCCATCACCGGTAATGGGAATTCGGAAAAAGAACAGGTCTGGCTGATGTTGAAACGTATCCTCCAGCTGGAAGAAGATATCCCGGCATATGATGCCAGCGACGCCCTGGCGGTAGCTATCTGTCATCATTTCCAGCACCAGGTGGAAAAAAAGCTGGGCAACGGGGCGGATACAAAAAAGAAGGTCAGCAAAAAAAAGGCCGGCAGCTGGGACAGTTTTGTCAAAAATAATCCGGGAAAAGTGCGATGAGCCAATGTGATGCCGCTGCCCGGTTGCTGGGTAGGGGTGGCTACAAAAACTTCACTATTTTTTCCTGGGCTGATCGCAGCTGATCGGGTGTCAGCTTTAATTTCCTGCGCGTGAAATTCAGATCATCAGCGCTGTCGATAGGCACCAGGTGGAGATGTGCATGAGGGACTTCCAGGCCGACCACAGAAAGGCCACAGCGATCGCAGTCGAACGCTTTTTCGATGGCCTTTGCGATGGGTTTGGCAAATAACAGCATCTCCGCGAGATAGTCATCGGGAACATCGAAGAAATTATCGACTTCCAGCTTAGGAACGACAAGCGCATGTCCCTCACGGAGAGGAAAGATATCCAGGAAAGCGAAGAACTTGTCGTTCTCCGCTATCTTATAGGAAGGAATCTCCCCGGCTATTATTTTGGAAAAAATGGTCACACGGTGATTTTTTCAATCTTGAATTGAAGAGTACCGGCCGGGACCTGGACCTGGGCTGTCTCACCGATCTGCTTGCCCAGAAGGCCTTTGCCGATGGGCGAAGTAACAGAGATCTTACCCACCTTAAGATCGGCCTCCTTTTCAGAAACCAGATGATAGGTCACCTGTTTTTTATTGGTCAAATTGGTCACCGTGACTTTTGTCAGGATGGAGACCTTGCTGGTATCGATAGTTCCTTCGTCGATAATACGCGCATTCGCCAAATCGCTTTCCAGCCTCTGGATCTTGGCTTCAAGCAAACCCTGCGCTTCCTTAGCCGCATCATATTCTGCGTTCTCCCTGAGATCTCCTTTTTCACGGGCCTCCGCAATTGCTTTGGACGCAGCCTGTCTTTCCGATGTTTTCATCTTCTGCAGATCTGCCCGCAGACCTTCCAGCGCGTCCTTTGTAAAATAAGTGAAACCACTCATAGTTACCTCCTTTGGTTTTTGGCTGGCGGACCTTGTCCACCAGAGAAAAAAAATACAACGCCCCGGAAATATCCAAGGCATTGCACTATTCTTACAAAGATACTGAATTTACCTAAATACCCAGTTTTTCCAGTGTCACCCGGGCCATTTTAAGAAATGCTTCATAAGTATATCCGGCAATATGGGGGGTTATGACAACGTCCGGACGGTTGAGCAGCCAGTCCAGCTGCTGCCGCTCGAGGTCGGTATAAGTGTCCAGTTTTTCATTTTCCAGCACATCAAGGGCTGCCCCGGAGATCTTCCCATTTTCCAAGGCACGGACCAGCGCCCCGGTATCATGGACCTTCCCCCGAGATGCATTGACAAACCAGGGCTTACGCTCCAAAGAGTTAAAAAAATCGTCCCCGGCCATGTGGAAGGTTTCGTCCGTTAGGGGCACGTGGAAACTGATCACATCCGCATACCGGGCCAGCTGTTCCAGGGAAGCCTCGCGGATATGCCCCCTGGCAAAATCATAATTATATTTGTCATAAGCCAGGACGGTGACGTCAAAAGCCGCCAAAAGTTTGGCCAGGGCCCCGCCGGCATTCCCAAAGCCGACGATGCCTATCGTCTTGCCGGTCAACTCGGTGCCCCGGTTCGCATCCCGGATCCATTTGCCTTCTTTTATTTCCTGGCTGCTGGTGACTAGCTTATTCATCAGCCCGAGCAGCATCCCCAGGACATGCTCGCCAACAGCGTTGCGATTGCCTTCAGGGCTGCTGACGCAACGGATGCCTCTGGATTCCGCATATTCTGTATCGATAAGCTCCATCCCACTGCCCAGCCGGCCGATCCATTTCAGGGATGGTGCCCTGTCGATGATGGCACGGTCTATCTTCAGGCGGGTGGTTACAATAAGACCTTCCACACCATCCAGGGCAGTAAATAATTCATCGTAAGTGATCTGTGGGGAATATTCAACGGTATACCCTTTTTCTGTAAGCGTCTGGTTGAGGTATTCGTGGACTTTAGCTGTGACAATGACTTTTCTCATCCTTTCTATTGTTGGGGGTTGTTTACTTAGTTCATCTTCCATGTCAGCTGGGCAAAATCTTCTATTGATAACTGTTCGGCTCGTTTGTTAAAGATGGGGTCCTGTAGCGCTTCCGCATTGAAAAAAGGTTTCACAGCGTTGCGAAGGGTCTTTCTGCGTTGATTAAACGCAGTTTTTACGAGCAGGAAAAACTTCCTTTCATCCCTGAAAGATGCTGCCGGCTTCGGTACCAGCCGGATCACCGCGCTTTTAACCTTAGGCGGCGGATTGAAAGACTGTTCGTTGACCTCGAACAAATATTCCACATCGAAGAAAGCCTGGATCAGCACGCTGATCACCCCATATACTTTATTGCCTTCTTTGGCGGCAACCCGCTGTGCCACTTCTTTCTGGAACATGCCGATCATAACTTCAAGGTCTTCCTTCCAGTCCAGCATCTTAAAAAGGATCTGAGAAGATATATTGTAAGGGAAATTACCGATCACAGTGAATTTGCCTTCGAAGGGCTTTTCCAGGTCAAGAATGCTGGCATGGAGTATTTTCCCCCGCAGGACCGGCCAGGTCTCCTGGAGATATCGGATCTTTTCATCATCCAGCTCCACAGCCTTGAAGTCTACCCCTTCCAGCTCTAAAAGATACTTTGTCAGCGCACCGGCTCCGGGCCCAACTTCCAATAGCCGGGTAAAGGCCGATTCGCGCAGAGCCGACACTATTTTGCGGGAGATATTCTCATCCCGGAGGAAGTGCTGGCCAAGGGATTTTTTCAGGGTATACATGGAGTGCAAATTTAAGGATTTGCAATCGCGCGACGCCGGAGATTTGCCATTTACGGCTAATAAATCGTACATTTACCCTGAAAATCAAGCGCATGAGCCTCCAACAACAAAAACCTGTTATAGGTATTTCCGTCGGTGACCTGAATGGTATCGGAACAGAGCTGATCATTAAGACTTTTTCGGACCATCGACTGTTAGAGTTCTGCACGCCTTTGATCTTTGCTTCGAATAAGCTGATCAATTTTTACCGGAAATCCACGCCGGAGATCAATTTTAATTATCAAACCACCAAGGATTATACCCGCATTGCCCCCAAACAGATCAATATTTTCAATTGCTGGGAAGAAGAGATCGCCATCGTGCCGGGCCAATTGACGGATATCGGCGGCTCCTATGCTGTAAAGTCGCTGACCATGGCAGTAGAGGCCCTGCGGGACAAAAAGATCCAGGGGCTGGTGACCGCCCCCATTCATAAGAAGAACACTCAATCCCCCTCCTTTGATTTCACGGGACATACCCCCTATCTGAAACATGCCTTCAATGCCAGTGACGTGCTGATGCTGATGGTATCGGAGAATTTCAGGGTAGGCCTGGTTACGGAGCACGTACCAGTGAAAGACATCGCCCGGTTCATCACCCGGGAGGCCATCCTGTCCAAGCTGAATATCCTACGGGACAGTCTGGTAAAGGATTTCGGCATCGACAAACCCCGGATAGCGGTGTTGGGCCTGAATCCCCATGCAGGAGATGAAGGACTGATCGGACGCGAAGAAGAGGAGATCATCAAGCCGGCTATCAAAGACGCCAAACATAGTATGCTGGTTTTTGGACCCTACAGCGCCGACGCATTTTTTGCCCGGAATTATCATTCCCGTTTTGATGCCGTCCTGGCCATGTATCATGACCAGGGACTTATTCCTTTCAAGTCGCTGGCTACCGGAGAAGGCGTAAATTTTACTGCCGGCCTCCCGATGGTACGTACCTCTCCCGACCACGGTACTGCATTTGACATCGCCGGGAAGAACAAGGCGGACCAAAGCAGCTTTATTCAGGCTATCTACACCTGTATCGATATTATCCGCAACCGTCAGGAATATGAAGAAAACCGCAGCAATCCTCTAAAGAAGATGGGCGCGGTTGTTCTGGCGAATGCAGTAGATGAAAAGATCGATGAAGCAGGGCGGAGTACACGGCGTGATCTTACTTTTTAAACAAACATTGGCCCCATTACTTTTCTTGGCAGCTGGCGCAGACTAAAACGTAATGACCTTCCCCTCCAGACTGGCCTGGTCCTTCGTATAAGACACCCCGCTGATCTTTAACCCGTCTTTATTTAAAAGCGTGATTATTCCCCCTTCATTAGAGAGTTGGGCAGTTTTACCATTAAGCGTATGTGTTATTGTTGCCCCCGCCGGAATGGTACCCTTTAGCATTTCCTTCTTTTTTTGCTTATCGGCTATAGCCCAGCCATCGAGAGAGATGGCCTTGTCCGTAGTGTTCAACAGGTATACAGCTTCATGCCCGGCGTCATCTCTGCCGGGATTGACCAGCGCCGCAAAGATCCGCACATCCGTATCGCCTTCCGGTAAAGTGAGTGTAGTAATAGGATCTGCGTTGTCGTCGGACGTATGTACTACCTGGGATTGGAATTTAAGGAACATCGCAACCCAGCGGCCTTCGTCCGGGAAATGAATAAAAAGACCGCCATCTGTATAAACACCGTTGTCTTTGGCAAAACTTCCGGTATTTCCCTGGTTCATATGGATGTCGTGGATGCCCTGGCCGGGTGTAAAGTCAAAGTATTCATCCGGTGCCTTCTCCGGCTCCCATTTACTGCCAAAAGCATAGATAAGAGTGCCGGAAGTCGCCAACGCTTTCTCAACCCATACGTTAAAGATGTCGTTGAGGTCATTGTTCGATCCATTAGCGGTAGCGGGCAGGATCTGCAGGTCTTTAAAATCAAACAGGTTGCCGCGGATATAATCCAGGGCCGCAGTGTTGGCTCCGCCGTTCGGAATGGCATTAAAGCCTTCAGCCAGTTTGCCTGCAGCATCGAGAATGGGATGTTTGTAATTATCATTCAGGTAGAACTGGAGGTCAGGTGGCTTGGTGTCGGATTTGACATTTGCTGCTATGCGGTATTTCATACCGGCAGCTTCGATGAGGATCATATAATGAGGAGAGCCCTTGGGAACTTTCTTCATTGCTTCGTTGCTATCCAGTTTTGCTGTTGCGGTTCCGACCAGGACACCATAATCCGGAATAGGCATAAGGACGAATTTTAATGGTTCGCAATAAAGTTACTGAAACACACTATCGGAAACCCCTTTGTTAATATTATAGAATTGATAAATTAATTCCACCTTCCCCGTCGCCGGCCCCCCGGAAGCGTGCTGCTTTGAACCATCATCGTAATCAAAGGTCAGGCCCTTGGGCAGCTTGTAGTCCTTGGTATTGAAGGTGAAGACAACTTTGTCAGGTAGGGCATAGGCCGCATATTTTCCGTAAGTCATTTCGACTTCGTAGGTACCATTCTCCCGGGTGGTGGTACGCGCTCTGAGGATGAGTACGCGGGACTCATCGACGTATAGGGTCGCCAGTACAAGATCCGCAGTCTCATCCTGCGGCAGTAGTTTGATCAGCCTTACTCTATGGCCGTTAAGGGTATCCAATCCTGCATCCAGAGTGGTGTAGCTGCCTCTGAGGAGTGTATTAAGGCTGATGGTGACGGCTCCTTTGGGGACCAGGGAGATCCCTTTGTCATTCTTGATCTTTATTTTGTCCGGCTTTTTGAAGTAGATGGTAACCTGGGCTTCAGGGACTTTCAGGAAAGGCACATTTGTCTTCATAAGGCCGGCGGCCTGATAGTCGTTGACCTGATCGAGACGGGCCCGCACCTTTTGCAAAAGAGTTGCCGGCTCCTGCGCGTGTCCGCGAAGGAGGACGAAGAACAAAGGAAGAAGCAATAAATATTTCATGAGAGTATATCTTTTTTCTTGAACGCAACAATAGCCGCGGTCACAAAAGCTATGATGTAACCCAACAGGACGCCCAGGCTGCGCAGGATAGCAGGAAGATTCTCCACGCTGCCGGCGACAGCTGCACCCTGCCCGTCAGACCTCGAATAAAAAAATCCTTTCCAGGCCAGCATGTGCGAAGTGAACAGCCATGGTTTCACCGTATTATCATACAGCGGAATATTCATTTCCGAGAGAATGGTAAGCACGATGATGATGCTTATGGTGGAAACGATAGGACCGATGGAATTCTCCGCAAACACAGACAGGAGGAAGGCCAGCGCGGCCACGGTGCTCAACGCCACAGAAGCATAACCAAAGGCAGCGATGTAACGCCATAAGACGTCGGAGCTTTTTATCTGCTCCATGACGGTATTGCGGGCGATCATCATATCGTTGGTGCCGAACAGCAGCATGCTGAGAAACAAGGCCAGCAGGGCCATCCACACAAGCAGCAGAACGGTGTAGATAACAGAAGCAAAAAACTTTACAAGCATAAGACGGGTGCGGCTCACGGGACGGATCACCAGCAGACGAAGGGTACCCATATTGGCCTCCCCTGCGATGATGTCTCCGGCGACGAGAGCTACAAGTAAAGGCACCTGGATCAGCAAGGTATTGAGGATAACAAAGGCAACCAGATAGCCGTTCATGATCATCCCATAGGGAATAATAAAAGAGTCCGAGAGACTGCTCATCATCAGCTCGAGATAAGATCGGCCGTCAAACTTCAGTCCGAGCTGGATGATCAGGATCATGGCAGCTATTGCGGCAAAAGGGATATAGGTCCTGGGGCGACGGAATATTTTAAAAAGCTCAATCCGTAAAAGAGTCCACATGCTGATTGGCTGTTGTAAGTGTTAAAAAATAATCTTCCAGCGAATGGCGGGGTTGGATAGCCTTTATTTTGACACCCAGCTGCACCATGTCCTGGATAAAGATCGGGACCTGGGCCTTGTCCATTCTCAGCACGAATTTCTCCCCTCGGCGTTCTCTCAGGAAAGGATGCCATTGCGAATGGCTGAGCTTTTCCGCCGTAAAGGAAGTATCCTCCGTGTCCAGCTCGACGATGGTCCGGGCAGGATCGAACAATTCGTCTGCACGCCCTTCGACAATCTTTTTCCCTTTATCAATGATGAGCATACGGCTCGCGATCAGCTCCATCTCGCTGAGCAAATGCGAGGAGACTACCACCGTCTTTTCCCGGTGACTGCTCAAATGGAGGATCAGGTTGCGGATATCGGCGATGCCCTGCGGATCGAGGCCATTGGTTGGTTCGTCGAGAATGACAAGGTCCGGGTCATGGACCAGGGCGGTGGCGATGCCCAAACGCTGTCGCATACCCTGGGAAAAGGTCTTGACAGTAGAGTGCGCCCGCTCTGCGAGTCCGACCAGCTCGAGCTGGCTCATTAATTGGCGACGATCTGGCCGGATGCCGCTCATCCGCGCAAAAAGAGAGAGGTTTTCCAAGGCCGTTAGGTATTTATAAAGGTCCGGCCTTTCGATAACAGCCCCAACCCTGCGAAGGATCTCATTGCGATGCGTCCGGAGGTCCATTCCAAAGATCCGGATCTTGCCCGCAGTAGGGGCGACAAGAGTCAGCAGCATGCGCAGGGTTGTAGACTTTCCCGCGCCATTCTGTCCGAGAAAGCCGTAAATATCAGCCGGATATACCGTGAAGGAAAGGTCATTTACCGCATGCTGCTCCCTGAAAGATTTGGTCAGACCGGATACCTCGATGATGGGCGACATAAAATTGGGTTACATTCTATAAAACGTTGAGATGCAATAAATTTACAAAGGAATAGGCCAAATAGTTGGTGCCGTCAGGGATTTTTTCCGGGACGGGCTTGCAAAAACAGAATCAAGAGTCTATCTTTGAGCGATCGCCCGTCGTTGGGCCAACTACTTTCAAGCCTACTAGAAGACCACCCGCTTAAGATCACAATTCCTCATCATTGAATTTTTGTAAGAGTTCGTTCCTTTGAATCGCCCTGTGTTATCCATTTGGCCTACTTAATTATTCACCTTTTGAAAATTACAAAGATGAAAAGGAACCTCTTAAAGGGCATACTTTCTTTCACACTGACTATTTCACTTCAGGCTTTGCTTGCTGCAGGCCCAAATTCAAATCTCACCACTGACAATTTCAATTCCCGCCCGGGTGTAAGACTATCCGAGGTAAAAGGTTATTTACAGGGCAACTGCTGGTTCTTTGCTGACTTCGATGTCAACCGCAGCGGATGGGCTCCCAATATGGAAGGCGACGGAGCAATGGTATCCGGTACCGGGTCCAGCGCCACTGAAAGAACAGGAATTTATACCCCCTTGCTGGATCTGTCTGCCAGTGTAAAGGTCTCCTTTATTTATAGCTTTAACCAGCCCGTTCAGGATCGCCGCTGGATCAGGATCTATGCCACCGATGGCAATGACAATACTCTTTTCCTGCTGGACAGCCTGGAGTTGACCGGGTCATCCGCCAATCATACTTACACTTATGACAGGTCCTTGAACCTATCGGCCGCAGGTCAATACAAGCTCTATATCAACTATCAGGGTATCGGAGGCGGCACAAGGATCGCCATCGATCAGCTGGCCATCGGCGCGGTCCCGCATTATCAGTCGACCTGCAATGTGGCGCCCGTAGCGCTTCGCGATAAGTTTGCAGGCACAGCCTCGCATACCGCGAACGGAGATGTGCTGAACAATGACTATGATCCCAATCATGAGATAATGACTGCCTATCTGTTATCAGAGTCCCCTGACGGCCGTGTAGAGCTGCAGAAAGACGGGCAGTTCTCTTTCACCCCAAAAGAAGGATTCGCCGGCAACAGCACGCAATTCTCTTATAAAGTCTGCGATAATGGCAGCCCTTCCCTGTGCTCGATCACTACGACGGCTACGATCCGTTTCCCTTCCCGCAGCACGCTCACCAGCTTCCAGGCCCTCTACAGCAGAAAAGAGATAGCCATCAACTGGAATAAAGCCTCCGACAATCACAGCACCCTTTTTGAATTGGAACGGAGCCTGGACGGCACCTATTTTCAAAAGGTAGGAGAAGTAAAAGCAAACGAAGCTTCGCAGGAATATAGTTTTGTCGACAGGATGCATGAGGCTACCCGTAAAAGCGACCTGTATTATCGCCTTCGGCAGATCGACAACGCCAACAGGGTAACCTATTCGAAAGTGCTGATCGTCCGGTCTTATGGCAGCAAGAGTGTAGAAGCAGTAAGCGTCACGCCCGACCCGAACGTCAACGACATACAGGTGAATGTGCAGCTGAAAGAAAAGTCTTTTGTGCTGGTGCGGGTGACGGATGAAAAAGGCAGTGAGCTGATCCGGCAGGCCGCGATGGGCGAGAATGGAGCGAATATGTATAATATCGAAGGAACGTCCGGCCTGCAGCCTGGTATGTATCAGTTGGAAGTGATCATCAACAGCAATGAAAAGCTGACGATGAGGCTGGCGAAAAGTTAACCTACTTTTTTACATTCAGATAAGACTGCAGATCCTTTACATATTCTTCAAAAGCCTGAACCCCCAGAGGGGTGATTTTACAGACAGTCTGCGGGTAATTGTCTTTAAAGGCCTTCGCGACATCGATATAACCCGCCTCTTTCAGCTTATTGATCTGCACGCTGAGGTTGCCTGCCGTGGCCTCTGTCTTTTCCCGGAGGTAGGTGAACTCTGCCTCCTGGACAGAGATAAGGATGGAGACGATGGCCAGCCTTAGTTGTGAGTGTAATATCGGGTTAAGATCTTTAAACATTTTCTTTGTTGGCTTTCAGGTAACGTTTTCTAAGGATGAGCCCGGGAATGAACCAGGCCAGTTGTGCGGAAGCGGCCAGGTATAGGATCACGTACGGAAAAGGTGTGAATACGGCCAGTATTGAGACCAGGCTGCAGAATGTGATGGTGCTGCCCCAAAGCAACGAGCTGAGGCCCGTATCATAATAATCCCGTCTGGCTTTGTTGATCATCCGGGAGATAAGCTCCAGGCTTTCCTGGCCTGTCAGTTCTTTTTCCTGTTCCATTTAAATAGGTTACTTTAATATAGCGACGAATTTAAGTGATTTGCGACCACGGATGTGGTCGCAAATCACTCCTTATTATCTTATTGACATTGAGCCAGCATCGTTTCGGCCTGTTGCTTTCCCCAGGTGGGATACAGCGGTTTGGGCTGAGCTGTTTTGAAAAGTGCTACTGACTTCTCAAACAGCGGTTTGGCCTTGTCCTTCCCGCCGCCAAACTGGGGAGGAGTGCCAAAAAGACTCATACCCTGCAGGTAGTATAGACGAGGATTGTTCGGGTCCGCGGCCAGACCTTTTTGCAGCGCCGTAGCAGCATCTTTACCATTTGTCATGTACCGGCTTTGAGGATCTACAAGCATTTGCTGGGTGGCAGACATATTTTCCACGGCATATGTTTCCGCGTTCTTTTCAATGGCTTCGGCTTTGGCCAGGTAAGCGTTGATCTGTTGGGAGTTGGCGTCCTTGTCCTTTGTAGCGGGGTTCCAGCCGATCCAGGTTTGGGCCAGAGCAGCATAATAGTAAGGCAGCCATTGGGTCTTTTCGGCATCGCCGATGCGTGCAAAAGTCCCGGCAAGGCTTAACAGCTCGTCGGTGGTCTTGGCGGAGTCGAGCAGGGCGATGTTCTTCTGCATGGACTCGGTGTATTTTTCAGATTGGGCGACGCCTGACAGAGAGATCAGGAGTGCGAAAAAAATGATTGTTTTGTGCATAGTTGTAGTTTTTAGACTTTGATATTTAATAATTATAAATTGTTGTTGATGGCATCCTGGGAACGATCAACTCCCCAACTGAGGAAACAGCCAATGAAATAAAAACGGTTGGCCGGGGGAATGATAGGCTGTTTATACTGACCGCTATAGGAAAAATTATATCCGTAGACCTGGTTATTTCCCAGCACATTGCTAACGCTTGCAAACAATACCACGAAGGTCTTAGCCTTCGGATCGCCGATGGTAGGTACATATTCGGCGCTAAAGTTCAGGCTATTGTAGTCCTTTGTCTTACCGCTCTCCGCCAGATCGAATTTCGTGCCATTGAGTCTGATGTTGTAATAAGGCCGACCGGTAGCATAACTATAGGTAAAATTGAAACCTGATTTTATCTTGGTGAAAAACTTTTTCATTACGAGGGATGCAGTATGCGTAGCGGCAAAATTGGGTGTCAGCTGCGAAGTATAGTTCAGGTAATCACGTTTGGTATTCAGGTAGGAATAGCTGATCCAGTAATCGAAATCTTTGATTGACTTTTTGTCGCGCCAGAACAGCTCGATGCCCCTTGCATAACCGCTTCCGCTATTGTTGTAAGTAGAATAGAAATAGCTGATGGGAACGGTCTTGATCAGGTCCTCATATTTTTTATAATAAGCTTCGACCCTGAAGATCCTGTCCTTTGACATCTTCTGATAGTTGATGATATAATGGGTAGCCTTTGTAAACCCGACATTCGTGGCATAGAAGAGCTGACTGTTCTCAGGTTTCTGGTAAAAGATTCCATAGGCCAGGGATATCTGTGCCTCCGGTCCTGTCCTGTAGGCCAGGGAAACACGGGGAGCAAGATCCGATTTATTGATAACTGTGGAATGCTCATAACGCAGACCCAACTTTGCAGCCAGCGCATTTGTCAGGAAGATATCAGATTCGGCGAATAGTGAGTTAAAGTGATCGTGGAATTTGATGGCCGTATCTATCCCGTATTGCGCTGTCCTGTACCGCTGATCGTTGACGGAGTACCAGTACTCGGTGCCAAAGCGAATAGCGCTCAGCGCACCCAGTTTTTTATCGAAGACGGCCCTTGCCTGGGAAAGCTGCTGCTTCTGATCCACGCCAAAGGTTTTGGAATTCATCCAGAAAACGGAGTCAGGGAATGTCTTCGGTTGGTTGAGAGCGTTCTGAACCTGCTGGCCGATATTATCCAGGTTGGTGCTGTATCCTGCGCCCAGGTCCATTTTCCAGCCGTTGTTGAGATATTCCCTCCAACTGAGATTGTTATACCAGTTGTGATTGGTGATGGAAAAAGCATCTTTCATATTGAGACTGTCCCAGTCCTGCCGGCGCAGACCGAGATCGTTGTAAGCAAAGGTGGTATAGTACTTGATGATCCCCCCGCTTTTTGTACGGATGCGGAAATTGGCGTCTCCGTTGTGGAACTGGGGCATTTTAAAATAGTCGGGAACCTGCTTGACCGCCTTGAAATAAAGACCTACGTTCACATAGTTGTAGGTCATACCCCAAGAGGATTGCTTGTTTTTGGCCAGCTGCTGGGTGCCTATGCCCGCTATGATAGGAGAGATGGTGGCATCGATCTCGGATTTTTCGGGCATGTCGATGGATTCGAGCAGCACCACGGAGGAAAGCGCCTGGCCATAAAGGGCCGAGTAGCCGCCGGTGCTGAAGACAGTCCCCTTAAAGAGGAAGGGAGAAAAACGACCTCTTTGAGCAATGTCGGGTACGCTGGAATAATAGGGATTATTGACCAGGGTGCCGTCTATGTATTGTTTGGCTTCATAACCTGCGCCGCCACGCACGAAAAGACCTTCCTGTTCGCCTACCTGCTGGGCTCCGGGTAATGTTTTGAGGGCCGCGGTAATGTCAGCATTGGAGCCTGCGGTGGTGGCGATGTCGAGCGAGCTGAGAACGGCTCCTCTTTTGGCGTCTCCGGCAGTAAATGAACCGGCTGTTATGGTTACGGCCTTTAGCTCACTGAGACTTTCTTTCATCACAAGACGAAGCTCGAGCGTTGTCCCGGCAAGCGTGATCGTTTGTTCGACAGGGTTGTATCCGATATTGGAGACGACAAGAGTCTTGGCTCCGGTTTCGGTAGATTTAAAACGGAAATTGCCAAGGGAGTCGGCGGTGCCGCCGTCATAGGAATCCTTTATAGTGACGCTTGCGCCACGGAGAGGATGGCCTTTTCCGTCTTTAACGGTGCCAGACACCAGGGTCTGGGCTTGAAGCCAGCCGGTGAAGAGTAGGAAAGCAGTGAATAAGGCAGGTGTCTTCATTTCTCATAAATTAGACAGCTAAGATAAACTGGTTTATTTTATAAACCAAACTAAATTATAAATTAATTTGAAAAAATCGGCAAGCGGCGCAGAAGCGGGCCGCCGCGCCGGCGCAGGCGGCGCAGGGCGCAAAAAAAAGCCAGGCTTAGAAAAGCCCGGCGGTTGTTGATCGTACCCTTTAAAACTAAAATCTTACAGTATAATATATTTATTGAGGTGACAGTTTATCCGGGCAAGACCCGAAGAAACACATTGCTACCATGATAATCAGATGAATACGGGATTACCCGAAATACGAAATAGTGGAGTGGACGACTGGTACGGAAATATAATTTTCATAAATAGTACTTACTTAGAGCGCGAACAGAATACATCTAGTCCCGGCGGAAATACCTGGTCATACATATTCCGGTGTTGCACGGATAAAATAAAGGTGGAGGATTGGAAATAAAATCTAACGGATTGTTTTTCGGGAGCTTGGAGAGGTTGTCGGTGATGACGATGTAAAGATTGCCAAAAGTTTTTAATTCTGCAAGGGTTTACATCTATTTTTTTGAGAGTAAAATAAGAGAGGCCGTCCTTGTAGGGGCGGCCTCTCTCTCTATTTGGGACGTAGATCTTACTTATACTGCGGGATCAATCCATTGGCCAGATCGACCATTTTCTTAACTCCGTCATCGGGAAGATTTCCTTTCTTGAATTCTGCCAGCACATCAGGCAGCTTGTTCTCCATCTCCATCAAAAAGTGATCTTCAAACTCTCTTACCTTACGTACAGCTACCTGGCGCAACAAACCTTGTGTTCCAAGGTAGATGATCGCTACCTGTTTTTCAACAGAGAACGGTGTGTATTGCGGCTGCTTCAGGATTTCCACGTTACGGGAGCCTTTATCGATAACCAGTTTCGTAGCTGCGTCGAGGTCGCCGCCAAATTTGGAGAACGCTTCCATTTCGCGGTAGAGAGCCTGGTCCAGCTTGAGTGTACCGGATACTTTCTTCATGGATTTGATCTGCGCGTTGCCACCTACACGGCTAACCGAGATCCCCACGTTGATCGCAGGACGGATACCGGCGTTGAACAGGTTACCTTCCAAAAAGATCTGTCCGTCGGTAATGGAGATTACGTTGGTTGGGATATAGGCGGATACGTCACCAGCCTGTGTTTCGATGATGGGCAGGGCAGTCAGGGAACCGCCGCCTTTCACGAGATGTTTAATCGAATCAGGCAGGTCGTTCATGTTCCTTGCTACGTTGTCATCAGAAATGATCTTGGCAGCACGTTCGAGCAGACGGCTATGCAGATAGAATACATCTCCGGGATATGCTTCGCGGCCGGGAGGGCGGCGGAGCAGCAGAGATACTTCGCGATAGGCGACAGCCTGTTTGGAAAGATCATCATAGATGATCAGTGCAGGCTTACCCAGATCACGGAAGAATTCGCCGATAGCCGCACCAGCGAAAGGAGCATAGAACTGCAGAGGAGCAGGATCGGAAGCCGAAGAGGTAACGATCACGGTATATTCCAGCGCGCCATTGTCGGCAAGCGTTTTCATCACACCGGCAACGGTTGATGCCTTCTGACCGATAGCTACATAGATACAGTATACAGGTTTTCCTGCTTTATAGAATTCTTTCTGGTTGATGATGGTATCGATGGCGATAGCCGTCTTGCCTGTCTGGCGATCGCCAATGATCAGCTCACGTTGTCCGCGGCCGATGGGGATCATCGCATCGATGGCCTTGATACCGGTCTGGAGAGGTTCCTTTACCGGTTCGCGATAGATAACTCCGGGAGCCTTCCGTTCCAGCGGCATCTCATATTTCTCGCCGGCGATGGGGCCTTTGCCATCAATGGGTTCGCCGAGCGTATTAACCACACGGCCAAGCATACCTTCCCCGACATTTATAGAGGCGATCTTACCGGTGCGACGGACTTTGGCGCCTTCCTTAATATCTCCGCTTTCACCCATCAGTACCACACCCACATTGTCCTCTTCGAGGTTGAGGGCGATAGCTCTTACACCATTCTCAAATTCCACGAGCTCACCGCTGCTGACATTGCTCAGTCCGTATACACGGGCGATACCATCACCCACCTGCAGCACGGTACCGACCTCTTCCAGTTCGGCGGAAACGTTGGAGTTGCTCAATTGCTGACGCAATATCGCTGAAATCTCATCCGGTTTAATCTCTGCCATAATTGTATTTATTCAGTTTGAAGTTGTTTGTTTATTTGCCGGATCCCACCTGCAACCCGCGGGTTCCGGCGTCAGTCTATCGTATCTTATAGATAAAGTCGTTGTTCTGGAATTGCTTTTTGATATTGTTCAGTTCGAAAGCGATACTGGCATCGACCAGCTCGTCCCCTATCTCCAATACAAAACCACCAATGAGGTCTTCGTTTACTTCAGTGTGCAGCTCGATCTGCTGTACATTGCGGACAGTCCTCACCTTTTCCAGGATGGCCTGTTTCAGCTCTTCGCTTACGGGTGTGGCGGTGGTCAGCTTTACCGTCTGGATACCCTTGAAGATCTTGTATTGCTCGATAAAAGCAGTGACGATCTCGGGCAGATAAGCTTCCCTTTCTTTTGTCAGCAATAATTTATTAAAAGAGGCCGTGATCACGGAAATTCTGCCGGCGCCAATGGCCTCAAGCACTTTTCCTTTTTTGTCGGCTTTGATGATAGGGCTGCGCAACATGCTGACCAGGTCGCGGCTGTCTCTAAAAGCCTGTCGCAGGAACAACATGTCGTTGTAGACATTCTCCAATTCATTCTTTTCAACAGCCAGGTCAAGTATCGCTTTGGCGTAACGTGCAGCTAAACGGGGATTCGGCTTCATAGGTTAGTTCAGTTTCACTTCGTTGGACAATTGACGGATATAGTTTTCCTGTTCGGTCTTGTTGGAAAGTTCGCGGCGCAGGACCTTTTCAGCCACTTCCACTACAAGGGTACCAACCTGGTTCTTGATCTCGGTGATAGCAGCCATTTTCTGCTGTTCGATGGCGGCCTGTGCGTCGACGATGATCCTTCCGGCCTCTATCTTGGCCAGCTCTTTTGCCTCGTTGATCATCTTATCCTTTGTTTCCCGGGCTTCTTTCAGCATCTGCGCACGCTCTTCACGGGCCTTGGCCAGCAGGGCTTCGTTCTCGCTCTTCATCTGCGCCATCTCAACTTTGATCTTTTCAGCGCTGGCAAGCGAATCGGAAATACCCGTCTCTCTTTCCTTAAGGGATTTGAGGATGGGTTTCCAGGCCAGCTTACGCAGGACAAGAAGAAGAAGCAGGAAGATGATGATATTCCATACAAACAGGCCTAAGTCGGGAGTTAATAAATCCATATCCAGTAATATTAAAGACATATTTAAAATATGTTAAGAAAAAGTTCGGTTGCTCTGCGGATGTATCCTTTTAGTGCTAAAAATACTGCACCCTCGGCCCTGTGCGTTGGATGCAGTAAGTTTTTTCACCAACCTGTCGCTTATCCTTTTGCGAATACAGCGAGCAGACCTGCTACGGCAGCCAGAAGGGCAACACCTTCTACGAGGGCCGCAGCCAGGATCATGTTGGAACGAATGTCATTAGAAGCTTCCGGCTGACGGGCAATTGCGTCTACAGCGCCCTTACCGATCTGTCCGATACCGATGCCGGCACCGACCGCGGCAAGACCTGCACCAAGTGCACCATAACCGGGCTGGATCACATCAGCCAACAAAGTGGTCATCAACGTCATGTTCTTTGGTTTTATATTTAAAAAAGCGCTTTGTTATAAGATTCGTTATACTACCACCGCGGCCTCTTTATGCCCATGCACGTCTCCATGGTGCTCGTCATGATCGCCTTCGAAAGCCTGGGCGATGAACACGGCAGTGAGGTTGGCAAAGATATAAGCCTGTATAAATGCGACTAATACTTCGATCAGATAGATGAACAGCGACAGCAGCACAAACAGCGGCGAAGTTCCCCAGCCAAGACCGGTATTCATCGCGCCGAAAATAAAGATCAGGATGATAAAGCTGAGAATGATGATATGCCCTGAGATCATGTTGGCAAAAAGACGAATGATCAGCGCAAAAGGCTTGGTAAAGATGCCCATCAGCTCCACCGGCCACATGATGAACTTGACCCCAACAGGTACGGGCGGGTTTACGATATGCCCCCAGTAATGTTTGCCTGTACTGAACATGATCACCAGGAATGCCAGCAGTCCCAGGGCGGCCGTAAAGGCGATATTGCCGGTAACATTGGCCGTACCGGGGATCAGACCGAGCAGGTTATTGACCAGGATGAAAAAGAATACGGTAAGCAGGAAGGGCATATATTTTTCGTACCGGTTACCCAGGTTAGCCTTGCCTACTTCGTCGCGGACAAAGGCGATGACGGGCTCTACCGCACCCTGGAAGCCGCTCGGTGCAGTTTTAACACCCTGTCCTTTGGAATATTTACCGGCGATGCTCCTCATGATCAGAATAAGCAGGAGAGCAGATATGATCATCTGTACGGCATTGCGGCCCAGAGAGATATCCAGCACCTTCACTGAAGCATCCGGACGACCATCGGCATCCACAGCATATATTTTACCAGGCTTGAAGACCTTTGCATCCAGCTTGTTCTCCTCGACATATTCTTCATTCAGCAGACGGTAGCCATCATACAGCTCATTCCCATGTTCGAACCGGGACGACATGAAAACAGATAGGCCTTTGGCAGACGAATACACGATCACCGGCAGCGGAATGGACACCGGTTTTTTGTTGAACGTAAAAAAGTGAAATTCGTGGGCGTCGGCGACGTGTTCCAGAATAATTTTAGCAGGATCCAGTTTAGCTGGTTCTTTTGCAGCCGTTTCACCACCATTAGCAGGAGCAGGCTGCGCCATGGACACATTAAAAAAAAACAAGCTGCTCAGGCTGAAAGCCGCGACCAATATAGATTTGAAGCATCTCAATGCCATACCTTCCTGAAATTTGCGGCAAAGATACGGGCGGAGGGGCAGAATATGAAAATTACATTAAAAAAAAGCCCGCGTCTTCCTTTGGCGGGAAGACCGGGCTACAACACGCGGACTAGGGTTAGACCATAACCATGGATAGCAAACTGATTACCAATTATATAAGACCCAGACTCAGGGCAGACTGCTAAGGTCCCGGAACGAGTCAGGTTGCGGCTTGACCTCTTGATCCTGCTGCTGCTCATCCTGGAAACGTGACATAATGCGGTGGCCGCCCAGCAGTGAACGGATAGGCATGGTCAACAGGCTCAGTCCCTGCCCCCTGATGTCCAGGCTGTCCAATAAGCGCCCAAGCGCAAATTCCTGCGCTTTTATGTCCTCTCTGGCCTTAGCCAGATCGGCTGAGCTGGCCGCGGTGTCCTTTTGGGCCAGGTGGCTGAACCGGGCATCCAGCTCCAGCAAACGACTCGCGTATGCACTCAAGACCCTACCCGCTTCCTCATATCCTACCTCCCTGCCCGCGGATCTTCCACGCAGGGGTTCGGGATTCGGCCGGGCAACCGCTGTCTGCCGGCCGGTAAGAGAGCCGGTAAGGGATAGAAGCCCAACAAGCAGGAGCAGAGAGACACCACAAAGCAGGACAACCCGCATCGGTATTTTCTGTCTCTCACCAGCTGCCTGCGCTCCTCTATCCCGAAAGATCTCCCAGGCATTTGAAACAGTAAACGGAAGTAGAAAAGAGCAAAAACTTACTCCGACCATGGATAAATGACTGCTATCGATAAAAAAGTAAAATAGAAATAACAACACTACCAGCAATACACTAAGCACTCCGATATAGCACCAGCCCTCCCGGGAAAACAATCGAACCCTTTTACTCAGGAGGAACGGCAGCTTCCTTCGCAGAAATAATAGCTGGCCTATGCCGAGAAAGACAAAAGCCAGTGCCTGTAGAACGGAGGATTCCTGTCCCGACATCCGGCCCAAACCCTGCGTCGACATTGGGTCTCCACTCAATAAACAAGTCAAACCCAGGATTATAACCAACAGTCCGAACAATCCCAGACAATCGGCCACCCGGCCCTTAAACGGAATATCGCGTATTTCACGAGGCAATATCGATTTAGCATCTTGGCTGCGTAAATGTAACTGGCCCATAAGAGAAGCTTTGAATTCTTATATGGCTGCAAAGAGTAAGCCAGGACCGTTTCAACAAAAAATGACCCGGAGATAAGCAAACGTAGAGCCTTACAAACGAATTGATATACGAACAGTTTGGGGATGGGTAAAAAAACCTACGAAAAAGGAGTGCAAACGGTTTTGAGAAACAATAATTTTTTCCAAAAAAGCCGGGGCGCCTTTTCTATTTTTGAGTGCCCGCTACTTTATTTTTGGGAGACCGGGACAGGCGCATGTTTGCTGAATTGCATCTCATGCAATTTAGCATAAAAACCACCCCGCGTCAAAAGCTCTTCGTGGGTACCTATCTCGCGTATCTCGCCTTTGTCAAGTACAATGATCTGGTTGGCCTTACGGATGGTCGAGAGACGATGCGCGATGATGATGGAACTCCGGCCGGAGATGAGCTTGTCGATGGCTTCCTGGATGAGCTGTTCGGATTCCGTGTCGACAGAAGAAGTGGCTTCGTCCAGGATAAGGATGGAAGGGTCGTACAGCAGCGCACGGATAAAAGACAGGAGCTGACGCTGGCCCAATGAGAGGGAACTCCCCCTTTCCATGACATTGTAGTGATACCCGCCGGGCAGACGTTCGATAAAGTCATGCATACCGATGAGCTTTGCCGCTTCCACAACTTTTTCCATGGAGATCTCTCCGTTGCGAAGCGTGATATTATCCACTACTGAGCCGGAAAAGAGGAAGACATCCTGTAAGACCACTCCAATGCTTCTTCGCAGGACGTCAAGCTGGTAGTCTTCGATTGGCACGTCGTCGATGCGGATCTCGCCTTCCTGGATATGGTAAAGCCGGTTCATCAGGCTGATGATGGAGGTCTTCCCGCTGCCGGTATGCCCGACAATGGCAATGGTCTGGCCGGGCTGCATGGTAAACGAGATATTTTTCAGGACATAGCGGTCGCCCACGTAGGCAAAATTGACCTTGTCGAATTCTACTTTTCCTTTTATACGGTCAGGTGCATAGACACCTTCGGTACGGGTGACATCGTCATTGTCCATAACACGGAACACTCTTTCGCTGGCGACCATACCCATCTGGAGTACGTTGAATTTGTCGGCTATCACCCGCAAAGGGCGGAAAAGCAGGTTGAGATAGAGGAAGAAGGCGACGATCTTACCACTAAGCTCACGGGCTTCCGTCTCGGGCAGGTGCATGACCTGGGTGGCTCCCCACCAGACCAGCAGACCGGTAGAAACGGCGAGGATGATCTCTACCACCGGAAAGAAAATGGAATAGGCAAAGATGGCGTTGATATTGGCGTTGCGATGCTCGCGGTTGATCTTGTTAAATTTGACGTCCTCCCGTTTTTCGGCGGCAAAAGCCTGCACGATCTGCATACCGGTGATGTGCTCCTGTACAAAAGCATTCAGAGCTGCAACAGCATTGCGAACGCGAATAAAGGACTTGTTGACCGATTCCTTGAACAACCACGTCGCCAGGAGCAGGACAGGAAAGGGCGCCAGACAGACCAGGGTGAGTCGCCAGTCCACCAGGAACATAAATAACAATACGGACAGGATGGATAAGAGGTCGGCTATGATGGGGATCAATCCATCGGAGAAAATGTCATTTATCGCTTCGATGTCGTTGATAGTTCGAGTTGTCAGGGTGCCGATAGGCGTCTTATCGAACTGGGAAAGGTTGAGTCCAAGAATTTTCTTATAGACATCTATACGCAGATCCCTGACGACTGTCTGCCCCAGCCAGGCGGTGATAAAAGAAAAATAGAACCGCGCGACTGTCTCAATTAATAGCAGGACGATCTGCAAAATAGTAACCCAGATGATCAGCTCTTCCATCCGCAGTTTGAGCGACAGACCCGGGGCTGTGCCCTTGCGGATATAGTCATTGATCGTTACCTGGATGAGAAAAGGACGTAAAGGAGACAGGACCGCGAGCAGAATGGACAGGAATACGGACAGGTAAAGCCGTTTCTTATAGGGCGCTGCGTACCGGAAGACCCGTTGTAATAAGCTGAAATCGAATATTTTCTTCTTCTTCTCTTCGAACATAATTGTTGCCTTCGGTGGGCAAAGGTAGGAAGTTTTGAGTCAATCAGTCCTGATCCATTGCTTTACGATAAGACTTGATGAAGATCGCGCCAAGATTCTTGTAAGGCGGAATATAATCGTCGAATTTTTCTTTTGCTGCAGGGTCTTTTTGTTTTTGGAAACCGGCTTCCAACTCGCGCCACATGGGCAACCATTCGATATCCTTACCCACGATAAGCGAATTGTTTATCGCTTGCAGGATAGGTTCATTGACTGTCTTCGTGCCGACCTGCTTGGAGGAGATAATATGCGCATCCTCGCTGATCTTCAGAACTTCACTGAGGTTATTGTACCCCCCACAGGAACCCAGTACCACGATGCGCGCAGTAGCCGGCATTTGTTCGATAGTATATTTTACATGATAGCTATGCCCCCGGTGAATGACGATTGTCGGCTTCAAATGATGGTCATAGAGATAGTCGCCGAGAGCCTTCTGCGCTTTTGCATCAGGATCGTCTTCTCCCAACAATGGTTTGTTGGCAAAGATTATAACTGGCTTTCCCCGGGTAGAGGTGATAGTTACCCATTGGGTGTTCTCGGTGATCTTCCATTCCGGTTTTGCATGGAGTTTGGGCCGGAAGAGAGACAGGAAGTCGATATATGAATTTTGCCCGTCCTTGTCCTTATCACCATAAAAGAATACCTGCTGAATGACGCGGCCGCTGTCATCCGTCAGCGAGCTGTGGTCCACGGTATAGACAGGAGGGATACCCAGCTTTGCGGACAGGTCGATCTTTTTAGTAGTGTCAGCAGATTCGAAAAGAGTCTGCAGAAGGTTGTAGATGATGATCCCTTTTTTATTCCCGGAAGCCACATTCTTGTCGTAGTTCCATTTTACTTCACCAACGATGAACCGGGCCAGCGCCGGATTTTTTTCCACTATACTGCTATAGGAGTCTGCCACATCCACGGCCTCTTCTTCGTTGGCGTTCTCAAGGTGAATGACAAAAGACTTCATGATAGTGCCGGCATTCTGTTTGTCCATGGTGCCCAGGAAGTTCTCCAGCTTATTGTAAGCGGCCGCCATCCTGATGAATTTCCTGAAATAATCCCCATGAACCTGCATGAGGAGGCTGTCTCCATAGGGTGCCTTCATACGCTGGAAAATGCGATCGTATACTCCCAGGTAGCTGGAAGTATAGATCTCATCCTCACTGAGTACCACCAGGTAGTAAAGCTCTTCGGGAGTGAGGGGGTCCAGTATTTTAAACCGGAGAGCAGGATTGTCTACGGTATGTAAAGCATTGATCTCGCCTACAAAAACCTGTTTGCCCTTCTTCTCCAGCATATCCGTCAGGGCGTTCATTTCCAGTGGAGTATCCAGGGAAGGCGGGAGCAGGCGGGCGGCGTAGTCAAGGCGGGTCCTTACCAGGAGACGATAGTAATTGAGGTCGTCATCCTTTACCTTATCGATGTCCTCAAGGGTTATCCTGCCTTTGACAAGATTGTCCAAAAAGGGAAAATACAGCTGACCGCTTTTGCTATTAGCCAGCATGGCTACAGTATGAATTAGAGAGTCTTTGCTATTCCGGATATGGATACCCAATTCGCCCGACGCAGCGGCAAAATCATACAGCTGCCGGACGTTGAAGTGCCCGGCGACGATGATGAGGCTGTCTTCGAAGGGAAGACCTGTATGGGATCGTAAGTAATTGAAAATGAGACCGGGGTGCATTTCGCAATACCGCCGGGTCAATAAAAGCCGGGAGGGTTTGACACCTGGGTTCTCCGAGGGATAAAGGAAACATTCGACCAGGATAATCCCCACTTCGTAAGGATTGGCGGCGATCACAGGTTCAATGCTTTGTCCCTTCTTATCCAGCTCCATGGCCCGGGTGAAAGCATCCACAAGCCCGGGGGCCAGGGTCGGAGGGATCGCCTTTGCCTGCCAGTTCTTGCTAAAGCCCTGCAGGAGATCGGCAAGACCTCGCAGATAACGCTTTTTATTGTTGGTATTAAGAGTCGAGTCGAATTCTATCTTCTGTTGTAGTTCATCGATCCGGCGGCCTAACGCATCGGTGATCTGCAGATTGACGGTCTCGTCCTTAGACAACCGGATAAGGCTGTCGTACTTTCCACCCCCCAGGATAACCAGCTGTTGCTGTGCCTTATCCACCTTGTCATGAAAAAGCATACGATCCTGCGCTATCTTAAAGGGATAGGAATTGGGCTGCGCCGCCGCCCGAAAGACGGTAAACAGGCAGACGGGGACCAAAAAGACGGCGACTAAAATATAACGTAACATTCGACTCATAGGCAATCTTACGCGGTGATTCCTGCAAAAATACGACCAAAAGCCGGATAAATGCCCCCCGGGGGGTACAGTGTTATTTCTGTATTAAGAAATTGTAAACTGATCCGGGATTTTCCTACCAAGCTTTATTTAGAGTAGGTTTGCGTAAATTTTATTGATTAATGGAATCCAAAGGCAAGAAGATACTGATAGCCGACGATGAGCCCGATATCCTTGAGATCATTCAATATAATCTGACCAAAGAGGGGTATGAGGTAATTACCGCCAAGGATGGCGATGAGGCTATTGGAAAAGCAAAGATCGTCAGACCGGATCTGATCATCCTTGACATTATGATGCCCAAAAAGAATGGGGTGGAAGTCTGCGAAGTGCTTCGATCTCAACCCTCCTTTAAAGAAACCCTGATCCTTTTCCTCACAGCGCTCAGCGACGAAGGTTCACATGTACGGGGTCTGGAGACAGGCGCCGACGACTATGTGACAAAACCAATCAGTCCAAAAGTGCTGGTTAGCCGGGTCAACGCCCTTTTCCGCCGGGTCAATAAAGAACCGGAAGACAAAGTGCTGAAGATCGAAAATCTAAGCATCGATCCGGCCAAATTTGAGGTTATGGTAGACGGGAAAGACGTGACCCTCGCAAAGAAAGAATTCGAATTGTTATACCTGCTGGCTTCGCGGCCGGGCAGGGTATTCTTACGGAATGAGATCCTGAACCAGGTTTGGGGCAATGAGGTCATCGTAGGAGACCGGACCATTGACGTACATATCCGTAAGATCCGCCAGAAGCTGGGCTTGGACTGCATTACAACCGTAAAGGGAGTAGGATATAAATTTAATCTCTGAACAAGAGAGCAGAATTTTTTGTAATTTATATTCCATGCCTTCCACTAAAAATCTATCCCCCAAGCAATTATCTGCCCTTACTGCCATTTTGCTTGCCTCACCTATCTCTTTGGGGATCTATATCCTCACCGGAAACCGGGTAGTAGGGCTGACTTCGCTGGTACTCATCTTCTCCGGTAGCTATGCCTTGATCCTGTTTACGCTGGAGAAGTTCATCTACCGGAAGATCAAGCTGATCTATAAGCTGATCCATCAGACAAAAGCCACCAAAAAGGAAGAAGTTTATTTCAAATATATCCTGCCACAGAAGAGTATTGACGAAGTGCGGGAGGATGTCGAAAAATGGGGGGAGAAACGGAATGAGGAGATCGAGCTGCTAAAGAAAAATGAAGCTTACCGCAAGGAGTTCCTCCAAAACCTTGCCCATGAATTCAAGACACCCATCTTTGCGATCCAGGGTTATGTAGACACGCTGCTGAACGGCGCCATGGAAGATGCGGTCATCCGGAAGAAGTTTTTGGAAAACGCCGCCAAGAATGTAGACCGCCTCGTGAACCTGATGAATGACCTGGATGAGATCTCCACGCTCGAACGCGGAGAACAGCTGCTATACAAACAGAACTTCATCATCCAGGACCTGACCCGGGAGATCTACGAGTCGCTTTCTATCAAAACCCACAGTAAAAATATCCGGACTGCCATCAAAAAAGGATGTGAATCTCCCATCACCGTATTTGCGGACAAGGAAAAGATCCGGATGGTGCTGATCAACCTGGTGGAAAATGCCACCAAATACGGCAAACCGGGAGGCAGTATCGTCGCCAGCTTCTATAAGATCGACGAGAAGAATGTGCTGATCGAAGTCAGCGATGATGGTATTGGCATCGAGGAAGAGCATCTCATGCGCATTTTCGAACGGTTTTACCGGACCGACGCGGCCAGGAGCCGCGACAAAGGCGGCACCGGCCTTGGACTGGCTATCTGCAAACATATTGTAGAAGCCCACAGCCAGTCGATCCACGTGCGGAGCACGCCGGATGTGGGGACCACCATCGGGTTTACCCTGGAGTCAAGAAGGGATTAGACAGGACTACCCACCCAATTAACTCACCCTCATCCGACCAATTAGCCAAGCGGCTACCCGATTACCCGGTTTTTCCTACCTTTGGGCCCATGACGACCACGACCCAAATATTCGACTATAGTAAATGGACTTCCCAGCTGGCCGATCTCAGCAAAAAATACCAGTCCGCCAGCCCTTACCCCCATATCGTTCTGGAAAACTTTCTGAATCCGGAGGTTCTCGATGAATGCATCAGGGAGTTTGATAAGCTCAATGAGAACAACGGTTGGATCAATTACAAACACTATAATGAAGACAAGCGGGGCCTTAATAAGATCGACCTGCTGCCCGCGACCATCCAGGGAACGATCCACGAGCTGAACTCTCCGGCTTTTTTAGAATGGCTTAGCACCCTGACAGGGATCAAAAACCTGCTGAAGGACGAAAGCCTGGAAGGCGGTGGCATTCACCAGTCCACAAGAGGTGGGTTTCTGAATATCCATGCCGACTTTACGGCACATCCACACCAAAAGAACTGGCAGCGACGGGTAAATGTCCTCGTTTATTTGAATAAAGATTGGAAAGAAGAATATGGCGGCAAGCTGGAGCTCTGGGATAAAAAGATGAAGTCCTGTGAAGCAGATATCCTGCCAGTGTATAACCGTTGTGTCATTTTCAATACGGATGCCGATGCTTTCCATGGCCATCCCGAACCGATGACCTGCCCCGAAGGCAGTTTCCGCAGATCGATAGCCCTCTATTATTATACTGTAGAAGAAAATCCATATCGCCGCGCTACCTATTATAAGGCCAGACCGGGTGATGGCAGCAACAAGCTGCTGGTCAAGCTGGACAACGCGCTGGTCTCTGCTTATACGGCCGTGAAAAGTAAGCTTGGGGCAAATGATAAATTGGTGAGCGGGATCTTGCGGCTCTTTTCCGGGAAGAAGAAATAAAAGAAAAAAACTCCACAAGGAGCTTTTTTTATCAGCTATTTGCTTGCCGGCGGCGCGGGCACCGCGGGCACGGGAGCCGCAGGCACAGGAGCAGGAACATCCCGCTTCAGGAACACAAACCCATTCTTCCGGTATAATTCCTTTAGCTCCGGATATTTATACTTTTTTGCCCTATCGACCTTTGTAACAAAATAGACGGGCTTGTCGATGGGTCCGGTCAGCAGCCACCACTCGTTATAAGATTCGGGATTGGTAGGTTTCTCTTTATGCGTATAGAAAAGATCTCCATAACTTTTATACCCA
>Ga0193717_1000385_pt1 | contig 31066 bp, 25 predicted proteins | sample U2c2metaG_FD_145900 | JGI IMG/M metagenome (GOLD analysis project Ga0193717, IMG submission 145900) | Soil microbial communities from a riparian zone of the East river system, Colorado, United States - U2c2 | ecosystem: Environmental > Terrestrial > Soil > Riparian zone | place: USA: East River... | reverse complement strand
GTGTCAAGGGTCGAACTTGTTCGAGCCCGAAGGGCCGCGAAGCGCCCTTGACTCACCTCACCGCGACTAGCACAATCACGCAGCCCGGCGACGCGAACCACATCCACCTACCGACCCCGCGAACCACCCACGCCTATGAACCCCGCGAACCACCCACACCTACCGGCGACGCGAACCACCCACACCTATGAACCCCGCGAACCACCCGCGCCCAATCGCGCGAGTTCACCAGGCATGCATCGCCCACCAGGACATCGCCCACCAGGACAGCGCCCACCGGGACAGCGCCGTGGATCGAGGCGTTGACATCGGTTTGGTGACGGCGGACGGTGAAGGGATCGCGGCTCAGGGGAGGGGCCGCCTCATTGGGGGAGTCATGTCAGAGCAACGCAAGACCGTCACGGCAGCCAAGAGGACCACTACCGCGCACAAGAGAACAACCAGGAGTACCGAAGAAGCGGCAGTCGCCACGCCGCTGCCGCAGTTCTTGCAGTCGGCCGGGAATCTGACGCTCGGCCAGCGCAAGTTGCTGGTCGACCAGGCCCTGCTCATGCTCGAGCAGAACTACGTGCACCTGCCGCTCAAGGCAGCGATGCATGCGGTCAATCCACTGCAGCGACTGCGCGTGATGCGCGCCCGGATGGAACGCCAGACCGCAGAGACGATGGAAGCCGAGTGGATCTTCCATCGGCAGATGTCGAGCATCTTCCACTCGGTCCGCGACCTGCACACCAACTACCTGCTGCCGGTTCCGTTCGCGGGCAAGATCGCGTTCCTGCCGTTCATGATCGAGAAGTGTTTCGACCTTACCGGTGAGCATTACCTTGTCACTCGTACGGTGGCGGGCTACACGGCTCCGCAGTTCGGTGCCGGTGCCGAGGTGACGCACTGGAACGGTACGCCGATCGCCCGGGCGGTCGCACTCAACGGAGCCCAGTTCGCCGGCAGCAACGATGCGGCGAACCTCGCGCGCGGACTGGAATCGCTCACCCTCCGTCCGCTGGTGATCCAGTCGCCACCGGACGAGGAATGGGTGACCTTGTCCTACGTCGGCCTCGACGGCTCGAAGCAGGAACTGCGCGAACAGTGGAAGGTGACCACCAACCTCCCACCGATGACTGACCTTGACGCACTCACCGAGGCGTCGGCATCGATGGGTCTCGACCTCGACTCGGATGAGAAGTCGCGCGCCCGCAAAGTCCTCTATCTGCAGGACGTCGTCGCCCTCGAGAGCGGCCAGAGCTCCGCCGAGTTGCGTGCCCCGGTCGCCGTCGGCCAGGCAGATCTGCCCACGACGATGCCCGGCGTCTTCCGCGCTCGCGAGGTCGTCACCTCGCACGGCACCTTCGGCCACCTGCGGATCTTCACGTTCAGCGTCACCGACCCGGTCGCGTTCCGGAACGAGTTCGTCCGGCTCGCAGCGGCGCTGCCACAGGACGGCCTGATCGTCGACGTTCGCGACAACGGCGGCGGCCACATTTACGCGAGCGAGTTCACCCTGCAGACGATGACGCCGCGGCACATCTCGCCGGAGCCGGTTCAGTTCATCAGTACGCCGATCAACCTGCGCATCTGCAGACGCCACAAGGACAACCCGGCCGGGATCGACCTCGGGCCGTGGTTCGACTCGCTCGACCTGGCGACGGAGACCGGAGCCGCCTACTCGGCCGCGAAGCCGATCACTCCCGAAGACGGTGCGAACGACCTCGGCCAGACCTACTACGGTCCGGTCGTGCTGATCACGGACGCCCGCTGCTACTCCGCGACGGACATCTTCGCGGCCGGATTCGCGGATCACGAGATCGGCATGATTCTCGGCGTCGACGACAACACCGGCGCGGGTGGCGCGAACGTCTGGACCCACGGACTGCTCGCCACCCTGCTGAACGAACCACCTCCGCCCGATCCGACTTCGCCGTACGAGGCACTGCCGAACGGAGCCAACCTGCGGGTGGCGATCCGCCGTACGCTGCGCGTCGGTGAACTGTCCGGTACTCCGGTCGAGGACCTCGGTGTGCGACCGGATGCCACCCACAAACTGACTCGGGCGGACCTGCTGTCCGGCAATGTGGATCTGCTCGAGGCGGCCGGTGGCTTGCTCGCCGCGATGCCCCGCCGGCGCCTCGCCGTGTCCACGTCCCTAGCCGGTACTACGCTCAGGGTCCGGCTGCAGGTGGACGGTATCGACCGCGTGGATCTCTACCTCGACGACCGCCCGATCAGCTCGGAGGACCTCACCGCGGCTCCTCTCGACATCGACATCCTGGATGTCGCCGCGGGCCAACGGCTGCGGGCCGACGGCTACGCCGGGGGAGAGTTGGTCGGGTCCCGCCGCCTGCTGACCTGACCTGACCTGACCCGACCTGACCTGATCAGACTCCACCCCTCACCACCCTGTCCGCCTGGGTCGGCGGACCGCTGACCCTGCCCTTTGTGATCTGCTTCATATTAATTCAAATTATCAAGATATTGCGATAATTTGGAAGAGTGGGAATCCGGAGCGGAGGACCCGTCGAGTGCGGTCAGGATCACATGTTAAAACGAACAACCGTTCTTGATTTCCTCCGCTCTCCGGGTCGAAGCTGAACTAGGAGAGCGAACGTTCGGTTTTACACCGGTGAACCGGTGACCTGGGGTGGGACGGAGGGCGTTATGGCGCAGGTGACTCTCGAACCGATCTGCAAGGTGCGCGAGAAGCCTTCGCCGGATCGGCCGAAGGACCCGCACCATCCCCCGCCGAGGCGAGTACTGCGAGAAGTCCTGCTGCTCGCCGTCCTCTTCGGGGTGTACAACCTCGGCCGGTTCATCTCCGCCAAGCACACCGGCTCCGCCTTCGCCAACGCCGACGCCCTGATCCACCTGCAGTCCAGGCTCGGCCTGCCCAGCGAGGCCGAGGTTCAGCGGATCGCCCTCAGCGTCCCGGATCTCGCCACCTGGGCGAACCGGTACTACGCGTCCGTGCACTTCCCGTTGACCGCGATCGTGCTGGTGTGGTTGATGATCCGCCGTCCACTGCAGTACTCGAAGGCGCGCTGGGCTCTCGCCTCACTGACGGGTCTCGCCCTGATCGGGCACACCGTGTTCCCCTTGGCTCCGCCGCGGATGATGCCGGGCTGGGTCGACACCGGCGTACTCCTCGGGCAATCCGTCTACGGCCCGACCACCGACAGCGGGGTGGCGAACCAGTTCGCGGCGATGCCGAGTCTGCATGTCGGGTGGGCGTTCATGGTCGCCGTCTTCCTGATCCGGTACACCCGGTCCCGCTGGCGCTGGTTGTGGATCGCGCATCCCGTCATCACCTTCGCGGTGGTCGTGGTGACCGCGAACCACTACTGGCTGGACGGCCTGATCGCGATCGGACTGGCCCTGCCGTTGCTGCTGATCTTCGACGGCCGACGGGTGCGCCGGGACAGCGCTCGATCCCTTCCCCACCCCACCGCCCCGGACGCGGCACCCGCCGGGGTCAGGAATCCTCAGCTCTCGACCGGGGTGCCGGCGGCGGCCAGTTCCTCGTCGGCGCGGACCAGATAGGGCTCCTGTTCGAGCACCAGGCGGGCCGCGGTCGCGCCGATGTCGAAGTACAGGCCGACGAGTTCGAGCCGGCCCTCGGCCTCGGCCTGGCGAACGCACTCGTAGCTGCGCAGGTTCTGCAGTTGCACCGCGACGTTGGTGACGGACAACTTGTCGACCGGGGCGAGTTTCACCCCGGTCGTCGGGTCGATGATGTCGGGCAGCGCGACGGCCCGGCGTACCGACGGCTCCAGATGACGCAGCCAACTGCGCAGACCCGAGCCGTCCTCCGCGGGGGTGTCGTCCAGTGCGGCGGTGGTGGCGCCGCAGTGCGAGTGGCCGCAGACCACGATCGAGGCCACGCGGAGCACCTTGACCGCCATCTCGACCGCCGCGCCGACGGAGTCGCTGTTCGACCCGTACGGCGGGACGAGGTTGCCGACGTTCCGGACGCAGAACTGGTCGCCCGGTCCGGTGGTGGTGATCATGTTCGGCACGATCCGCGAGTCCGCACAGGTGATGAACAACTGCGTCGGCTGCTGTCCGTCGGCCGCGAGCCTGGCCATCATCGGCCGGATCAGTTCGGCCGAGTCCTCGAACTCGCGGATCCCGTCCAGCATCGCGGCCCGCTGGTCGACCTCGGGAACCACCTGACGCTGCTGCCAGGGAATCAGCCGCCGCGATCGGATGACGTCCCCGCGCAGGGCGGCCCGGAACGCCGAGCGGTTCAGCTCGACCGAGCCACCGCGCGCGAGGTGCCCGCGCCGCCAGTCCTCGATCGCCTCGTACGCCGCGTGGTCCAGATGGTTGACCCGGAGCTCCACCCGGACCGGGGCTCCGGCCGGGATCGTGCGCAACGTGCGGATCAGCGAGGCGACTCCGAGGAAGACGAGCGTGCCCTGGATCCGTACGGTCCAGACGCCGTCCTGCTCGGTCGCGGTGACAGTGGCCCGGGCCAGCCGGTAGAGCACTCGACCGAGGGCCAGGACCAACCCGGCGAGAACCCCCTCGGCCAGACCGAGGACAGCGACGCCGGCCGCGGTCACGACGTACACGAGAAGTTCGTCGTGGCGCCGGAGGGTCCGGATGTGGGCCAGCTGGACCAGGCGTAATCCGGTGACCAGCAGCACGCCCGCGAGAGCGGCCATCGGGATGAGCTCCAGCATCGCGCCCGCGGCGAGCACGAACACCGCGATCCACAGGCCATGCATGATCGCCGAGGCCCGGGTGCGGGCTCCCGCGGCGACGTTGGTCGAACTGCGCACGATGACGCCGGTGACGGGCATGCCACCGAGCGCGCCGGAGACCGCGTTCGCCGCGCCCTGGCCGATCAGTTCGCGGTCGAGGTTGCTCCGCTTGCCGGCATGAAGCTTGTCGACGGCAACGGCCGAGAGCAACGACTCGACACTGGCGACCAGGGCAACAGTCAGCACCGCGGTCGCGATGTCCAGTGCTCCACCTTGGGGCAGCGCCGGCAGGATCAATTCCTGCAACGGGTTGTCCGGCAGGTCGACCCTGGTGACGTCGACCATGAACACGGCGGCCAGGCCGGTAACGGTGACCACGGCAACCAACGGTGCCGGAATCATCTTCAGTTTCGGTAGGCGTGGCCAGGTCAGCAGGATGACGACAGTCAGGACGCCGACCAGGACAGAGGCGGCGTGATGCGCCCACAACTGCTCGGGAAGCCCGGCGAGGTTGGCGATCAGCGAACTCTGCGCCTGACCCCCGAGCACCACGTGGAGTTGCTGGACGGCGATGGTGACGCCGATCCCCGCGAGCATGCCGTGCACGACCGCGGGAGACAGTGAGAGAGCAAGTCGGCCGATCTTGGTGACGCCCAGCAGGACCTGCAGGAGGCCGGCCGCGCAGGTGATGCCGGCCGTCGCGGCCCAGCCGTACTGCGCGACGAGACCGGCGACGACGACGGTGAGACCGGCGGCGGGACCGCTGACCTGCAAGGGCGATCCGCCCAGCGCGCCGGCGACGACACCGCCGACGACCGCGGCGACGAGCCCGGCGATCAGTGGTGCCCCGGAGGCAGCGGCGATGCCCAGGGAGAGGGGGATAGCGATCAGGAAGACCACCAGCGAGGCCGGTAGGTCATGGCGAAGAATGGTCCTCACCGAGGCGCGTTCGGGCGCAGGCTCGGAAGAGGGCGAGGAGTGGGAGGTTGACATGGTCGGCACGGGTCCTCCGGCGTTGGGTGCTCACAGCAACAGAACGTCGAAACAAAGAGTGTCGATCTGGTTACTCATAGTACCCAGTGGATCAAGGGCCGACGACCGGCAATTCGTTGCCGCAGGCGCGGATCCCCGGCACCGTGGCGAAATCGTTGCCTCCGGCCCGCTGGATAGGATCGGCGCAACCAACCAGGAGTGAGGGCTGATGGATCTGCAACTGTCCGGCCGGACCGCGGTCGTCACCGGAGCGAGCAAGGGGATCGGTCTGGCGTGTGTCGAGGCCCTGGCCCGGGAAGGCGCCACCGTGATCGGCATCTCCCGCGATCCCGCGAACCTCGCGGCCGCCCAGGAGGAACTCGCCGCGAAGGGGTTGAGCTTCCAGCCCGAGGCGGTCGACCTGACCGATCCCGACGCGACCACCGCCGCCTTCGAGCGGATCGGTGCCGTCGACATCCTGATCAACTGCGCCGGCGCGGCCCGGCGGACGCCGGTGGCCGAGCTGGACAGCAAGGCGTTGCACGCGGCGATGGAAGCGAAGTACTTCACCTATATGCACGCGACCGAGGCGGTCATCCGCGGGATGGCTGAACGCGGCAGTGGCTCGATCGTGAACGTCGTCGGCCAGGGCGGCCGGGCCGCGAACCCGATGCACATCGGCGGTGGCGCGGCCAACGCGGCGCTGATGCTGGCGTCGGTCGGCTACGCGAAGGCGTACGCCGGCCGCGGTGTCCGGGTGAACGTGATCAACCCCGGCACGACCCGCACGAGTCGCGTGGACGAGGGCCTCGCGGCGTCCGTCCGCGCCACCGGACGTCCCAAGGAGGAGTTGCTCGCCGAACTGGTGGCTGATCTCCCGATGGGCCGCGTCGGCGAACCGTCCGAGGTAGCCGATGTCGCCGTCTTCCTCGCGTCACCGCGGGCAAGCTACGTCACGGCCTCCATCATCACCATGGACGGCGCCGCCACCGCCGCCATCTGATGCTCAGGAGAAGGGGGTGACGGGGCGGGCGATGCGCTCGTCGTCGATGGTCAGGTCGACCTTTTCGTTGAAGAAGGCGACGAGGCCGGCGATCGGGAGCAGCGCAGCGGTCGGGAAGTCGTAGGACCAGGCCAGGTCAAGGCGGTCGCCGACGGACCAGTAGCCGGTGGTCCGGCCCTTGTACGGGCACGCGGTCCGGAGGTCGCTCGGGGTCAGGTGCTCGAAGTTCACCTCGGTCCGCGGGAAGTAGTAGCGCGGCGGCAGCCCGGTCTCGAACACGATCACCGTCGAGCGGGACTCGGCCAGCAGCCTCCCGTCCAGCTCGACCTTGACGTGCCGGCCGGACCTGATCGCGTCGCAGCGCGCATACGGGCTCCGCGGATGGACGAAGACTTCCTCGTCCTCCTCGAACCAGCTGTCGAGCGCGTCCCATTGGAACCGCACCCGGTCTTTTCCGATGCCCTCGTCGTACACCCAGGCCTTGCCGGATCCGGCGGCGTGGACCCGCGCGACGCCGTGCTCGAACTCCTTCGTCTCGCCGGTTTCGGTCAGTACGCCGTCCGCCACGTCGGCGAGCGGGATGTAGTACTGCGGGTAGGGCGGGAACTCCCACAGGTAGATCGCGTCGGTGGTGTCCAGGACGACGCGGTTGCCGAGAGTCGCGCGGACCCGGCGGGGGACCGGAGCGGTGCCGCCGGGTGGGACGAGTGGTTCTGGGTAGGCGCTCATGCCTCCATCGTGCGTCAGATCGCAGTACTACGGCAGGCGTCGTACGGACGCTTCCGGAACGATGCCGCGGGCCGGCCCCTGGTGGAGGCCGGCCCGCGGATCTGCGGATCAGGTCAGACCGTGATCCAGTCGATGTCGGCGATGTAGCCGGTGGGGTTGCTCACCTTGATCGAGTTGGCGCCTGCCGCCAGCTTGACCGGCAGGTAGACGACCTGCGGGGTGCCCCAGTCGTTGTCACCGAGACCGTGGTAGTTGACCCAGTAGGTGTCGGCGTTGTTGATCGTCAGCATGCTCTGACGGCTGGTGTCGCCGTCGGTGTAGGCGATCTTGACCAGGTAGGTGCCGGCCGTCGGCACAGTGATGTTGTTCAGCGTCACCGTGGCGTCACCGCCGATGTTGCCAACCTTGTTGCCACCCGAGCAGAGGGTGCAGCCGTTGACACTGGCGTTGCCGGTGAGCGTGCTGCTCGCGGCCTCGGCCTCGTAGCGGACGGGTCCGCCAGACTTCGAGGTGAGCATCGTGATCGGTGCACTCGCCTCAGAGGTCTTGCTGCCCTTCACCGCCTTGACCTCGAACTTGTACTGCGTCTGCGGCAGCAGCCCCTGCACCACAACACTCGTGGTCGCGCTGGTCGCCACCTGCTTGCCGTTCGCGTAGACCTTGTACGACGTCGCGCCGGTGCTCGGCCGCCAGGTAAGCGACGTCGTGGTCCGGCTGACATCGGTGGCGGTGAGGTCGGCCGGCTTGCTCGGCGAACTGCTGCTGTTCGGGATGATCTTGAGCAGCTTCGAGCCGTGCGCGGGCAGCGCCGCACTGACCTGACCGCTCACGTTGCGGGTGTTCTGGTTCGCCCAGACGTCGCGGACGGTCGCCTTGCCGGTGATGCCCAGCTGGTCGAACCTGCCGGTCACCGTCGCCGGGGTATCGGCCAGGTTGAACAGCCCGACCGTGGTGCTGCCGTCGGGGTTCTTGGCGTACCAGGTCTGCTGCAGCTGATCCTGGTTCAGCGGGCGGGCCGGGTTGCCGGCCTGGTTGATCGCGATGACCTCGCGGTTGGTCAGCAGCTTCAGACCGTACGAGTCGAGTTTGGTCATGTCGTCACCGACGTACAGCGGCGCCGCGTTGATCGCCCAGAACGTCATGTAGCTCTGCCGCTCGGCCTCGGTCAGGCCGTCCATCTCACCGACGCCCACGTTGATCGCGTCGAGGTTGTTCCAGTGACCTGGTCCGGCGTCGTCGATCCACTGCGGCAGGTCCCACCAGCGCTGCTTCACCGAGCTGTCCCAGCGGACGATGGTGTCGCAGTAGCACTCCACGTCGGTGTCGATCCGCCAGCCGTTCGAGTTCGCCTTCCACGTCTCGGCGTACCGGTGGCTGAGCGACCAGGACAGGATGTACTGCATCGGCCGGCCCGAGCCTTGTACTGCGCGCCACCAGGCCTCGATGTCCTCGGTGTTGTTGTGGTTCGGGTCGTCCGGAGCGCCCTTCCAGGAGCCGGGGCCGACACCGTCCATCTTGATGAAGTCGACACCCCAGCTCGCGAAGACGTTCGCGATCGAGTCGGCGAACTTCTGCGCGCACGGGCTCTCGTAGTTGATCTTGTACGACATGTCCCAGCCGTTGGTGGTCCGCAGGTCCGGGTAGACGATGTCGCGGGTGAAGCAGCCAGGCGCGTCGTAGATCGGGGTGTTGCCCTCGCGGTAGGCATCCATCCCGAGCCCGACGACGGTGTAGATGCCGAACTTCAGCCCCAGCTTGTGGATGTCGTCGCCGACGGCCTTCATCCCGCGCGGGAACCGGGCCAGATTCGCGACCGGACGGCCGTACTCGTCGGCGCCGCCCTGCCAGCCGGCATCGACGTTGATGTACTCGTAGCCGTACGGCTTGAGCTTGGTGGCCATCGCCTTGGCCTGGGTGAGGATGTTCTTCTCGTTGATGAAGCTGCCGGGCCCGTCGGGGTTCACGCCCGGATAGTTGGTCGACTGCAGGCTCCAGCTGCTCCAGCCCATGTAGGGCTTGGCCGCCACCTGCGGGTACTTCGCCGGTGCCGCCGCCTTGGCCTGGGGTGCCTCGATCGGTGCCTTGCCCTGGAAGTTCGTGTCCGGTTCGACCAGGGTCGGCTTCGGCCCGGGCTGGATGCCGCCGGCCCGGGTGCCTTCGCTGTCCTTGATGCTCGCGCTCGCAGGTGCGATCGCAGCCGCCGCCGACACCAGGGCGACAACGGCTACGGCCGCCACACCGGTACGGCGCTTGCGGCGCCCCGGTGATCGGGAAGGGTCCGCGCCGGGCGCGGAACCAGAGGGGACTGACATGGATGTGCCTCCGTCTCGTCCGAGATCAGGGGGAGCGGACGGTGCTCACCCCTGGCCGGCGCCCACGACGTCCACTGGGGTCTGACGGCCGGGGCGGCGGACGCTGCCGAGCCTAGGGGCGGTTAATTTACGGGGTCAAGTAACAAGCGTCGATAACTCTGCGTGTGGTCAAGTCCTTTTTCTGTGACCGAATCACGCTGCGTAGGGTTTTGCCATGTCCCCACGACCGAAGCTGTACTCCGAACGTCGCGGTTCTGGTGAACCCCTGCTGCTGATCATGGGCATGCGCAGTACCGGCTCGACGTGATGGCGGTGAAGGCGCCGGTGCCGGTGATTGTGCTGCAGTCCCAGGCTGCGCTCAACCACAACGCGATCAGCCGCCTGCCGCGACTCGACGTACCGACGCTGGTCCTGCACGGTCCGCGGACGAGATGATCCTGCCGGAGAACGGGAAGCGGTTGGCCGAACTCATCCCGAACGCGCGGTACGAGGTGCTCGATGGGGCAGCGCATCTGTTCTGGAGGGAACAACCTGAGCGTGTGATCGAACTATTACACGACTGAGATCAACCCGGGCCGGGGGGCTGCGCGTCGTACCAGCCGTAAGGGCTTCGTGACTCGTGTGAGGCGGGTCAGCCCTGACGGGAGGGGAACATCATCAATAAATCAAGGAGAATCGGACGTGCCGCGATAGCCGCGAGCGCGGCCGCCGCACTGGTGGCGATGGCCGGCGGCGCCGGCAGCGCCTCGGCGTCGAACACCGCGGAGCCGGCCCTCAAGTTAGTTGCCGGGAGCACCGAAGTTACGCTGGACCGGTACCCGGACTACGGCGTCGATCTGGACCTCGGGACGCATCTGGTGGCGGGGAAGAAGCTGGTCGAGGTCCGCGCCACCCGGAAGACCTACAACGACCCGATAGTCGCCAAACAGGTGGTCAACGGCAAGTCCAAGACTCTGCCCAAGGGCGCGGTGACGGACTTCGCCGGGCTCGGCAAGTTCCTGCATGTCACCATCACCGACTCGACCGGTCAGAAGGTGATCGACCGGGACCAGACCTTCTGCCTGAACGGTGAGGGGTCCCGGGTTCGGCCGGATGCGCCGGACACGTCGCCGTACCCGGACGGCTGTGGCAACAACCCGTTCACGCTCGGCGCGGTCTGGGGCCTGCAGGCCGGTTGGTCGGTGAACACCTACGGCTACACCGGCGAGCCGGCTGACCTGCCGGTCGGCACCTACACGGCCAAGGTCAGCGTGAACAAGCTGTACCGCGACTTCTTCAAGATCGGCACCTCCGACTCGAGCGTGACGGTCAACCTCACCATCAAGGACGCCGAGCAGTGCGATCCCGGTCACGGCGACGGATGCCGGGCCGCGGCGAAGGCGAAGACGCTGGGTGCGCCGGCCAAGAAGGCCGTTTCGACCACTGTCGCGCCGAAGCCGAACGCGGCCCGGCCGACCGGTAAGGCGAGTGTGCCGGCCGGTCCGAAGCCGGACCTGCGGTCGCTGCCGGCCTGGCAGATCTCCGTCGCACCCGGCGAGGAGGGCACTCCGAACGCGGACAAGGACTTCCTGCAGTTCGCGGCGAACGTGTGGAACGCCGGTCCGTCAACGCTGGTACTGGACGGGTTCCGCCAGCCCGGCAAGGACCTGATGGACGCGTACCAGTACTTCTACGATGCGAACGGCAAGCAGGTCGGCTACCAGAAGACCGGCACGATGGAGTGGGACGCACGTGACGGCCACACCCACTGGCACTTCACGGACTTCGCCCGCTACAGCCTGCTGAACGCCAGCCAGTCCGAGGTGGTCCGCAGCCAGAAGGAGGCCTTCTGCCTGGCCGCGACGGACGCCATCGACTACACCGTCAAGAACGCCAACTGGCACCCGATGAACACCGACCTGCACACCGCCTGCGGCAACCACGGTTCGCTGTCGGTGCGCGAGGTGCTCGACGTCGGCTCCGGCGACACCTACTCGCAGTCCCTGCCCGGCCAGTCCTTCGACGTGACGGACCTGCCGAACGGCACGTACTACGTGCAGGTGCTCGCGAACCCGGAGAAGCGTCTCTTCGAGTCCAGCACCACCAACAACGAGTCGCTCCGCAAGGTCATCCTGGGCGGCACCCCGCACAACCGCACGGTAGAGGTCCCGCCGGTCGGCGTGATCGACGCTCCCTGACCCGTACTGCGTGTCCCGGGTGACCCTGGATACGCCTTTGATCTCGTGCCCCGGCATGCCCGCCGGGGCACGAGTTCGGCCTAGTGGTGCAGCGGCTTGCGGCGGGTGCGACGGGGACCGGTGCGAGGGTCGCTGCGAGCGTGCTGGCGGCGGCCGATCACGAAGGGCCTTGACGGGACGGGCGGCTCCGGTCGGGTCAGGTGGATCGGCGCCTGCTCCAGGCCGAGGCGGACCGGCGGTGGACGCCAGGGCGATCGGGGCGTGCGGAGCAGGACGACGCGGAAGCGGCCGACCCGGGCGAGCTTGATCCCGATCGCGATGGTCGCAGTGGCCGGGATGAGGCCCGCCAGCAGCAGGCCGAACCGGGCACCCCAGTGCTCGGCGATGAAGCCGACCAGCGGACCGCCGATCGCGCCACCGCCGATGAAGACCAGGTTGTAGATCCCGGCCACCCGCCCGCGGAGTCCGTCGGGAGTGGTCAACTGCACCATCGACTGGGCCGCGGTGAGGAACATCAGCGTGGCCATGCCGAGCGCGCAGAGCAGCGGCAGGAACGTCCACAACGACGGCTGGATCGCCGCGACCATCTCGGTCACCGCCAGGATCGCCGCGATCCCGACCAGGTTGCGCAGCCGGGTCGGCCGGATCCGCCGGGCCGAGAGCAACGCGCCGGTCAGCGAGCCGACCGCGACCGTCGAGTTCAGCAGACCGTACCCGGTCGCGCCGGTGTCGAAGACCACGTCGGCGAAGGCAGTCAGCGTCACCGGCAGGCTGATCGTGAACATGCCGAAGATGCCGACCAGCGCGATCGCCCAGCGGACGGCCGGCTCGTGGAACGCGTACTTCACGCCGTCCCGCAGACCGTCGCGGATCCGCATCCCCTGGCCGGCCTTCCGGGCGGCCTTGAGACCGGGCATCTCGTCCTCGCGCATCCTCAGCAGGGCGGAGATCGAGGCGAAGAACGTCAGGGAGTTCAGGGCGAAGGCCCAGCCGGTGCCGAGGGTGCCGATCATCAGACCACCGAGCGCGGGGCCGATCAGGCTGCCGAGCTGGAACGTGGACGAGACCATGCTGATCGCGTTCCGCAGTCGCTGCTTGCCGACCAGTTCGGTGACGAAGGACTGCCGGGTCGGGTTGTCGACCGCGGTCGCGAGGCCGAGGATCAGGGCCATCGAGTAGACCTGCCAGACATGCACGTCCCCGGTCAGAGCGAGGACCGCCATGATCGCGGGCAGGGTGCCCATCGTGATCTGGGTGACGAGCAGCACCTTGCGCTTGGGAAAACGGTCGGCGATGACGCCGCCGTACAGGCCGAACAGCAAGGTGGGCAGGAACTGCAGAGCGGTCGTGATGCCGACGGCGGTGGCGCTGCCGGTCAGGGTCAGGACCAGCCAGTCCTGGGCGATTCGCTGGACCCAGCCGCCGATCGAAACAGCGAGCAGGCCGCTGACCAGGAGCCGGAAGTTGCGGACCTCCAGCGCCTTGAAGGTTTCGCGGAAGCCGGGACGCCGTTGCGTCGGCGGGAGCTCACCGGTCGGGGGTTGCGGGGTGGTGCGGTGGGTGTGGCCGTCGGGGACGGGGTGGACAGGACCGGAAGCCCGGGTGGTCAAGAGTCATCCCTACGAAGTGGACGTGTCAGGGGGGTCGCCTCCATCCTCACCGGTGCGGGGCGGATTCGCGCAGCGAATTACTCCTATTAGTCTTATTGCGTCCCGTAATGAAGGAGGACAGGTGGCCTACGACCCGGATCAGCTGCGCACGTTCCTCGCGGTCGCGCAATCTCTCAGCTTCACCCAGGCAGCGGAACGGCTGGGCATCCGCCAGCCGACGGTGAGTCAACATGTCCGCAAACTCGAGACGGCGGTCGGGCGGCCGCTGTTCGTCCGCGACACCCGGACGGTGACGCTGACCGCGGACGGCGAGGCGATGGCCGGCTTCGCCCGGACGATCCTGGCCGCGCACGAGGAGGCGATGGGCTACTTCACCGGCTCCGCGCTGCGCGGGCGGTTGCGGTTCGGCGTGACCGACGACCTCGCGCTGACCCCGCTGCCGCGGATCCTGCGGGACTTCCGCCAGCTCTACCCGCGGATCGACCTCGAACTGACCGTTGCCCAGAGCGCCAATCTGCTCCGCCGGGTCGAGTCGGGTCATCTCGACCTGGCCTACGTGAAGCACAACGTCGGCGCCGGCTACGAGCCGAACGGTCGGCTGGTCCGGCGGGACCCCCTGGTTTGGGCAGGTATCGCCGGCACCCGGATCGCACCGGATGGACCGGTCCCGCTGGTCGCCTACCAGGCTCCGAGTCTCAGCCGGAGCCTCGGTGTCCAGACTTTGGAACAAGCCGGGCGGTCCTGCCGGATCACCTGCATCGTGCGAGGCGTCAATGGAGTACTGGCTGCTGTGCGGGCCGGGCTGGGGATCGCGATCTTCGCCCGCTCGCTGATGCCGGCCGACCTGGTCGAACCGCCGCCGAGTGCAGGGCTGCCCGAACTGCCCCCGATCGACCTGGTGCTGATCACCAACCCGCGAGCCGGCAAGGAACCAGCCGAAGCCCTCACCGCAGCTATCCTCGGCAGCAACGCACCCCTGAAACCCGACCCTGCCTGAGGCTCGAGGGGCCGTTCTCAGGAGATGAGAGTGTCGCCGCGGATGACCAGGACGACGATGCTGACGACCGCTACCGCGATCGTGACCAGGAACGGCGCGTTCTTCCAGCTCACGATGACTACCAGCAGGGCTGCGACCACGGCCAGGGCGATCCAGCCGACGACGCCGATCGGACCGTCCGGCGCGACCACGAGCAGGATCGTCGCGATCGCGAGCGGTAGCGGGGCCAGGATCCGTGAAGCCCGCCCGAGTCGTTGCGGCCAGCCCCTGACCCCAGTGGCCAGATCATCAGCCAGATCCGGTACTACGTTCGCCAGGTGCGCGCCGACTCCGAGCAGCGCTGTGGCTGCCGTTGCCCACCAGGGTGCCCACGTCTGGTTCGTACCGAGCGTGACGAACGAAGGCAGTCCGCCGAACGCAACGGCGTACGGGAGCCAGGAAATGGGGGTCGACTTCAGGCCCAGGTTGTAGGCCCAGGCGCAGGCCACGAAGCCGATATGAACCAGGCCGGCGCTGAGGCCGTTTGCTAGGGAGACCGGGATACAGAGCGTCGCCATCACGATCGCGCTGGTCCAAACCGTGCGGCGACTCACCAAACCAGCAACGATGGGTTTGTCTTTCCGGTTCACAATGGTGTCCCGGGCGGCATCTATCGCGTCATTGCTCCAGCCGATTGAGAGGTGGCCGGTGAGGATCGTCGCGGCGACTAGGAGACAACCGGCCAGGCTGCGCCCGGCCGACCAGGCGACAGCGGTGACGAGGGCGGTGACCGCGACCGTGGGGCCTGGATGGCAGGCGAGCGCGAGGCCCTTCAGAGTTCGTGTCACCGAAGCAACGATGCCACGATGACGCGGATCGCAGCGGTACAGGCGGCGGTGCCACCACATCGCTATGCGCAGGAGGAACTCACGGAGGCGTTCGCGACGATCTGCTTGCCGGATGGCAAGGGACGCGGGTTGCTGAAGCGGCTGCACGAGAACGCGGGGGTCTCCCATCGGCATCTGGCGCTGCCGTTGGAGCAATACGCAGTACTGAAGGACTTCGGGGAAGCGAACGACGCGTGGATCGCTACTGCGGTTGAGCTCGGGGTCGAGGCTGTCGGCGGTGCGCTGGCCGCCGCCGGGCTCACGCCTGCCGATGTTGATCTGTTGATGTTCACGACCGTGACGGGGGTGGCTGCGCCGTCGATCGATGCTCGGGTGGCGTTGCGGCTCGGGTTGCGCGAGGACGTCAAGCGGATGCCGTTGTTCGGGCTCGGGTGCGTCGGGGGAGCGGCGGGCATCGCGCGGGTGCACGACTACTTGAAGGCCTGGCCGGATCACGTCGCCGTGCTGCTCTCTGTCGAACTGTGCTCGCTGACGCTGCAACGAGATGACGCCTCCTTGCCGAACCTGGTCGGTGGTGCGTTGTTCGGCGACGGCGCTGCCGCGGTGGTGTTGACCGGGTCGGACCATCCGGCGGCGTCCGGGCCTCCGTGCTGGCGACGCGGAGCCGGCTGTATCCGGACTCCGATCGGGTGATGGGCTGGGACATCGGGTCGGGCGGGTTCCGGATCGTGCTGGGCGCGGACGTGCCGGAGGTGGTCCGGAAGTATCTGGGCGGGGACGTGACCGGGTTCCTGGCCGACCACGGGCTGACGGTGCCGGAGATCGGTACCTGGGTCAGCCACCCGGGCGGGCCGAAGGTGCTGGACGCGGTCGCTGAGACGCTGAAGCTGCGCCCGGGAGCGCTCGATCTGACCTGGAAGTCACTCGCCGAGGTGGGCAATCTGTCGTCCTCCTCGGTGCTGCACGTGCTCGGTGACACCTTGGCACTGGATCCTTCGGGGATGGGGGTTCTGCTCGCGATGGGCCCCGGTTTCTGTTCCGAGCTCGTACTGCTGGAGTGGTGATGGACGCATCGTTGTGGTGGTACGCCGTACTCGTGCTACTGGTCGGGTTCGAACGGGTCGCGGAACTGGTGGTATCGCTGCGCAACGCGAACTGGAGCCTCGCGCAGGGCGGAGTGGAGTCGGGCAAGGGGCACTACCCGTTCATGGTGGTGCTGCACACCGGTCTGCTCGCGGGTTGCCTGGTCGAGGCGATCGTGGCCGACCGGCCGTTCATCCCCGCGCTCGGGTGGACCATGCTCGTGGTGGTGCTGCTCGCGCAGGGGCTGCGGTGGTGGTGCATCACGGTGCTCGGGCGGCAGTGGAACACGCGGGTGATCGTCGTACCGGGTCTCTCGCTGGTTGCTCGAGGCCCCTATCGGTGGCTGCGGCATCCGAACTATGTCGCGGTGATCGCGGAGGGGATCGCGTTGCCGCTGGTTCATACGGCCTGGGTGACGGCGGCCGTCTTCACGTTGCTGAACATCCCGCTGCTGGCGGTTCGGATCCGCGCGGAGGAGGCGGCTCTGGACACCGCGCTGGCGAAGTGATCGACCTGCTGGTCGCCGGAGGCGGGCCGGCAGGTGCGGCGACGGCCATCCGGGCGGCTCTGGCGGGGCTGGAGGTAATCGTGGTCGAGCCTCGAGAGGTGCCGCAGGACAAGGCTTGTGGCGAGGGGATCGCCGGAAGCGCGGTGGATTATCTTCAGCGCTTGGGGGTGTCTCCGGCCGGGCGGCCCTTTCATGGCATCCGGTACCTGGATGCCGGTCACTGCGTCGACGCCCGCTTTCGGGTGGGGCCGGGCTTGGGGGTCCGCCGAACCACTCTTCAAGAGTCCTTGCACAACCGGTTGGCGTCGCTTGGAGTCCCCGTACTGCGCGACCGGGTCTCGGTCATCACACAGGACCTCACCTCGGTAACAGCCGCCGGCATCACCGCCCGCTACCTGGCAGCCGCCGACGGCCTGCACTCACCAATCCGCCGCAGCCTCGGCCTCACCGGCCAGCCTCACCTCGGCGCGCTCCGCAGCCTAGGCCCGCTCGCCCGCCTGGGACCGGCAGCTGGTGAGGCACGCAGCCGGATCGGACTCCCGACCCCTGCGGCCGTGGAGGTGCGGCGTGGGCTCCGGAGGCACTACTCCGTTGCTCCGTGGAGTGAACTGGTCGAGGTCTACTGGTCGCCGCTGGGCGAGGCTTACGTGACGCCGGTGGCGGACGATCTGGTCGGCGTGGCCGTGCTGACGTCCGAGCGAGGGTCCTTCGACTCTCATCTCGCCGCTTTTCCCGCGTTGCAGCGGCGATTAGCGGGTGCGGTGCCAGCTGGGACGGTGCTTGGAGCCGGGCCGTTGCGGCAACGGGTCCGGGGACGCGTCGCGGGCCGGGTGCTTCTGGTCGGAGACGCCGCGGGCTACGTTGACGCGCTGACGGGCGAGGGGATCGCGGTCGCGCTGCGGACCTCGGCGGAGCTGGTCCGCTGTGTCGAGCGGGACGATCCCGCGGCTTATGAAGCAGCCTGGCGCCGAGTGTCGTGGGAGTGCAGGTTCCTCACCGGCTCGTTGCTCTGGGCCCGCAACAGATCGTTGCTCGCTCCCCGCATCGTCCCCGCGGCCGCTGCACTGCCAGGAGTCTTCGCCGCCATCGTCAACCGGCTCGGCTAGCTGTCCTGGCGCCAGGGCCGGGAAATATATGGGGCCCGGCGGTCGCTCAGACAACCGCCGGGCCCACAAAGCCCGAGCATCCTGGTGAAAAGCTCGGACGGGTTGCCCCAGCTTCCTGGTGAAAAGCTGGGACAGTCCTTGGTGTTTCTGAGGTCTACCTTTCCAGCCGGATGTTGCCCAACCATTGCCGGAATATGAAGCCTTGTTTCCTAGCGGTGTGGCGAACGTCTCAACCCCAGCGCCATCAGATGACCCGCCCCCGTGCAGGTCAGTGTTCTGTGCGGACGGCGGCTATCTGGAGTTGGAGGGCCAGTCTTTCCTTCGGGTCGGTGAGATCCAGCGTGGCGATCTCGCCGATCCGCTTCATCCGGTGCCGCAGGGTGTTCGTGTGCAGATGTAACTGCTTGGCCGCCTGCTGCGGCTGCCCCGGATAGTTCAGCCACGCCTGCAACGTGTCCACGAACCCGGTGTCGTGCTCAATATCGTGCCGCAACAACGTAGCCAGCGGCCCATCCAGCTTGGTCGTGTCCAGCGACGTCACCGCCCGGTGCACAGTCAGCACGTGCCACGCCTGGTCCACGCGTAGCGCCGGCCCCGGAGCCACTCCCCGGCGTACCAGCCCCAGTAGCTCGACCGCCTCCGCCCGGGAGCTCGGGAGATCCGCCGGACCATGTGCACGCCCGCCGGCCGCGGCCGTAGTACCAGGGGAGTCCTTGGCGAGGTCCGTGACCAGCTTGCGCAACCAGCGCCACGACCCGGGCCCGTCAGCGTCCGACACCACCGCAAGCACAGTCCCGTCGAGATCGGCCAGCAGCGGCTCGCTCCACCCGTTCCGGCGACCATTCGCCTCCCACAGATCCAGCTCCTGCGGTACGTCGTACCCGGCAGGCGAACCAAGCGCGACCACCCGCCACGGAGGCGACGGCAGCCGTACATCCACGGGGGTGTCGGGGGAGAACTGGCGCAAGACAGTCCGCAGCCGGTCGATCGCACTGCGCCGCGCGACGTCTGCCTGAGCCCGGAGCCGCAGAAGGTGCAGTGCCAAAGCAGACGCCGCATTGCTCAGCTCTGCAGTCACCTCCGCACTAACTGGCCCGTCTACCACCGCCCAGATGGACCCCAGCCACTCACCACCAGCCCGAACCGGTACTACGAGTCGCGGGCGAATGCCGTTCGGCCCGTCAGGCACCAGGAACGGTTCACTCGAGCGCGCGAGCCGCCGGAAGATCCCCCGAGCCCGGAAGTGCGCGATCACCTCGGCGGGCACCCGGCGACCGACGATCGTCGACACCCGCGTCGGATCTGTGTCGTCGACGTCATGTTGAGAGGAGTACGCCAGGACTCGCGACTGGTTGTCCTCGATCGTCACCGGCGCGTCCACGATCGCCGCAGCCGCGTCTGCCAGAGCAAACAGCTCCTGGTGCACCCCAGCATCACCGGCTGCGGGGGAGTCGGGTGCGGCCGCGCGGTCGATCACCCCGCGCAGCAGCCAGACCACGTGTGCCCAGGTGACGCTCGGCTGGAGCGCGACCAGAGTAAGGAGCCACCGCTCGGCTGTGGCCACTACGGCCGGATCCTGCGCGAGCCCGGTTCGCAGTACGACGCCTGAAGCGTTGCCGGCAGCACAGCGCTCGACCAGCTCGACAGCCTCCTCGGCGTTCCGCAGCCCTAGGCCGAGGACCAGATCGCCGGGCCCACCTGTGGCAGGCTCCTGCGGATCAGCGAGGAAGACATCGCGTACTTCGCTGTCGGCGCTGCCGGTGACGACGATCTCGAACAGGGCCGGTCCGACGGCAACGACCAGGTCAGGCGCAGTGATCATGAGGTTATTGTGCTCTCACCACCGTCATTCCATGCATCAGTGGTGCGATCGCACCATGACAGCGGTCCGGCGGGGACGGACCATCGATACATGGTCGCAGTTGGTTCTTCAGCCCAGGGCACTCACATCGTTCCCGACCGGGTCGCCGTCGTCGGCGCCGGCATGGTCGGCCTCTCCACTGCCTGGTTCCTCCAGGAAGCCGGGATCGAGGTCACCGTGCTGGATCGCGAGGGCGTCGCCGCCGGAGCGTCCTGGGGCAACGCCGGATGGCTCACCCCCGGCCTCGCCACCCCGCTGCCGGAACCGGCCGTCCTCAAATACGGCGTCCGCGCGGTGCTGAGCCCCTCCTCGCCGGTCTACGTACCGCCGACGGCGAGCCCGCGGTTGCTCAGCTTCCTGACCCGCTTCGCTCGCAACAGCACCGCCGGACGCTGGAAGACCGCGATGGAGTCGCTGGTCCCGATCAACCGCCAGGCCCTGTCCGCGTTCGACCTGCTGGCCAAGGCCGGCGTCGAGGCGGAGACCTACGAGGCGAAGTCGTTCCTGGCCGCCTACCGGACCGAGACCGAGCGGTCGGTCCTGCTGGACGAGATCGAGCACATCCACGCGGCCGGCCAGGGCATCGAGTTCGAGGCGATCAGCGGCGACGACGCCCGCGAGATCGAGCCGTCGCTGTCCGACGAGATCGGCGCTGCGATCCGGCTGCACGGTCAGCGCTTCATCAACCCGGGCGAGTACGTGAAGATGCTGGCCGACTCGGTCGTCGCCCGCGGCGGCCGGATCATCGCGAACTCGAACGTCTCCGACGTGGTCGACGAGATCCGCGGCGTTCGCATCGTCACCGCCGACGGCGAGAGCGAGCCGTACGACGCGGTCGTGATGGCCACGGGCGCGTGGCTCGGGGATCTGGCCCGCCGGTTCGGCGTGAAGACCGTCGTCCAGGCCGGTCGCGGCTACAGCTTCAGCGTGCCGATCGCGCACGTACCGGCCGGCCCGGTCTACTTCCCGGCCCAGCGGATCGCCTGTACGCCGATGGGCGACCGGCTCCGGGTCGCCGGAATGATGGAGTTCCGCAAGCCCGACGCCAAGCTGGACCCGCGCCGGATCGACGCGATCGTGGAGGCGGCCCGGCCGCTGCTGCGGGACGCAGACCTGGACGCCCGCACCTTCGAGTGGGTAGGCCCGCGCCCGTGCACCCCGGACGGCCTGCCGCTGATCGGCGCCACCTCGTCCCCCCGCGTCTTCGCGGCCGGCGGCCACGGCATGTGGGGCATCACTCTCGGCCCGATCACCGGACAGCTCCTGGCCGAAACCATCACCACCGGCCGTCCGCCGGCCGAACTGGCGCCTTTCAACCCGCTGCGCTGACCACCCCTCTTCCCGGCCGGCTGGGTCACCTCCCAGCCCCTGCTCCAGCCGGCCGGGATGCCCTGAACGACCCGCCACGCAAGGCGGGGTAGCCGCATCTGCCCGCGGGCCTGATGCCGCGAGAGCGTGATCCCCGGCCCGCCGCCCTGCACGGCGCAAGGACCGGGGAGTCACGCTCTCTGGCATTTCCGGCCCCGGTGCCGAGCAACCCTGGACCCCCACCCTCCGGTGGAAAAGTCACGCAGCGCGACACCTTGCCGCAATCCGGACAGCCATGGATCATCAACCGCATCCAGGGGTGGATTCGCCGAGGGGGGCTTCGGTTCGGATGGCTGATTTGTTCCCGTCTGGCTTCGACCAGACGTACTTCTGCGACGCTCCGTGGTCGGAGCGGGTCAAGCGCTGGGTTGCCGATCGCATCGACGTCGGTTTCTCCGGCGGCAACGAGAAGATCGTCCGCAGGTCACTGGAAGACTCGGAGACCGGCCTCCGAGTGGTCGTGAATATCACCGCGGTCTCGTTGCTGGTGGTGTTCGCGACCAACCAGTATCTGAACCTCTACGACAGACCGCGGATCGGCGGCAAAGCGCCGGAACCATCCGAAGCCCGCGAGCGGGTCGACAAGACCCTGAAGCTCGGACAGACCACCTACTTCGGTGCGGTAGCGCTCGGTGGGACCGGAGTCCGGTACTACGGCGAGTACTGCATGGTGCTCAATCTGGATCAGGTTGCCGACACCACACGGCTCTTCGATCGGGATTCCTTCGACATCCTGGAAGAGCCGCTCTTTGACCTGATCCTGAATGAGCCGTCCGCTGACCCGTCGATGACCTCCCAGCGAATCGACGCCCTGCGCGGCGTCTGGGGTCCTGATCGCGTCGACATGGCGGTCCGGCGGGTCCTTCCCGAGCTGGGACACGACACCCGCCTCGTCACCAGCGGGACGATCTCGGATGCCGTCCTCCGCGATCAGGAGTTCATCGAAGTGCATCTCGACGGCTCCTTCGAGCCCAACGCGATCGAGGAGGTCAGGGAGTCCCCGGACGAGACCGCGATCGAGATGTCCTTGCGTGGCCGGGCCGATCGCGGGATCGCCCTGACCCAGACCGAGCAGGAATGGCTGGTCCGCCGGGAGATCGTCGTCGAACTGCTCGCCGCGCTGCGCATCCCGCACCGCATCGTCACCCTGCACGGGAGGGGATATCAGTGGGCGTGACATCACTGTGGTTCATCGACGCCTGGGCCGTGTACGACGGGGTAGCGTTCGCCTCGCGGAGCGCGCCCGAGATCCGCGGGACCACTCGCGTGGTCGAGGCGGAGACCACCGTGTTCCTCAGCGTGCCGGATCTGGAGCCGATCCCGGTCGGGCGAATCACCACTGGCCTGCGCGCCGCGCGGGCGTCGTACCAGGACGGCTACTTCGACCTCGACGGTACCGAGATCGCCTTCGACACACTCGAGGACATCCGGCAGTCCGTGCGCCGGGCCTACATCGCCTGCGGCCTCGGTCCTGGTGGGGCAGCCACGCCGCCGCGCATCGCGCCCGAGCCAGGTGCACCTACGGCCGGTGGAAGCTACTTCGCCGGTGCGCTGGACCCTGCGGATCTCGAGCCGGACGCGCGGCCGCTGGATGTTGTCCGGCGTCTTCTCGACGAAGAACCTGAGCGCTTGCGACGCGCCGTACAGGCGTTTGGCGAGGGCGTGGTGCTCGATTGGGAGGCAGCCCTGCAGCACCGGTTGCCGGCTACGGAGGATGCGCTCGGCGAGCTGTATGCAGTGTTCGCCGATGCGGGGATCTGGCCGGGGGTCGAAGAGCGGGAGAGGTTCGTCAACGATCACCATCTGTTGGCCGGCATGCATTACCTCACTGAACGGCGGTACAACCCACCGTTGAACCCGTCGCCGCGCCGGTACTCGACCCAGCGTTTGCTCACTGTGGCGCCCTGTCCGAGCCTTCCGTTCCCGGAGCCGTTCAGCCGGTTGTCCGATCCGCTGAAGCTCAGCCTCTGCGACTCGGAGTATCTCTCCTCCGGCGGCCTGGCGAAGGGGGTGCCGGTGTTGCTCGCGGTCATGTTGGTCGGAGTGACCATCGGTGGTCCATCCACCTTCTGGCATGGAGTGGCTCAGGTGTTCGACCACCGGATGAGGTCGGCGATCGATTGGCTGGAACGGCAGTTGCCGCGACCTGTCGTACCGGAGGTAGCCGACCAACTGTTGAACGGATTCGCGCGCAGTTGGTTGCAGGGGCCGCCGCCGGACTTGCCTGGTCCTGCCTCCGCTCCACCGTCCACCGGTCCTTCCGCTGGCCCGTTTGCTCCGGCACCGTCGCCGTCGACCGAGACACCACCTGAACCGGATTGGCTGCAGCAGGTGATAGACGATCCCTGGTTCACGGTTCGGCCGGAAGATCCGCCGCCCACTAGGAGCGCTCCGTGAGCGGCGTCGGGGTAGTAGCCGTGGCTGCGCGGTACGCGGCGGTCGTGGTGGGCGCCGCCTTGCTCGCCGGGACGGCGTTCACGTTGTTCAAGGACGAGCCTCAGGTGAGCGTCGTGGCAGTGATCGCCGGCGCCCTCTTGCTGGTCACGCCGCTGATCGTGGATCGGCTGGAGGCACTGACGATCGGAGCTGACGGCGTCGCCTTGCAGCTGACCAGCCATATCGAGAAGGTGGCGCCGGAGAGTGCCGCGATCTTGAAACAGAACAACCTGACCACCGAGCTCGAGACCTACGCCTACGTCTACAGCAAACTGCCGACTCCCGCGCATCGAGATGCCCGGGTCGAGTTGCTGGACGGGATCCTCGCTGACGTGACCGCGACCGCCAGGAGCCGGAAGTACGACCCGGCTGAGGTCAAGCTGCTGTTCGCCGACGGTACGCCGGTGATGCGGATGCTCGCGTTGGCCCTGATGGAAGGCGATCCACGATTGCTTGACCACGAGGCCTTGCGCTCGGCGGTGCTGACTTCGGCGAGCGGAAACGAGCAGTACCACGGGCTGCTGCTGGCCAAGGCGAACTGGTCCCGGCTGCCCGCGGCGCTCCAGGACGAGTTGAAGGCGGCCATGGAGCAGGACCCCTACATACAGCAGGATCCGGACCGCAAAAACATCGCGGACCGGATCCTGGAGCTGGATCAGGCTGATGAGCCCGACAAGCCTGAAGAGCTTGATAAGGCTGATCAGTCCGATGAGGATGATCAGCCCGACAAGGGTGACCTGCCTCGGTAGTTCTGGATCAGTGGGTGTGCGGCTCGGTGCCGTGTTCGGCTTCGTGGGCCGCGATCTGGGCGCGGACCTCTTCCATGTCGACCGCGCGCAGCTGGCTGATCAGGTCCTCCAGTGCGGCTGCCGGCAGGGCGCCCGGCTGGGAGTAGAGCACGACGCCGTCGCGCACCGCCATCAGTGTCGGGATGGAACTGATCTGGAACGCCTGGGCCAGTTCGACCTGGTCCTCGGTGTCCACCTTGCCGAAGGTGATGTCCTCGTGCGTCTCGGACGACTTCTCGTACACCGGTCCGAACATCTTGCACGGGCCGCACCACTCAGCCCAGAAATCGACCAGGACCAGGCCGTCGGAACCGACCACCTTGTCGAAGTTCTCCTGGGACAGCTCGACCGTTGCCACTACAACCTCCGAAGTTAGACGAATACCCCCACTTCAACAGCCGAGGTCCCGCCAGTGTTCCCGCCGGGCCCCGCACCCCGCCCGCGCAGTACGGGTGCTCAGATCGGGATGTCGACGAAGACCGAGGCGTAATCCTGCACCTCGTCCAGGATCGCGGCCGCGTCCTCCGGGCTGAGATCGGCGCGCTCACGCTCGGCGACGATCATCTGCTGCAGCAGCCGGGTCTCGCCGGCCGTCGCGAGGCCGGTGATCTCCGGGTGGCCGTTCAGCAGCCAGGCTGTGGCGGCCGTCACATACCGCTGCTCGTCGAACGGCCGGTACCACGTGTCGTACGCGTGGGTCTCGCCTTCCTGCCAGTTCCGCCGGGCGATCATCTTGATCGTCATCAGCGCCGCGTCCGAGGCCTTCACGGCCTCCACCAGCGCCGCATAGTCATCCGCGTACTTCGGGTCGGTGGACAGCCGGTAGTTCAACGGGGTCAGCACGCTGTCGAAGTCGAACCGCCGCAGACCCTCCCGGTGCACGGACGGCGCCTCCGCGGTGTGACCGGTGATCCCGATCGCGCCGACCATGCCTTCTTCCTTGGCCCGGATCGCGGCCTCGAGCGAACCGCCCTTGCCGGTCACGAGGTCGAGATTCTCCAGATCGCACACCGCGTGCATCTGGATCAGATCCACCCGATCGGTCTGCAGCCGCTCGAGCGAACGATTGATCTCGAACCACGCCTCGTCGTACGTGCGTCGTCCGGTCTTGGTGGCGAGAAAGATCCGGTCCCGGATCTCGCCCATCCGCGGCCCGAGCCGCAACTCGGCGTCACCGTAGTCCGCGGCGACGTCGAAATGGTTGATCCCGGCGTCGAGCGCTTCCTGGATCGAGGCATCCGCCCGGTCCTGGTCGACACCCCCCAACGACGCGGCCCCGTAGATCAGTACCGAGCTCTGATGGCCTAGCCGGCCCAGGCGGCGAGTCTCCACTGCAGTCCTCCAAGGGGTGAGCAAGTCATCCAAGACCCTATTACTTTCGGCCCGCGCCACGCAGACTTTTCCACAGGCTGGAACCCCGGCGATCGGTTACACTGCGTGATCAGTTGTGCGTTCTTTTACCATGTTGTTCGCACGGATTTTCGAACCTGTCGGATCCGTATGGCATGGTTTGCGCTGCCTGATCACGCCGATCGGGCATGAGAGAGGAGCTATGAGGACGGTACCGAAGGTGTCACGCTTCCGAGGGATGTGTGCATCTACCCCTGAGTGGGGTAACAGTATGGCTGCGGGGAGCGATGGAGCATCCGGATCCTGGTCTCAGGACTCCCGGTGGACAGTTGCTTGCCGTATTCTCCCGGCTACTGTCCGCGTAACTGCTGTCTGAGGGGCGGGTAGCGATGAGTTGGTGGCGAAGCTTGCTGAATCTGCCGCCAAAAGGTGAGCACTGGGCGGACCAGCGGCGCACGAAACAGAGCCGTACCAAGAAGGCGGGCAAAGGTGGCCCGCAGAACACCGCACCGGAGTGGTGGAACCACCCGGATGGCCCGGTGTCACCCCAGCCTCGGCAGGCACAGGGCGTAGCCGCTCGCTACAGCGGCCCGCCGCCGAATTCGGGTAGCGTGATGGCACCTCCGCGCCGACCCCAGCAACCCGGCGGTCCGGCTCAGCCGCCCACGGCCGCTCCGGGTGAGCAGCCGACCACGCGGCAGCCCGTGGCGCAGCCCGGACAACGGCAACCAGAGCGACTCCGGCAGCGCTCTCCGCACGGCGCCCACGCGGCCCCGGTGCCGCCGCGGGGGCCGGTCGAGCCCAGTCAGACCCCTTGGGCCACCGAGCCCGAGTCCTCCTTCTCCACCTGGGCCCGGCGGTTCTTCCGCGGCCTGGTGGTCGCAGTACTGCTGCTGGCCGCGATCAGCGGGGTCCGGTCCTGGATCCGGCCGAACACCACGCCGGAGACCGTGGTGGCCGGGCAGACCGGCTTCCCGGTGAACGACGCCCGCGCGGTCGCGACCCGGTACGCCATCTCGTACCTGAACTGGGACGAGAACAACCCGGACGCCCGTCCCGCGCAGATCAGCATGGACCTGGCCGCGGGGCTCGACGCCCGGGCCGGGTGGAACGGCCGGGGCCGGCAGACCGCGGCCATCGCCTACCCGGGTGAGGTGACGGTCGACCCCAGCGGCGTGACCGCCGTGGTCGACGTACGGGTGCAGGTGCGCCCGTTCACCCTGAAGGGCCGCAGTTGGATCGGCGGCGACTACTCCTGGCAACGGGTCTCGGTGCCGGTGGCCCGGACGTCCTCGCGGATCGTCGCGAGCGGTCCGCCGACCTTCGTGCCCGACGAGCGGGTGGCGCTGCCGGACAACATGCCGGAGGCCGGAGTCGAGGACGACGACCTGACCGCGGCCACGCTGAAGGACGCCGAGGCCTTCTTCAGCGCGTACGCCGAATCTGATATCAAGGTGGCCGCTGTGACGGCGCCGGGAGCGACGATCCGCAGCCTCAACGGTGTGGTCAAGCTCGACGAACTGAAGGACTGGCAGGTCTACACCGGAAACGATGACGAGCGCCGGGCGACCGCCGCCGTCACCTGGGACGGGACGGGGGACACCACCCTCGACCAGACCTACACGCTCACTCTGCGGCGAACCGTGGCCGCGGACGGAGCACAGCGATGGCAAGTGGCTGCCGTCGGATGACCACCGCTAACTGCCGTCGGATGATCACAGCAACAAGGGAGATACCGCAATGATGACTCACCAACTGGCCGCGAGCGTGGTGGAGCTCGCCGCGCCGCTGGCCGACTCCAACGTCCCGACCGGCGCGGATTTCAAGGACTGGGTCCTGGTCATCGCGGGGAACATCTTCATCGCGATCCTCGTACTGCGCGCGATCGGCCACTACTTCAAGCGGGAGTGGGGCGAGTTGTTCGGCCACATCGCCGCAGGAGTACTGGTCGGCGGCCTGATCTACGCCAACAACCAGACCATCAATGTGCTCAAGGGCTTCTGGGGATTGCTTGCCGGGGGTTCTTGATGCGAGTCGGTCGAACCCTGACCCACCACTTCGAGATCGAGACCCGGCAGTACGACCTGCTCGGGATCGACCTCGGAGAGGGCGCCCGCCGGCGGATGATCATCTTCGGCGCGGTGATCATCATCCTGTGGGTGGCGCTGCTGGTCCCGTTCATCGGCGTACCACGCCAATCCACCGTCAGCCTGTACATCGTGCCGCCGTTCGTGATCACGGCGTTCGGGTGGCGGGCCGGCAAGCACCATGAACGCCGCCGCCGCGTGACCGAGTGGGCCCTGGCCGTCCGCTACGCGTTGCGCGCCCACCGCCCGATCATCGGACTCGGCGCCCGGGCCGCCGACAAGACGGAGTACCTGCCGTGGCGTGAGCGCGTCGCGACCCAGAAGGTGGCGAACCTGGCGAAGGCCAGGGTGACGCCGGAATGGGAACGCGAGGCCGTGGTGGAGCTCGACCCCCAGGTCCGCGCCGGCGCGGACATCACCGTGAACCAACGCGCCCGCCTGCTGGGGGCGGATCACGTGCAGAGGGTCAGTCGCAGGACATCGTCGGGACACAGCCGATTGGAAAACAAGGGGCACTGATGAAGATCGCTGACAAGCTCCTGAACCTGGTCGGTATCGGACGAGACCGCGGCCTGCCACCGCCCCGGCTGGTGGCCATCGCCGACGGTCTGCTGGTCACGGAACGCAGCGCCGAGGCGTGGTTCCTGATCTCGGTCGCCAACACCGACCTCGCCACCGAGGCCGAGCAGGACGCCGCCCTGGACGCCGCGGTGAGCGCCGCCGCGACCGTGCTCGGCGACCGGCTCAGCCACCTCAAGGTGGTCTGGGGCCGGTCCACCGGCCAGGACTACATCGACAGCGTGGCCGGCCACTACCGGCTCGGCGACCACGAGGGCTGGGCTCAGACCCGTGCGGACCGGATCGACGAGATGCGGATGCCGGAGCGGTACGTCGCGCTCGGCGTGCACCTCAGCGACCGGGATCCCCGCGCCACCGCCCAGGTCCGCGGTTCGATCAGCGATGCCCTCGGTACGACGTCGTGGCGGGTCAGCGCGCGCGAGCTCGCGCACCTGGACGAGCGGGTCCGCAAGCTCGGCCGCCAGCTCGGATCCACCGTCTGGCGGGCCCACACGGCTCCCGCCGAGGTGATCTCCTGGCTGGTCAGCCGCGAGATGCACCGTGGTGCCGTGGCAGCACCTCGCAGTGGCCTGATCACCGGCGCTTCGCTGGCACGGTTGACCTCCGGCCGCGTCGTGCCGTACACGGATCATCTGCGGATCTACGACGCGCGCGGCCAGATCGCGGCGTACACGACTGTGCTGGCGATGACCGATTTCCCTGAGGAGCTGGAGACGCCCGGCTCGGGGGAGTGGCTGCGGACGCTGTCGGAGATCAAGGCGATCGACGACGACGGCGACGAGATCGACGTGACCGTCGAGGCGTCGGTGCGCTTCCGCGTGCTCACCAAGAAGACCGCGCGCCACCTGGTCGACGAGACCCGCAAGAGCGCCAAGGAACAGCGCCGATCCGCTGCCAAGGGCACCGCGGAGGAGACCGCCGACGAGATCGTCGAGACCGAGCGGGTGATGCGCGAGGTCAAGCGCGACATCAACCGCAGCGGCCTCACCCTGGTCGAGGATCACCCGCGCCTGCTGGTGAGTGCGGATACCCGCGAAGACCTCGAGGCGTACGTCGACGCCGTCGTCGCGCACTACGCCGATCGCGGTATCACCGTGGCCGCAGGTGCCGACGAGCAGCGTGATCTCTGGCTGGAATCGCTGCCGGGTGACCAACTCCGCGTGCCGGATCTGGGTCACGTGCGCGAGTCGACCGCGTTCTTCGGTTCGTGGTTCTGGGGTGGCGCGTCGATCGGTGACGCGGCTGGTCCGGCCATTGGTTATCTGACCGGCTCTACTCCCGGTCTTGTCCGGTTCGACGCTGCCGCTGGTTCTGCTCTCGGCGACGCGACCACCACGTTGTTCCTCGGTCGTTCTGGTCGAGGTAAGACGACTGCGGCGATGCTTGGTGGCCTGGATTCTGCCTTCGCTGGTGCCTGGGTCCCCCTGCTGGACTTGAAGGGTGACGCTGCTGGGGTGTCCGCGGTCGCCGCGGAGTACGGCGTACCGACTGCTGTCATCGAGATCACGGCTCAGTTCTCGGGTGCTGCCGACCTGCTGCGGGTCTTGCCGGTCGACGATGCTCTGCTGCAGGCGCCTTCGCAGTTGATGCTCCTCCTGCCGCCGCATCTGCGGGGTGCCGCCGAGGCCCCTGTGATGGCGGCGACGCGCGCCGAGATCCAGTCGCCCGATCCGTCGTCGTGGGGCGTCATCCAACGCTTGTGCGCGGCGGATTCGGAGACCACCCGCACAGTCGGTTTCGCGCTGCGCGACCTGGTGGAGACCGGCCTGGGTTCTGTCGTCGCGGGTCCGCCTTCGGGCCTGTCGTCCCTGACCACCAACCCGGGCCTCTGGGTCGTGCAGATGCCCGGCCTGACCCTGCCCTCACCCGAATCGGCGCCCGAATCCTGGTCCCCGATCGAACGTGTCGGCATGGCCTGCCTCCGCGGCTGCCTCGCCTGGATGATCCGTACTACGGGTCGTCGCGAGTTCCGTGGTCGCTCCAAGGTCGTCATCGTGCCAGAGGTCCACCTGCTCACGAAGACGCCCGACGGCGCCTCGTTCCTCGACTACATCGCCCGCGTCGGCCGTGCCCTCGGCGCCTCCCTGGTCCTCGACACCCAGGACCCGGCGTCGATCCTGAAGCTGCCTGGTCTGGTCGAGCAGATCACCACCCTGTTCGCGTTCAGCCTGCGTTCGCGCGAACAGGTCGACTCGCTCCTGGAGTTGTTGGGCCGCCCGCAGACTCCGCCGTACCAGACCCTCGTCCGCGGCATCAACACCGCCGCCAACGGCAAGAGCATCCGCCACGGCCACTGCATCATGCGAGACCGCTGGGACGAGGTGGCCACGGTCCAGATCGACATCCCGAGCCAACGCGTCGCCGACCTCCTCCGCACCACCCCGGAGAGCGACCACGACAAGGTACCTGCGCAGCCGGTCCTCACCCCGTACGAAGAACCAGACCCGTTCGCCGACGACTGGGAAGACGAGGAAGCCGCCCTCCTCCCCGAACCAGCCGCAGCCGCCCATGCCCAGGCCGAGGCCCACACCCAGGACCCCGCCCTGACCCCCACCACCGAAACCCCGCACCACCCC
>Ga0193717_1000384_pt1 | contig 31077 bp, 28 predicted proteins | sample U2c2metaG_FD_145900 | JGI IMG/M metagenome (GOLD analysis project Ga0193717, IMG submission 145900) | Soil microbial communities from a riparian zone of the East river system, Colorado, United States - U2c2 | ecosystem: Environmental > Terrestrial > Soil > Riparian zone | place: USA: East River... | reverse complement strand
TGTTGACCCAGTGGGCGTCCATCCGCCGGCCGCACGGTCTGCAGCGGACCAACCCGGCCAGTAGGTATACACGGGTGGTCCCATCGTCGGTAGGGCGGGCGGCGCGGATGGCCTGGGCGGCGACGAAGTCCTGCTCGGCGACCAACGGTGGGTGCACGATCTGTTTGGAGATCACCCAGTCCCGCACTGGGTTCCACCGATGCACTGGCCCACGCCCTTGCTTGCCGCGTGCCGCGTTGTGGTCACGACCCTGCCGGTTCCACACCTGACGACCCGTGTACCGCGGATTCGCCAGAATCGCGGCCACCGTCCGCAACGTCCACACCTCACCACTACGATGACTGTTCCGCTCTGGATCCACATGCGACGGACACGGCACTCCCCTCTCGTTCAACTCCCGAGCGATACTCGCCACGCTCCTTCCGGCGAGACGTTGCGCGAACATCCACCGCACATGCTGTGCTGTCGCCGGGTCAGGGTCGAGCCTCCGCAACCGTCGCCCCCACTGCGCGTGAGCACGGTTGGGTGCGGACCAGCATCAACCAACCGGTAACCGTACGGCGGACGACCACCCAGATACCGACCCTGCTCACACACCTGCGCACGTATCGCCGCAGTCACCCGGTGACGGGACCGCAACACCTCACGCCGCGACTGCGCGCCCAGCAGAAGCATCAACGCCTGATGCGTCACATCATTCAGATCCAGCGGACCGCCAGTCTCCGGCAACCACAACTGCACCCCACACCGGTTCAACATCGGCATCAACTGCTGAAGCTGATCACCGTAGAACGCCCGCTCGAACTCCCCCACGACAATCGCATCGAAGCTGCGGTCCGGGTCCGCCACGGCGTCGAGCAACGCAGCGGCCTCCGGACGTTCCACCCACGGCAAACGCCGCGAATAGCCGCTGTCAAAGAACTCGGACACGGCCACACCCCGGCCACAGATCACGTTCTCCGCGACATCGCGCTGCCAATACTCAGACGACGCCCGATCCTGATAATCCTCCGTTGACGTACGACCGTAGAACGCAAAACGCAACCCGACGCCACGTTTCTCGGATCGCGCACGACCGCGTCGCGCCTGTCTCTGTACCACCCAACCCTCAAGCGTGCTCCCGTCCCCAACTCCCACATCTCACTCCGACAGTCGCCACCGAATGCGTTCCGACATGAGACGCCGGACAGGCGCGCTTGTGACGCGAAGTACCTACGTGATCACTCCCGGCACAAGGTCGCGTGCACCTGACCGACGAGGTGTCTACCGCCGTCGACGAGGCGCACGCGGACCTGACCATCGCCGGCGGCGGGCTAAGCCTGCGGCAGGGGCGACTCTTGAAAGACACGATCGGCGTGCGGGATGTGGACCGCACCGCGCTCAACCTCAGGATCCTCACCGAGCACGCCCGCAGTAGCGAGGGCGCCTGCACGTTCGTGCCCCCAGACGAAGGCGCCCTGGCCGGTGGCGAACGCCAGATCTGAGGGTTGCGGCAGAATCACGCCATGACCGAACTCGCGTACATGGTCGGGGAAGATTGGGGACAGGACGGCACGGCGATGTTGCAGCAGAGCGCCGTGATCCGAGACTGGCTTGGAAGCCCTCCGTACGTCTTCGCCACGACCGATCAGAAGAAGTACGAGTCCGACCACAGCGCTGACCGCGAGTTCATGACGTACCTCGCCCCGGATGCCGACGAACGGCACGTCATCGACCTCGTGGACCTCACCGAGCTCCGAGACACCGATAAGACGGTCACCCGTCCGCTTATCGTCCTGCATCCCTATAAGGTGCGGGATTGCGAATTGCTGCGCGAGATCGTCACGGCAGAGGCTGTCGCCAAACTGTTCGTCATCGTTTGGTCGCCGCGCGACATGGTCCGCACATGGCTAGACGGGATCGGCGCCATCAACTTGCACACCGGATCCGCGCTTCAAGGACTAGACGTCGTTCAACTCGAGGCCGCAAAGTGTTGGGTCCGTGAACAGTACAACGGGCTGTCTGGCGGCAACGGCAAGACTGCCGTCGTGGAACTTCTGCGGATATTCACCGCTGCCGGCTATCCGCTCGATGCTGACACCTGGCTGCGCGCCTTCTTCGCAGCAGGTGGCAAGTTCAACGAAGCCGCAAACGTCGCGAAGCTCATCAGAGAGATGCAGGAAGGCACCCGGCACCGCGTCAAGGAGCGTTACGGGCCCGACATTCTCAGTGTGCTACGCAAGCGCGCCACCGAATCGCATGATCACTCGACATAATGGAGCGTGGGCGGACTCTACCGCACGACCAGGCTGCGCTGCTCTCGACCACGGAACGCAGCGCGTCGTCGTCCCCGGTCTGGTCCGACATGCCCTCAAGAAGTACTACTATGAGGCGTTCGGTGCCATTGACGTATTCGGCGGGTTGACGCGCGCACCTAGAACTTGTGACAGCTGTAACCAAACGGTGATTGCGGCTCACCGTCCCGAAGTCACAAATCCCAACCAACGAACGAGGTGCGCATCCAATCGGCGCACCGGTTGGCTGTCGAAGATCAATGCTTCACGATGACGTGCTTCAGGAACCGGCTCCAGCCTGCGCCGCAAAAACTCGCGTTTGTCCATTCCCTCAGGCGGCTCGGTAAGGAGTGCCTGTGCGAGTGCGTCGACGTTTGCTGACCACATGTCGAAAACGCTTGAGGTTATAGCGGGCAACGTCATGACGATGGCCCTGGACGCGAGGATTTTAGGCGCAGATTTTCTGAGCAAGTCCAAATATCGGTCAAAATGTGCCGATGGGTAGAGATGGTGAATCAAGTGATAATTATCAAAATAGATCCAATCTCGATAAAATCCATCGTTCAAATCAATTTCTTCTCCCAAGACTACTTTGCCCGATGCGGTACGCCAGGCCGCCTCGCTGGCCACCCACAAGATCGTGTTGCCAAGTGGCTCCTTCGGATTGTCTGCGTCCGGTAGGCCGTGCCACTTGTACTGCGACTTGGCCTGGTCGACGCCGTGTAACGCGGCGAAGATCGGAAGGAGCACCCCCAACGGCCGATCTGCGACAATGAGTACGACAACGACAAGCCAGTATCCGAGCACGTTAAGAGACACCAGTCGCCGCCACCGCCAGGACAGACGGCGGCTGGCGAGAAAGGCCGCAGCGGTCAGGTTCGAGCTGACCACTCGCGTGGCGAACCAACTGAACTCGACCAGGCTCGTCCGCCGGTACGGCATCGGAGAGTAAGGATCGCCTGGACCACTGTCGTAGCGGTGGTGCAGGCGCATGTGCTCGGTCTCGTACAAGCGTGGCACGTACCCGTTTATCGGCCCGACGACGTAGTTCATCATGACCTGGACAAAGGTCGACGCGCTCGGCCGCCCACGAACGACAAGGCTCCTGGTGTGCATGTGCCAATGCACGACAGCCTCGAAGTCGTAGAAATCCAACGCGAAAGCTAGATACCGCAGGAGGTATAGCACTGAAAGGATCGCCGGCACTGGTTCGTGCCATGTGACGGTGGCGGCAACGACGGCTGGAGCGATTACGTATATAACATGCACTTCGAGTAGACGGTGTAGCCGAATGTCTGAGTCGCGCCGTCCCCGCCACGATATCCGCCACAGCGTTGGTCGCGGTATTTCGGCCGCTGAAGTCTGCATCGAGCGAAAGCACAAACCGGCGCTGTATGCCTCGATGGTCGCCAAACCAACCAGAGACCATATCGCCCCGGCGACCCCCGGGTGCAAAGCTGCGGTGACACCCAGATAGCCGTCGAAGGTCAATGCAAAAAGAGGCGTGATCGGCGCAAGGTAGCGAAATACCCCGGAATTCATTACTCGCCCGATGGATGGACCGATTTTCTGACCAAAACGGTTGAAGTAGTACTTCCCCAGTATGCCGGTCGCAACCAGGAGGAGGAACACCAACACCGTGGCTCCGATCAAGCGCAGCCACACCACAGATCGGAAGTGCCCAGTCGTCGCCATTGTTTGAGGCTAGCAGCCCTGACCTGCGGATCGGTCGATCGCGCCGCTCGTGTAACGAGGCAGCGGTGTTCGACGACGCTTGAGCGTAGGAGCTGCACTCGCGCAGCGTCCGTCCGCTGTTGATCATTTCCAAACGTCTGCGGATTTGTTGACACCCAACCAATTCTCCGACGTCGTCGCTGGGAGGGCGAGCTTGATCAGATCACTCGACGTACACCTCTACGTGACACCACGCTGCAATCTCTCGTGTCCACACTGCTATTACGACGCTCTGGATCGTGGCCGTCAACCGCCCGATATATTGGAACTGGACGACATCGCACGAATTCTGAACGGGATATGTGGACGCTTCGACGCTGACATCTCGCTCGAGGGCGGTGAGCCGTTCTTACGCGCCGGACTTGGTGCAATGCTGGCCACTCTCGACGCCTCGGTACTCGGCCGCATCACCCTCACCACTAACGGCACGGTGCGGATCGCCGCCCCAACGACCACGCTCGCGCAGCTGGGCGATCTGCGACTCTCCATCGACGGGCACACCGACGATCTTCAGCAGGAGCTGCGCGGTATCGCCGTAGGGCCGGTCCTCGCGACCTGTGCGAAGTTGCGCTCCGCACAGGTTCCGCACACCGTTCGCATGACGCTCTACCGACGGAACGTCCGACTTCTCGAGGAGATCTACGGATGGGTGCAGGCTCACAACATCGCGCGGCTCTCGCTTTTCGAGTACCAGGCGTCCGGCCGTGGCATCGACCAAGAGCCAGTCTTCGGTGTGGGCTCGGAGGATATTGACCACCTGCTGGCCGACCTGGTGCGACTACCCCGTCCGGCCGGCCTCGAGCTCCTCACACTCAATCTCGCGCAACGCCGAGTCGAAGCCGTCCTCGCGCAGGAGGAGGCGCTCTCAACCGCCGACGTGACGGTCCGGCGCCTCCCACAGAATGCGAACTGCACAGTCAATTACGACGGTTCAGTCGGCGTGAGTCCATGGACTGTCACCGCCCACGGCTCACCGGATGTTTTCACTTACACCGACTCACCGGACTTCCTCGAGCGAGTCGAGAACGCTGCGGCTGCTGGTGCGCTACAGGACCAAGGTCCCTGCATAAGTCGGGTCCAACTCCGCTGCGAACGATGAGAATGACCAACGTAATGGACGGCCGGACCGTGATGGGCCTGGTCGGTATCGGCCGCACCGCACTGCTACCGCTGCCAGGCATCGCGGCACGAGGCCAGGTCTGGCTGAAAGCCGAGTACACCAACCCGTTCGGCAGCGTGAAAGACCGGACCGCGGCATACCTGCTGGCCTGGGCTCGCGAGGAAGGTGGACCTGACGTGTCGGTCGTGGAAAGCACGTCAGGCAACCTCGGCATGGCGCTGGCCAACCTCGGCCCGAGGTTCGGTGTTCACGTCACGCTGGTAATGGACGACTCCCTGCCGATCGAACGTATCGAGGACGTGCGCCGAGCAGGTGCCTCGGTGCGTGTGGTTCACGAGTGCCACGACGGGCTCACCTTGCGGGAGAGCCGAATCGCGGTCGCTCGCGAGCTCGGCCGTCAACCGCGTTGGCTGTGGCTCAATCAGTATGGCAACGAAGCTGGGGTGCGCGCACACGAGGAGACGACCGGGCCGGAGATCTGGGCCGATCTCAACGGCGAGGTGGATGCGGTAGTGGCCTCAGTCGGATCCGGCGGCACTCTTTGCGGCATCGGCGCTGCCATGCGGCGCTGCTCGCGATCCCTGCGGATCGTCGGGGTCGAACCCGTCGGCTCGACTATCTCAGGCGGGGTGGACGGTGCGTACCTACCCTCGGGCGCGGGGATGCGCGGCATGCCAGAGACCGTAGCCCGGCACAGGAGTCTGATCGACTTCTTCACCAAGACTCCGGACCGCGTAGCCGCGGCATGGGCCGTGCACCTCATGCGACGCTACGGTCTCGAAGTTGGCCTCACGACCGGCGCGGCTGTGGCTGTCGCGGTCATGCTCGCCGAGGAGTGGAACGTACGAATCGCCGTCATCGCACCCGACCGAGGGCACTCGTTCCGTCCCGCTATCGACCTCCTGGCTCAGAACGTGCCGATCTTGGGAAGCACCGCATTGATTCACCTGCGCCGGTTCGGACAGGGCGTCCACCAAACAGCTAATCGTGCTGATCTCAGGCCGACACCGAGCGGCACGAAGTCCGGCGAACCGAGAGGAGCCACGCCGTGACCGCACGGGAAATGAGATACAACCCAGTACTGCGGAAGGCTGCCCGCCTGATCGGCAGCGAGCGGCCGCCTGTTCCGCCCTCCTTGCCGTACACCCTGGGTTACGAGGAGACCGACGGCGGGTTGTTCGCCCGCTTCTGGTTCCGAACCAGGGGATGCACTCACAGCCTGGGCGGCGGCTGCACCATGTGCGACTACTGGATAAGCACCGACACTGACGCGGACGAGACTCGATCGTCGGTCGAGCGAGTTCTGGCTGAACTGCGCGAGAAGCAGCCCATCGATCTGTTGATTGAGACATCGGGCAGCTACTTCGATGATCAGGAGGTCAAGCCGGAGCAGCGTACCTGGATGTTGGAGCGATTCCGCGAGCTATCGCTGCGCTACGTGATCGTCGAGACTCGGACGGATCTGCGCGCCAATGACAGCCTGAAGGCATGTGTCGAGGCGATACACCCGGCGACGCTGATCGTGGAGTTCGGAGTGGAGTCGCTCGATCCGTGGGTCCTGAAGCACTGCATCAACAAGGACACCCGACCGGGCAGCGTCCAGGAGGCGGTCGACGAGGTTCATCGCTGTGCAGCCCTGGCCACCGCGAACGTCCTCATCGGAGCCCCCTTCCTCTCCTTGGGTGAGCAGATCGAAGACAGCGCGCGATCTCTCGCCGACGTCCTCGAGATGGGTTTCGACACCGCGGTGCTGTTCCCGGTAAACGTCAAGCACTACACCCTCACCGGATGGCTTCGCGATCGGGAGATGTACCAGGCACCGCCGCTCTGGGCGCTCGTCGACGTTCTCAACAGCCTGGATACCAGCCTCTTGCCGCGCGTGGTGATCTCCTGGCATCGCCCTCGGCCGGACTACCACCCGGGCTATACGACCCGCTACCTGCGGCCAGAGACATGCCCGAACTGCTATCAGCCGCTCACCACGCTTCTCGATGAGTGGCGGAAGTCGATCGACCGGGCGGCTCTACTGGCTCAGATCAACAGCATCAGCTGCGCCTGCCGTGACGAACACGAGGTGAACAAGAGTGTGCCGAACCAGCCACTGTTGGAACGGCTTCGTACACAACAGCGTCGAATCGTCGACGAGTTGCTCGGCGGGTCATGGGGCGCTGACTACCTCGAATCCATCCCTGAGCGCGAATCCGCGGGTGCTTGAACGATGGCCTCGGACTACGACGAACTAGCCGACATCTACGACCTGTGGGCTGAGGCGGATCCCAATGCCGCGGCTTCGCTGGCCTTCTATGTCGACCGTATGCGCGAGCCGGCGCAGGGACGCGTGGAGTTGGGAGTTGGCACGGGCCGCATTGCCATCCCAGTTCTGCGACAGGGCGGGTCTCTGACGGGAGTCGATGTTTCATCCGGCATGCTGGAGGTGTGCCGGACGAAAGCCGACCAGGCCGGAGTCGCACAAGCGCTTCGCCTGATTCAGCAGGACGTCAGAGAGCTTGAGCTCGACGCGGCAGCCGAGCTCATCGTTTTCCCGTTCCGTTCGATCGGCCATCTCCTGAGCGAGGCGGACAAAATCGCCGGCCTCCGCGCCGTCTATGCCAATCTTGTCCCGGGGGGACGCTTCGTGTTCGACCACTATATCTGGAACGAAGCTTGGGCTCGAAGCCACGACGGGTTGCCGATCCCGATGGTCGATCAGGACCTCGAAGAGCACAAGGTCCGCATTCACGACCTCTATCAGTACCGGTACGACGACCAGCACATGGATTGTTCGGTGCGGATCGAGCGCCTGACCTCGGACGGCCGGTTGCTCGATGAGCGGGTGCACCAGTTCGAGTTCAGCTGGTTCAACGAGGACCAGGTCTACCGGTGGGCCGAGGAATCCGGCTTCGAGGTGGAATCGGCCTACGGCAGCTTCGAATCCAGAGAAGCCATTGGCCCGCAAGCTATGAACCAGATATGGACACTGCGTAGACCGGTGATCTCATGACCGCCGAGGCGCGGGTCCCGCCGAATCATCTGATACCGAACTCGGCAACCTTTGAGAACTCTGTTCTGGAGAAACTCGCGGCAGAGTTCGGGACTCCCGTGTTCGTCTATGATTTCGAGCTCCTGACCGCGGCAGCCGAGGAACTGAGCGGGTACCTCCCCGACGGCAGCCGGATACTGTACTCGGTCAAGGCCAATCCGAGTTTGGCGATCTTGCGACATCTGGCCAACCTCGGCATGGGCTTCGAGGTGGCGTCCATCGGCGAACTGAGGACGTTGGAGCGGGCCGGGATCAACCCTGGATCCGCGATTTTCGTCGGGCCGGGCAAGCGCCCAGCCGAGGTGACCGAAGCGGTCGAGCGCGACCTGGGCTGGATGGTCATCGACTCCCCTCTCGAATACGCTCGTGCGACAGCCGCGGCTCCGGTCGCCACACACTGGCCGTCGCTCGCCCTGCGGTTGAATCCCGGCCTCAGCGGAAACCAGCGCGGGATGCTTCACATGGCCGGGTCCACTCCGTTTGGCATGACCGAACCGGAGGCGGTGGATCTGCTACGCGCAGCCACTCGACCGATCGAGGGATTCCAGGGCTACCTCGGCACCCAGTTGTTGGACACCGACACCATCCTCGCCAACACCGCGCTCCTGATCGACGTCGCGAGCCGCCTGCAGAAGCAGACCGGCGCGCGCTTTCGCTTCGTTGACCTGGGCGGCGGATTCGGCATCGCCCAGTACGACCGGGACACAGGACTCGACGGCCCGCGACTACGGGCCGGACTGCAGCGGCTCGTCGACGAATACCGTCGCGGACATCCATGGACCGAGGTGATCGCGTTCGAGTCGGGACGGTTCCTCGCGGCCCGTTCCGGCGTGTTGCTGTGCACAGTCATCGATTGCAAGGAACGCGACGGGGAGTTGTTCGTCGTGCTCGACGGTGGCATGAACGCCGTCGGCGGCCGCGATGGATACGCAGGGGCCCGGCCGATGCCACTTCGGCTCCTGTCCGGCGGTGACCAGAGCGTCCTAGCGACATTCTGCGGCCCGCTGTGTACGCCGATGGATCGTCTGGCCGCTCGCGTACTGACACCGAGACCGCGGCCTGGCCAAATTGTTGCCTTCTTCCTGGCCGGGGCGTACGCCTACTCGGCCAGTCCGGGGCTCTTCCTCAGCCACGGCTACTGCGCCGAAGTCGGAGTGAGCCACGGGCGGGCACGGCTACTGCGCCCCCGACAGAACATCGACGCAATGCTGGATACGCAGAGGGTGTGAAGACGATGACGCACATGCAGGATGATCTCGACAGCCGGGTGCTGGCCGAAGTGGCGTCGATGCGCGGCCTTCTCGTGGAGCCCGAACGTCTCCGGTTGGAGCATCGCCTCCGCGAAGACCTCGGTCTGGAATCGATCACCTTGATCGAGCTCATCGTGGCGATCGAGGATGCTTTTGACATCCGGATCGACCCGATCACCATGAACCTCGAGGATGCTCTCATCTCGGTAGGAAGCCTGGCGGCGTTCGTGCGAGAGCAGCACCGCGGATGACCAGTTCCGGCGGTGGATCCCTCGTACTGGCCAACCACGCCGAGTACAACGCGCAGTGCATGCAGACACGTTTTGACACGAACGAAGTGAAGGTCTGGTACGAAGGTGGTGCCGAACTCGGCGATCACGCCCTGTTCTGGGCGCGGGGCGAAGCCCTTGTCATCGTGTCGGAAGAGATACATCCGCGGCTGCTCGAGGACGTGCGACGCTTCTTCGGGACCAAAGCCATCGACACGGTCCGTCCCGAGGGCGATGCGGCTTCATTGTCCGACCGCGTGGGTGGCGATCGCGCAGTGAGCGAGCAGGTCCGGCGCTGGCTGCGCACCGTTGACCGGCCGGACCTGCTGGCCTGGGGTTTGACCCCGCCTCTCGCGGCCTTTCTGCGGGCCAGGGCGCAGGAGGGGGTCGAGGTCCGAACGCCAGGCATTCCCGCGATCGACGCGCTGTGGGTGGTGCAGTCATTGGATTCCAAACCTGGATTCCGCCTTCTCGCCGAGGAACTCAGCCGCACCCACACCGAGATCCATGTTCCGGAAGGGTTCATCCTGCCCGACCTCGATGTCGCGCTGTCCGCGGCCGAGGACCATTTCCTGCGTGCCGGGCAGTCCGTGGTCATCAAGGCCGCCCGGGGCACCGGCGGTTACAGCACCATGATCGCCACCCCCTTCGAGCAACCCGCCGCGCTGCGCCGCATCCGCGCACTGGCCCGTTTCGACAACTTCTGGCGTGTCGGATCGGTGGTCGTCGAACGCTTCGTTGCCGGCCCGGACGGCGCCACTCCGACCGCCTACACCGTCGACGCAAGCGTCGGTGCGGACGGCTCGGTTCTGGTGGAATGCCTTGGCCGAATGCTGATCAAGGCCGGCAAGCGCTACGACGGTGCGGTCATCGGCAAGGGGGCCGTCGAGCCCGAACTGGCGACACAGCTTCGCCAGGTGACGGACGTGTTCGGTCGAGCCCTGGCCGAGCGGGGTTTCACCGGCCTTTTCGATGTCGACTTCGTCGTAGACGCTGAAGGGCGGGCCTGGGTCTGCGAGATGAACGTCCGGCGAGCCAGCCCGAGCCACCTGGTGGCGATCGCACACCAGGCTTTCGGCCTGTCCTGGGCCACCGACGGCGCCGTATTCGGTCGGGACTACCTGTATCTGCGGGGTTCACTGCAGCTTACCTACGACGACCTGCGCAGGATCGCCGATGATTTCCGCCACCAGAGCCCGAACACCGTGGACCTCCTTATCACCCAGGCCAGCCGCTCCTTGAAGCGTCGCTCGCCCTACTTCGGCTATGCGCTCCTCGGCGCTGATTCCTGGATCTGCGCCGAGGAGGCCGCCCGTTTCGAGAAATTCGTCTACTCGTCCCTCGGACTGAACATTGCCGTGCTGGACAACCGAGCGAGGGTGTGATCCGAGCGTGGGAGCGGCACCGCAAACTCTATCGATTCCCAATTTGAGTGACAGTTACACCGAGCGGATCACCCAGTTCCTCGGCGAACCGTCCCGGCGCAACTGGCTCGCCGGCTGCGCGCGCAGTTCCGCGCTCGGCCTGTTCTGGGGGATCGGCGATCGGGTCGTACTCTGCCCGGCTCGATGGATCGAACCTCTCGTCGCTGACCTGGAGCTCGCCCTCGGTCAGCGCATTGCGGTCCACCGCATACCGGAGGATCTGGCCCTGGCCGGAGACGAGCTGGATCAGCTGGCTCGGCGGCTGCGAGAGTTCGACAGCGGGTCGGGATTCCAGGTGACGTCCTGGTCGGCGACACCCCGACTGAACCGCCTCGTCTCCGCGCTACGCGATCGGGGCGTGACGATCCTGGGCGACGGATGTCCGGGCTCGTCGCACTGGTCCGGCGAATACCTCAACTCGAAGACCGGCCTGCGGCATCTTGTGCAGCAAGCCAGGCTGCCGAGCGGTCTCCGCCTCCCGCCCGGAGTCGTCTGTACCCACCTGGAGCAGGCCTACGAGGCGGCCGTATCACTTCTGCGCGCCGGACACGCACGAGTGTTACTCAAGGCCGATCGTGGAGCGGGAGGGTTCGGCCAACTACTGGTCCATGCCGGTGTGCTGGGGTGGAATCTCAGGAAACGCGATGCGCTGGCCCGCGTGGCCCCGACCCTCGCGCCGCTGCTGGCGACCTCCCCCATCGTCGCCGAGGCGTGGATCGAGCACGGTCCTGAGTCGTACGCCACTCCGAGCGTCATGCTGCGGCTGGGCGATCAGGGCGTCGAGCTGATCGGAACCGCGGCCACGTTCATGGAGCTGGGCACGGCGCACGCCGGTGCCGTCGTAGGCACCGGCGCCCTGCCAGCACCGTTGAACGGTGCGCTGATCGAGTTGGGCCACGCCTTGGCCGAAGCGGCACAGGCACTCGGCTACCGAGGACCGTTTGGCGTGGACGCGGTGGTCAATCCCGACGGCGAGCTGCTCCCCCTCGAGATCAATGCCCGCCGAACGATGGTGAGCCACTGCTACGACCTGCTGCGAGGCGTGTTCGGCGGGACAGGTGCGGGCGCCGTCGCCAGCTGCGAGTTCATCCGAAGCCGTGATACCGAACTGAGCAGCTACGAGTCCGTCCGTGCCAAGTTGAAGGAGTTGTGGTTGCGACCCGAGAGCTGTTGCGGTGTGCTCATCAGTCATCTGCAGCCGGCATCCGAGCACGACGAGATGATTCGAGTAAGTCTGGTTGCGTTCGACAACAACGCGGCCGACGCGGCTGGACTGCTCCGACAGGCCCTCCAGATATTGGGTATCGCGGTTCCCCTGGCGCTCGAGGAGCGGGCATGAGTCACATGGCCGCGTGGATCAGCCGCCCGACATGCGTGGTGAGCGACCGGACCGAGACACGGGCGGAGCCGGTGGACTCTCCGGTTTACCGCAGAATCTATGAGGCACACGGTCGACAATGGGTCAGGCCCGCAACTGTTGGGCCAGTGCCCGACGCATGGCCGCGGTCGGCCGAAACGCTGGCCCTCGAGGCTATCGAACCCCTGCTCGTTGGGCGGGAGCCGAGCAGTGTCAACGTATTCGTCGACTGCCGATCCGGGGCAATGATTGGCGGCCCGGCACCGACCTACCGACTGGCGATATCGGCGGGTCTGACTGCGGCCACACCGGTGTGCCTGTGGGGGCAGGACGGTCCAGAACTCATCTTCGGGCTTTCGCTCGCCGTTCGTCGGCTTCTCATGGACGGTACCGCAGTCATATCCGTCTGCCAGCGGATCGTCTCGCCGGACACGCGTGCTCCGGACGGCACGAGCCAAGTGCTGGGCGACGCGGCAGCCGCGGTCCTCGTCAGCCGGCGTCCCGTTCCGGGAAGCCGACCGATCCTCGCCACGCACGTCGAGCGGGCCCGTGCGCACGACAGTGACCTACTCGAACGCGCGTTGTACAAGGCTGGACTTGAACGAAGAGATTGCGCGTGGACCGTCGTCGCCGATCCGGCCTCGTCCCTCATCGCGAACGACTCATTAAGGCCGGCCACCTATTTTGGAGTTGCCGACATCATGGTCAGGTTGGCCGAACGCATGACGACCGAGGACCTGAACGGAATCGGCGCGTTGCTGACACAGGGTCGGGCCGGAACGTCCGCATCGATGATCCTTGGAGTGGAGGAGCAGTATGTCGACTGAAGTAACTCCATTTGTGGCGCGCATTCGCCTGGAGCCCGAATGTCTGGCCGCAGAGCGGCACCGCATCGTCAACTTCTTGCGCGACAACCTGCGCGACGAACCCGCGGTCTGCGCGGTCTCGGGCGGGCTGGATTCCGATCTGGCCACTCGCTTGGTCGTCGAGGCGATCGGCCACGAACGGGTGAAGGTTTTCATCGTCGAACAAGACGACTTCGATCCGCGTTTTACCCACAACGCCGCCCGTCTGGCCGACGATCTGGGACTCGAACTCATCACGATCGACCTGCGTGGGATGCCCGCAGCACTCATCGGTTCGCTACAACGTGCCGACCCCGCCATGAATTTCCGGGACGCCGGGCTGCTGGACGTCGGCCGCGCCAAGTGCTCACTGCGAACGGCGATCCTCTCGACCTATCAGGACCGAGGGTACCGGGTCATCGGGAACTCCAACCGAACCGAGTGGCTGACCGGCTTCTTCCTCCCGTTCGGTGACGGGCTGGCCCACGCGCAACCGATCATCCATTTGTACAAGAGCCAGATCGCTCAGCTTGCGGCCGTCGTGGGCACCGCGCCCGAAGTGATCGGCCAACCCGGGTCGTCCGGATTCTGGGTCGGTGCCGAGGATCTGCTCGACCTGTCCTTCTGGCTTTACGCCGGGGGCCCGATCCGGCAAGAACGCAGCTATACCGATCAGGAGCTGTCGGAGATCTACGGGATCCGAGACCAGCTGAGCCGAGAGCTCCTCGATGCCACCATCGACGGGTTGATGGCAGGCGGGAGCGTGAAGCAGATTTCCGTCGAGGCAGGGTTGCCCGTCGAGATCGTTGAACGTCTACGGTCATTGCTGACATCGGCCGCATGGAAACACGTCCCGATGTTCGAGCGAGTGGAGCCATCCGCATGAAGGAAGCTCACCCGCTGACAGCCCTGCTCGACTCCGCGGCCCGCGAGCGCGGCAACGAGGTGAGCATCATAGACCCGCACCGCGGTTGGACGCCGAAGCAGTTGCTGGCCCGAGCCGACACCCTGGCGAAATGCCTCAATGCCGTCGGCGTTCGGCCGGGTGATCGAGTCCTGGTACGCGGCAGGAACAGCGGCGATCTGGTGGCTCGGATCTTCGCCGCCTGGCGACTCGGCGCGATCGTGGTGCCGATACACGAGCAGGTCGGCGCAAACCGGCTGGCCGCGATCGTGGCCGACGCCCTTCCGTCGGCTTATGTCGTCGACGACGCGCTCACCGGGCCTGAACACCACCCGGCCCTCCCCGACCATGTCGCGGTCATCGTCAGCTCGGCCGAGTCGGTGACGCCGGTCGTGGCCCGAAACCGGGCGACGCTCGAACTGGAGCCACCTGGCGACTCGGCGGCCCTTCTCATTTACACCTCCGGCTCGACGGCGGCGCCGCTCGGGGTCGCCTGCCCCGGAACCGCCATCATTTTCGCGCTCGACGCGATCCACCAGGAGCTGGGCTACAACGACAGCGATCGGGTGCTGGGCCTGCTACCGCTCGCATTCGACTACGGCCTGTACCAGGTATTGCTAGCGCTCAAAGCCCATGCGGTCGTGATCCTCGAGGACGGTCTTCAACACCCGCATCGCATTCCGCGTCTACTGGCAGAGCAGTCCATCTCGGTTTTCCCAGCTCTCCCATCGATCTTCGGTTCCCTCCTACGCGCACGATGGCTCGCTACCGAGCAACGGACCTTGCGCCTGCTGACCTCCACCGGGGAGTCGTTCCCGCCTGCGATGGTCGACCAACTGCGCAGTTGCTTTCCAACTGCCCGAGTGGCGCCCATGTACGGCCTGACCGAGTGCAAGCGAGTCAGTATCCAAGGCGTCGATGTCCCGAACTCGGCGCGGTACTCGGTAGGCCGCGCACTGCCCGGCACCACGGCATGGGTAGGAGACGGTCTCGGCCGACCGATGCCTCCTGGCGAGGAGGGTGAGCTGTTCGTCCGCGGCCCGCACTTGATGACAGGTTACTGGCGAAACGCCGCCGCAACCACGGTCCGATATCAGGACATAGGCGGCGAGCGGACCCTGCGCAGCGGTGACATTTTCCAGATGGACGAGGCCGGATATCTGACTTTCGTACGCCGCGAGGGCGGTTTCCTCAAAGCGAAAGGCCAGCGGTTCAGTCCTGCCGAGATCGAAGCATCCCTGGTCACGCTCCCCGAAGTCAGCGCGGCAGTGGCAGTCGGCTACATCAACCCCGACGGCGAAGACAGTGTGGCGATGTTTGTCGTGGGCGACGCGATAGCCGAGGCGAGGGTGCGTCAGCACTGCGCGCGCCACCTTCAACGCGCGGCCATGCCGACTCTCATCCACATCCTGGACGAGCCGTTACCGAGTAACGGGAACGGCAAATACGACCGACGAGCGCTCGCGGCGTTCGCGCAGGAGTTGAGCATGCATCAGAGGCACCGACGGTGAGGCCACTCGGCATTGACGGCATCGCGATCGCCCTGCCGCCGGGCCGGCTGGTGAGCGACCTGGCGGACTCGGTCGGCTTCGGCGCCGACACTGCCTCGACTCTGCGTGGCAACGGGCTGTCGGCAGTGCCTGTCGCGGAGACCGGCCCGTTCGTCGACTTCGCATTAGAGTCCGTCGACCGGATTTTGGCCGATTTCCCGGACGCCCGCGCAGACGTTCGCCTTGTCCTGCTCGCCCACTCGGCACCGTTGCTGACCCCGGGGGACGGCAACATTCTGGCCGATCTGATCGAGCGCACCGGTCTCGACAGCGCGATCTCATTCGCCTTCACCGGACAGCCCTGCGCCGTCCTCCACACGGCCGTCCACTGGGCATTGAGCGCACTGGACGATGAGGCCGACGGCTCGGCCCTGGTGATAGGAGCCGATCGGGCGAACCATCCCGAGGAACGATTCTTCTTCGGGTCGGCCATGGGGGACGCATCGGTTGCCCTGCTTCTCGGCCGCCGGTCCGAGCGAGGCCGGATCCTCGGGGGCCATCAGCATACCGAGCTGCACGCATCTGAGGGTGAGTGGTCAGCTCCGGCCGCGATCGCCGCCTTCCGAGAACGCAACCCCTTGTTGATCCGGTCCGGAATCGAGCGCTGTCTGGAGCAAGCCGGCTGTACACTCGACGAGCTCGCCGCCATCGTGCCGCACACGCCGTACCTCCGCATCTGGGACACTGTGGCCAACCTGCTCCGCTACCCCCGGGAACGCATCGTCACCGACTACATCGGTGACACCGGACACCTCAGTTCGAACGACAGTTTCGTACATTTCCATCGAGCCACGCTGAACGGGCACATCAACCCTGGAGATTTGGTACTCCTGGTCAATCCAGGCTTTGGCGGAAGCCGAGGATTCACCCTGATCCGGGTCTGATGGAAATTCACCCATTTGCGTTGAGGCGGCAGGCCGTGCCCCTATTTCCGCAAGCGCTAGGGTACCGGCATGGCGTACTCCAGCGTCACGAGGCTTCTGGGTCAGCGGCACATGCGCCGGACCCACCATCGGGAACAGTCGCGCGCCCATACGACTGGCGAATTGATCGGCCATACCAACCGACTCGCCGACACCACGGACGTCGTATGACGGAGCCCGGGCCAGGTCGTGAAAGCACGGCTGTCGGCGTGGGGGCGGAATCTGATCTCGTAGGGGCAGTGAACCGCGAGTTCGCCGCGCTGCACTCGCGCGGTGCCCTCACCGAGTTGCGCCCCGGCCAACTGGACATGGCCAGCGCCGTCGCGCGAGCCGTCGAGTCTCGTCACCATCTGATAGTCCAGGCTGGTACCGGAGTCGGAAAAACCCTCGCCTATCTGATCCCAGTGATCCTGTCCGGCCGCCGCACGGTAGTCGCCACGGCGACAAAGTCACTCCAAGAACAAGTGGCCACCCGTGATCTGCCGGCTCTGAAGGCAGCATGGGGACAGGACCTGTCATGGGCGGTAGTCAAGGGTCGCGGCGCTTATCTGTGTCGGCAGCGCGTAACCGAAGCCACCGACGACCCCACTGTTCCTGCGGCCGTGCGCAGGCTCATCGCGTGGGCCGCCACCACCGAGACCGGCGACCGCGACGAACTCGATTCGGATGTACCCGACTCCGCGTGGCGGCGGCTGTCCGTCCGCGGCGACCAATGCCCCGGTCGCGACCGCTGCCCCTCTGGCGGCCAGTGTTTCGCCGAACAGGCCCGTACCGTGGCCGCCAAGTCCGACCTGGTGATCACCAACCACTACGTCTACGCGGCGAGTCTAACGGCTTCGGGGCAAATGCTGCCCGAGCACGACGTCGCCGTGTTCGACGAGGCCCACCAGCTCGACGAGGCGCTCCGGCAGATGACCTCGACCCGTGTCGACCCCGCTCGAATCGCCCGCATGATCGGCGCGCACGATGGCGGTCAGCTCACCCGCCTCCGCGACATCCTCGCTCCTCAGCACGGCCGCTACCTGGCTCGATCGCCTGAACTGCTCGATGAGGCACTGCAGGCTGCGCGCGAAGCCGTCAACGCGGCCGCGGCCGCACAGCGGGCCCTCGCGGCCGACGGGGATGAACGCGCTCGGCGCTGGGCGCATACGCTGGCGCTGGTCGGCGAGAACCTCGCGCTCAGTGCCAGCGAGACGGCCCGGCCACGTTGGGTGGAAGGCAGCGCCGCCGAACCCGTGCTACGCACCTTCTCGACCGATGTCGGTGTCCAGCTTGCCCTCGGCGATCCGCACCGGCGGACAGCTGTGCTGACCAGCGCCACCCTCGGTGCTGATCCGACCGGCAGCCTTGGGCTGGACCCGGATTCGACCACGTCGGTGACGGTCCCGAGCCCGTTCGCCTACGCCCATCAAGCTGTGCTCTACTGCGCGGCGGACTTGCCCGATCCGCGCTCGTCTGGATGGTCGGCCGCCGCCCATGCCGAACTGACCGAGTTGATCAACGCGGCCGGAGGCCGAACTTTGGCGCTGTTCACTTCATGGACTGCGTTGCGGGCGGCGGTGGCGCAGGTGGCGCCCATGATCGGGGCCGAAGTCTTGGTTCAAGGCGAACTCGGCCGTCGCGAATTGCTTGACCGGTTCCGGCAGGACACGACGTCCTGCCTGTTCGCGACCGTCGGACTCGCCCAGGGTACCGACGTTCCCGGCGACGCGCTGACTCTGGTAACCCTCGACCGGTTGCCGTTCCCGCCTGCCGGCGACCCCTACTTCGTCGCTCGCCGCGCGGCCGCCGGGCCGAACGCATTCGAGGATGTCGATCTGCGTCACGCCAGGACAGTGCTGGCTCAGGTCGCCGGGCGACTCGTACGCACCGCCACTGATCGCGGCGTCTTCGCGGTACTGGACCCACGCCTCGCGTCGGCGAAGTATCGGTGGTCGTTGGTGCGGTCAGTGCCGCCAATGGTACGAAGCCGGGACCGCGCGGTCGTACATGAGTTCCTACGACGCTGCACAATGCCGAGCGGCACCGACGTTCACCCGTCCGTGGGCCCACTCGAGTCAGAGCGACACGACGGCTTCACGCCGCCGCCACATGCCGGCGTTACCCAAGCGGCACCGCTAACCTGCCCGCACAAGCGTGGATACGAATAGGGGAACCGCTGGTGGCAACGAAAAGAAGTCAGACGTCCACGCCTCGAACTTCTCGTGCCCGCACCTCCGGAACGGAGCTGAAACCGAAGGTCGTCGAGGTTGTGAATGCGCGCACCCACAACCTCGATCACGTCACGATCGCGTTTCCCATCGACGGGTGCACGGTGATCGTCGGACCATCCGGCTCAGGGAAGTCGTCGCTCGCATTCGGTACTGTGCACGCGGCCGCGCACACCGCGTTCTTGGAGGGCATTAGCGCTTACGCCAGGTTCACTGAGTCCCGGCTCGCGACCCCCGATGTCGACGCGATCCACGGACTGCGACCGACGCTCGCCCTGGCACAGGGCTATGGCAGCCGCTCGTCCCGTTCCACGGTCGGCACACTGACTGACGCACTGTCCCTGCTCAGGGTACTGTTCTCACGTCTGGGCAAGCCGGAGCGAACCGCCGGTCAGCTCTCGTTCAACAGCCCTGATGCGGTATGCACCGTCTGCAAGGGTGCCGGAACCTCGCTTACGCCGATGCTGGACCGACTGTTGGACCCACATCTCACACTGAGCGAGGGGGCAATCCAGCATCGATCCTGGAAGATCGGCAGCCGGTACTGGAATATTCTCGTGGCGACCGGGGAGCTACCGCTTGGAAAGAAGGTAGCCAACTTTAGCCGAAAGCAGATGGACTTCCTCCTTTACGCTCCAGCTTTCGAGGTTACCAACCGTAATCCGGGTTTCGTGCAGCGCTTTACCTACGAGGGCATCATCCCGCGACTGCAGAAACGGATAGCCGACTCGCGCGAGCTCGGCAGTCGCGCTTACGCCTTGAGCTTCTTCGATCAACAGCAGTGCCCATCCTGCAACGGGACCCGCCTACGTCCTGAGTCGAGGGATGTGCGCATCGGAGATACCCGCTTCGTCGACATCCTCACCGCCGAGTTGGCGGACGTTCTGGTTTTCGTCGACGGTCTGAATCAGCCGGCCGCAACCCCCATCCGCCGTCGACTTGACACACTCTTGCGGCGCATGGTGGAGATGGGCCTCGGACATCTTACTCTGCATCGCGCCACATCGACGCTATCTGGCGGGGAACTGCGACGAGTCCGCATCGCACACCAACTCACGTCGCCGCTGACCGGGCTCATCTACGTGGTGGACGAGGCCGGCGCCGGCCTCCACCACGAGGAAGGACGGGCGGTGTACGAGTCCATCCGACACCTGTGCGACATCGGGAACACAGTCCTTCTGGTGGACCACTCCGACGGTGCACGGGACGTCGCCGACACTGTCGTCCAGATGGGGCCGGGTGGCGGCCGCGAGGGCGGCAACGTTGTCTGGGCCGGCCCCAAGACGGACTACACCGGACCGTATGGCTTGGTAGCCACCATCGAACGTCGCCGCCGCCCGGTGACCGCGGAGTCCAAGAAAATCAACGTCCTGGCGCGCTCTCACAACCTCCGCGGCGAGCGGGTGGCTCTGCCCGGGAACCGCCTAGTGGTACTGGCGGGACCATCGGGATCCGGAAAGACAAGCCTCGCGTTGGACATCGCCGCGCAGACGACTGGCTCGATTATGCTGTCGCAACGCGACATTGGCGGTTCAGTCCGATCTGTGATCGCCACCTATCTCAAGGTCTTCGACCCCATCCGAAAGGCGTTCGGCCAGTCTTCCGGGCGTCCCGCGGGTGATTTCAGCTTCAACGGAAGCGGTGCGTGTCCGAGCTGCGGCGGATGGGGCTTTCTCCGCATGGACATGCAGTTTCTTGAGGACGTCAACACCGTGTGCGAGGAGTGCCGAGGAAGGCGGTACCGGCCCGAGTTGCTCGAGAACCGGATGAATGGTCTCAATATCGCGGACGTGCTCGAACTCACGGTCGACCAGGCTTTGGCCATATTCAGCGACGAACCGGCGATTCGGAAGCCCCTCGAGATCGCCACAGCGGTGGGAATCGGACATCTCGTCATCGGCCAGTCAACAGACACTCTCTCGGGCGGAGAAGCGCAGCGGCTGCGCATCTCGACCGAAGTATCGACTCCACAACGAAAGGTATTGCTGCTCGACGAACCAACCCGTGGGCTGGGATACGATGAAATACCAAGATTCATCAAACTAGTCGACCAACTGCTCGACGAAGGAAAGTCAGTAATCGCAATCGAGCATAACTTAGCCGTTCTGGCGGCGGCCGACTGGATTATCGAGCTTGGTCCCGGGAGCGGGCAACAGGGCGGGCTTGTAGTCGCTGCCGGCACCGTGAAGACAATCGCGGCGGCGGACACTCTTACCGCGAAGGCGATGGCGCGATCGGCTCACCGAACCACCCGAGACGCAGACTGAGGTGGTCTACGCGTCGACGCCAGCCAGCTGCACGGCAACGGTCGACACGCGGACAACGACCGACCGCGATCCTGATGACAACGCCCATGTCGGATGACTCGACTACGTAGCTTGCCTGATCAGACCGACAGCCAGCGGGAATTGATGTAGCGAGAAGACCCCCGTCGACTTGGGTTGACACACGCCGACAGGACACCCTCGTACCTATCCCGCTGCTCAGATCGCCGCCCCTCGATCTGCTGCCCACGGCGGAAGCAACAGTACCGGCCCCGCGGGCAGCAGTCGACCAGCGCGTGACGCGACGTCTTCAGTCGTAGGCACCTGCTCCAATGCCTATGACTCGAAGCCTGCCCGAGTCACCGAGGCTCATCTGCTCCGTCGTGAGCATCGTCAGAGTGGCGTTCGCGAAGTGGGTGAACGCCGCGTACACGAGCGCCAGGTAAACCAGGCCACTGCCCGCGCCGCCATCCTCGCGACCGATCCCTAACTACGTCCGAGATGGACGCCCGCTCACCAGTAGACGCTACGACCACCTCTGGAGACGCCTCAGCGGACCTTCCTTGGGCCCGCCACTCAAGGCAGCTTCGCACACTGGCTCCGGCACCCCGTTCACCTGAATAGGGCGCCACTTCGGGGCACGGCATCGCCCGAGCCGTCATGACCAGCCAACTCCACCCCTGGTCCACGCATGAGTATCGCGCCACGCAGCCACCGCCCGTCATCGACTCGACACAGGAGGGCCTGAGAATCGCGGCCAGCAGCGCCTCGCTGGTACTCTGGAGACATGAGAAACCTCCCGGAATCCGGGAGATTTCTCGGACACATCATTACCCCATGAACGATCTTCACGTTCCCGTCGGGATTCAGGCTCTCATCGATCGACATCCTGCGCTGTAGGTGACGTCTCCACGGTCCATCCTGCGGTGTCACACACGATTGATCGACCTGAGGCATCAGTTCAGCAAGGTCTCGGCGTTGCCCGCTGTCGCCACTCCCCCGCTCGTCGAGGCCCAGCCCATCGTCCAGCTCCAGCTCCAGCACGGCGAGATGGGCGGGGAGGCTGGCGAGGATCTCGTCCTCGCGGACGTAGAGGTTCTTCGCCCGGTCGAAGGTCGCTCGCTGGGCGCTGGTGTGGCCGTGTCGGCAGCGGTAGCCGGCCCGGTTGTTGACCCAGTACGCGTCCATCCGCCGACCACACAGACGGCAGCGCACCAGTCCGGCCAGTAGGTACACGCGGGTGGCACTGAGCTTGCCCCCGTTTGCCGGACACACTGGCGTCCGGCAAACGGGGACCTCAACTCACCGGGCGCCGACGGTGTCGGTTCTGGTCACCAGCCATTTGCCGTTCTTGAGTTCGTGGCGTACACGCCAACTGACGTCAGGGTCGTTGGCGGGCGCGACGCAGTTCTCGGGGTAGTAGATGTACTCGGTGGTGATGACGGCCGTTCCGTCGATGGACATCTCGCGGATGTCTCGTTGTGCTGGAACGAACTCGTCGCAGGGTGTTGTCTCACCGGCGGTGATGGGTGATCCGATGACCGAGAGTTTCCTGTCCCTCGACGTTGTGAGCGGCAGGGCGATGGTCGAGTGCGACGACCGGCCGGCGCAGCACTGCGCGATTGGTCCGCCGATGCACATCGCACTCATGAGGTCGTCGCGGCTGCCGTCGCCGTTGAAGTCGGCGGAGCCGATGACCTTGGCTTCGTAGATCGCGGTTCCGTCGAACTCCCCGGACGGTGTCAGGGCTTCGCCCTGCCCATCGCGCAGCTGTATAGGGTAGCTGCTCTGCCAGTTGCCTCCATCGCACACCTGTGCCGGGAGGGTGGAGTTCAGTAGCTGGGTGTCCGTGGTGACGGCGCTCTGTGAAATGGACCAGAGGCGCTTCCTGAAACTCCCCAGTCGAGGTCTGCAGCTTAGCCGGTGTCAGCGGCGGAGTGGGATCACTCCATCGGGTGCTGCGACCGGCATCTGTGGCCGGGCGGCTTCCGGCGTGGTGAGCAGGGCGACGATGGTGACTGGGCCGCCGCAGTGCGGGCAGTCCCGTTGCGCGGCCAGCTGCGGCAGTGGCGCGGATAGTGGCGCCGGGGCGGTCGCCTGAGGCGGTATGAACGGCCTGCCGGGGTGGCTGGTGCGTTCGACTTCGCGGCGGGCCGCCGCGGTGCGTTTGCACTCGGGCGAGCAGTAGAGCCGGGTCTTGGCCTGCCGGCCGGTCGCGATGAAGGCTTCCCAGCAGATCGGGCAGGTCTTGCGGGTCGCGTTGTAGTTCGGATCGCGCGGGTCAGGAGACATGTGCGTTCACCGCTTTGCGAAGCTTGTCCGATGTGGACTGATGAGACCGCAGCCGGTAGGAGGGGCCGTCGATACCGACCACCGTCGCCCGATGCAGCAGTCGATCCAGCATCGCCGCCGCGACGGTCGCGTCGCCGAAAGCTGTTGCCCAGTCAGCGATCCCGACGTTCGTAGTCAAAATCGTCGACGACTTCAGGTAACGCTGATTGATGACCTGGAACAACGCTGACGCGCCGTCGCCGGGCAACGGAAGGTAGCCCAGTTCGTCGATCACCAAGAGCTTCGGGCCGGCGAAGAACCGCATGCAGGTCGCCCAGCGGCCTTCGACGGCGGCTTTGTGGCAGCGGGCGGCGAGGTCGGCGGCGGTGGTGAAGTAGACCCGGTGCCCGGCTTCGGCCGCGCCGCGCGCGAGCGCGGTAGTGAGCATCGTTTTCCCGACCCCTGGTGGGCCGACGAACAACACATTTGAGGCGTCGTCAAGGAAACGCAGTGTGGCGAGATCGCGGATCAGTTTCTCGTCGACCCCGGGTTGGGCGGCGAAGTCGAAGTCGCCCAGGGTCCAGGGATCGGGCAGGCAGGCGAACCGCAGACGGCCGGCGAGGCGGCGTGCTTCGGTGGCGTTGACCTCGATCTCCAGCAGGCGCTCGAGGGCGGCGGTCATGGACAGGTTCTCGTGGCGGACTTCGTCGAGGACCCTCGGGAGTGCTTCGGCGGCGTTGTCGAGTTTGAGGTAGGAGAAGTGCGCGCGCAGTTGCTGGTAGCGGCGAGCTTCGCTCATCTGTGGTGCGGATTTGTTGGCAGTCAACAGGTTCAACCTTCCCTGGGTTCATTGTTGGGTGCCCTGTCGAGCTTGGCGGCGGTGGCCACGTAGGCGGACAGGTCGATCACGACGTGGGCCGCGGGCCCTGTCGCGGGCAGGCCTCGCAGTCGTGCCGCTTCGGCCAACGCCGCCGCCGAAGGTGGTCGGCGGGTCTTGTGGGTGCAGGGCCAATCCGTGCTGAACGCGTCCAGCGCGGCCTTCTCCAGCGCGGCGACGTGCCCGTCATCGCGGATCACCCGCCCGGCGCCGTCGAGGGCGCGGTGATGGACCGCGACGGTCGCGCCACCGGCGGTGACGACGCGCAGCGTGCCCGCGCCGAGCCGATGCCGAACCTGAACAACAGCTCCGCCGAGACCTGGCGGGACCGAATAGTGGTTGCCACGAAAGGAAACCAGCGCCTGCGGTGTCACGGTCCGGGTCACGTCGAACTCGGCCGGGAACGCCACCAGTGGCGGCGCTCGCAGCGCCTCATCCGCGGCCAGCGCGGCGACGGTGGTGGGTTCGCCGTCACGGACCCGGCGGCGGTCATCGAGCTTGACCGCGAGCCGGTCCAAGCCGGCTTGCGCCTCGGCGACGGTGGCGTCGTCGGCGACCGTGCGCCACCACCGCTGCGCGGCGGAGTGATTCGCTTTCTCCACAACACCTTTGCGGTTCCCGCGTCGAGGCGGGCAGACCACGGACCGGACGCCGTAGTGCTTGGCCGCCTGGGCGAACGCGGCGGTCAGCCGGCCGGTGGACGGGTAACAGACGGTCGCCATGCGGTCGAAGCGCCAGTCGTCGGTGGTGCCGCCGAGTTTGCGCACGACGGCATCGAGCGCTTCGATGAGGTGCGGGAAATCTTCGGCGTCGGCCAGGACACCGCGCCACCGGCCCGAATAGGCCAGCGCGCCGACCAGCAGATGCGCGTGCCGCCCGGCGCCCCATTCCGCGGGTGGGTTCGGCAGCTCGACCCAGTCGAACTGGGTTTCCTCGCCCGGTGGATGGGCGATGATCGCGACGTCACGGCCGCGGGACACCTGGCAAGGCTCGCAGTGCGGCCGCAGCTGGTGGCGGCGCAGCGCGCGGGTGAAGGTCGAATAGCCGCCGCGATAACCCAGGTCAGCGAGCTCGTCGAGCAGGGTCGACGCCCACAGATGCGGGTCGTCGGCCAGCCGGGTCCGGCAGTAAGCCACGAAGGGGTCGAATGAGTCCGGACCTGCGGGTTTGCGTTTGCCCGGCTCCTGTTCGCCGGACAGGTAGCGGCGGATGGTCTTGCGGTCACGTCCGAGATGTCGGGCGATGGCTGAGATCGACCAGCCTTGATCGCGCAGCGCCTGCGCTTCCACGTCTTCCTCCAGCGAGAGCATCCACCCTCCAGCGACGGTCCACGGTGATCAACACCGAAACCGTCACCTGAGGGACGTTGACCAGCGCAAACGACGCGCCGACAGGACACCCAACTGGGGATTTTCAGAGAGCAGGACTGGCCCTATTCACAGAGCGCCATCAGTGGGCGGTTGGCGGGATTGGATGTCGTCGTTGACTGCTCCCGCAGCCTCGTTGGTGAGTTGGATTGTGCGCATCAGGTTCGGGTGGAAGCACGCGCCGGAGAACGACGCGAGCGGCTGTTGCGCGACATCGTTCGCAGCCGCCAGCTTGAAATACAGTGCGGCGGTGTCGGTAGCTCCGCGAACCGCGTTTAGTTGGTAGGTACATTGAGCCTTCGTGTCAGAGGTCGCGCCGTGCACAGCCGAATCGGTGGTGACGATGAGATCGCCCGCGGGCACTTTGTCGGTGTCCCAGGGCTTCGTGAACCAGCCAAGCTTGGGGATCTCGAACGTCGCGTCCCCGGCGAGGGCATTCACGGTGACGTTCTGGGGGAAGGGTTTGAGGGCGGCGAGTTGTCGCGATCTGTAACGCAGGGCGCGTCCGGCCTCGGAGTCGAACGCGCGTACTGGTTCTGGGAGCCGGTCGCACAAAGTGCCCGTCTGGAGGCTGGCGGTGGACAGCCTTCCGCACGCGGCCATCACCAAGCGCAGCGTGGCAAGTTGGCTGTTCATCAGGGCAGTGATGTCAGCTCCAGCAGCGCCGAGCATTGCGGCGAGAGAACCTGTGTTCGGCGTACCGAAAGTGATCACCGTACTCACCTCGGCGGCTCGGTCGACGCCGGCTTTTCCTGTGGTGGTCAGGGCGTACCGGGCCGCCAACCCGCCCATTGAATGCGCGACGATGATCACTTTCTCGCCGGATGCCTTGTACAGGCAGTCGATCGCGTCGCCCAGGGCCGGTCCGATGTGTGGGTCGTCGATCCAGCGAGCCGAATAGTCGTGATAGTCGAACGTGAACACCGCGGCGCCGGGGTTCCGTTGGAGCTGCCCGATGAGGGAACGATCGGGCTTCACTGTTGCGAGCTGGTTCGTGGAGAGATCGATGCGGTGGGAGAATGCTCCGTCCCGCTTCTCGGTGTGAGTGGAGCGGCCAGTCCAACCATGGATCATGATCACGGGGACGAACTTGCCGCGGCTGTCCGGTGTGATCTTGACTTCGCTGCCGTCCGGATTCCGATCAGGATCTTTGTGCAGGGGTGGTGCTAATTGGACACCGGGGCAGCGAATGGCGGCAGGGTCACCGGGTTGGGCGTGAGCTGTAGCCGCCGAGGGAAGCACCATGATCAACAAGCTCAATACGGCTGTGACGGCGATGCCCGTTCGTCCGCGCACGGTCATCGCGTTGGTCCTGGCGCAGAGGGTGCCGTGGTCTCGTCGATCATGGGCATGGTCGCGACCACCTTCCACTCGTCTGCCTCACGTACCATCACCGCCAAGAAAGTGGCGTTGCTGTCCTGCGTGGTGAGAGTTACTTCGATGGTTCCCCCGCCGACGCCGTCCGCGCCCACGAGTTCTCGTCGACGGCCACCTCTGTCCCCGCAGGAACCGCATCGCGGGCACTCCCGCCGACCTGACCACGACTCGAAGACGACACCAGGGAATCAGGGTCGGTGCTGAGTTTTTCGAGCGCGACGGCCACCTCGTGCGCCTGGTCAGTACCAGAAGGGGCCGACGAGGCACTGGAGCCAGCGGCAGACGTACCGGTGTCGGCCCCGTGAGCCAGCATCAAGATCAAGGCTGTAACGCCACCGACGACGATTGCACTCGCGATGAGCGCAACCCATAACTTCTTCGGCACTCGACCTCACCATCCTTTCCTCAGCCATCGTTCTTGGTGAGCGGATTGTTTCCAGGGAGTTGCCGCCGAGCCGATGTCATGTGCCCCCGGATGCCGTCATTGTCGGCGAGCAAGGCAGGCAGCAGCCCGACATCGGCATGACGTCTTTGACGCGATGTCGCACGTTCTCCCGATTGGACGCTGTTTCGGCGAAAAGTCTCAACTTGAGAAGCGTTACCTTTTCCGCGCCCCAGGCGATGCACTCATCGGCTCGGCTCTGGGGAGGGAAGTCATGAAACGACCGGTTGTGATCGCGGCCGGTGTCGTCCTGATGGCGATGGTTGCAGCGGTCACCGTGTGGTTGTCAACCGATCGTGATCCGGCGAGGTACAGCGGCACGTCTGCCGAGGGCGCCGCGTCGCCATCCGCCGCCAGGCGCACGAGGTCGCCGAGGCATTGCGCCGGTTGCCGACCGACCCGGACTCCCTAGTAGCGACCGGCGAGCACGTCGAGCGGCGGTCTGCGACCACATGCTCACCGAGGTGGTGCGCAGCGGGCTGGGCGCGGCCGCCGACGGCGCGCCAACGATTCTGTCCTCGCGATCCGGCCGCGGTTTGCCGGTAATGATGGGTTGTAGCGAGCTCTGCGGTCGGTTAGCGATCGGTCGGAAGTGTGGGATGCGTCAGGGACCGCTGTGAATCAATGATGCCCACAGGTGCGGGCGGGTCGGGTGCTTAGCGCGGAGTTCGCGGACTACTTGGTGCAGTGCGAAAGCGGCTTGGTCGGCGGCAGGCGTGTCGGGCAACAGGCTGTAGAACCGGTCGGCCGCGTCCGCAGCTACCTCGTCGTCCAGAGGCCAGAGGCTGGCGATCACATGTCGGACCCGGCGAGCCAGAACGCTGAGGCCAGATGGATGGACTCGTCGGCGTGCTGGCGGCCGGAGTCGCCGGTGGAGCAGGCGGAGAGGTAGGCCAGTTCGGCCTCCGGCACGTCGAGCTGACCTACCTTGGCCACTGGCAGCATTCCGTCGTGTAGGTGCAGGCCGCCTGCGGACGGCGTGTCCCGTCTGGTGCTGGCGTGACAAGCGAAGTGCGCCCAGCTGGCGTGGTCCAGCGGCGCTCACCTCGCCGACTGTCGCTCGCTCGTTGGTGAGCAGTGACAGGTCGGGGGGACGGACGTGCAGGACGGCCGCCTCGGCGGCGGTGGCTGGCAGGTCGGGTAGGCCGGGGGTGCGGTCCAGCGCGACGGTGAGCTGGCGCCGGGCGGTGGCCGGCCGCCGGGCGCGGGAGCGGGAGCGGGCCAGGGTTCGCAGGGTCGGGGTGTAGGACGAGACCATCCGGTCCAGGGCGCCCGGCTCCCCAGGGCGCCCGGCCGCGTGTACAGGGAGCAGCCCGAGTGGGCCGGTCGGCATCCATCACCTCGGCGGGCAGCGCGGCCAGCACCGGGCCGACAGCCTTGTCCCAGAGCCAGCCGAGCAACTCGCCCAGCACCCGCTGGCGGCGGAGCTCGTCGGCGAAGACGCCGGATGCCGTCGTGGCCTCGGTCACCTCGGTTACCTGCTGCTCCACATCGACGAGCCGCAGCTCGGGTAGCGGCACCAGCACCGGCGGCCCGTCTGCGGTGACGATGATTTCGTCGCTGCGCTGGAGAGCGGCGTTGAGCAGCACCACCGCGCCGCCTGCGGCGGCCGGTTGCAGGTCGGTCCACTCCGGTGGCTGAAGGAACCGGGTGAAGCTGGGCAGCCCGCGGACTTCGGCGAGCACCCTGTCGTGTGCGGCCCATAGCCTGGCCCGCAGGTCCGGCCTGCTCACCGGGCCGGACGCGTCGAGCGCGTCACGGGCCTGCAGGTACCGCAACGCCAGTTGCGGATGCTGAGCTGCTAGCTCGGCCAGCGGGGTGCGCAGGTCCAGCGCCTGCGCGAGCAGGATCGCTCGGCCCTGCTCGCCCGCGCGTACCGCGCCCGCCGGGTTGTCCAGCGCGCAGTACGCGGCGATCGTCTCGCCCACCAAGCCGTGGTTCGCGCCGAGCCGGTACTCCTGGTCGGCGCGGGCGCTCTCTCGGGCGGCAACTAGCGGCAGCATTGAAAGCGCGGCGTCCATCAGCCGCTGGGCGGATTGGTGCACGCCAAGCACGAAGGACAGCCGGCCGGCCGCCCAGCAGGCACGGACTCGGTCGGACGGGCGGGCGGTGGTCGCCGCGAGCGCCAGCGTGGCGAGGGTGACGACGCGGCTGGCGTCGAGGGCGCCGCCAGCGTTCCAGCGACGGATGTAGCAGTCGCCGAGCAGGGTCAAGTCCACGCCGAGCCTCGAGTGGTCGGTGGGCAGCAGCGCCACCGACCGCTCCAGGGCTTCGATTGCCTGGTCCAGATCGGCTAGTTTGCCGGTGCGCGCGAACCGTTCCCGCTCGACCTCCGCGATGTGCACGAGGTACGCCGCGTAGTCCGGATGGGTGTCTGGGACAGACTCGGCAGCCGCCCGCACGAGCGCTGTCGCACGGTCGAGGTCCGCCATCGACCCGGTGTGCTCGGACAGGCTGAGGTGGATCCGCCCGAGGCTGACAAGCCGGTCCGCCCGGATGGGGTGGTCGGCGGGGGTGAGGTCAAGCGCCGTCGACGATGTCTCGAGTGCCCGCGCGAGGTCGGCTTCCGCGCCGGTGCGATTGAACCGCGCGTGCAGTGCCACCTCCAGGTTCGACAGGTGCAGGGCGATAGCTGCGTGGTCCTGCGGCAGGGCGGCCACTGCCCGCTCGGAGTGCTCGACCGCGTGGTCGAGGTCGGCCAGGTGGCCGGTGTGGATGAACCGGTGCCGGTGCACAGTGGCCAGGTTGTTCAGGGCGGTCGCGCGGTTGGCGTCTCCGGCGTCTGCGGCGGCGACCGCCCGACCGCCGTACTCGACGGCCCGATCCAGGTCCTCTATCTGCCCGGTGGACTCGTACCGCAGCAGGTACACGGCGACCAGGGTGCTCAGGGGCACGGCAGCGGAGATGTCCGCGTCCGCCAAGTCGAGGACCCGTTCACTCAGCTGGAGCACGCGGTCGAGGTCGCCGGGCCGGGCGACTCGCTGATACCGCGTGATGTAGGTGGTGGCCAGGTTGGACAGGATCACGGCGATGTTCCGGTCGCCCGCGTGGACAGCGGCGACCGCCTGCTCCCCCGCCTGCACCGCCCGCCCGGCGTCTTCGTCCAGGCCGCTGCGGGTGTATCGGAGGAAGTACGCGTAGCCGAGGTTATTCAGCCGGATGCCGAGGCGTTGGTGGCCGGCCGGGGTGATGGCGACGACGGTGGCATAGCGCTGGACGGCGAGGTCGAATGCGGCGAGATAGCCGGCGGCAGCCGCCTGGTGCAGAAGGTGGCTGGCCTCGCTGGTCAGCGTGTCCGGGTCGGGCGGTGTGGTGTGCATCGGCGTGAGACTATCGCCGGAACCGGAGGGGGAGGTTCGGATTGGACGCGGAACGGTTGGTGCTGACCTCACGGTGCGAGAATTCGACGCGCTGGTCGAGGAGGTAAGGCGGCACTCACCGGCGCGACGCGAGCTGGTCGAACGGATCGCCGAGGAAGCCAGGGCCCGGTGCTGGGCCTGCTCGTGCAGTTGCGCCGCCCGACGCACCTCGCCTGACCACGCCTATTACCTCGAGGTCCGCGACCGAGCGGGCGGCAACC
>Ga0193717_1000383_pt1 | contig 31079 bp, 26 predicted proteins | sample U2c2metaG_FD_145900 | JGI IMG/M metagenome (GOLD analysis project Ga0193717, IMG submission 145900) | Soil microbial communities from a riparian zone of the East river system, Colorado, United States - U2c2 | ecosystem: Environmental > Terrestrial > Soil > Riparian zone | place: USA: East River... | reverse complement strand
CCGTGGAGAAGAACGCGAAGATCACCACGAGGATCAGCAACGGCAACGCCTTCGTGGCCATCTTGCCGACCGCGCCGAGCTCGCTCAGCGCCTTGCGCAGCCCCCAGCCCAGGATCGACCCGGCGCCGAAGTAGACGGCGAACAGCACGAGCAGCGTGGCGACGACGTTGATCGTGAGGCTGACCCACAGGTACGCGCGCAGGCCGGTGCGCCAGTCGATCAGCGGCAGCACGGCCACGTTGAGCACGAGCACCGTGCCGGCGACGATCCACCGGCCCCGCGTGCCGATCCTCGGCATCACCTTCGACGCGAGGAACCCGAGCGCCACCGGCACCACCAGCGCCGCGACGGTCACCGCGAGCAGCCCGAACACGTAGGCCGGGTTGTTCACCCGCCGCTCGAACTCCGCCACCGGCACGTCGATCAGCACTGCCAGCAGTGACAGCAGCGGGTCGACGGTCAGCAGGAACACGAGCGCCGGCACGGATCGCTGCAAAAGCCGCGACCCGCGCTTCTCGCTGCGCACGACCAGCGGCAGCCCGCGGCGGCGGAACCACGTCTCCACCGCACGACGATCGAACTCGTTGACACCAACATTGGTCGCTTCGCTCATCCGCTACGACGCCGTCTTCCCTCGTCGCGTGCTCGGCGCTGGCGCGCCTGCGCGCACTCCTCAGTCCAGACGGCGCCCGCTCCTTCGCTCCGCTCCTTCGCTCCGCTCCTTCGCTCCGCTCCCGGTCAGTCATGCCCGTCCCCCACCACCCGTTCGGTGATCGCGAACGTTATCCGGTCACGACTTCGTCTTCGCCGGAGCCTTCTTCTTGCCCGGCGCCTTCTTGGCCGTCGACTTCGCGGGCGCCCGTCGGGTGGTCGTCTTCTTCGGCGCCGGGCCCTTGGCACGCTTCTCGGCGAGCAGCTCGGCGCCCCGCTCGTCGGTCAGCGTCTCGACACTGTCCGACTTGCGCAGCGACGCGTTGTACTCGCCGTCGGTGACATACGGGCCGAAGCGGCCGTCCTTGACCACCATCGGCTTGCCCGACACCGGGTCGTTGCCCATCTCCTTGAGCGGCGGCGCCGACGCGGCGGCCTGGCGGCCACGACGCTTGGGCTCCGCGTAGAGCTTGAGCGCGTCCTCGAGCGTGGCCGTGAAGAGCTCCTCCTCGTTGCCGAGCGACCGCGAGTCCGTGCCCTTCTTCAGGTACGGGCCGTAGCGACCGTTCTGCGCGGTGATCTCCTCGCCGCTGGCCGGGTCCGTGCCGACGACCCTGGGCAGCGACAGCAGCCGCAGCGCGTCGTCCAAGGTGATCGACTCGAGGTCCATCGTCTTGAACAACGAGCCGGTGCGTGGCTTCGGCGGCTTCTTCGCCTTGCCGGTCGCCGTCTCCTCGGGCTCCGGCAGCACCTCGGTGACGTACGGGCCGAAACGGCCTTCCTTGGCCACGATGTCGTTGCCGGTCACCGGGTCGGCGCCCAGCGTGCGGCCCTCGACCGGCGTCGAGAACAGCTTCTCGGCGATCTCGAGGGTCAGCTCGTCCGGCGGCAGGTCCTCCGGCAGGTTCGCCCGCTGCGGGTTCTCCGCACCACCGTCCGGCCCCTCGCCGTCGCGCTCGAGGTACGGGCCGTAACGGCCGACCCGGACCACGACCGGACGGCCGGTGTCGTCGTTGAACAGCGGGATCGAGTTGATCTCGCGGGCGTCGATCGTGTCGACGCCGGAGCCGACGAGCTTCTTCAGCCCGCCGGTGCGCCCGACCGAGCCCTCCGCGCCGACGTCGCCGCCGAAGTAGAAGCCGGTCAGCCACTGGGTGCGGGCCTGCTCGCCGGACGCGATCCGGTCGAGCTCGTCCTCCATGGCGGCGGTGAAGTCGTAGTCCACCAGCCGGCCGAAGTGCCGCTCCAGCAACCCGACCACGGAGAACGCGATCCAGGACGGGACCAGCGCGGCACCCTTCTTCCACACGTAGCCGCGGTCCTGGATGGTGTTGATGATCGACGCGTACGTCGACGGGCGGCCGATGCCCAGCTCTTCCAGCGCCTTGACCAGGCTCGGCTCGCTGTAGCGCGGCGGCGGGCTCGTGGCGTGGCCGTCCGGGCTCAGCTCGGTGGCCGTGACGCCCTGGCCCTTGGTGAGCTGCGGGAGCCTGCGCTCGGCGTCGTCGGCCTCGCCGCCCTCCTCGGTGTCCACGGTCTCCACGTAGGCACGCAAGAAGCCGGGGAACGTGATCGTGCGGCCGGACGCGGCGAACGTGCACTCCTCGCCGCTGGCGGCCGTGCCGGTGATGCGCACGCTCATCGTGGTGCCGCGCGCGTCGGCCATCTGGGAGGCGACCGTGCGCTGCCAGATCAGCTCGTACATGCGGAACTCGTCGGACTGCAGCTCACCGGCGACCTGGCCGGGGGTGCGGAACACCTCGCCGGCCGGGCGGATGGCCTCGTGCGCCTCCTGGGCGTTCTTGACCTTGCGGGTGTACTGGCGCGGCTGCGCCGGCACGTACGGGTCACCGTAGAGCTCACGGGCCTGGGCGCGGGCCGCCGCGATCGCCGTCTCCGACAGCGTCGTGGAGTCGGTACGCATGTAGGTGATGTAACCGTTCTCGTACAGCCGCTGCGCGATCCGCATCGTGCGGTCCGAGCCGAACCGGAGCTTGCGGCCGGCCTCCTGCTGCAGCGTCGAGGTCATGAACGGCGGGTACGGCTTGCGCGTGTACGGCTTCTCCTCGACGGAGCTGACCGTCATCTCCGAGCCGGTCAGCGCGTCGGCGAGCCGCCGCGCGTCGGCCTCGTCCAGGCGCAGCACCTGGTTCTTGAGCTGACCGTCCGGACCGAAGTCGCGGCCGGTGGCGAGCTTGCTGCCGTCCACCGTGACGAGGCGCGCGCCGAAGTTGCGCGGCTCCGCCTCGGCGCCGGCGTCCAGCTTCGCCGAGATGTCCCAGTACGAGGCGGAGACGAACTTCATCCGCTCCCGCTCGCGGTCCACGACGATGCGGGTGGCGACGGACTGCACGCGCCCGGCGGACAGGCCGCGGGTGATCTTCTTCCACAGGACCGGGCTGACCTCGTAGCCGTAGAGGCGGTCGAGGATGCGCCGGGTCTCCTGCGCGTCGACCAGGTCCTGGTCGAGCGGGCGGGTGTTCTGCGCGGCAGCGCGGATGGCCGACTCGGTGATCTCGTGGAAGACCATCCGGCTCACCGGCACCGTCGGCTTCAGCGCCTCGAGCAGGTGCCACGCGATGGCTTCGCCCTCGCGGTCACCGTCTGTCGCGAGGTAGAGCTCGTCGACCGTCTTCAGCGCTTCCTTCAGCTCCGAGACCGTCGACTTCTTGTCCGGCGTGACGATGTAGATGGGCTCGAACCCGTTGTCCACGTTGACGCCGAGGTTGGACCAGGACTCGCCCTTGTACTTGGCCGGCACCTCCGCCGCCTTGCGCGGCAGGTCCCGGATGTGGCCGCGAGAGGACTCCACGACGAAGTTCCGGCCGAGGTATGAGGCGATCTTCCGCGCCTTGGCAGGCGACTCGACGATCACCAGCCGTCGCGGCTCGGCGGCTGCCGACCCGCCCTTCTTCGTCCCGTTAGACCCTGCCACGCCGTCCCGCTCTCTTGTCCGAGCCTGTTCTCAGCTCGCTAGTGTGCACGTTGCACACAGTGATACCTACCCCCAGGTGCCTCGCAGCACACTTTCGCCCGCGAGGTATGAACTGTTACCTGGGTAGCACGCCTAGGCGCTCTGCCGCACGCCGGATACTGCCGGCCAGTGCGTTTCGGCCACCGCCGGCGGGGTTTCACCGACCAGTTCGGCAAGCCGTCGGAGCCGTCGCCGACCGGAAACCCGCAGGCCCGGACCCTCTTCCCGGTCGAGCAGCAGCGTAGCGGGCAGGCCGGCGACACTCAGCGCGCCTCGCACCGTGTCGTACGTGTCCGGCGCCGCCTTGTCGAGGCCCAAAACGTAGCCGCCACCCAGCCAGTCGCCCGCCGCGAGCACCCACAGCCGCAACGCGCCGCCACCGAGCGTGAGATCCGAGGGGGCGAACTTCTCGCCCTCCTTGGTCCATTCGGCGGCCAGCGCGGTCAGATCGGCGCGGAACGCGGTCCGCAGGCCCGGCACCCCGTCCTCCGTGACCGTGCGCGTCGCGTCGATGCCGCACTCGGCCAGCGCCCGCACGAGCGCCCTGGCCCGCCACGCCTCGTCGACCCGCAGCGTCAGCCGCGCCGCGGTCCTGGCGAACTCGGCAAGCTGACCCCCGCAGCACAGCAGACCTGCGAGGTCGCCGGCACCGGGCCGGTTCGCCTCGGCGGAGTAGAACGAGAGCTGCGCCACCCGGCCAAGGATAGAACACCCGTTCGATCTCGGGAAGGGTGAGCCACGCAAACGGCCCGCCCCCGGATGATCCGGAGGCGGGCCGTGTCACGCGTCGATCAGACCGCGCCGTTGGACACGGTCTCGTCGGCGGGGTTCTCCGCGATCACGGTGCCACGCCGCTTGGACACCACGACGGCGCCCACGATCAGCAGGAACGCGATGAGCGCGATCGTGATCCGGAGGCCCGTGTTCATGTCCGTGCCGACCGAGAAGCCCACGATGGCGGGCGCGATCAGCAGCGAGACCAGGTTCATCACCTTGAGCAGCGGGTTGATCGCCGGGCCGGCGGTGTCCTTGAACGGGTCACCCACGGTGTCACCGATGATCGTGGCCTCGTGTGCGGCCGAGCCCTTGCCGCCGTGGTTGCCGTCCTCGACCAGCTTCTTGGCGTTGTCCCATGCCCCACCGGAGTTGGCCAGGAAGACCGCCATGAGCGTGCCGGTGGCGATGGCGCCGGCGAGGAAGCCGGCCAGCGGGCCGACACCGAGACCGAAGCCGACCGAGATCGGCGCGAGCACCGCGAGCAGGCCGGGGGTGGCCAGCTCGCGCAGCGAGTCGCGGGTGCAGATGTCCACCACGCGGCCGTACTCCGGACGGACCGTGCCGTCCATGATGCCCGGGTTCTCGTGGAACTGACGGCGCACCTCGAACACCACGGCGCCTGCCGCACGGGACACCGCGTTGACGGCGAGCCCCGAGAACATGAACACCACTGCCGCACCGAGCACGATGCCGACCAGCACGTTCGGGCTGAACACCAGACCGAGGAACGTCTTCTCCTCGTCCGAGGCGAAGATCAGGTTCCCGGCGTTGCGCACCTCGTCGAGCGTGGTACCGGTCGCGTCGACCAACGCGGTCTTGATCGCGTCGATGTAGGACCCGAACAACGCCGTCGCGGCGAGTACCGCCGTGGCGATCGCGATGCCCTTGGTGATGGCCTTGGTCGTGTTGCCGACCGCGTCCAGCTCGGTGAGGATCGCCGAACCCTCGCCCTCGACGTCACCGGACATCTCGGCGATGCCCTGCGCGTTGTCGGAGACCGGACCGAAGGTGTCCATGGCCACGATCACGCCGACCGTGGTCAGCAGACCGCAACCGGCGAGCGCGATGGCGAACAGCGCCACCGTCACGGAACCGGAGAGCAGGAACGCGCCGTAGACCGCGGCACCGATGACGAGCGCGGTGTACACGGCGGACTCGAAGCCGACCGAGATGCCGGACAGGATCACCGTGGCGGCGCCGGTCTGCGACGACTTGCCGACGTCCTTCACCGGCTTGTAGTCCGTGCCGGTGAAGTAGCCGGTGAGCCACAGGATGACACCGGCGAGCACGATGCCGATGATCACCGCGACAGTGGCGATGAGCGCCGGGCTGCCGCCGATGTCGGTCTGCGAAGCGCCGTCCAGCTCGGAGAACGAGCTGGGCAGGAACACGAACGCGGCGATCGTGCACAGCAGCGCGGAGATCACCGCGGAGATGTAGAACGACCGGTTGATCGCGGTCAGGCCGCCCTCACCGGGCTTGGCGCGGGTGATGTAGACGCCGATCACCGCGGTGATCACGCCGAGCGCCGGCACGATCAGCGGGAACAGCAGGCCCTGCGAGCCGAACGCGGTCGAGCCGAGGATCAGCGCGGCGACCAGGGTCACGGCGTAGGACTCGAACAGGTCCGCGGCCATGCCGGCGCAGTCACCGACGTTGTCACCGACGTTGTCGGCGATCGTGGCGGCGTTGCGCGGGTCGTCCTCGGGGATGCCCTTCTCGACCTTGCCGACCAGGTCGGCGCCGACGTCGGCGGCCTTGGTGAAGATGCCGCCGCCGACACGCATGAACATGGCGATCAGCGCGGCGCCGAAGCCGAAGCCCTCGAGCACCTTGGGCGCGTCGCCCGCGTAGACGAGCACGACGACCGCCGCGCCGAAGAGGCCGAGGCCGACCGTCGACATGCCGACCACACCGCCGGTGCGGAACGCCACGCGCATGGCGGTCTCGCGACCACCCTGCTCACGGGACGCGGCCGCGACGCGCAGGTTCGCCTGCGTGGCGAGCCACATGCCGAGGTAGCCGATGGAGAACGAGAACACCGCGCCGATCACGAAGAACAGCGAGCGGCCGATCCGTTCCCCCCAACCGTCGGCGGGGAGGAAGAAGAGCACGACGAAAACGACCGTGCCGAAGATCAACAGCGTGTTGCGCTGCCGCTTCAGGTACGCGCCTGCGCCCTCCTGCACCGCCTTGGCGATGTCCTGCATCTTGGCGGTGCCCGTGCCGGCGGCCAGCACCTCCTTGAGCAGCACGTATCCAACGGCGAGGGCAGCGAGAGCGATCACGGCAACCACGACGACCACGCCGCGATCACCGCCGGTCAGCGCCGGGCCGCCTTCCACTGCTAGGTACGGCAAGGACATCGGTCCTCCTGGTTCTGCCTGATGTGGGCGCAGCCGAGCAGCCGTGAATTTGGCCGCGGCATCGTCCCCGGTGGGACGGGGTGCGCCACCAGGTATTGATGGGACGTCGGCGGAGTCTATTGGTAGGACTTACCGGGTTCGCGAGGCATCCCGCCAACTGGGCTTTCGCCCCAATCGTCGGTCCGTACATGATCGATACAGAATATCGATCAAGAATTCGGCCGAATATGTCGCCGATTCGTTGTCGGTGCTGTGTGCGACCCTCACGGCATGAGTACCCCAGCGCGTGGCCGAAGGCTGCTCGACCGGGTGTTGGCGGGGGTGCCGCGGGGCGAGAACCCGTTGCGGCACGTCCGTGAGCTGCCGGAACGGCGGGCGTCGTCAGTCGACTGGCCCGACTGGGTCTCCTCGTCGTTGCGGGAGGCGTTGGGCGGGTGCGGGGTGGACCGGCCGTGGGCGCACCAGGTCGAGGCGGCCGAGCACGCGAGGTCGGGCCGGCACGTGGTCGTCGCCACCGGCACGGCGTCGGGCAAGTCGCTTGCCTACCAGCTACCGGTGCTGACCGCGCTGGCCGCCGACCGGCGCGCGACCGCGCTGTACCTGTCGCCGACGAAGGCGCTCGGGGCCGACCAGCTGCGCTCGGTGCTGGCGCTCTCGCCGGACGAGGTGCGGCCCGCGTCGTTCGACGGGGACACCCCGATGCCGGAGCGCGACTGGGTGCGCGCGCACTCGCGGTGGGTGTTCACGAACCCGGACATGCTGCATCGCGGGATCCTGCCGTCGCACGCGAGGTGGGCACAGTTCTTCAGACAGCTCGCCTACGTCGTCGTCGACGAGTGCCACGGCTACCGAGGGGTGTTCGGGTCGCACGTCGCGCTGTTGCTGCGCCGGCTGCGGCGGGTCGCGCGGAGGTACGGCGCCGACCCGGTGTTCGTGCTGGCGTCGGCCACGGTGTCCGATCCGGCCGCGTCGGCGTCGCTGCTGTCCGGCGTCGACTGTGTCGCGGTGACGGCGGACGCGTCGCCGCAGGGCGCGCGGACCGTGGCCTTGTGGGAGCCGCCCCTGCTCGAGGAGCTGGCCGGCGAGAACGGGGCGCCGGTGCGGCGGTCGGCCGGCGCCGAGACGTCGCGGATCCTCACGGATCTCGTGGTCGAGGGCGCCCGCACGCTGGCGTTCGTCCGGTCGCGGCGCGGGGCTGAGCTGACCGCGTTGTCGGCGCGACGGGCGCTCGCCGAGGTGGACGACTCGCTGCCGGCGCGGGTGGCCGCGTACCGGGCGGGCTTCCTGCCGGAGGAGCGGCGGGAGCTGGAGAAGGCGCTGCTCAGCGGTCGGCTGTTGGGGGTCGCGAGCACGAACGCGCTGGAGCTGGGGGTCGACATCGCGGGCCTGGACGCGGTCGTGGTGGCGGGTTACCCGGGGACACTGGCGTCGTTCTGGCAGCAGGCCGGGCGGGCCGGGCGGGCGGGGGACAGCGCGTTGGTGGTGTTCGTGGCAAGGGATGATCCGCTGGACACCTATCTCGTGCACAACCCGTCGGCGGTGCTGGACAAGCCGGTGGAGGCGACGGTGATCGACCCGACGAACCCGTACGTCCTGGCCCCGCAGCTCGCCTGCGCGGCGATGGAGCTGCCGCTCACGTCGGCGTGCCTGCCGGTGTTCGGCGGCGGCGCCGCCCGGCGCGTGGTCGACGACCTGGTGGCGGACGGCATGCTCCGGCGACGGCCGACGGGCTGGTTCTGGACGTCCCGCGAACGCCCGCACTTCTCCGTGGACATCCGTGGTTCCGGTGGTGAGCAGGTGGCCGTGGTCGAGGCCGACTCCGGCCGCATGCTCGGCACCGTCGACCCGGGTTCGGCGTGCACCGCGGTGCACGAGGGGGCCGTGTACCTGCACCAGGGCACGTCGTACGTCGTGGACGATCTGGACCTGGAGTCCGGCATGGCGATGGTGCACCGGGAGGACCCGGAGTGGACGACGTCGCCGCGTGAGCAGGTGGACATCTCGGTGCTGTCGGTGCTGTCCGAGCGGCGGTTCCCGGCCGGCCTCACCGTCTGCCTCGGTGAGGTGGCGGTGACGTCACACGTGGTCGGCTACCTGCGGAAGCTCCCGTCGGGCCAGGTGCTGGACCAGATCCCGCTGGACCTGCCGGAGCAGACGCTCCACACCAGGGCCGTCTGGTACACGCTGTCGGAAGACCTGCTCGAGGCGGCCGAGCTGACCAAGCACCAGGTCCCTGGCTCGCTCCACGCGGCCGAACACGCGGCGATCGGCCTACTCCCCCTGTTCGCGACCTGCGACCGATGGGACATCGGCGGCGTCTCCACAGCCATGCACGCGGACACCGGCGCCGCGACGGTCTGCTCGCACGACGGGCAACCCGGCGGCGCCGGCTTCGCGGACCGGGGCCACGCGGCGCTCACCCCGTGGCTGACCGCCACCCGAGACGCGATCGCGGCGTGCGAATGCCCCGCGGGTTGCCCGTCGTGCGTGCAGTCTCCCAAGTGCGGCAACGGAAACGAGCCATTGGACAAGGCCGGCGCGATCCGGGTGCTGAACGTGGTGCTGGAGGCTGTCGGGTCCCCGGTGTCTGTTGCGGAGCATGGGTCTCGGGCTTCGTGAGTGGTCGTGGGTTGTCAGGTGCCATGCCGCGTCGCGCGCGTTCGGGACAGGCGCGATGCCCTGACGAACCGACTTTGACCGCCCCTTGACCCGGCCTCGGAACCCCGGGACAGACAGAGCGCCGGGGCGGCTTTCGCCTGCCCCGGCGCTCTGAGTTAGCCAGACGCGCGAGAAGCGGTCTCTACCGCTCGGGTCGTCGCGCGACCTGTGGGACTTCGGCTGGGTTTCCACCTCTGCCGCGGGGGCAATGGGGAGGCAGACACCTCCGCGGGTGGTGGTCACCCTGTGGGCCAGGTCGCCGATGGCGGTGTTGGCCGCCGCGTCCCTCGGTCGCGACGCGGGAGACCTTGCTCCTCCTGCGAGCGTCCGGCATGCTGCCCGTCCCAGTCCGGCCGCTGAAGTGCGGGAGCAGCGCCGGACATCGGGACGGGTTCTGTGCGGTGGAGCCGCGCGACTGCGCAGTTGCCCGCCGCGGGTTTGCCGGCTGGGTGCCGCCGGCAAAGCTTTCGGGGGTTCGGACCCCGACGTTCGAAACGGTCAGTCCGCGGCGACGAGCCGACCGGTACGCGCGTAGTGCGCCTGGTCCGCGAGTGCGTCCAGCAGTGCGTCCTGCACGAGGCTCGGCTCCGGCATCTGCCAGCCGCACACCTCGGGCCGGACCCGCCAGTGCACGACACCGTGCTGCGCGGGCGTCGGCGGCAGCGGAACCCAACTGCCGGCCTGGTGCAGCACCACGTCGTCGAGCTCGGCGAGCGGACGGGCGAGCTCCTTGCCCGCGCGGACGAGGAACGTCCACCGGTCATCCGGAGTCGCGATGATCGGCACGGGCAGTCCGACCGCGCGGAGCACTCGGGCGGCGCCACGGCCGAGGTGACCGGGCACCTCGATGGCGTCCAGCGTCACCCCCGTCGCCAGCAGCACGCTGTACGGCCGACCGGTCCACCACGTGGCGACCTGCTCCGGCTTGGTGCCGATGCGCCCCTGCCAGTCCTGGTGCACCGGCCTGGGGCCGACGTCCTCGAGTCCATCGCGGCCCGCCCACTGCGCGCCCGCCGGATATGTGCCCGGCAACACCGGCCAACCGCGCCACGCGAGGCCGATGGCCTGCGCCCGGAGTTCGACGCGGAAGGCCCTGCGCCAGCTATCCGACGAATCCATTTCCAACATGTCGAGCTCTTGCCTCCTTGTACCTCGGGCTCCGCATTCCGCGAAGTGCCCTACATCTCACTTAACGGCACGCCACGTGCCGGAGGAAACTTGCAGTCGACAACTGGTCGCTGCGGCACGGTGAAACGAACGGTGGTGACGAGCGGCTGAACTCCGCTTCCCCGGTTATCGGCGGTCCAGACCACTGACAGCAGGTCGGTAATGCCGCTTACCGTGTGTGGACGACCGTTGAGCTTGCGTCACCCCCGCCGTCGACGGGTCCGGCGCGCGCTCGAGCTTCCGCCGAGCCGAAGTTGCCCAGCACGCCCGGCGGCACCGCAACGACCTCCACCAGGGCGTCCCAGCCCGCCAAGCGGCAGGACCGCAGCTCGACGGCCATCTGATCGGTCACCCATCTCGCCTGCTCGCACGCCTGCCGTTCACCGGCGGGCGCCGCGCCGGCCGCGGCGAGCGCGGCCAGATCCGCCGCGCTCGCCGCCCGGTGCCGGGTGGCGACGGCGGCGCCGAACCACAACATCACCGTCATGACGGTCAGCACCACCGCGATGCCGCCCACCGTCCACACCGTCGCCGAGCCTCGGTCGCCCTGTGACATTGACTCGCTCGCACGCTCGCTCATGACCGCCCCTCGCAAGCTCGGTCCAGCCGCTCGCGGTCGCCCTGTGACACTGACTCGCTCGCACGCTCACTCATGCCCGCGAACGCCTCGCCGTGCAGCCGCAGGCCCGGCAGGAGCCCGCCCACCGGCGACGCGCGGACGTCGACACGGATGTGATCGCCGTCGACGCCGATCGAGATGTCCGCGCCGGCCGGCGCGATCCGTGCCGCGGCGGCGCGTGCCCGGTCCGGCTCGCCGCGCGCGACCAGGCGGGCCGCCTCCCTGGCCGCGTCGACACACCGGACCTGGTCCGCGGCGGCCGCGAGCCCGCACAACGCGAAGCCGAGCACCAGGACGAACGAGGCCAACGCGATCGCGGCCTCGACGGTGACCATGCCGCGGTCGTCGGGTTTTCGGCGGTCCCGCCCGGTCGCGGACATCAGGGGCCCGTCGACAGCGCGTTCTGGACGAGCGTCGTCAGGCCGTCGAGCACCGACTGGCCGCTCACCACCGAGTACAGCGCGACGGCGAACGCGGCCGCCGCGATCAGGGCGACCGAGTACTCGACGGTCGCCATGCCGGTGTCGTCGGCGAAGAGCCGCCTGGCGGGAAGGAACATGATTTCTCCTCTTCTGTGTGGGTGTTCAGATCAACAACTGCCCCGCGAGGCCGGCGACCACCGGCAACACCCCGAGGCAGACGAACGCGGGCAGGAAACACAGTCCGAGCGGCGCGGTGATCACCACGCCGGCACGCTGGGCCGTCGCCTCCGCGGCGTCGGCCGCGCTCGCCCGCACTCCCGCCGCCAGCTCGGTGACCAGCTCGGCCAGCGCCGTGCCGGACCGCGCGGTACGTAGTGCGCCACGAGCAGGTCGGCCGCCGACCGCAGTGCCCGCCCCGCCTCCGCCGGTAGGTCACCGGCGATCGCGGCGACGGCCGTCGGCACCGGCAGTCCTGCTCGAAGGCACGCGGCGAGCAGGTCCCAGGCCGCGGCGACCCCGAGTGGGTCGGCGTCGTTCGCCTCGCGCGCGGCCCGACCGGCGAGCCACCACGCCGCGGCGCCGGCCGCCACGCCGAGCGGCGGTCCGTACGGCCAGCCGACCCCCACCGCGGTCAACGAGCCGACCGAGCCGGCGAGCAGCAGCCGGGGCGGGGGAACGCCGCTGAAGCGGGAGCGGAGTCGCGCGCCGGGCGGTGGCCGGCCGTCCAGCTCCGCGAGCCGCATGCCCGCCACCCGCGCCCGGGACCACAGCGGCACCGCCGCGGCCAGCAACACGAGCGCGAGGCTGTCGCCGTTCATCGGAGGGCCACGTGGTTCGTGATGCGGCCGCTCCACAGGATGCCGACGGACAACAGGGTGCCGCCCACGAGGAGCAACAGTTGGCCGATGCCGGTGCCGGTGAGCTGGTGCAGCGGCCGTGCGCCCATGCCCTCCCCGAGCACGATGCCCAACGCCGGCAGGAGAGACAGCACCGTCGCGCTCGTCTTCGGACCGGCCATCCGCGCCAGCACCTGGCGGGCGAACCGGGCGCGTTGTTCCAGGTCGCGACGGACAGCGTCGAGCACGTCGGCGAGCGGCAGGCCGTGGCGTTGCGCCAGGAGCCACGCCTTCGACACCCGCGCCAGCGCGGACGACAGCGCCGGTGGCCCGGCCGTGCCGATGGTGCGGGCGACGTCGCCGTCGAGCCGTGCCGCTGCCGCGATGGCCCGCATGGTGATGGCGGCGTCGGGTTGGGCGTCGGCGGCCGAGGACTCGGCGGCCGCCGCCGGGTGGGCGCCGGCCCGCAGCCCCGCGACGAGCGACCGCAGGGCTTCGACGAGACCGTCGACCGCGGCCAGGGACTGGCGGACCCGCGTGCGGTCGCGCAGCCGGTGCCAGACGGTGGCGGTCAGCAGTGCGACGGCGACCGCGCCGCCGGCGCCGGCGGCGACCCAGCCCACGGCGGCCGCGGCGGCCGTCAGCGTGACGGCGCTGGGACGCGGGAGGCACAAGCGTTTGCGTAGCTTTCGACCAGCCAAAGTTCGCAGTCGGGTGCCGGCGCGGGCGTCCGGCCAGCACAGCAGCGCGACGCTGGTCAGGAGAAGGCTCACCACGTCACACCACGCTCGGCCAGCAGGTCGTCGAGCAGCGACCGGTCGTCGACCACCCGCACGGTGTCGCCGACCCGGTCGAAGACGCCGATGTCGGTGAGGCGGCGCGCGCCGTCGGGTGCGCGGCGCAGATGCAGTACTACGTGGAACGCGGCCGACAGTTGGCTGTGGAGCGCGGCCCGCGAGAGTCCGCCGAGCGCCGCGAGGGCCTCCATCCGTGCGGGGACCTCGGCCGGCGAGTTGGCATGGACGGTGCCCGCGCCGCCGTCGTGGCCGGTGTTCAGCGCCGTGAGGAGGTCGCACACCTCGGCGCCGCGGACCTCGCCGACGACCAGGCGGTCGGGGCGCATGCGCAGGCCTTGGCGGACGAGGTCGGCGAGCGTCACCTCGCCGGCGCCTTCCACGTTCGGCGCCCGCGCGATGAGGCGGACGAACTGCGGGTGGGCCGGGTCGAGCTCGCCGGCGTCCTCGACGCTGACGATGCGTTCGTGTGGTGGGACCTCGCCGAGTAGCGCGTTGAGCAGGGAGGTCTTGCCGGCGCCGGTGCCGCCGGTGATCACGAACGCCAGCCGAGCGGCCACGATCGCGCGCAGCACGCGGTGGGTGGCCGCGTCGAACGTGCCGAGCGCAGCCAGCGAGGCGAGGTCGTGACCGGCCGGGCGGAGCACCCGCAGCGAGATGCAGGTGCCGTCGGCGGCGATCGGTGGGAGGACGGCGTGCAGGCGGACGCGGCCCGGCAGCCAGGCGTCGACGAACGGCTGGGCGTCGTCGAGGCGGCGGCCGCAGGCGAGGGCGAGTCGTTGGGCCAGGCGCCGGACCGAGGCCTCGTCGGGGAAGGAGACGTCGGTCCGGCGCAGGCCGCCCTCGCCGTCGCGCCAGACGTGGGTCGGGCCGGTGACGAGGACGTCGGTGGTGCCGGACATGCGGAGCAGCGGTTCGAGCGGGCCGGCGCCGACGAACTCGCGGTTCATGTGCTCCATGGCGACGAGGAGGTCGTCGTGGCCGACCACGCCGCCGGCTTCCTCGCGGACCGCCTGCGCCACCTCGGCGGGCGTGATGGTGGAGCCGGTGGTGGCCAGCCGGCCGCGGACTCGCTCGACCAGGTCGTGTGCGGTCATCAGGTACTCCCGGTCGTCGCGGTGCTGGTGTGGGACCCCGCGTGTTTGAGTGGCGGAGAGGTTGGTGACCGGGCGCCGGATCGAGGCACTGAGTGCGGTGGATGCCTCGATCCGGCGCCGGCCGTCCCCGCGGTGTGCGGGGACGTCTGTGGTGATTTCGGCAGCGCCGTCGTGTCTTGGCTTTGCCGGGCACCGGACCGCGCCGCGAACGGTTCGGGCATCGGTCCGGTGCCGGCTTTCCGCACCGCACCGTGGGATGTGGGCGAGGAAGTTGGTGGTGGCCAGGCGTGTCGCCGGCGGGCCCACGGCTCGGAGGCGAGAGTTGGTGGCCGAGCACCAGACCGACCGCCCGCCAACGGATCGGGCAACGGTCCGGCGGCTTTCCGCACCACACCGTGGGATGTGGGCGAGGAAGTTAGTGGTGGCGCGGCGCCGGATCGAGTGTTCGCGGGGGGAAGAGGCCTCGATCCGGCGCCGGCCGTCCTCGCGGGCCGACCCGGGTGCGGGTGGGCCGACCTTGAGGACGTCTCTGGGGTGCGGCTGTGTAGTGCCCACGCGCCGGACCCATGGGTTGGCGACCGGGCGGGCGGTTTGGGTGTTGGAAGTGGCGTTTTGGGTGGCGACCGCCGTTGGTGGGCGGGAGTTTCGCGGGCGAGTTGGTGGCGCGGCGCCGGATCGAGTGTTCGCGGGGGGAAGAGGGCTCGATCCGACGCCGGCCGTCCTCGAAGGCCAGTCCGGGTGCGGGTGGGCTGGTCTTGAGGACGTTCTGGGGCGGCCGGGGCGCGTTGCCGGGCGCTGGGGGTGGGGCTTGGCTCGGAGGCGGCCGGCCACGTTGGTGAGCGACATCGTCTCGACGTGGACGGCCTTGTTGTGGGGGTGCGGCTTCGTCTCGATGCGGACGGCCTTGTTGTGGGGGTGCGACCTCATGACGCCGCCCTCAGGTCGCCTTGTCCTGGGTGCGGTTTGGGGGGTGTCGCGGCCAGCTCGGTGAGTGTGGTCGTCGCCGCGTGGGACAGTGGGCCCTTCGGCTTCGGGTGGAAGTCGCCCCTTTCCAGGGACTGGGCCAGGTTCGGTTCGGGCCGCATCGGGGGCAGCAGGGGGATACCTACCGCTCCCACGACTTCGTCCGTGCGTAGGCCGCCCGGGTTCGGGCCCCTCAGGACCAGTTGCGACGGCACTCCCCTGGCCGCGAGGTCCTCCGCCAACCGCTTGGCCGTCATCGTGGCTCGTAGCTCTGCCGGGATGACTATGACCGTCAGGTCCGCCCGGTCCAGTGCCGCGCACTCCGCCGCGCCGAGCTGCCGAGGCACATCGCAGACCACCACCTCACCCGCTCTGCGGCCCGCGTCGATCACCGCCGCCACCGCGTCCGGGGCCGGGCCCTCGCCCTCGCGGGCACCGGACAGCAGCGTCAGTTGGGCGCTGCCCCTTCGCCTCGTCGGTAGCGCCATGTGCAGGGAGGACGCCGCCACCCGCCCCGCACTCAGCTGCATGTCCGGCCAGCGCAGGCCGTCCTCCGACTCGGCGCCCAGCACCAGGTCCAGGCCGCCGCCGCGCGGATCGCAGTCGATCAGCAGGGTGTTGTCCCCCGCTCTCAGCGCGGTCAGGCCCACGGCCACCGCGAAGACCGACGCGCCCGCGCCGCCCCGGCCGCCAGTACGGCCAGCACCTTGCCCGTCCTGCTCGGCGGGCCCTCGACCGCGTCGGCCAGCGCGCTCACCAGCCACGGTTCGGCGCCGGGCAGTGTGACCAGGCGTTCCGCGCCTACCCGCATCGCCTGTTGCCACAGTTCGGGTGGTTCGGGATCGGCGGCGACGACCACCACCGACTCGCGTCGCGGCAGGGCCGCCGACTCGCACTGTGTCGCGCCGGCCTCGTCCAGCAGGACAAGCGGAGCGGTCGACCAGCGCAGCCGCGCGGCCGCCGCGTCCGGGACGCACTCCAGGTCACAGCCCGCGGCCGCGGCCAGCTTCAGCAGGTCGTCCAGCAGCGTCTCGTCCGCCACGAAGGCCATCGGCCGGTTCGCGTTCACCGCGTGCCCCCCTCGATCCGATCAGCCGGGGCGGGGTGCCCTGGCTTGATCTCACGATCGGCGGGAAGCGGGGTGGGGACAATGCGGGAAGATCGACATGTGGACAACCGGAGCGGTTGTGGATAACTCGGGTCGCGACGCGTCGGAAGCGCGGGTTCTGTCGGTGGGCGGAGGTACGCTCGGCTGTTTTGGGCAGCGGCGATCCGCGACGAAATTGGTGTGGAGTAGGGACGACCCCCGCCAGGGGGGAGGGACGGGGGTCGTCAGAGGTTCAGTCCCGGGGGGTCGGACTGAACCGGTCCGGCATAACGCCGGACGTCTCTACTGTATCCCGTAACGTCCCTCTCTTGGTTGCAACTTGCTCGAAGAGCGGCAACGAGTCGGACCCGACAAGCCCCACCTGCGACGACCCGGTCAGGTGACTTGTCCCTCTCTATGCTGGGCGGAGTGACCGACCGCCACGCGCCGCCGCGCGACCCGGCCAGCGGGGAACCCCGTGCCGCAGCGTTCTTCGACCTCGACAAGACGGTCATCGCGAAGTCCAGCACGCTGGCCTTCAGCAGGCCGTTCTTCCGAAATGGTCTGATCAATCGGCGAGCGGTGCTCAAGGGCGCGTACGCCCAGTTCGTGTTCGCCGCCTCCGGTGCCGACGCCGACCAGGTCGACCGGATCCGCGCGCACCTCACCGCGCTGTGCACCGGCTGGGACGTCCAGCAGGTGCGCGCGATCGTCGACGAGACCCTGCACGACATCGTCGACCCGCTCGTCTACGCCGAGGCCGCCGAGCTGGTCGCCGAGCACGCGGCGGAGGGCCGCGACGTCGTGGTGGTGTCCGCGTCCGGCGCCGAGATCGTTAGCCCGATCTCCGACATGATCGGCGCGACCCACAGCATCGGCACCCGCATGGTCGAGGCGAACGGCAAGTACACCGGCGAGATCAGCTTCTACTGCTACGGCGAGAACAAGGCCACCGCCATGAAGGAGCTGGCCGCGGAGCACGGCTACGACCTCGCCGCGAGCCACGCCTACTCCGACTCCATCACCGACCTCCCGATGCTCGAGGCGGTGGGCCACCCGACCGTGGTGAACCCGGATCGGGGACTGCGCGCGCTGGCACTGGAACGCGGCTGGCCGGTGCTCGAGTTCACCAAGCCGGTGTCGTTGCGCTCCCGCTTCCACGCGCCCACCGGCACGACGGTCGCGGTGACGGCGATCAGTCTCGGCGCGATCGCCACGGCCGGCGCCACCTGGTACGGCTTTCACCGCCGCAGAAAACGTTGACGGAACGCGAGAAAATGGCACCCGACCGGCGGTACCTGGGCTGTTCGACCATCGGTTACTCGCCGCGGCAAGAGCCGCAGAATACGCTCACGATCCGTGTTCGTCGACCTCTTACGGAGTCTGTAACGGTGCACCCGGTTGTGGTCTTGAAGTGACCTTCGACACTGGGTAGAAAGGTAGTTGCGGACTTCCAGTCGGCCAGGGATCAGGCGGAAGAGAAGCCTGGTTCACCCCGAAGGGAACTCCGTGCACGAGCACCGGGCACCCACGCGCAGCGAGCCGCGGGAGGCATGTCGTCTAGGGACTGCGTACCGGGACGCCGGACGCCGAGGCCAGGTAGGTACGACAATGTTGCACGCTTGGTAACCCGAGTAGCTCGTGCGGTCGATCTGGGCGATCCCTGTCCGCCGATAGAGGCGGACCGGGATCGCCCGTTTCGTTTTCTGGGGGGCGACCCCCAGCGCGACTTCAGTCCCGCGCAGCGCGCCGCTTTGTGTCGGTGCGGGCGGCTCGGTTAGGCCGAACACCTGCTTGCCCACGGGATCATCTCGTGGGTAACTTACCGGTGCTGCAAGCTCTCGGTTAAGAGGTTACGAGGTTGATCCGCCTGGCCGGCCAGGGAGGCCGCTGTGCCCATGAGTCGACAATCCGCTCGCCGCTACCTCTCGGTCGCGGTCGCCGCGATCGCCAGCACGGCCATGGTTAGCGGCGTGCAACCGCCTGCCGCGGTGGCCGGCACCGCCACCGCGAAGGCGAGCCCCTCGGCGGCCGCCGAGGCACAGGCTCGAAACCAGATGCACGGTATGTCGCTGGAGCAGAAGATCGCCCAGCTTTTCGTCGTGTCGGTCTGGGGCAAGAGCGCCGACGAGGTCCACCCGACCAACCAGACGAACTACGGCGTCGACACCCCGGCCCAGGTGGTCGAGAAGTACGGCGTCGGCGGCGTCATCTACTTCAACAACAGCGGCACGGACAACGTGGACGGCCCGGCCCAGATGGCGGCGTTCTCCAACGGCCTGCAGCGGGCCGCGACCAGGTCGAACACCCGGATCCCGCTGATCGTGGCCATCGACCAGGAGGGTGGCAACGTCACCCGGCTGGAGTCGCCGGCCACCGAGTTCCCGGCGAGCATGGCCATCGGCGCCGGGCGCAGCACGCGGGACGCCAAGACGCTCGCCACGATCAGTGGCGGCGAGCTGCGCGCGATGGGCATCAACCAGAACTTCGCGCCGGTCGCCGACGTCAACTCGAACCCGGCCAACCCGGTCATCGGCGCCCGTTCGTTCTCCTCCTACCCCGACCTGGCCGGCAAGCTCGTCACCGCCGAGATCGAGGGCTACCAGGAGGGCGACCGGCCGAACCGGACCGTGTCCTCGTCGGCCAAGCACTTCCCCGGCCACGGCGATGCGTCGACCGACAGCCACACCGGCCTGCCGAACATCGACCGCACCGAGGCCGAGTGGCGGGCGACCGATATGCCGCCGTTCCGTGCCGCGATCAAGGCCGGCATCGACTCGATCATGACCGCGCACATCCAGGTGCCGAGCCTCGACCCGTCCGGCGTGCCCGCCACCCTGTCGAAGCCGATCATGACCGGCCTGCTGCGCGACGAGCTCAAGTTCCGGGGCGTGATCGTCACCGACTCCCTCGGCATGGGCGGCTCGCAGACCTACCCGCCGGCGGAGGTGCCGGTGATGGCGCTCGAGGCGGGCGTCGACCAGCTCCTGATGCCGCCGAACCTGCAGCTCGCGCTCGACTCGATCAAGGCGGCCGTGGCCAGCGGCCGGCTCACCGAGCGCCGCATCGACCAGAGCGTCCTGCGGATCCTGCTGCTCAAGCTCAAGCGCGGCATCCTGACCTCGCCGTTCGTCGACGAGAAGAAGGTCCCCCAGCTCGTCGGGACGCCGGCGCACGCCGCCCAGATCCAGAAGATCAGCGACCGCACCACGACCGTCCTGCGCAACGACGCGGACCTGCTGCCGCTGACCGCCAACCCGGGCAAGGTGCTGGTCACCGGCATCGGCGACACGGTCATCACGGCGCGCAGCCCGCAGTGGCTGGCCGACAGCATCAACCGCAGGGGCGCGACCGCGACGGCGTTGCCGACCGGGTCCAGCCCGAGCGCGGCGACCATCGCCGGCGCCGTCGCGGCGGCCAATACATCCGACCTTGTGGTCGTGCTGACGAACAATCTCAAGGACCGCACCGCCCAGCGGACCCTCGTGAGCTCGCTCCTCGCGACCGGCAAACCGGTGATCGCGGTCGCGTCCCAGATCCCCTACGACGCGGGTTACGTCGACGCGCCGACCTGGCTCGCCACCTACAGCTGGCGGTCGATGTCGATGGAGTCGCTCGCCAAGGTCCTGTTCGGCGAGGTCTCCCCCGCCGGCAAGCTGCCGGTCGACGTCCCGGTCGGCGGCGGCGCCGAGATCCGGTACCCCTTCGACCACGGACTGACCTGGTGACCGGCATGGGTAAGGACCGACGCGGCATGGACCGACGCAACTTCCTGATGGCCTCCGCGCTCGCCGCACCGCTGGTCACGACCGGCGCCGCGGTCGCGTCCGCCGAACCGCAGAGCCAGGGCCGGCACGGCGGCGGAGTCACCACCGGCGCCGAGGCGCTCGCCGCCGACCGCTGGCGCAAGTTCGCGGGCCGCAAGGCCGGCATCCTCACCAACCCGACCGGCGTCCTGCGCGACCTCACGCACATCGTCGACTCGATGGTGGCCGCCGGTGTGGCGCCGACCGCGGTGTTCGGGCCAGAGCACGGCTTCCGCGGCACCGCGCAGGCGGGCGGCTCGGAGGGCGACTACCTCGACCCGCGCACGCAGGTCCCGGTGTACGACACGTACACCCTCACGGCGGCGCGGATCGCGGACCAGTTCCGCAAGGCCGGCATCGACCTGATCGTCTTCGACATCGCCGACATCGGCGCGCGTTTCTACACCTACATCTGGTCGCTCTACAACGCCATGCACGCCGCCGTGCTGACCGGCATCGACGTCGTGGTGCTCGACCGGCCCAACCCGGTCGGCGGCAAGCCCTACGGCCCGATGCTCGACCCGGCGTTCGCCTCCGGCGTCGGCCGCAAGCCGATCGTCCAGCAGCACGGCATGACCGCGGGCGAGCTGGCCAGGTTCTTCGACGCCGAGTTCCTGCCCGCCGAGGCCGGCGGGCGGGTGAAGAGCCTCGAGGTGGTCAAGGTCAAGGGCTGGCGCCGGGACGACCTGTTCTCCGACACCGGCCTGGAGTGGGTGGTGCCCAGTCCGAACGTGCCGACGGCGCACACCGCGTACGCCTACCCCGGCACCTGCCTTTTCGAGGGCACGGTGTTCTCCGAGGGCCGAGGCACCACTCGACCGTTCGAGATCATCGGCGCCCCCGGCGTCGACTGGCGCTGGGCGGAGGCGCTCAACCAGGCGCGGCTGCCGGGGGTCCGGTTCCGCGAGCACTACTTCGTGCCGACCTTCTCGAAGTGGCTGAACCAGACGTGCGGCGGCGTGCAGCTGCACATCACCGACGAGCGTCGGTTCGAGCCCATCCGGACGGCGGTCACGATGCTCGTCACGGCCAAGCAGACGCATCCGACGGTGTTCGGCTGGCGGCCGGACAACTTCATCGACAAGCTCTCCGGCTCGGCCCGGCTGCGCACGATGATCGACGCGGGCGCGACCGCCGACGACGTGATCGGCGCGTGGCGCCAGGAGCTGGCCACGTTCGCGAGGCTGCGGGAGAAGTACCTGATCTACCGGTGACGACACCTCAGGGGTGGCCATGTCCAGAGTCCTTCGCGTCACCGTGCTCGCCGCGTTGGCGGTCGCCATGACCGTCAGCCCGGGGGTGAGCGGCGCCGAGTCGCACGGCTCGCCGACCGGCCGCTTCGACCAGCCGCAGAACGGCTTCGCGCCGGCGCGAACGGTCCTGCGGGACGGGTCGCCGGCCGGGGTCGGGCTCGACCCGGCGCCGATCGACGCCGCGCTCGGCCGCATCGACGAGTGGACCAGGACCAACTACGACCCGAAGCTCACGGTGCCGCTGTACTCCGGCGCCGTGAGTCTACTCGCGCACGACGGGGTCGTGGTGAGCCGCGAGTCCGCCGGGTACGCGGTGCGGTTCGCCGACGCAGCCGGCACCGAGCTGCCGGCGGACCAGAAGGTCCCGATGGCGCCGGACACGATCTTCGACATGGCGTCGGTGTCCAAGCTGTTCACGTCGATCACCGTGATGCAGCTCGTGGAGTCCGGCCAGGTCGACACGGACGAGCCGGTCGCCACCTACGTGCCGGAGTTCGGCGTGAACGGCAAGGAGTCGGTCACCGTCGCGCAGCTACTCACGCACACGTCCGGGCTGGTGTCGTGGCTGCCGCTGTGGTCGGCGTACCCGGACATCCCGACGCGGATCAAGGCCGTGATGGACGTCGCGCCGCACAACCCGCCGGGCACCAAGTACGAGTACTCGGACCTGAACCTGATCACGCTCGGCGTGCTGGTCGAGCGGTTGACCGGCAAGAAGCTGGACACGGTGGTGCGGGAGCGGATCACGGAGCCGCTCGGCATGGTCGACACCGGGTACAACCCGCCGGCCGAGAAGCTGGCCAGGATCGCGGCGACCGAGTTCCAGTCGGCGCCGCCGCGCGGCATGGTCCGCGGCTCGGTGCACGACGAGAACGCCTGGTCGCTCGGCGGGGTCGCCGGGCACGCCGGGGTGTTCTCGACCGCGGGCGACATGGCGGTGCTCGCGCAGACGATCCTCAACGGCGGCACGTACGGCGGCCACCGGATCATGCGTGAGTCGACCGTGTCGGCGATGCTCACGAACCACAACCAGGCGTTCCCCGGCAACGACCACGGGTTCGGTTTCGAGCTGAACCAGATGTGGTACATGGGCGGTTTGTCCGGTCCGCGCACGGCCGGGCACACGGGGTTCACAGGCACGGACGTCGTGATCGACCCGGCGTCGCGGTCGTTCGCCATCCTGCTCACCAACCGCGTGCACCCGAGTCGGAGCTGGGGCTCGATCAACATCGCCCGCGAGGCGCTGTGCGGCGGGCTCGCCAAGGCGCTCGCGGTCCGACCACAGCGTGGTCCGGACTCCTGGTACTCCGGCCTCGGCGACGCCTCGTCTGCGTCGTTGTCCACGGTGGAGCTTCATCCGAGGGGACCCGTTCGGGTGAACTTCGACGCCTTTGTGGACACCGAGAGCACTGATCGACTGGTGCTCGAGTCATCCACCGACGGAGTGACCTGGACGGCCGCGCCGCTGTCCGTCCGCGGCCGCGGTGCACCGGACGAAAGCGTCAATTCGCTCTCCGGCGGCGGCCACCGGGCGTGGTGGCGGGTCCAGTCTCAGCTACCGTACGCAGCGATGATCACGCTGCGCTGGCGGTTGACTACCGACGCCCGGTACACCGGGCGGGGTGTTCACCTCGATGAGATCGTCGTCACAGAACGTGGTCGAACGCTGCTCAACGGTGAGAAAGAACCCCACAAGTTACAGCCGGAAGGCTGGCAGCTCAGATCACGATGAGGTTGAAAAACCGGTTGAAACGCTAACAAGGTGCCCTCAAACGTCGATTCCGATGTTGCAGCAGTACAACTGCACCTGAAGTTTCAGCTCGGTTTGGGTAGCGTTGTCTACAGATGACAGCTGCCAGCTTGTCGTACCATCTGCCTGTTAGTAAGTTTCCCACGTGAGCGCGAGTGCCATGACGACACAACACACTGAGTCAAGTCCCCTGGTCCGTATCCGGTCGCTGTTGCCCGGTCTGGCCCGCGCGGAACAACGCGTCGCGAAGGTGGTTCTGGACAGCCCATCGACTGTGGCGCGTCGCAGCATCACCGAGGTCGCCGAAGCCGCCGGAACCAGCGAGACCACCGTCACCCGGTTCTGCAAGGCCATCGGCGTCGGGGGCTACCCCGAGCTACGCATCGCACTGGCCGCGGACACCGCCCGATCGGAGGTACATGCCGAACGCGACCTCGGCGGCGAGATCGGTCCCGACGACGACATCGCCACCGTCGTCGGCAAGGTCACCTTCGCCGACGCGCGCGCCGTCGAGGACACGGCCGCGCAGCTCGACACCGAGGTGCTCGAGAAGGCCGTCGCGGCGTTGGCCTCGGCCGGCCGCGTCGACGTCTACGGCGTCGGCGCGAGCGCGTTCGTCGCCGCCGACCTCCAGCAGAAGCTCCACCGCATCGGCCGGATCTGCTTCGCGTGGAGCGACACCCACATCATGCTCACCTCCGCGGCCGTGCTCGGCCGTGGCGACGTCGCCGTCGGCATCTCGCACACCGGCGCGACCGCCGACACCGTCGAGGCGCTGCGAGTGGCCAGGGCGGCAGGCGCGACCACGGTCGCACTGACGAACTTCCCCACCGCGCCGATCAGCGAGGTCTCCGATCTGGTGGTCACCACGGCGGCACGGGAGACGACGTTCCGTTCCGGCGCGATGGCAAGCCGGATCGCACAGCTCACGGTGATCGACTGCCTGTTCATCGGGGTCGCGCAGCGGCACCTGTCGGACTCGATGAAGGCGTTGGACGACACCCGGGACGCGGTGGGCTCGCATCGACTGGAGACCCGCCACGACGGTCGCCGCAAGGCGCGGGAGACCGGTAAATGATCCTTGGGGGAGGCAGCAACATGACTGTGCCGCGCCAGGCCGTACACGTCGATTCGCCAACGGAGCGACGCAATCCACGGACCACGGACCTGGACCGCCTGTCCACGCTCGACCTCCTGAGGTCCATCAACGCGGAGGACCGCCTGGTGCCGGACGCGGTGGCGGCCGCGCTGCCGGCGCTGTCCGTTGCGGTCGACCTTGCGGTCGAGGCGCTCCGCAACGGGCACCGGGTGCACTACGTCGGCGCCGGCACGTCGGGTCGGATGGCGACCCTGGACGCGGCCGAGCTCGCGCCGACGTACAACGCGCCGGCCGAGTGGTTCGTCGTGCACCACGCGGGTGGCAACACCGCGCTGAGCAGTGCCGTCGAGGACGCGGAGGACGACGAGGAGGCGGGCGCCGCCGAGCTGTCGTCGTCGGCGGGCGCCGGTGACTTCGTCCTCGGCCTGACCGCGTCCGGCCGCACGCCGTACGTGCTCGGCGCGCTGCGCGCGGCCGGTGAGCTCGGCGCCGGGACCGGCCTCGTGTTCTCGAACCCGCACGCGACCCGCCTGATGGACATCGATGTGCTCATCGAGGTCGACACCGGGCCCGAGGCGGTCGCCGGGTCCACGCGCATGAAGGCCGGCACCGCGCAGAAGCTGGTGCTGACGGCGTTCTCCACGGCCGTCATGGTGAAACTGGGGCGCACGTACTCGAACCTCATGGTGAGCATGCGCGCGACGAACGCGAAGCTGCGCGGCCGGACGCTGCGCATCCTGCGCGAGGCGACCGGCCTCGACATGCGGGAGTGCGAGCTGGCGCTGGACGAGGCGCACGGGGAGCTCAAGGTGGCGCTCGTGCACCTGCTGTCCGGCGTGAACTCCGAACGAGCGGCGGCGGTCCTGCACGCGAACGACGGCCACGTGCGCCAGGCGCTGAACGCACTGGGCGCCGCCGCCGTCTGAACTGGGGCCACGACATAACGAAAAGGTGGGCCGAGATGCTAGGTTTCTCGGCCCACCAGGGATCCCACTCGCGGCGAGGAAGGGGTACTCGCCGCTGCCAGGCTCCGCCACGCGGCACGAGCCTCGCTGGAGCCGTGCTCAACGAGGCGGTCAGCCCGACCCGCGACCGGAGTGCCGAGCGGCCGCGCGGCCCGTTCGTTCCGTGTCGAGCCAGTGCGCGCAGGTGGGACATACCGAGTCGGCCGCCAGTTCGGTCGCTGTGTCAGGGTCGAGCACGACCGACCGGTTGCACACCGACCAGCCGATCGACACACCGTGGAAGTCCACCCGGTCGGCGAGATCGACCACCGCGTGCCGTCGCCCGGTGAAGAAACCGGGCAGCCACAACGGTTCCACGCCGGTCAGCACGGCTCCTGCGCGAGGACGGCCAGGCACACCGAGCAGGCGGCCGCGCACGGACCGGGCAGGTCGGCGACCAGCCACGCCCCGCAGACCGCCGGTCCGTCGATCACGTTGACGGCGGGTGTGGCGTCCTCGGTCGCGCGCACGTGCCCTCGTTCCGGTTCGAGGTAGGAGTGCCCCCACGCGGCGGCGCGCAGTCGCGCGTGCTGGCGTACCGCCCTGCCGAGCACCACCAGGTCGTGCCCGAGCGCGATCCCCGCGCAATCCCCGTGCGGGCGCGCGGCGTCGCGATCGAGCGCCCGCAAGATGTACCCCGCGATGCGGGTGTTGACAGCAGCCAGTTCGGCGATGAGCACCGACTCGTCGTGGTCCATCTGGTCGTCCTGCCCGTCCGCCATTCTCGTGGCACTATTTGCCCGCATGCTTTAACCGAACGTAGGGCGTTGACCGCACTGACAGAAAGGGGCGAACTTCGATGGGCGGCAAGCACCGGCCAGGGACACCGCGCGACCGAGCATTGGGCGCGGAACTACGCGCGATCCGGCAGGCTTCCGGCAAAAGCCTTCATGAGGTCGCGAAGGTGATCCAATGGAACGTCTCCACGCTCAGCCGTCTGGAACGCGGTCAGCGACACATCTCCCCTGAGGCGGTGATGGGCCTCGCGATGGTGTTCGACCTGCCCGCCGAGCGCCGCGACGAACTGGTCGCCTGGGCCAGCAAGCCGGTGGCGCTCGGCTGGTGGGACCGCCCGCTACCCGGCGTCCCCGGCGATCTCGGCGCGTTGGCCTCCTACGAACACGAAGCGATCCGCATGACGGAATGGTGCCCCGGCATCATCCCCGGCCTCCTGCAAGTTCCGGAATACTCCGGAACTACGATGCGCGGCACCGGAGTGCCGGAATCTGAGGTCAACCCGCGTATCGGGGCCAGGCGTCAGCGACAGCAACTGCTGGACAGGCGCGACGTGGACTACCTGGCGCTGATCGGGACCGCGGCCCTGACCAACCGATTCTGCGCGCCGTCGGTCTTCGCGAAGCAGCTCCTCCACCTGCTCGCACAGTCCAGACGGGAAGGTGTGATGGTGCGAATCGTCGAAGCGCCGACGCCCTACATCTTCACTAGCTGGTACCTGATGAACTTCGAACAAGCCGGCCCGGTGGTCATGTTGGAGCACCTCGGCTCGTCCACGTTCCTCTTCGACGAGGAGACCGACCCCTATACGGACGCCCGCAAGCAACTCCGCGACATGGCTCTGTCGGAGCGGGCAACGCAGGATAAGCTCAAGGAACTGATCGAACGGAGCGTCGTCGGGAGTTAGCTCATGCGCCAGGAGTCCTTACGGTTCAAGAAGTCTCGCCGTTCGGCCGGACAATCCGCGTGTGTCGAGGTCGCCAACACCCTGCGACACATTCGGGACAGCAAGAACCCCTCCGGCCCTGACCTGCACGGGGTGGACGTCGCCCAACTGATCGCCGCGCTCCGCTAGTTCAATGCCGTGAAGGGGTCCTTCACGGCGTTGGGTGCCGATGCCAGGAACTAAGCGCTGAATGGTGACTGGCGTTTCGCGATCGTGCCTGGCTCGCGTGGTGCCACCTCGATCTCACGGCCCCGACAGAGTCGTTGGTGCAGGGCAACCCCCGCGAAGGGGTCAGGTGAGACGTCGTTGAGTGCTGTGAAGGACCCCTTGACGGCACTCAACGCCGTGAAGGGGTCCTTCACAGCACAAGCAGACCACGAACGTTTTCGATCGCGCGCGGTCAGCCGGTGAGCGCGGACTCCGCGATGCTGATCGCCTCGCGGGCGCCTGCTTCGATGGCCTCGCAGGAGAACAGGAGCCATTCGGTCAGGCCGTCGCCGCCCTTGGCGAACGCCGCGGCGGCCGCGCGGTAGCGGTCGGCGCGGCGCAGGTAGAAGACCTCCGGCACGATCAGGCCCTTCGGGTCAAGGCCGGTGGCGATCATGGACAGGCGGGCGGCGGACCGGGCGACGACACCGTTGGCCGTGTCGAACGGGCGCAGCGCCAACAGTTCGCCGTGGACGATCGACGTGAGCACCGGGCCGGGGACGGAGGTGCCGCCGGCGACCAGCTCGGCCAGGATGTCCAGTCGACGGGACACGGCGTGCGACGCCCTCGGCCGGCCAAGCGCGTCGTCGTCGGTCACGAGGTCCGCGGCCGCCAGCACGTGCAGCTTGGCCAGTGCCTGCAGGGGCGCCCGTTGCCACGTCGGGAGCAGCGGGCCGATCGTCTCGGCGATACGCAGCGCGCCGGCCAGGTGCGGCTCGTCGACCTCACCGGCGGCCGGGATCTCCGCGTCGCCCCCGTCCAGGGCCGCGGAGGCACGGGCGGCACGCACGGACGCCTCGGCCGCGGTCGCCGGCCAACCGCGCCGGTTCGCCTGGTGGCCGTGCACCTGGTCCACCGCCTCGCGGGCGGCGGCCACCGCGTCCTCGACACCGGGCAGTCCGAGCAGCGGCGCCAGGGGGTCAGTCACGGGCGGGACCCTACCGGGTGACATCCGACCGTGGCGGCCCAGTTCAGTGGTCCAGACCTCTGTACGTCCTGTCGTCCACCGTGATAGAGCACTACCGTCATGGCATACACCCCCTGGGTCGAGGAGGATCCGCATCATGACCGAGCAGTCCGGCCAGGGCCAGACGCTGGACAACTTGCTGACGGAGAACAGGACGTTCCCGCCGAGCGAGGAGTTCGCGGAGCAGGCCAACGCCAAGGCCGAGCTGTACGAGTCGGCCGACGCCGACCGTGAGGCGTTCTGGGCCGAGCAGGCGGACCAGCTTAGCTGGGACACCCGCTGGGACCAGGTGCTCGACTGGACGAACCCGCCGTTCGCCAAGTGGTTCGTCGGCGGCAAGCTCAACGTCGCGTACAACTGCGTCGACCGGCACGTCGAGGCCGGCAACGGCGACCGCGTCGCCATCCACTGGGAGGGCGAGCCGGGCGACGGCCGCACGATCACCTACGCCGAGCTGCTGCGCGAGGTGTCCAAGACCGCGAACGCCTTGGCCTCGCTGGGGCTGGCGACCGGCGACCGGGTCGCGATCTACCTCCCGATGCTGCCGGAGGCGATCTTCGCGATGCTCGCCTGCGCGCGCCTCGGCCTCACCCACAGCGTCGTGTTCGGCGGCTTCTCCGCCGAGGCGCTGCGGTCCCGCATCGACGACGCGCAGGCCAAGCTCGTGATCACCGCGGACGGCCAGTACCGGCGCGGCAAGCCGGCGGCGCTGAAGGCCGCGGTCGACGAGGCGGTCGCGAAGACGCCGAGCATCGAGCACGTACTGGTGGTCAAGCGCACCGACACCGACGTGGCGTGGACCGAGGGCCGCGACGTGTGGTGGCACGACGTCGTCGACGGCCAGTCCGACAAGCACACGCCGACGGCGTTCGACTCCGAGCACCCGCTGTTCATCCTGTACACGTCGGGCACCACGGGTAAGCCGAAGGGCATCCTGCACACGTCCGGCGGCTACCTCACCCAGACCGCGTACACCCACCGCAACGTCTTCGACGTCAAGCCGGAGAGTGACGTCTACTGGTGCACGGCCGACATCGGCTGGGTGACCGGGCACAGCTACATCGTGTACGGGCCGCTCGCGAACGGCGTGACCCAGGTGGTCTACGAGGGCACGCCGAACACCCCGCACGAGGGCCGGCACTGGGAGATCGTGCAGAAGTACGGCGTCTCCATCTACTACACGGCGCCGACGCTGATTCGCACGTTCATGAAGTGGGGCAAGGACATCCCCGAGAAGTTCGACCTGTCCTCGCTGCGCGTGCTCGGGTCGGTCGGCGAGCCGATCAACCCGGAGGCGTGGATCTGGTACCGGGAGAACATCGGCGCGAACAGGACGCCGGTCGTGGACACGTGGTGGCAGACCGAGACCGGCGCGATCATGATCTCGCCGCTGCCGGGTGTCACCTCGGCGAAGCCGGGGTCGGCGCAGACCGCGCTGCCGGGTGTCTCGGCGAAGGTCGTCGACGACAAGGGCAACGAGGTCGCCAAGGGCGGCGGCGGGTACCTGGTGCTCGACCAGCCGTGGCCGGCGATGCTGCGCGGCATCTGGGGCGACGAGGAGCGTTACCGCGAGACGTACTGGGCGCGCTTCGCCGACCAGGGCTTCTACTTCGCCGGCGACGGCGCGAAGTACGACGCGGACGGCGACATCTGGCTGCTCGGCCGCGTGGACGACGTGATGAACGTGTCCGGGCACCGGATCTCCACGACCGAGGTCGAGTCGGCGCTGGTGTCGCACCCGACCGTGGCCGAGGCGGCGGTGGTCGGCGCGACCGACTCGACGACCGGGCAGGGCATCGTCGCGTTCGTGATCCTGCGCGGCAACGTCGCCCAGGACGAGGCGAAGGGCGAGGAGGCGATCAAGGCGCTGCGCGACCACGTCGCGAAGGAGATCGGCCCGATCGCGAAGCCGAGACAGATCATGGTCGTGCCGGAGCTGCCGAAGACCCGCTCCGGCAAGATCATGCGCCGCCTGTTGCGCGACGTGGCGGAGAACCGCGAGATCGGCGACGTGACCACGCTGGCCGACTCGTCGGTGATGGACCTGATCTCGAGCGGCCTGAAGGGCAAGGGCTCAGACGAGTGACTGTCGAGTGACAGCCGAGTGAGACCGGCGGGCCGCGGCGAAACCGCGGCCCGCCGTCGTTCAGGTGTAGCTGCCCTGCCGGCCGCGTAACCGTTCGGCCAGCACGGTGATCTGCTGGTCCAGGTCGACGTCGAGCTGGGCCTCGTGCACTCTGCGGTCGTGGTCGGTGCGGGAGCGGGCCATGTCGGCGTCGTTGTCCGTCCGGTGCCGGCGGCCGTTCAGGTCCGCGATCAGCGCGCCCTCCATCGTGCGGATGCTCTGCCCGTACACCTTCTGCGCGGTCAACGAGTGCAGCTCGACGAGCTGGTCGTACCGGCTCGTGCCGCTGATGAACTTCACCAGCACCGGCAGGCAGTCGATGGCGATGAAGAACAGCCGGATGAACCACGTGGCCGCCGTGAGGAACGCGTTGGCCGAGGTCAGCTCATCGAGCGCGGCGAACCGTTCCAGCAGGCCGATCGAGCCGTGCCGCGCACGCACCTCCGCCACCTTGGCGCCGATGGCGTCCGCGCGGACCGTGCCGTAGTCCTGCTGCGCCGAGTTGAGCTGACTCTCCAGCCCGCCGATGTCGGTGCGCAGGTCGCGGAGCTGCCGCTCGTGCTCGGCGACCGGGTGCGACTCCCGGTAGGCGGCGGCCTCCGCCTCCCGCGTCGCGCACTCCGGGCCACGACCGAGCTGACCGGTGGTGCCGGGGCCTGGGGTGCCGGCGCATTCGTTGCTCGCGAGGGTGTCCCGCCGCGCCTGTTCGACGCTCTCGGTCTGGATGGTCGCCAGCAGCGACTGTTCCGTCGCCCGCTTGCCGGCCAGGTTCTATG
>Ga0193717_1000382_pt1 | contig 31085 bp, 32 predicted proteins | sample U2c2metaG_FD_145900 | JGI IMG/M metagenome (GOLD analysis project Ga0193717, IMG submission 145900) | Soil microbial communities from a riparian zone of the East river system, Colorado, United States - U2c2 | ecosystem: Environmental > Terrestrial > Soil > Riparian zone | place: USA: East River... | reverse complement strand
CCACGTAGGAGTCGGGGTTGTAGGCGATCGCCCCGAGATGTTCGGAGAGACTGTTGCCCGAGTCCGCCGCGGCGTTGGCCTGGGCCGAGATGAGGTAGCTCGTTCCCGCGCTGACCTGTGCGTCGGCGCCGCCGGCCTCGGCGAGTGCCTGGACGATGAGCCCGGTGCTGTTCGTGTTGGGTGCCTCGGTGCCGACGCCGCCGCCCCAACCGCCGCTCGCGGTCTGGTTCGCCTTGAGCCAGGCGACCGTCCGGCCGATCGGCTCGTCGAGTCCTTGTGCGCCAGCCCTTCTGGCGGCGAGCAGCGCCGACAACGCGAGGCCGGTGGCGTCCCCGTCCGGCGTGGACTGGTCGAAGGCCTTGCCCTCCTCGCACGTCGACACCTTGTACCCGTTGGGGGTGACGTGATCGCCGGTCTCCTCGGTGGGGACGTAACCGAAGAAGATCCGGAAGAAGCCCTCGGAGCACTGCTGGGTCAGCATGGTGTCGATGGCGAGCTGGTCGTTCTCCCCCACGCCGGCGAGCCCGATCACCCCGAATGCCTGACCGAACATGTTGGCGTTGTTGCTGACCGAGTCGGCGAGGTCGGGGTTCTTCGAGTAGTCGCTGACGCGGCCCTTGTCCGGGCCGGCACGCATGATCGCGCCCTTGGTCTCGGCGACCATGTCGTAGCCGCCGAAGTTCCTCGGGTCCCGCCCGGCGGTCTCGGCGGCGACGAGGACCTTCGCGGTGGCGCCACCGACGATCACCTGGTCGTAGCCCATGTCCGGGACCAGCCCGTCCCAGGTGAAGTAGTCGCTCGCGTGGTGCTGGTCGTCCAGATAGGACACAATCGGCGCAGCGAGGTCGCCGTTGCCGGCGGCGTGCATCGCGTACAGGGTGTCGATCATCAACCCGTGGTCCGGCAGTGCGCCGCCGTTCGGGTTCGCCAGTGTGCCCTCAGGGCTGAGCTGCTTGGCGAGCCACTGCGAGTTCGCCCGCGCGGCAAGTCTTTCACCAGCCGCCGCAGCGGAAACGGGAACGAGAACGCCGATGGCGAGAACGGTGGACAACAGGACCGCGGCTGACCGCGTGCCCCGGCTGGGGGTGCTCTTCACGTTCTCGTCCTCCTGCGACAGGAAGGACGAGCGACACCAACGAGGAGCCGGACGTCAACCCTGCTCTCGCGACAGTGGTCTGACGAAACAGCTGCCCGCGCGGTAGACCCGACTCGTCACAGAAGTGACCTACGGTTGCGCGACAGTGCCGGATTTCGACCGGCTTCCCCATCGCGGGCAGTTATCTATGGAGTTGTGACACAAAGCGCCTGAGAGTAGCACCCGGACCGCGAGATCCGGTGCCGTCGACAGTGAGTCCATTATCCCTACGCCGTATGGCCCAACAGCCCGCTCCGGCGATGGCGGCCACCGCCGCTACCCCACCGAGCTCGTCAGCGCGATCGGGGTCGCGGTCGCCGCGCCGAACGCACAACACCCCGACCTACTGCGTCAGATCCAGAACGACCTGTTCGACGCGGGCGCGGACCTGGCCACCGAACCCAGGTGGGTGCCGAGCGCCGGTCGGGGCGGACTGCCAGCCCCGACCGGCGCGGAGGTCACGCCACGGTGATCACGGCTCGGCCCGCGATGTGGCCCGCCGCGCTCGCGTTCTGCGCGTCAGCCGCCTCAGCGAGCTGGTAGGTCTTCGCCACCGGGAGGCGCAGGGCGCCTTCGGAGAACAGCCGGGCCGCCTCCGCGAAGGCGGCGGCGTGGCCGTCACCGCCCGTGGACACCTGCGCGCCGTGCTCCGGCGCGGTGAAGTCCGCGATGGACACCACCTTGGCCGGCTCACCGGTCAGCTCGATCAGCTCCGGGATCACGCCCGACCCGGCGATGTCCAGCGCGGCGTCGATCCCGGCCGGCGCGAGGGCACGCACCCGCTCGACGAGCCCGGGGCCGTACGTCGTGGCGACCGCGCCGAGCGACCGCAGGTAGTCCTGGTTCTTCTCGCCCGCGGTGCCGATCACCGTGAGCCCGCGCTGGCGGGCGATCTGCACGGCGGCCGAGCCCACCCCGCCGGCCGCGCCGCTGACCAGCAGCGTCTGTCCGGCGGCCGCCCCGACCAGGTCGAGGATGCGGATCGCCGTCTCCACCGGGATCGGGTAGCCGGCGGCCTCGTCGAACGACAACTCGGTCGGCTTGACCGCCCAGTTCGTCAGCACCGCGTACTCGGCGTACGTGTCGACGCCGGAGCCGAACACCTCGTCCCCGACCGCGACACCGGTCACGCCGTCACCGACCTCGTCGACCACGCCGGCCGCGTCCATGCCCGTGCCGGCCGGGAACGGGGTCGGCCGCATCTTGCTCATATAGCCGGCGCGGATCTTCCAGTCGATCCCGTTCACCCCCGCGGCCCGCACCGCGACACGCACCTGCCCCGGCCCGGCGTGTGGCTCTGGCACGTCGACCAGTGCCAGCACCTCTGGCCCGCCGTGTTCGGAATACTGCACTGCCTTCATACCGAGACTCCCTGTGTTGTGGTGGCGGGCCTGTCCATACCGGTGAAGAAACCCACGAGCTCCCGAGGTGATTCCCCGCTGAAGCACATTTCCAGACCTTGGGCGGACATCTCGGCCGCCTCGGCGGCGCGGCGGAACATCGCCGTCTCGTACTGGACGAGCGCGGTCTCGAGGTCGCCGGGGTGCTCGATGATGGCCGACGCGAGCTCGGTCGCGTCGAGCATGGCGAGGTTCGCGCCCTCACCGGCGTACGGCGACATCACGTGCGCGGCGTCGCCGACGAGCGTCACACCGGGAACGCGTGCCCAGGAGTGCCCGGTCGGCAGGGCGTGGATCTGACGCGGCACCACCGGGCCGTCGGCGCGGCGGATCAGGTCGGTCAACGAGCTGTCCCAGTCGGCGAGCTCGGCGAGCAGACCGTCGCGCGCGGCGTCGGCGTCGGTCCAGTCGACGCCGCGCGCGGTCGTCCAGTCCCGCGGCGCCCGCAGCGAGACCGCGAGGTGGAGGTGCTCACCGCCGTGGCCAAGAATCCCCTTGTTGTCCGACAACGCGAAGAACATGCCGGGACCGACCAGCGCGGCCGAGTCCGGGTAACGCTCCACGGCGTTCGAGATCCGCAGTTCGACGTGCGAGATCCCGCAGTACCGCGGTGTGGCGGCCGAGAGTAGGGGGCGTACTCGCGACCACGTGCCGTCCGCGCCGACGAGCAGATCGGCGATGACACCGCCGTCATCGTCGTCGAAGGCCAGCTCGTGCCTGCCGTCGCCGAGTGCCGTGGCGGTCGTGACCCGGCGATCCCACACGATCCGGCCTGGCTCGAGCGACGCGACGAGCAGGTCGCGCAGCACCGACCGGTCGATCTCGGGACGACCTCCTTCGCCGCCGTCGGGTTCGGTGTCGATGTGGACCTTGCCGGTCTTGTCCAGAATCCGCAGGTGTTCGCCCTGCGGATGAGTGTGGCGACGGAACTCGTCGTACAGACCGGCTTCCCGGAGCGCGCGTTGGCCCGACTCCTCGTGCATGTCGAGCGAGCCGCCCTGGCCGCGGGCGGCCGCGGTGGCGTCGCGCTCGTAGACGGTGGCGGGAATGCCGTGGTTCTGGAGGATGCGGGCGAGGACGAGGCCGGACAGGCCGCCGCCGACGATCGCGATGGTGGACATGGTGGCTCCTAGTGGTTATGAGCGGGCGAGGATGCCGTCGAGGAGGACGTCGATGGCCCAGTCGGAACGGGCGGGCCCGTCGCCGGACATCAGCTCGGCGCCGACACGCGCGAGGTGCGGGAAGCGCACCGGGTCGACGGTGTCGATCAACGTGGTCACGGCTTCCGGCGACGGGTCGGACCGCTGGGGCGTGGTGTGCTCGACGGCGACGGCGGTCGGGTAGAGCAGCAGGAGGTCCACTCCCCAGGCCGCCGCACGGACGGTCGCCCCGCCCTCGTCGAGCAGGGCGAGTACGGCCTCCACCAGCGCCAGGTAGTTCGGACCGGTCGGTTGGGTGGACAAGGCCATCCGCGCGATCTCCGGGTAGCGGAAGAGCAGGCGCTGATAGCTGGTCAGCAGCTCCTTCACCCGATCGCGCCACGTGCCGGCGCCGGGCGGGGTCAGCTCACCCAGCAGCGCGTCGAGGATCTGCGCGTGCAGGTCCTCGGTGTTGCGGACATAGACGTACAGCGAGGCGTGCCCGGTGTCGAGCACCGCGGCGACGCGACGCATCGTCACCTTGTGCAGACCCTCGTCGCGCAGGATCGCCAACGCGGCGTCGATGATCCCCTGCCTGGTCAAGGCCGGTTTCGCCGGCCGTTCCCGGCGACTGCGGGCACTGTCGTCTGCTTGGCTCACCAACCCAACGTAGCACGACCATGGTCGTAACGACCATGGTCGTTCATGCAATCGTGTACAGTTCATCTCGTGGCGCAACGAAACGAACGAGCCCTACTGGCTCGATCGGTGATGACCTTGATCGACACCGGTCATCGCCGTATCTCCCGCCACCTGGACCTGACCAGGGTGGGAGTACTCGGACTGGTCGCGGCGCAGGGACCGATCAGGCCTCGGGAGATCGCCCGTGCACTGGACATGACCGCGTCCGCGGTGTCACGACACCTGACCGCGTTGCAGCAGGCGGGTCAGGTCGAGGTCATCGAGGACGACGCGGACGCCCGCACCTTCCGGGTCCTGGTCACCGATGACGGGCGCGCGGACGCCGAGACGACCGTCGCGGCCGGCTCGGGCGCGTTCCAGCAGGCCGTCGCGGACTGGTCCGATCAGGACGTGGCGATCGCGCGCGCCCTGATCGACCGGCTGGTCACCGCATTCGACCGGCCCGGCCCGACACCTCGGCAGGCGCCGCGATCGAGCACACCACGTTGGCAACGCCGAACCCTCGGGGGTAGAGACACATGACCGTCGCGCACACCACAACGCGTCCGATGCCGAACCCGGTGCGCGTGTCCCGACTTCTCCTCGCGCTGGTGGGCCTCAGCCACCTGGTCGTGCCCCTGGTGATGGTGGCGCGCAGGACGACGCTGCACGCGCAGATCGCCGCCCAGCACCCGACGTTCGGCCCCGAGGAGGTCGACAGGTCCGTCAGCACCGCGCTCGCGTCGGCCGCCGCCTTCCACGCGGTCCTGCTGGCGCTGTGCGTCTACCTGGTCGTCGCGCTGCCCGCCGGCAGGCCCCGCGTGCGACGTCTCGCGCTGCTGTCCCAAGGCCTCGGCATTCTGTTCAGCATCGTGTCCTGGTCCGCCAACGAGATGTTCCACGCGGTGATCCCGGTGATCGACGCCGTCCAGGTCGTGATCATCGTGCTGCTTCTGCTGCCCGCCGCGCGCGCCTTCTTCACACCTGCCGCCGCCCGCTGAGCGCGAGCAGCAGGTCCAGCACCGTCGCCGGGTCGTCGAGGCGGTCGCCGTACAGGTCGCGCAGCTGGCCCATCCGGTAGCGCACGGTCTGCGGGTGCACGTGCAGGTCGGCGGCCACCGCGTCCCTGCGCCCCTGGTGCAGCAACCAGGACCGCAGCGTCGCCTCGAGGTTCTGCCGGGTGCCGGCCCGCAGGCCGTTCATGGGCGCGAGCGCCCGCGCGCGCAGATCGTCGAGGGCGTCGGGGTCCGCGCTGACGATCAGCTCGGCGAGGTGGTCCTCGCTGTCCACCGGCTCGCCGCGCGGCACGGCGACCACCGTCGCGGCGCGAGCGGCCCGGTCGTAGGACAGGCGGGCCCGCGACCACGGCCGAGGCGGACCGACGACGGCCGGTCGGCCGGCGAGCACCCGGATCAGATGCTGCCGGCCGGCCCCGTCCGCATCGGGGACCAACAGCAACGAGAGCGGGTGTCCCCCGCCGCCGACGTCCGCGCCCGGCAGGTCCTCGCCAACGAAGAGCGTGTCCGGCCCGAGTGCCGCGAGCACGCCGCGGACCTGCGCCGATCCGACCAGCACCGCTGTGAGGGTCGTCGGCGGCGTCCAGCCGGCGCGTTCGGCCGCGGCGACGAGCAGGTCCGGACGGGCGCCGGCGAGCAACTGTTGGCCCAGCCGTTCGCGGTAGCGCTCTCGGACTCGCCCGCTCGTCGACAGCTCGTCGGTGTGCCCCGCGACGCTGGCGGCGGACAGCTCGTCGATGTAGGCGAACACCAGCTCGGCGAACTTCGCCATCGTGGCGGCCTCGACACCGGCCCGCGCCGCAGGGGACGCCAGCTCCCGCCACGCCACCCGCGCCCCCACCCGGTAGGCGGCGAGCAGGGCGTCCATCGTGCGGCCGTTCCGTGCCTCGCCTCGGCCGAGGTCGTACGCCCCGGCCAGGGTCGGGCCAACCGGCGTGCTCGGGTCGGCGTCCCGTGCGCCGGCGGCCAACTTCAGGAAGCCCGCGAGTGCCATCTGCACCGCGGCCTCGATGTTCTCGCCCATCGGGCCGCTCAGCGCGCCGGCGTAGCCGGGCACCTCCGCCGTGACGGCGGCGATCGTGCGGGTGGCCACCTCCGGGAGCTGCTGGCGCAGCGCCCGGACGACATGTTCGTCGAGGTGGAGCGTGATGGCGCCGCGCGCAGTGGCACGGGTCACCTCAGAGGCCATGAACTGTTCCCTCCGAACAAAGTTAACAACTGGATTCACGCCCGACGGTCAGGACTTTACCTCTGACGGCGAGACACCATGGAGACATGAGCACCGCTGTACCGACCCGTGGCAGCACCGGGTCGCTGCTTCGCCGGGTGATCCAGCGGGCGACCACCCCGCTGCTGCCGACGGACTACCTCGACCTCTTCGACCCGCTGCGGTCCGGCGCCGCTCTGCGCGGTCGCATCGTCGGCATCGAGCCGGAGACCAGGGACGCCGTCACGGTGACGATCCGGCCCGGTCGCGGCTGGGCCGGCCACGTGCCAGGACAGTACGTACGGGTCGGCGTCGACGTCGACGGTGTCCGGCAGTGGCGGGCCTACTCCGTCACCTCGCGCACCGACCGCACCGACGGCTGCCTGACGATCACCGTCAAGGCCATCCCGGACGGCGTGGTGAGCAACCACCTGGTCCGGCACGCCCGCGTCGGCGCCGTGATCCAGCTCGACCAGGCGATGGGCGAGTTCGTGCTGCCGCAGGCTCGGCCGGCGCGGGCGCTGTTCGTCACCGCGGGCAGCGGCATCACCCCCGTGATGGGCATGCTCCGCAACGCCATCGACGATCCCGACGAGCTCGCGGACGTCGTCGTGCTGCACTCCGCGCCGACCGCGGCCGACGTCATCTTCGGCGCCGAGCTGCGCGCGCTGGCCGCCGACGGCAGGCTCACCCTTGTCGAGCGGCACACCGACGTCGAGGGCATGCTCGCCGTCGACGAGCTGGCCGACCTGGTCCCCGACTTCGCCGAACGCCGGACCTGGGTGTGCGGCCCGACCGGGATGCTCGACGCGCTCGAGGCGCACTGGGACTCCCACGGCATCGCCGACCGCATCACCACAGAGCGGTTCCGGACGACCGTCGTGGTCGCCGGCGACGGTGGCACGGTCACCTTCGCCAGCAGCGGAACGACCGTCGAGGCCGACGGCGCGACACCGATCCTCGACGCGGCCGAGGCCGCCGGAGTCCTGATGCCGTCCGGTTGCCGGATGGGCATCTGTTACGGCTGCGTGCTGCCGATGCGCGAAGGCGCCGTGCGGGACCTGCGCACCGGCGAGATCACCACCGCGACGCCACACGAGTCCGACAGCGGCGGCGTCCTGATCCAGACCTGTATCTCCGCGGCCGCCGGCGTCTGCGACATCGACCATTGAGATCGACCACTGAGGAATCAGCATGACCGTTCTGCAGAACAAGTCCGACAGCCCGATCGCGCACCTGACACCCGAGGACATCGAGTCGCTCGGCGTGGAGCTCGACGCGATCCGACAGTCCATTGTCGACTCACGCGGCGCCGACGACGCGGCCTACATCCGCAAAGTCATTGACGCGCAACGCAAACTCGAGCTCGGCAGCCGCGCGGTGCTGCTCGCCTCGCTGTTCCCGCCGGCCTGGTTCCTCGGGACCGCGGGCCTGTCGATCGCCAAGATCATCGAGAACATGGAGATCGGGCACAACGTCCTGCACGGCCAGTGGGACTGGATGCGTGACCCGAAGATCCACTCGACCACGTGGGAGTGGGACCACGCCTCCCCGGCCGAGCAGTGGAAGCACTCGCACAACGAGCTGCACCACACGTACACGAACGTCGTCGGCAAGGACAACGACCTCGGCTACGGCATCATGCGCGTCGACGAGGACCAGCGCTGGGTGCCGTTCTTCCTCGCCCAGCCGCTGTGGAACTTCCTCAACGCGTGCTTCTTCGAGTACGGCATCGCCGCCTACGACCTGGAGCTGGGCAGGAACCTGCCGTCCAAGAAGCGCCGCGCGAACCCCGGTTTCCGCGCGAACGTGAAGCAGACACTGAAGAAGATCCGGCAGCAGGTCACCAAGGACTACCTCGTGCACCCGCTGCTGTCCGGCCCGTCGGCGCTGACCACGCTGACCGCGAACGCGACGGCCAACCTCGTCCGCAACCTGTGGACGCACTCGGTCATCATGTGCGGTCACCTTCGAACGCCGCTCGATCGAGGGCGAGACACGCGGCGAGTGGTACCTGCGGCAGATGCTCGGCTCGGCGAACATCAGCGGCGGCAAGGCCATGCACTTCATGACCGGCAACCTGTCCCACCAGGTCGAGCACCACCTGTTCCCCGACCTGCCGAGCAACCGCTACGCCGAGATCGCCGTGCGGGTACAGGAACTGTTCGAGAAGTACGGGCTGACCTACACCACCGGGTCGATGCCACGGCAGGTCCTGTCCGCATGGCGGAAGGTCATCCGGCTCTCACTCCCCAACGGCTTCATCGCCAACCACGACCGCGCCGCCGCCTGACCGTTGGCGACGGTGGCGTTGCCCTGAAGGGCCCCTTCAGGGCATGCCGGGCTTCAGACGCAGGGCCGGCCCCTCCCTCTTTGCCGCTTTTCACTTCGGGCCGTCGACTGGACGCGGCGGGCTCCAGCCAATATTATCGGACATGAATATAGTAATCACTCCATACCGGTTAGGAGAGGCAGTGGAGGCGGATGAGGTCGGGCGGTTCTTGTTCGGTCGGCCGTGCCGGTTGCGGGTGGCGTTGTGGATCAACGAACGTGGTGGGCGCCGGTTCTATCAGTCCGAGCCGCCGGTCGAGGTGATTCCGCAGAGCGCCGCCGGCACCGAGCTACGCCGGTTCGTCCACTTGGGAATGCTCACCGAGCACCGGGAACTGGGGAGTCGCCGGGTGTACTACGAGACCACGTCGAGTCCGTTGTGGAGCATCATCGCGACGGCGGCGCGGGTCGTCGGCTAGCGCGGGGCCTGCCCAGCAGCCTGCGGGCGGCGTCGCCGAGGTGCTTGCGCAGACTCTCGTCGTCGAGGTTGGCCAGTGCTGGCGAGCCGCCGGCCATGGCGATACCCGCGAGTGCCACGTGGGCGGCGACCCGTGAACCCTCGTCCGGGTCGGGACCCACCAGCATCGCGGGCAGGCGCGTCATCACGTTCTCCTTGCTGTGCAGCGACTGCTCGACCGCACGCGCGATGCCCGGATCACTACAGAACACCGCCACCAGCACCCGGTTGCGCACCACGAGATCGATGAGCCCGTCGAGCACGTAGTCGACCTGGGCGCCGTGCCGCCGCAGCTCCCCCGCCCGGTCGAGAATGCCCGACAGCTCGCGCAGCGCGGGCTCCGCCACCGCCTCGGTGATCTCGTCCTTCGTCTTGAAGTGGTAGTACACCGCGGCTTTCGTGACCCCCAGTGCGTCGGCGATCATCTGCAGCGACGTGCCCTCCACACCGTGTTCGGTGAACAAACCCAGGGCCGTCTCCAGCAACCGGACTCGGGTGTCACCCTTCGTGGCCGTCATCGCCCCTCCTCGCTGAGAGTTGAACCATACCTCCTCAGCTTGCCATTCGACAAGTTCGATACTAGCCGAACGACTAGGAAGCGACTTACTGTTCGGCAAGTCACATACTTGCCGATCGGCTTGGCTTGGACTAGCCGATCGACTAGTTTCGGACTCGGCAACGAACGCGAAGAGGGGACTCGAGGTGGCTACTTTCCTGTATCGACTCGGGCGGGCGTCCTTCCGGCGCCGGTGGCTGGTCACCGGCATCTGGGCGGCCCTGCTCGTCGTCATCGGCATCGGCGCGGTCGGCTTCTCCGGCCAGCTCTCCAACGCGGTCTCGATCCCGGGCACCGAGTCCCAGCAGGCGATCGACCACCTCAAGAAGACCTTCCCCGAGGCGAACATCGGCGGCGGCACCGCCCGCGTCGTGCTCGAGGCGCCCGAGGGCCAGACCTTCTCCGATGCCAGCAACCTCGCCGCGGTCGGCCAGGTCGTCACGGCACTGAACGACGCGCCGGAGGTCGTCAACGCGACCGACCCGTTCAAGACCGGCGCGGTCTCCCCCACCGGCCGGCTCGCGCTCGTGCAGGTCAGCTACGGCCAGCAGGCGTTCGAGCTGACCGACGCCGACCGTGCCGCGCTCGTCAAGGCGGCGCACTCGAGCGACCTCCACGCCGAGATCGGCGGTGACGCCGTCAAGGGCGCACCGGAGACCGGCGCGACCGAGGGCCTCGGCGTCGCGGTCGCCGCGATCGTCCTGGTGATCACGTTCGGATCGCTGCTCGCCGCCGGCCTGCCGCTGCTGACCGCGCTGATCGGCGTCGGCGTCGGCATGGGCGGGCTGCTGACGGTTTCCGGCTTCACCGAGCTGAACTCCAACACACCTGTACTGGCGCTGATGATCGGCCTCGCGGTCGGCATCGACTACGCGCTGTTCATCGTCTCCCGCTACCGCAACGAGCTGGCGAGGGGACTCGACAAGGAGCAGGCCGTCGGCCGCGCGGTCGGCACCGCGGGGTCGGCCGTGGTGTTCGCCGGTCTCACGGTGATCGTCGCGCTCGCCGGGCTCACCGTCGTCGGCATCCCGTTCCTCGGCGAGATGGGTGTCGCCGCCGCGCTGACCGTCGTCATCGCCGTGCTCATCGCCGTCACCCTGCTGCCGGCCATGCTCGGCTTCGCGGGCGACAAGATCCACGGCCGCCTGCTCGGGCTGCGTGGCGGCCCCAAGGCCGGCAGCGCCAGCATGGGCGAGCGCTGGGCGCGGTTCGTCGGCCGGCACCGGGTGGCGGTGCTCGGCGCCGCGCTCGTCGCGGTCGGTGTGCTCGCGATCCCGGCCGCCAGCATGCAGCTCGGCCTGCCCAACGACGCCAACGCGGCGCCGGAAAGCACGCAGCACAAGGCATACGAGCTCGTCAGCGACGGCTTCGGCCCCGGCGCGAACGGTCCGCTGATCGTGGTCGTCGACACGTCGGGCAGCAGCGACGCGAAGACCGCGCTCGACCAGACCACCCAGCGCATCAACGAACTCGGCGTCGCGGCAGTGACCCCGCCGCAGCTCAACAGCACCGGGGACACCGCGATCCTCAGTGTCATCCCGAAGACCGGCCCGAGCGACGTCGCCACCGAGGACCTGGTCGCGGCGATCCGGAACGCGGCGGGCCCGCTGCACGACAGCACCGGCGCGACGATCTCGGTGACCGGCCAGACCGCCGCGAACATCGACGTCTCGAAGAAGCTGTCCGACGCGATGATTCCCTACCTCGCCCTGATCGTCGGGCTAGCGTTCCTGTTGCTGATGCTGGTGTTCCGCTCGGTGATCGTGCCGCTGAAGGCCACCCTCGGCTTCCTCGCGTCGGTCGCGGCGACGTTCGGCGCGGTGGTCGCGGTGTTCCAGTGGGGCTGGCTCACCGACCTGCTCGGCGTCGAGTCGACCGGGCCGATCATGAGCATGCTGCCGATCCTGCTCATCGGTGTCCTCTTCGGACTCGCGATGGACTACCTGGTGACCAGGATGCGCGAGGACTACGTGCACGGCACACCGCCGCGCGAGGCGGTCGTGTCGGGGTTCACGCACGGCGCACGGGTGGTCGTCGCGGCCGCGCTGATCATGACGAGTGTGTTCGCCGGCTTCCTGTTCGCCGAGGACTCACTGATCCAGTCGATCGGTTTCGCGCTGGCGGTCGGCGTCGCGGTGGACGCGTTCGTGGTGCGGATGATGATCGTGCCGGCGGTGATGTCGATGCTCGGCAGGCGGGCGTGGTGGCTGCCGCGCTGGCTGGACCGGATCCTGCCGAACGTGGACGTCGAGGGCGAGCGGCTGGTCGAGCCGCCGGACCCGGGCGCCACCAAGGACCGCGTGCCCGCGCCCGTCTAGGAAAGGCCGGCCCGCAACGCGTTGACCCTGGCCAGCGCCTCGCCGAAGGCACCGCTGTCGAGCGTGCCGTCGGCGAGTGCGGTGGCCAGGGCGTCGGCTGCCTGCTCGCCCTGGTTGACGTCCCGCGCCGACGCGAGGATCAGGTCGTCGCCCGCCTGCGCGGCGAGCACCGCCCGGTTCGCGGTCGTGCCGTAGTCCCGCAGGGCGCCCGCCTCGAGCGCGTCGGTGATCGTGACACCGGTGAACCCGTTGCGGGACCGCAGTTCCTGCTGCACGACGGTCGCCGACAGTCCGGCCGGCCGGCTGGCGTCCAGTGCGGTGTAGACCGCCCAGGACAGCATCACGAGCTTGGCTCCCGAGGCGATCGAACGCTGGTAGGGCGCCTCGTGCACGCTGCGCAGGGTCGACAGCGGCACGGACAGCGTGATCGGCTTCGAGTCGGTGTTGTCGCCCGCGTTCGCCGTGCCCAGCCCCGGGAAGTGCTTGACCGTCGCGGCGACACCCGTCGCCTGCTGCGCGGAGACGTAGTTCGCGCCGAGGTCGCCGACCACCGTCGCGTTGTTGCTGAACGACCGCTCGTACTGATCCATCAGGTCGCCGGGCGCGTGGAACACGTCGAGCACGGGCGCCAGGTTGACGTTCATGCCGACCCCCGCGAGGTTCTGCCCCGCGCCACGGCCCGCGTTCGTCGCCGCGGCGCCCGGGTTGGTCGACTGGCCGACGTCCTTGTGCGACAACGCGGGTTCGCCGGGCAGCCGACGGATCTGCCCGCCCTCCTGATCGGTCATCAACAACAGCGGGTGCGGCACCGGACTCTGCGCCGCGGCGTCCCGAAGCTGTTGCACCACACCGTGAATCTGCGTGAGGCTGGAGACGTTCTCGCCGAAGAAGATCACCCCGGCGGCCTCGCCGGCACGGATCCGCGCGAGCAGGCTGGCCGGCGGCGTGAGGCCGGGGTAGGAGTAGATGATCCGCTGCCCGGCCGCCTGCCGAGCGAGCGCGCCGGAGAGGTGGTCCCCCGCCGCGGTGGCCGACGCGCCGCTCACCAAGCCCGCCGCCAGCATCAGACCGAGCACACCCGCGAGCAACCGACCACGCCTCATGAGTCGACCTCCTTGGACGCTGCGTAGACCAACCATAACCCGCAGTCGCGATGGAAAGAAAGTTTCTAACATTCCCAAAACTTGGCGAACGCCGCCCTCCGGGAACAGCCGGGCACGTGATCGGCGTGGTCACCGACCCAGCGCACCGGCGGCGAGCCGCTCTACCGCGCGCTCGGGTTCGTGGACTACCCGGACCCGGCGCTGAGCTGGCGGCCGTAACAGAATGATCGACATGACGTCCGAGGTCTCGGCGCTGCGTGCGCTCACGGCAGGAGACACCGCCGCCGCACGGGCAGCGCTCGCCGCGCGGGTCGACCGACCGTTGCTCAACGCGGCGCTGACCGCCTACCTCGCCGAGACCGGCGACGGCACGGTGTACGACCAGCCGGCCGCGTTCACGGCGTTCATCCGGGGCGGCGGCAACGTCGCGCTCTACGACGCGGTCAGCGCGGCACTCGCCGAGCGGTACCGGCGGTTCGGCGTCACCACGCTGGTGGACCTCGGCTGCGGCGACGGTCGCGCGGTGGTCCCTGCGTTGGCGGCGGCCGCCACCTCCCTCGAGGTGACGCTGGTCGAACCGTCCCGCGCGCTGCTCGACGCGGCGCTCACCGCGCTGGCCGGCCGCAGTGCCACCGCGCACGCCACCGACGCGACGACGTTCACCGCGAACCTGGCGACCACGTTCGACCTGGCCGAGTCCACCTTCGCACTGCACGCCCTGCCGCACGACGAGCGCTCGGCGATGCTGACCGCACTGCGCGAACACGTGTCCCGGCTTGTCCTCGCCGAGTTCGACTTCCCCGCGCATCCGGTCGGCGGAGGAGAGCACCTGACCTTCCTCGCCGACTCCTACGAACGGGGCCTCGCGGAGTACGACACCGAGCGCGAGCTGGTGGCGCACGGCTTCCTGATGCCGGTCCTCACCGGCCAGCTCGCACCCGGCGCGCGCCGCAGCACGTGGGAACAGCCCGCGACCGCATGGGTGGCGCAGCTAACGGCGTGCGGCTACCGCGACGTCACGGTCGAGCCGTTGTGCGAGTACTGGTCGTCGCCCGCGTTCCTGCTGACGGCGGCAGCCTGACGCTCAGCGGCGAGTGACGGCTCGGTGCAGCAGCTCCTGCAGAACGCCGTGTTCCTCGTGGGTCAACCCGGACAGCGGGGACTCCTCGGCGAGCAACTCGAGAAGCCTGCCCCGCAGCTCCGTGCCGGCCGGCGTGCGGACGAGTTGCTTGGCACGACGGTCCGTGGCGTGCGGGCGCCGCTCGAGCAGGCCGAGGTTCTCCAGCTTGTCGACGACGTAGGTGGCGTTCGACGGCTCGCAGCTCATGCGTTCGGCCAGCTCGCCCATGGTCATCGGCCCGGTCAGCTCGCGCAGCGCGGTCGCCTGCGCCGCCGTCAGGCCGAGCTTGGCCGCCCGGCCTCGGACGTGTTCGCCGATCTGGGCCGCCAGCCCATGCACCAGTCCGCACAGCTCCCGCTCGGCGGTGACCTGCGGTTCCGGCGTCGTCATGAGCGCAGTCTAGCGCTTATGTGTCAACTCATAATATTTCCAGCTTGAACCTTTCAAGTCATACGCATATGGTCCGCGCATGACGAATACGACGACGCGACTACGGCAGCCCGCGCGAGCCCGGTCGCTCCGACTCGGTGACACGACGGTGACCTACGTGCCGGACGGGGCGGTCCAGCTCATCCCGCGCGGCTGGCTGCCCGACACCACCGAGGAAACCTGGGCCGCGCATCCCGAGTACCTCGACGAGTCCGGGAACCTCGTCGGCAGCATCGGCGGACTGCTGGTCGAGCGCGCCGGCCGCGCGCTATTGGTCGACGCCGGGGTCGGTCCGGTGTCCATGCCAGCGCAGGCCGGCAACCCCTACGGCGCCATCCACGGCGGCGCGCTGCTGGACGGCCTCGCCACGCTCGGACGGCGTCCGGCGGACATCGAGGCCGTGGCGATCACCCACCTGCACCTCGACCACCTCGGCTGGGCGGCCGCGTTCACCGACGCCGACTACCTGGTCACGGCCGACGAATGGGCACAGCGCCACCTCGCAGAGGAAGCGGGCACCAGCCGCGCGGTCCTCGACGCGCTCGCCCCGCGCGTGCGCATCGTGTCCGACGGCGAGGAGATCTTCCCCGGCGTTCGGGTCCTCCTCGCCCACGGCCACACGGTGGGGCACGCGGCGTACGTCATCACCGACGGCGACCAGCGGCTGATCGCCTTCGGCGACGCCCTGCACTCGCCGATCCAGGTCGGCCACCCCGAGTGGTCCGCCGCGTCGGACCACGACCGCGGCAAGGCTGAAAGCTTCCGCCGCCGGCTCGTCGCCGACATGGCCGCGCCAGGGACGATCGGCTTCGGGATCCACTTCGCCGACGTGCCGTTCGGCCGCGTCGACCTCGGCGGCGAACGACCGGTCTGGCGTCCGGTCGACGCCTGATCAGCTGGATGGTCGCTCACCGCGACGGGTGCTGCCCACGACGGTGTGGACTTTCACCTGATGGGGCGATTGATCTTGTACGGGCCTGATCGCCTACGTTCGACACAACAGAATCCGACCGGCGAACCGAGGCGTTCATGAACCCCAAGAAGGTCCTCCTGCTCGTCGGGGCCGCCGTCCTCGTGTACACGCTGATCGTCCATCCGACCTCGCTCGGCGACGGCGTGCAGACGATCCTCGGCTGGCTCACCGGGGGCATCGAGGCGATCATCGAGTTCGTGCGGAGCGCCGTCGACTAGTCCGCCATGGCGGGCATGCCCAGGCAGGCGCGCACCGCGTTCTCCACCCGGTCGGCGCGGTCGTGGTCGCCCATGGCGGCGGTCACGAACGCGATCGTGTACGCCGGGGTGGCGCCGCCGAAGCTGCCGCCCAGCCCACCCATCCCGTACTCGTCGTCGCCGTACACGCCGAAGCCGAGGCCCCACGCGTTGTCCTGGCCGAAGACCAGGTCGAGGCCCGTGCACTGCGCGGTCGTCGCGTCCGCGCGGAGTCCCGGCGACAGCAGGCGTCCTTCGCCGAGTGCCGTGTAGAGGCCGGCGACCGCTCTGGCGGTGCCGTGTCCGTTGACCGCCGGGATCTCGGCCGCCCGCCACGCCGCGCCGTTGACGACCTCGGCGTCCCGCGCGCCCGGCGGGTTCTCGATCGCCGGCGCGTACAGCGCCGGCTTGTCGACGAGGGCGTCCGCGCGGAACCGGTCGTCGAGGCCGGTCAGCGGCACGGCCCTGGCCGCCTCCGCCGGGGTGAGGCCGATCGCGAAGTCCAGGCCGAGCGGCCCGCACACCTCGTCCCGCAGGAAGCGGCCGGGCGTTCGGCCGTCGACCCGCCGGACCAGCTCGCCGACCAGATGTCCGTAGAACAGCGCCGACTCGCCGTGCGCGGTGCCCGGCTCCCACGCGGGCTCCTGCGCGGCGAGCAGCGCGCACAACCGGTCCCAGTCGTAGAACACCTCCGTCGGCGCGGGCTCGGACAGCGCGACGACCCCCGCCTGGTGCGACAACACCTGCCGCACGGTGGCGTCGGCCCGCAGCTCCGGCCAGTACCGCCGCGCCGGGGCGTCGAGCTCCAACAGCCCCCGGTCGACGAGCACGAGCGCGGCCACCGCAACGAACGGCTTCGTCACCGAGTACGGCTGCACGATGCTGTCCCGTCGCCACGGCTGCGCGCCGGCCGTGCCGCCCCACAGGTCCACCACCCAGCGGCCGGCCGACCACACCGCCACCGCGGCGCCGGAGCCCGCCTGATCGGCCAGCACCTCGGCGAACGCCTCCCGTACCGGCTCGAAACGCCGGTCGACCCAACCATCCACGTCACACAGCCTGCCCTGTCACCGTCCGCGCACGCAGTGGCACCGACGGTGCGGGGCCATGGTGCCGGAGCGGCCGGCGCGGTACAAATACCCGAACGTGAGAGCGCTTCCACGTCCCCACACACAACTTCCCGGTGCACGCGCAGTGCTGCCCCGCCGGCGGAGAGGACCCCACCGCATGCTGACCCGACGTCCTGACGGCAGGCCTCGACGCCGCGCCGCGACGCTCGCGCTCGCCCTGATCCTCACGGCCGTCTCCGCGACCCCCGCGAACGCGGGGCCGCCACACCACGGAAGCCCCGACCTCGGCGCCAACGTCACCGTCTTCGACCCCGGGATGCCGGTCAGCGAGATCCAGGCGACGCTCGACGCGACGCACGCCGCGCAGGTCGACAACGAGATGGGCACCACGCGTCACGCGTTCCTCTTCAAGCCGGGCACCTACGGCACCGCCGAGCAGCCGCTGCAGATCAAGGTCGGGTACTACACAGAGATCGCCGGCCTCGGGGCGTCGCCGACCGACGTCGTCATCAACGGCAAGGTCGAGGTCTACAACCGCTGCCTCGCGGACGGCGGCACGGGCAACTGCCTCGCGCTGGTCAACTTCTGGCGCACCATCGCCAACCTGACCATCAACATCAACGCGGCCGGTCAGGACGGCTGCCGGTCGACGGCGAACTTCTGGGCGGTGTCCCAGGCGGTGTCGATGCGCAGGCTGAACATCACGGGCGGCGGTCTCTCGCTGATGGACTACTGCACCGCGGGTCCGCAGTACTCCAGCGGCGGCTTCATCGCCGACTCGCGGCTGCCGGCGACCATCAACGGCAGCCAGCAGCAGTGGCTGACGCGCAACAGCGAGGTCGCGAGCTGGTCCAACGGGGTGTGGAACCAGGTCTTCGCAGGGGTGGTCGGCGCGCCGGACGACGCCGCGTTCCCGAACCCGCCGTACACGACGCTCGACACGACACCGGTGAGCCGGGAGAAGCCGTACCTGTTCCTCGACTCCCGGGGCACGTACAACGTCCGCGTGCCCAGTGCCAGGACGAACACCCGCGGTGTCTCGTGGGCCAACGGCATGACGCCCGGCCGCACGCTGCCGATCAGCGACTTCTTCGTCGCGAAGCCGTCGGACTCCGTGCGTGAGATCAACAGTCAGCTCGCGCGCGGCAAGCACCTGCTGCTCACGCCGGGCATATACGACATCGCGCAGAGCATCGAAGTCAAGCGCCCCAACACGGTCATGCTCGGGATCGGTCACGCCACACTCACCGCCGCCAAGGGCGCCACCCCGGTCGACGTCGCCGACGTGCCGGGTGTCGTCGTCGCCGGTGTCACAATCGACGCGGGGCTCCAGAAGTCGCCGGTGTTGTTGCGGGTGGGCAAGAAACACGGCCACGGGCACGGCACCCCGAGCAACCCGACCACACTGTCCGATGTGTACTTCCGGGTCGGCGGCCCGCACGTCGGCAAGACCGATACCGCGCTCGAAGTCAACAGCGACAACGTGCTCATCGACCACGCGTGGGTGTGGCGGGCCGACCACGGCGTCGAAGGTCTCACCGACACCGAGCGCTGGCGCACCAACGTCGGTCGCAACGGCGTGGTCGTCAACGGCGACCACGTGACGGCGACCGGGTTGTTCGTCGAGCACTTCCAGCAGTACAACACGGTCTGGAACGGCGACGACGGCACGACAGTCCTGTACCAGAACGAGTTGCCCTACGACCCGCCGACGCAGGCGGACTGGATGAACGGCGGCGTCGAGGGATGGGCCGGCTACAAGGTCGGCGACCGCGTGCGCAGGCACACCCTGTACGGCGCCGGGGTGTATGTCTTCAACCAGAACAACCCGACCATCCACACGGAGAACGGCTTCGAGGTGCCCGCGCGACCCGGTGTGCGGCTGCACCACATCATGACGGTCAACCTCAACGCCGGCATAGTGGACCACGTGGTCAACGGCGTCGGCGACCCGGCCGACACGACGAAGGTCGGCGCGCCGGTGTATGTCACGGAGTATCCGGCGCCATAAGAGGATCAGCCGCGGCCGTCCCACGTCCAGTGCGGCATGGACAGTCCACTCGGGACGGTCGCGGTCACCGGCGAGTACTCGAGCACGTCGTCGACCGCCCACTCCATGTACGCGCGCAACGCTGCCCGGAACTCGGGATCGCCGGGCAGTCCGGCGTCGTCGGCGGCGAGCACGAAACACTCGACGAACCGGCGACCGAGGTCGGTCATGTCGCCGTTGTGGGCATGGATGCGCTGGAGGGCCGACTGGTCGCCGAGCTCGGTCGAGTACTCGGGCGGCCCGCCCATGACCTCGGCCCAGTACGCCGCGAGCCGCTCGACGTGGCGCGGATGCAGGTCCCCGTGCGAGAACGGGTGGTTGAGCTCGGGATCGGCGAGGCAGCGCGTGTGGTGCGCACGGGCCAACGCGAGGAACGCCGGCGCACCACCGGCGAACTCGAACAACGAAGGACGCACGGCCGCAGCCTCGCACACCCCGCCGGTCCCCGACCAGCCCTCACTCGACGTGGAAGATCCAGTCGAGTCCGTCGTAGCCCCGCTCGTCGAGGTGTTCGGCACGGACGAGCCCGGCTCGGCTCGCGACATGCCAGGAGGCGACGTTGTCCGGACGGACCCTGGCGATCACCGGGAACCCGGGCCCCGCCTCGGCCGCCCACTCCACCACCGCTGTCGCCGCCTCGCTCGCCAGGCCACTCCCCCACACCTCCGGGGAGAACCGGTAGAACAGGTTGAGCACCGGCCGGTGCCGGAACTCCATGACCTTCGTGCCGCAGAACCCCAGCGGTGGCCAGGAGTCACGACGACGGACGACCCAGTAGCCGAATCCGTGGCGCCGCCAGTGCCCGTCCCACCGCTGGTACAGCGCCTTGGCCTCCTCGCGGGTCGCCAGCGCGTCCGACGGGTTGTGTGCGACGGCCCTTGGGTCCTGGTGGATGGCGAGGATCGCGTCGACGTCGGCCGGGTTCGGCCTGCGCAGCGAGAGCCGTTCGGTGCGCAGTTCCTCGTGGTCCACCAGCGCACGCTAACGGTTGTCGCGGCGCAGGGGGTGGTCCTCGGGGACCTCGACCACCACGATGCGCAGCCCGTCGGGATCGGCGATCCACATCTCCAGCAGGCCCCACGGCTCGCGGCAAGGCTCGCGGACGACGGGCACGCCTCGGGACGCCAGCTCGCGGGCGGTGCCGGCGAGGTCGCGGACCTGTAGCCACAGCACGACGTCCGGCCCCGGGCCGGCGCCGCCGCTGCCGGACAGCTCGAGCAGACCGTTGCCGAGGAAGAAGACCGTCCCGCCGGGGAACTCGCGGTACACGGCGAGCCCGAGGGTGTCCCGGTAGAACGCCGCCGACCGCTCCGGGTCGCCTGGCCGCACGATCACTCGGGTGCTGAGGAACTCCATGACGACCAGCATCCCCGCCCACGCGTCGCGATCGCGAATGCCTGGTTGCTGACTTCTCATTCCGCCCTTCCGAAATGCCCGATCCTGTTAGGCTTTCGCGGACCGCGGCGATGAACGTGCGCCGTGGCCATGGGGTTAGGGGGAGCATGGACGACCGTGTCTTGGACCCGGACGGCGCGCGACAGCGGCTCGAGGCGTGGAAGGGCCGGATCGACAAGCTGGCCACGGACACCAAAGCCATGAGCGACCGTTTCGAGTCGTTGCAGGTGACCGCCACCGACCCGGAGGGAATCGCCGAGGTCACGGTCGACTCCGCCGGATCGCTGGTCGGTCTGCGGCTCACCAGGCAGATGGAGCGGTCCACCCCCGAGGTCGTCGCCAGGACGATCATGGACACCATCCGCCGCGCGAAGGCCGAGCTGGCCGACCGTTCGCAGGAGATCATCGAAGAGACAGTCGGGACCGAGTCGCACGCCGCGCGCGCGATCGCCCAACGGGTCGGGCAGCGACTGCGCGGCCCGGAACCGGACGCCGCGCCCCGCGACCGTGACGACAGCACCGACGACGACAACACCGACGAACTGAGCTGGCGGTGAGGCCCCGATGGGCGACGGTTACACAGCCGACACGGACCAGATCCGCGCGCACGCCGCGAACCTCGAGACGCTGAGGGCGCGGTTCGAGGCCGTCAAGGCCGCCAGCGCGCACATCACCAGGGACGACCAGGCGTACGGGTTCCTGTGCGGATGGATCGCCAACGTGCTCGAAGGCCGGCACCTCAAACAGGACGAGCTGATCGCCTACGTCGAGGAGAACCTCTCGCTCGCGGCCAAGGCGCTGAACGAGACGGCCGAGGACTACGACACGGCCGAGACCGAGACGGTCGACCGGATGAACGAGCTGGCGGGAGACCGGCCATGACCGATGACACGCTGGTCGCGCCCGTCGAGTCGACCCGCGAGGTGTGGACGGGGTCGAGCCTCGCCGACAGCATCGAAGGCCTGGTCGACGCCATCAGGAGCGAAGGATGGGTCGACGACCTGCTCGCCGGGGCGACGTTGGGCGTCGAGGTCGCCGCGACCGTGATGGACCCGATCAGCGCGTTGCTGGCCAACGGCCTCGGCTGGGCCATGGAGTACTTCGACCCGCTGCGGGAGATGCTCGACGAGCTGACCGGCAAACCCGACGTGGTCGCCTCGCACGCCGCCACCTGGAACAACATGGCGACCGAGCTGGGGAGCATCGCCACCGACCTCCAGCTCTACCTCGACGGCGACCTGCCGAGCTGGCAGGGCGCCGCCGGCGACGGGTACCAGAGCCTGATGGCCAACAACACCGACGCGATCGGCGGGCTCGGCGCGACGGCGGCGGCGATGGCCGTGGCCACCGAGGGCGCGGGCTCGCTGGTGTCGTTCACCCGCGACATCGTCCGCGACCTCATCGCCGACCTGGTGGCGCGGGTGATCGTGTGGGCCGTCGAGGCGATCTTCGTCGTCACCATCCCGGTGATCGCGACACAGATCGCCGCGGCGGTCGTCAAGTGGGCCGGCCGCATCCTCAGCTACACGGCGGCGCTGGTCACCAGCCTGACCAACCTCACCAAACTCGTGAACGGATAAGGCGTCCATGGGTAAACCCAAGAACCCCGGCGGCGGGCCGCCGCGGCCACACGGCGGCGACGCGAGCCAGGGCCTGACCAGTGCGCAGAAGGCGACCGAGACGGCCGCGCACAAGGGCCGCGCGAGCGAGGGCCAGCCGAAGGACCCCGCCCCGACCCCGACCCCGCCGACCGACCCGAACTTCGAGAACCCGAAGTTCGACGACCGCAAGCTCACCGAGTACGCGCTCAACCCCGACCATCCCGTCGGCAAGAACAAGGCGCGAGTCATCGAGTCCGCGACGGGCCTCGGCCGCGACGACGCGGCAGCGGTCAAGCAGCAGATCCTCGACCAGGTCAAACAGGGCGACCCCATCCCGGGCAAGGTCGACGAGCACGGCACCAGGTGGAACAAGGACGTCACACTGACCGGCCCCAATGGGACCATCGTCGTGCGCACGGCATGGATCGTGGACGCGGCCACCGGCGAGACGCGGCTGGTCACCGTGAGCTTCCCGAAGTAGACGAGGAGAGGCATGAAGCTGTACGACGTGGTCGAGCTGGTGGTGGACCTGCCGGGCGACGGGCTGCGGGCAGGCGCGATCGGCACGATCGTCGACGAGTACACCGACCCGCGGGCCTACGAGGTCGAGTTCGCCGACGACGACGGCGCCACGATCGCGCTGACGGCCCTACGCCCGGAGCAGCTCCGGACGCGCGCCTGACGTTACGCGCCCGGGGCCTCGGTCACTCGGCGCAGCCACGGTCGAGGGACGGGTGCCGGTCGTGCTCACGCTGCGCGCCACCCACCGCCGACTTTCCGCGTAACCGTTGGTACAACTGGGTTCGCGGCCTGGGGATTGATAACTCCTTCGAGTGATTACCGCCAGCGGCCGGCCCGTGCGCGGGCTGCGATAGCCGGTCGACCGTTCGTCCATCCGGGCCGACCATCCGTCGACCCTCGCGCCGAGCTTTCCCGGGTGACCGCCACGATTGACGACATGGCCCCAGTGTCCGGACGCGGCATCAGCACGCTGTTCACCGAATGCGTCACCTGGCCGCGACCCGCCGGACGCCGCCTGCCCATCGTCGTGTTGCTCGGTCCCACCGGCAGCGGGAAGACCGTGCTGTTGCGGACCCTGCGCAACCAGGTCGCCCGCGCCCCGCACGCGTTCATCGATCTGGAGACCCGGCACGCCACCGGTCCCATCGACATCATGACCGAGCTCGCCGACCAGCTCCGCGGCGTGCGGTTCCCGAGGTTCCGGCTCGGTCTCCTCGCCACGAGACCGACACCGGAAGGGCTGTCGTCCGAGGCGCGGCGCCGGCACCTGTTGCGGCGCCTGCACCGGTTCCCGGTCGGTCCGACGCGGCGGTGGTGGGCCGGCCGCGGCCGCCACACGGCGACGGATGCCTTGCTGTACCTCAACTTCGCGTTCGACCTCGACCGGCGCGACGTCGAGCGGGAGCTGTGCGCCGCGTTGCTCGCCGACCTGCGTGCCGCCTACGCCAACCCGATTCTGGGGCTCGTCCGCACGGCGTCCTGCGTCGCCATGATCGACAACGCGCACGTCGGCGGCGGCGCCGCGTTCGTCGAGCTGGTCGCGAAGGTCCGCGGCAGCGAGCCGGACCCGCTACTGGTCGTGGCGGCCAGCGGCCGCGCGCTGCCCGTGCGGCCGCCGGGCGCGCCGGACCTCGCCGCGTGGACCCGGTCCCACGACGAGGCGCGGTGGCGGACCAGGTGTCTCCCGGTGCGCCTGCGTGACCTGGAGCTGGACGACGTCGACCGGCTGGCCAGGGTGGGCGGGCTGCGCAGCCGCGGTGCGCTGGCGAGCTTCGCGCACCGGCTGACCGGCGGCCATCCCCGAGGTGTCCGGACCGTGCTCGACCTGGTCGAGCACGGCAAGGACACGGTGCTCGCACGCAGCGGTGAACTGCTCGACGAGCTGCTCGACGAGGTGCCGGCGGAGCTGCGCACGGCGCTCGTCACCTGCGCGGCCGCACACCACCTGACCGTGCCGGCCGCTCGGGCGGCGCTCGGTGGCGCCCCGGTCGCGACGAACCTGGTCGGCACGGTCGGCGACCTGCTGTGGTTACGCGGCACCGAGCTGCATCCGTGGCCGCGCAGGCTGTCGCTGCTGGCGCTCGCGCGCAGGCCGGACGACCACGAGGACTCCTGGGCGGCGGTGCACGGCCGGCTGCGGGACCACTGCCACGCGACGGGCGACCGGCCCGGCGAGCTGTACCACCGGCTCGCGCTCGGCGACGTGGAGCACGTGGTGCGGACGCTCGACGCGGAGCTGCGGCCAGGGTGCGATCCGACCGCGTGGCAGGACACGCTGCTCACCGTGACCTCGGCGCCGAGCCGACCGGCCGTCGACGAGCCGGGTGGCCGGGTGCGGGAGCTGGCGGGCTGGGCACACAACGAGAGCAGGCGGGTGCGGGCGCTGACCTGGCTGGTGGCCGCGCGCTGGGTCACCGCCGACCCGCTCGGCGATCCGTTCTGCCGGCTCGAACCCGAGATCGCGAACCGGTGGGGTGTGCTGTCCGGCGCGGTGCCGCACGCATCCGACGTGTTCTTCGAGGCAGGCCAACAGGTTCTCGCGGACTTCGACCGCAAGGGCGGGCTGGTGGAGAACCTGCCGGCGTGGCGCGGCGTCGCCAGCACGCCGGAGACCGGGCGGCTCGAGCCGCCCGTGTCGCCACGCCGGAAGGCGCTCCGCGTGTGAGCACGCTGAGCGGTCAGATCGTCGCGAGCAGCTTGTAGGCGTGGTGGTCCGAGCCCCACATCGGCTGGCGTGCGACGTCGCCGTGCGACACGGTCGTCGATGCGTAGATCTGGTCGATGGGCACCCCGCCGACACCGGCGACCGGCACGTACTTAACCGGTGCCGGCAGCGGCATCGCCTTGGCACGGTTGAAGTCGCCGACCACGAAGACCGGTTTCTGCGGGTGGTTCTGCCGCAGCATCGCGACCGTGTCGTTCAGGACCTGGTAGTGCGTGTTCCACCGGGCCTGGCGCTCCGGATGCCCGCTCCACGCGCCGGAGATGAAGTGCGTGTTCACCACGACGATGCTCTTGTCCGTGCCGATCACGTCCAGGACGACCCAGTTGACGTACCGCGCGGGCGTCACCTCGGCCTCCCCGTCGTGGGTGCGCACGCTGCCGGCGCCCACCTTCGTGAAACGGTCCACCCGCCAGGAGATGGGCACCGCCTTCGCCGGACCGTCGGCCGGGTAGAAGGTCTCGTACTCGGCGCCGAGACGGCTGTCGAGCTTCTCGCGGTCGGGCGGGTCGTTGACCTCCTGCCACCCGATCACGCCGGCGAACCGCTCGAAGCTGCCGTCGCCGTAATGCGAGTTGTGCGTGCCGATGGCGATCTCGGTGCCCGCCGCGGCGGCGGACGAGGCGCCGGACACCATGGTCACCAGCGCAGCGGCGGCCGCGACGAGCGCGGTGATCAGTTTCAACGGGTGCCTCCCCAACTCGTGGTGATCTTTCACCTCATCTCATCGCGAGTGTGTGAACAAGGGCCAAACGTCGTATCCGTCGCGACTACTTCGTGAGTCTCCTCAGGAAGAACCGGCTCACAGGCCGAGCCGTTCCGCGTTGCCGCTGCTCACCGCCTCGTGGTCGGCGGGCGTGAGGCGGGCCGCCGCCAGCTTCACGCGCGCGGCGGCGGGGGTGAGGAACGGCGCGTGGGTGCCGACGAGGAGGCGATGCGCCCCGTGTGCGGCGACCGCGCGGCGCAGCACGTCGGGCTCCTCCGCCAGTGACATCTCCGCCAGCACCGACGCCGGCGAGTCGCCGAGGATCGCGGACAGCTCCCCCACCCGGGCGCCCGCGACGATCATCGGCACGTGCGGCGCGGCGTGTGCCAGGGCGAGGACGTCGGCGACGTCCACCTGGCCGAGGTCGAGACCGGGTGGCAGGTTGCGTGGGTCGGCGATCCTGAGTTGGACGACGAGTGTGACGCCGGTCTGCCTGAGTGCGGTCGCCTCCTCGGCCCGATAGCCGTGGCTGGCCGGGGAGATCCGCACCGCGCGGCACCCGTCGAGGCGGACGGACGGCCACCTTGGGTCGACGACCGGCACCGGCACGAAGAAGTCCGACAGCCCGATCAGCTCGTCGTTGGCCAGCGGGTCGGAGCGGAACAGTGCGGCCATCGAGGAGACCGCCGCTCTCGTCACGCCTTCCTTACGCAGCAACGACTCGACGTGGTCCGGTGTGGACAGTCGAGGCTCGACGAGCGGGCCGGCGCCGACGAAGCAGCTCACATCGATCAAGAGTCGCCCAGCCTCCGGTAGAGGCGCAGCGCGTTCTCGCGCAGGACCAGACTCCGTTCGCGCTCGGTGAGACTCGCACCGAGCACTTTGGACAGTGCGGTCGCCGGGTCGCGGAGCGGTGCGTCCGAACCGAACACGACCCGCTCCGCGCCGAGCTCGGCGACCGCGTGGTCGACCTCGCCGAGCACCGGGTCGCCGCCACTCGTGTCGACGACGATGTTCGCATGCGGCGCGATGTCCGCCACCCCGCGCTTGCCGGCGCCGCCGAGGTGCGCCATCTGGATCCGCAGCTCCGGGTGTCGCCGCGCGAGTGCCGCGACGTCGGCGGGCGTCGACTCGTCCGGCGTGCCGTCGACCGTCTTGTACCAGGCGTGCTGCAACAGCGGCACGCCGAGCTCGCACATGCGCTCGACGAGCGGGTCGAGCCGAACATCGTTGGCACGCATGGCGATCCACAGCTTGACCCCGACGAACCGGCCGTGCGCCACGTGCCGGTTCAGCTCGTCGAGCGAGGCGCCCGGGTGCTCCGGCGAGAGGTACACGACGCCCGCCAACACGTCCGGGAACCGGGCCACCGCCGCCGCCGTGACCTCGTTGGCGGCCCGAAGCTCTGCCGGGCTCGGATGCGCGAGCAGGCTGCTCGTGCCCAAGGTGGACACGAGCAGCCTGCCGATGCCCTGCTCGGCCGCGGTCGCGACGAGGTCAGCGGCGAGGTCGTCGGTGCGCCACGGCGCGAAGCCGCTGCCGAGATGGGCGTGCGCGTCGATAACCCCCTTCATGCGATATCAGTACCACTTCACCTCGAGCAACACTCCATTTTGGACGTAGAACTTGTTCGGGCCCGGCGACACGTCCGCGAAGCCCGCCTTGTAGTTCGGCCCGGTGTCGAGCAACGTGTCCGGGTCGATCCGCCGGGTCGTGCCGTTGGTCGTGTAGATGTAGCCGTCACCGGGGTCGTAGGCCATGTTCACGGCGCGCGGCTGGAAGCCCGTCACCGTCGGCCAGTTGTAGGCGAACTCCACGACCGACCGCTTCAACGCGCCGTTCGCCGGGTCCAGCTCGAAGATCGTCCCGTAGGTCTGGCCGAACAGCCGGCCCTGCCCGTCGAACGTCAGCCCGCCGACGCCGTCCTCGGTCGGCAGCGGCGTGGACCGCCACAACACGTCGCCGGACGTCGCGTCCATCGCGAAGACCTGCCCGGGATGCTTGGACGCGTCGGAGTTGCAGCAGCCGAGCGAGCCGCCGTAGACGATGCCGTCGCGGTAGGTCAGCGCGGAGATCTGGTTCGCGCCGGTGACCAGGTCCGACTTCCACGTCCTGCGCTCGCCGGTCGCCGGGTCGTAGAGCGTGACCGCCCCGTTGGGATAGCTGTTCTTCGGTGTCGTGCCGATCGCGAGGTACTTGCCGGCGCTGACAACCGTCCACGGCCGTTCCTGGCCGTCGGACTTCAGGTCGAACAGCTGCTTCGGGTTCGTGGCGTCAAAGGGTTTCGCCGGGTCGTACTCCCAGAGCTGCGCGTTCGGGTAGACGCCGAAGTACATCTTGCCGTTGTGGGCACTCATTCCCTCGATCTGGTGGGCGAACGGGTACGACGTCCACGCCGTGGTCGCGGGGTCGTACACGACGAGGCCACCCTGGAAGTAGCCGCCGCCGTAGATCTTGCCGTCCGGCCCCTTCGCGAGCGACCTCGGCGCGGTCGGCGTGCCGACCAGGCCCTCGATGTGGGTGAACGTGCCCTTCTTCATGAAGGTGTCGTAGCGCCAGAGATCGCCGCCGCCGGTGGCGCCGATGATCGTCTCGTGCCAGGTCTTCGTGTCGAGGATCCGCGCGAGCCCCTTGCCGGCGCCGAGGCCACCCTTGTCGGCCTGCTCGGGCCCGCCCTTGAAACCGGTGGCCTTCGCCACGCCGCGCCTCGGGTCGTACCGCTTCAGCTCGCCGCCGTCGACGAGGTAGGACCGACCGAGCAGGTCGGCGCCGGCGATCGTCTGTCCCATGTAGCCCGGGATCTGGTGCTCCCACTTCAGGGTCCGAAGGTTGAGCACCCAGCCGACCTGCGCGGTGGTGCCGCCCGCGAACAGGACGTAGAGGTAACCGCCCTCGTCCTCCATCTGGTAGGCGTACTTGTCCGTCGGCATGCCGGCCGGCGCGGGGATCTCGACCCGCCGCCCGCTCCTGGGATCCACCTGCCACAGCCCGACCTTCGGGCCGAGGCCCGCGTACAGCTTGCCGTTGGCGTACTCGACGGACCGGACGTACCCGTAGGTCGCGCCCCAGTCGCCGTAGTCCCGGTACTTCCGCGTCCTCGGGTCCCACGAGAAGAGCTTGCCGCCGGGCAGGGGCGCCGGGCCGAAGTACTCACTGGTGCCGAAGTAGAAGACGCCGTTGTCGTCGGTGTCGCCCTCCCACGTGAAGCTCGTGCGCGGCGACGGCCTGCCGAGGTCCTCCAGCGCGCCACGCCATGGCAGCCGGTACACGTGGCCGAAGCCGTACGTGCTGACGAAGACGGTGCCCCGCTTGTCGATCGACACCCCCCACGCGCCCTGCGCGCCGACGTCCGGCGGGCTCTCGGTCGAGCCGGAGTTGGGGACATACAGCGGGATCATGCGCATCACCTTCGCGGTGGCCGCGTTGACCTCCGCGAGGTAGGCGGGTTTGCCGCTGACCGCGAGATAGGTCCGCACGGACCCGTCCGGCATGCGTGCGGTCTCGCCGCCCGCCGACGTCGTCGAGGTCAGCGGGATGGTGCCGCGGTTCCACCACTGTGGCGCCGGGGGCGCGGCGGCCGCGGCCGAGGGCGGCAGCAGTGCCAGCCCGGTCAGCAGCGCGGTCAGCGCGACGGCTGCCCGTCGAAGACCAGTCCATCTGAGCATGTTCGCTCCGTTCGAGGGATTACGGTCGTGCCCGTAATTCCGGAACGATAGGTCGGCCGCGTCGAGCAGTCAAGGTCGGTCAGGGACAATCAGCGGGACAGGTCGCGGCCGCGCCACGGCCGGAAGTCCCTCGGGATCTCGTCGAGCGCGACCACGCCGCCGCCGTTGGCCGACGACCAGGCCATGGCGAGCAGCGCCAGCTCGCACTCCACCAGCTCTCGTCCCGGCCGACGGGCCGTCGACGGGGTGGTCAGCCGGGTCAGCGTGTCTTCGAGCAGAGCCGGGTAGAACGCCTCGGCCGCGGGTTCGATCGTCGGGAGGTCGGGGCCGGTGGCCGTGAAGCCGCCCGTCGCCCCGACCGACACCGCCACCCGGATCTCCGCGCCACCGGCGTGGTGGACGACGCCATCGACCGCCGTGCCGCTCGCGGTCCCGTGCGCCCCGGTCAGGCCCGGCCCGAGTATCGCGGTGGCCAGCGCGACGGCATGGACGCCGTAGTAGAACGGGTGCCCGCCGCACGCCACCTCGACCACCGCGCGCCCGGACCGCCGGGCCGCGACGGCCTCCGGGGCGACCCGCAGCGCCGACCCGCCGTCGAGCCGGGCCGGCCCGTCGGCCAGCTCGGCGAGCGCCAGCAGCTCCCCCGCCGTGCCGACCATCGGCTTGTCGACGAAGACCGGCACCCCGAGTTCGGCGAGCGCCCGCACCTGGCCAAGGCGTTCATCCCAGTCGGCACCCAGGAGCAGCACGACGTCGCACATTTCCGCCAGCTCGGCGAGGCTGCCGGCGACGGCGGCCGGATGTGTGGCGACGAACGCCCGCGCCCGCGCCTCGTCCTGCTCGAGCACCACGGTCACCGGCATGCCGAGCCCGGCGAGGATCGGCGCGAAGATCGCGGGGTGCGAGGTGGACAGGTCGACCACCCCGACCCGGGTCACCGGCCCGCCGGCACGGCGCCGGCACGCGCGAGGATCGCCTCCGCGGCCGCGAGGAACCGGTCCCGCTCGGCCGGGGCGGACGGCGTGGAGCCCGGGTCGTGGCACAGGTGGTCGGGCAGGCGCCCCTCCCAGGAGGCCAGCCAGGCCATGCGCTGGACGTAGGTGTCGACGGGTGCGCGGAAGACGAGCGCCGCCAACGCGTCCACGACGCCGGACGCGCGGACGAAGTCCGAGTGCCGCTGCCGGGTCCACGCACGGACCACGTCCACGGTCAGCCGGGGCAGCGCGGCGGCGACGCCGACGAGCGCGGCGTCCGCGCCCCACATGAGCGACGGGCCGAACATCCGGTCCTCACCGGTGAAGAGCACGGTCTCGGCGCGTTCGGCCCGGCAGCCGGTGAGGATGTCCTGGCAGGCGACCGCGTCGTCGAGCAGCGCGAGCTTGAGCCCCGCCACGCCGTCGGTCGCGACGAGGCTGCGCGCCAGGTCGACGGAGTAGCGGTGCCCGCTCGCTCCCTCGTAGAGAACGAACGCGATGACCGGCAGCCCGGACGAGCGCGCCACCGACGCGTGGAGCGCGGGAAGGTCGGGATGAGCGCCGCGCGGCACCGGGTAGAGGATGAGCGCGTCCGCGCCTGCCTCGGCCATGTCCGCCGCCGCGCGCACCAGCGTCCGCTCCACCGCGGCGTGGCTCCCCGCGTCGGCGCCGACGCCGACCCCGGCGACGACCGGCACCTCGACCGCGTCCCGCACCGCACGGACCACCGCGCCGCGTTCGTCGGAAGACAGGCGCAGGCCACGGCCGGTGTGCGCGCCG
>Ga0193717_1000381_pt1 | contig 31199 bp, 29 predicted proteins | sample U2c2metaG_FD_145900 | JGI IMG/M metagenome (GOLD analysis project Ga0193717, IMG submission 145900) | Soil microbial communities from a riparian zone of the East river system, Colorado, United States - U2c2 | ecosystem: Environmental > Terrestrial > Soil > Riparian zone | place: USA: East River... | reverse complement strand
TAGGGGGTCGAGCAGCATCCCCATGGTGGTGATCTGTCCGCGGCGGCGGGCGAGGTAGCCGTCGACTCCGTCGGTGATGGAGGCGATGATGAAGACGATGGAGGCGATGATCTCCTGCTCGCCGCCCCGGAGCCCGGCCTGACCGTGGCCGTGGAAGGGGAAGGCGGGCGAGAGGATCCAGATGAGCAGCGGAATGGCTGCGATCCGGCTCATCGTGATGGAGTTAGGAAGATTCATCGCATGATGGCACAGCTCGGAGGCGGGCTCGCGCCGGGCGGTCAATGACATCATTCTGCCACACCAGGGCAGGCGTCTGCGTGGGCCGCCCGGGAGGCTGCTGTTGCGAGCGGGCATCGACCTACTCACCGATAAGACTTGAAGGGGATAAAGCTGGAGATTACGGCGAAGAGATGAAGCCGCCAGCCAACCTCGGATCCCTTCCAGTGCGCCTTCGCAATGAAGCTGAGAAGGACTTCGCTCGGGATGACAACACCTATATAAATCAGCGATTTGTGCGTGACCTAGCGCTCCATTCCGAATCTGGATACACGCTAAGGGTGGTTCGCGGCCTTCTCGGCGGCGACCACTGCCTTGCGAAACTGGTCGACGGCGGGGACGTTGTGGGGGCGAAGGGCATCGTGGGCGGTGTATCTCCATGCAGGGGGTGCGTCGAGAGGCCTGGTGATGGTGCCGTTATAGACCGCGAAGGAGTCGTCCTCGCCGCCAATCTCGGTCTGGGGAGCAGCGGGTGCCTGGGGGAAGCGCGCGGCGGGCGGGCCAGAAGATCCGGGAGGGGTGCCCTGACGGCCTCCAACCGACATGCTGTCATTGGAGGAGTTGATGCCGCCGATGCGGTCGTTCTGGCGCGGGTCGGGAATGGTTTCGTCGACCTGGCGACCGTGTCCACGGCGGATGACGATGATGAGATCTGCGGGTTGGCCGGCGAGGACTGGATCGAGCCTGCCCCAGTTTTGGAGAGCCGCCTCGACGTCTCTGCGGGCGATCTGGTTGGCGTTGGGATCGTCTTCGACGGAGATACCGGCGTGTGGGTCGATGACGACGGAGACGGTGCGGGCAGAGAGGACGTAGGGCGGGAGAACCTCTTTCTGCTTGCCCTTTGCCAAAGCCATGGACGCTGCGAGAACCGTTCCGATAAAGAGCGCCGTGGATCGTGTAAGCATTCCCGCCTCCCATTTTGACTGCGAGGAATTCTACTCCGAAGGCTGTTCTTTGGTCCGGGGGTGCCGATAAGAGATTCGTCTGCCGAAGAACCTCTTATGCCGATCCGCAAGCTGACTGTAACGATCACGACTCTCTTTCTGCTCTCGACCGCCGCGTGGGCGGTGACGAAGGTGCCGGCTACGGCGGCGCTGGAGGTAACCACTCCACTGACAGTCTTTTACGGCGAAGCGATCGACGGGACAGCCCAGGTGACGGCCAGCGATGGGTCGGCGGTGACGGGAACCGTGACCTTCTATGACGGAACGACAAGCTTCTGCACGCTGACGCTGACGAATGGAGCGAGTTGCCCGGAGGCGACGGAAAAGAGCTTCGCCGCCGGCGTGCATGTATTTACGGCAGTGTATTCCGGCGATGCGACGCATGCGGAGGCGACCTCGAACGCGGTGACCGTGACGGTGAAGCAGGATACGACGACGACTGCGGTTGCGAGTTCGGCGAATCCGGTGGCGGTAGGCGGAGGGCTGGTTTACACGGCTACGGTCGCGGGTGCACATGGGCCGGTGTCCGGGGCAGTGACGTTTCTGGATGGAACAGTTTCGATGGGCTCGACAACACTAAGCGGGAGCGGTAATGCGGCGCTTTCCGTGCTGATGCTGGTGGCGGGAGACCATGCCATTACGGCGCGATATGTGGGAGACGCGAACTCGCTGGGGTCGACGAGCACCGTGCTACACGAGATGGTGCAGGGAACGCTGGCAGCAACGACGACTACGCTTTCGGCGAGCGCGAATCCTGTGGTCGCGGGCGCGAATGTATCGTTCACGGCAAAGGTTGCGGCCGTGGGCGGAAAGACGGCTCCGACGGGAACGGTTACGTTCGTCGAGGGCGGAGCTACCTTGGGTTCCGCTTTGGTAAGCGCAGGCGCGGCTACCTGGAGCACGTCGGCGCTGAGCGTGGGAGGCCACAACATCGTGGCGCACTATGCGGGCGATGCGATGACCGCCGGGAGCGTCTCGGCGGCGTTGAGCGTGGTGGTGAACCGGCAGCAGTCAGGACAGGGGCCCGGAACAGGAATGACGATTGGGACGGGTACGATCACCGTGGCAGCAGGCGATACGGCGGTGATTCCGGTGGTGGTGAATATGGGCTCGGGGATGGCGAAGGCGGTGAGCCTGAGCTGCAGCGGGTTGCCGGAGGAAGCCTCGTGCTCGTACGTGTCCGGCAGCTCGGGTGCAGCGGCTGGCGCGGGTGCGGCTACGCTTCGGATTGCAACGTCGGCTCCGCGGGATTGCGGGTCGTCGACGCCTTATGGTGCTCCGGCGAAGAGCGCTGCCGTGGCGGGATTGCTGCTGGTGTTGGTCCCGGGGCGGCGACGAGTGGCGAAGGGGCTGCTGGCGGCGGTTTGCGCCGTGATGGCGATGGGGACGATGACAGGATGCGGGACGGGAACCTGCACGGATCTGGGGACTCGGCCGGGGACTTACACGATTACGGTGACGGGGAGTGTGGGCGGGGCGGTGGTTTCGCAGAAGGTGAAGCTTGTGGTGACGCCTTAGTATTTTTGGCGGGTGGTAAATTTTGTTCAACCGATGAAGGCATGGCTCTACATCTTCGGCAAGTCTGTTGCCATCGGGCTGGTCAGCTTCATCCTTGTCTTCGCCGTTTCTTGCGCAGCTCTCACTGTTTATTACGTGCGGCTCTATCCACATGATGGGCAAACGGGATTAGCCGCATTCGTAGCCGGATTGAATATCGGCGCATTTACAGGACTCGTGGTCTTCTTTGGCGCACTACTTTTCTATGCGTGGAAACGCGACGGCACATGCGTTCGCAAAACATAGGACCGCTCCAGCGATATGGAAACGGTCCTAAGTAAGAGAGTTACCGAATCACGCGTAGATGCCGCGCTGGCGCGTGGTGTAGGCTACGCGGTCGATGGCGAGCATGTAGGCGGCGATGCGGTTGTTGACGCTGTGGTTCTGGGCATAGGTGATGACGTCGCGGAAGCTTTCCGCCATGATGTGGTCGAGGCGCTGGTTGACCTCGGACTCGGTCCAGAAGTAGCCCATGCGGTCCTGCACCCACTCGAAGTAGCTGGTGGTAACTCCTCCAGCGTTGGCGAGGATGTCGGGGATGATGAAGACCTTCTTCTCGGCGAGGATATCGTCGGCGATAGGCGTGGTAGGGCCATTAGCGCCCTCGCAAAGAATCTTGCAGCGAAGCTTGTCGGCGTTCTTGCTGGTGATGACGTTTTCAGTGGCGGCGGGAATAAGGATCTCGCAGGGGTAGGTGAGGAGCTCGTCCTTATCGGCGGCTTTGGCACCGGAGAAACCGACGATGGTGCGAGCGCGCTTTTTGTGCTCGAGCAAAGCGTGGATGTCGATGCCGTCGGGGTTGAAGAGGCCGCCGTCGTACTCGGCGATGCCGATGATGGTGTAGCCCTTATCGGCGAGGAGGCGAGCGGCGTTGGAGCCGACGTTACCGAAGCCCTGCACGATGACACGGCAGCCTTCGACGGGCATGCCGAGTGTCTTGAGGGCTTCGTCGCAGACGACGGAGAGGCCGCGGCCAGTGGCGGCGGTGCGGCCGCGCGAGCCGCCGAGGTTGACCGGCTTTCCAGTCACGACGGCGTTGACGGTCTGGCGCATGTGCATGGAGTAGGTATCCATAATCCAGGCCATGGTCTGCTCGTCGGTTCCCATGTCGGGGGCGGGGACATCTTTTTCGGGGCCGATGAACTCGATGATTTCAGCGGTGTAACGACGGGTCATGCGTTCGAGCTCGCCCTGAGACATGTTCTTGGGATCGCAGATAACTCCGCCTTTGGCTCCTCCGAAAGGGATGTTGACGACGGCGCACTTCCAGGTCATCCAGGATGCGAGAGCGCGGACCTCGTCGAGGGAGACGTCGGGGGCATAGCGGATGCCGCCCTTGCCGGGGCCGCGGGCGACGGAGTGCTGGACGCGGTAGCCGGTGAAGACCTCAATGGTGCCATCGTCCATGCTGACGGGGATGTGGACGATGATCTCGCGGGTGGGTTGGCGGAGGACCTTCCAGAGGCCCTGTTCCAGATTGAGTTTTTTGGCAGCGAAGTCGAACCGAGCGGCCTGGGCTTCCCAGGGGTTGGTCTCCTGCTCGAGGGTCAAGGTTTGCATCGTGATTTCCTTTTTCTCTGTTGCTGGTATCAGCGATTCTCCGGCCATCGACCTGCCCTCCGATAAAGCCCAAGGTAAGCAAGCATACAGCTTTGACCAGACCGGTCTGTGGCCAAACCTGCTGAGTATAGGACGCGGAAGCGGGAGTTTCAATGCAACCAAGGGGGATGGCGTACCACGTTCGTTATGGACTCGGCAAGCCGCGAGGCAGGGGGGGAAGGCGCGGGTATGATGGAGACAGTTATGCCAGTCTCCGCCACGAATTCCCTGCCCTTAGAACGCGATTTTCTGCGGCTTTGCCGCTCGCACACGCTGGTCCCGGTCTACAGGACCGTGGCGGCGGATCTGGAGACACCGGTTTCGGCGTTTCTGAGGATCGCGGCAGAGGAGCCGGAGGCGTTCCTGCTGGAGTCCGTGGAGGGTGGCGAGCATGTGGGGCGATACACGTTTATCGGGATCGAGCCATACAAGAAGATGGTGGCTCGCGGCAACGCCATTGCGGTCCGCGAGGGCCAGAAGGAACGACAGTTTACCGGCGACGTCTTTGAGGAGCTGAAGCAGGAGCTGAGTGGACACAAACCGGCGAAGCCGGCGGGACTGCCTCCCTTTACCGCCGGGGCGGTGGGATTTTTTGCATACGATGTCGTGCGCCAGATCGAGAAGCTTCCCGCGACCACGAAAGATGAGCTGGGAGTGCCGGACGCGTGCCTGATGTTCTTCGACCAGGTGCTGGTCTTCGACCATGTGAAGAAGGAGATTCACCTGATCGTCACCACCGACCTGGCGCGGGAGAAGAGCCAGGGAGCTTATGCGCGGGCGGTGCGAAGGCTGAACCGGCTGGAAAAGAAGTTCTCCGGCACCCTGCCTACGTTCAAGAAGAAAAAGCCTGCGGGAAAACTGAAGCTGACGGCGCGGACTTCCAAGGCGACGTTCCTAAAAGCAGTGGAGAAGACGAAGGAGTACGTCGCGGCCGGCGATGTGTTTCAGTGCGTGCTGTCGCAGCGGTTCGACTGCGAGCCGGAAGTGGACGCGTTCGAGATCTATCGTGCGCTGCGGGTTGTGAATCCTTCTCCCTATATGTATTTTTTGCGATTCGGGTTGGAAGAAGGAACGAAGAAGAAGCCTTCAACCAAGAAGCCTGTGGCGCATCACATCGTGGGATCGTCGCCCGAGCTGCTGGTGCGGGTGCATGGGCGCGAGGTGGAATACAGGCCGATTGCTGGGACGCGGCATCGGAGCGCAGATGAAGTGGAGGATCGGCGGATTGAAGCTGAGCTGCGGGCCGATGAGAAGGAACGCGCCGAGCACATCATGCTGGTGGACCTGGGCCGCAATGATGTCGGGCGCGTGAGCGAGTTCGGCTCCGTAAAGGTAAAAGACCTGATGTTCGTGGAGCGGTACAGCCACGTGATGCATTTAGTCAGCGCGCTTGAGGGACAGTTGCGCGAGGGGCTGGCGCCGATCGATGCGTTTCGTGCGTGTTTCCCTGCCGGGACCCTGAGCGGAGCTCCCAAGGTTCGCGCGATGGAGATCATCGAGGAGATGGAGCCGGCGCGGCGCGGCGTGTATGGCGGAAGCATCCTGTACGCGGACTTCAGCGGCAATCTGGATTCGTGCATCGCGATCCGCACGCTGTACATGAATGGGCCCCATGGATACATCCAGGCTGGTGCGGGAATTGTGGCGGACTCGGTTCCGGAGAAGGAGTTCGAGGAGTGCCGGAATAAGGCTCAGGCGGTAGTAAGGGCGATTGAACGGGCGCGAGGAATGTAGCGGGTTTGCCCGATCTTAGCGACGATAAAGCCGTCGCTAAGATCGGGCACCCGACTTCACCGAATGAGAAATTTAGCGGTGAAGATTCGAAGCATTATCCGAGTGGCTTCGACATCTCGTATTCCTGAATGGCTGGGTCGTTGGGATAAGGCTCGGTGTGCCTAGTCGGCGAGAACCCGAGGCTTCTGTAGAAGTCCATTGCGGAGTGATTGACGTCTGTGACCATCAGGTGCAGGGCGCGGGCTCCGTGCTGCTGCGCCCATGCAGTAATCGCATCGATCAAAAGACGTCCAACGCCCAGTCTGCGCTGCTCCGGCGCGACCCACATCGAGATAAGCTCCGCTTTCTTCGGATCGTTTTCATCGAGGAGACAGAGTGCAAGCCCGACGTAGCTCTCCTCCGCTTGCGCCAGATAGCCGGTGCCGCGAATGCCATTGAGGTTTTGCGTCCGCGCAACCCATTCCGCGTCCGTGAGCTCCGACTCGCGCAAGTAGGTGCTGCCGAAGGAGGTGGGTGAGTCCTTGAGCGCGCGAAGCCGCACCGTCTTGTACTCCCAGACGAGTGGGGGCGTAATTGGACGAAGATGAACCGCCATGGGAAGAGTGTATTCAGGCGATGTGGTGAGATGAGCCCTCGAGTTTGGCAGAGGCGCTGGCCTCTTCCCTGGAGCTGTGAAGAACCCAGAGGACCCCGCCCACTACCTGTGCGGCAGAGATGATTCGCGTGAGATTGGGACGCTCCTCGAGAGACTGCATGAGGTTTTGCCAGGGCTGAGGACCGTAGTGCCATGCCTGAGCTCCACGGCGGGGATGGAGCATTCCCATGACGCCGTCGCCGATGATGGCCATGGCAGTGAAGTGTTTCCAACGACTAAAGTCGAATTGCATGAACGTTCTCCAATCGCTCTATAAGACGCCTAAGAGCCGCCCGCGTTTGCCTCGTGAAAGATCAGGGCTGCTGAAAACTCCTACACATCACAAAGATCGACTGCCTGTCTGAGCGAGGTCAGCGGGTCGCGCTTCGGTACGAATTCGTGGGCGACGTATCCGGAAAATTTCAGGTCGACAAGAGCGTTCATCAGCGCCGGATAGTAGATCTCCTGCGTGTCGTCAATTTCGTTCCGCCCGGGAACGCCTCCGGTATGGAAGTGGCCAAGAACATCGATGTTCTCTCGAATGGTAGCGATCAGATCCCCTTCCATGATCTGCATATGATAGATGTCGTAGAGCAGCTTCACGTGCGGTGAATTGACCTCCCGCATCACGCGCGCGCCCCAAGCCGTGTGATCGGCCATATAGTCCTTGTGGTTGCGCTTGCTGTTCAGCAGCTCAACGCAGATATTCACGCCGTTATCTTCGGCGATCTTCTTCAGCCGGTTCAGTCCGGCGATGGTGTTGCGCGCTCCTTCTTCATCCGACATGCCGCGCCGGTTTCCGGAGAACGTAATGACATTCGGCACCCCGGCCTTAGCAGCGATGGGAATGTTTTTGCGGAAGGCCTCTTCAATGGCGGCATGGTTCTCCGTGCGATTGAGCGCGTCGGAGATCGTGCCTCCACCGCAATAGCCCATGGTGCACACCAGCCCATAGCGGTGCGGCACCTCCCATTCCTGCATCTCCAGCAGGTCGATGCCCTTTAGCCCCATCTGCACCCCATAGGTACAGAGCTGATCGAGGGTGAACTGCTTGTAACACGAGCGGGAGACGGATTGCTGGATACGTCCCTTGCGCTTGACGGGTGAGGGTTGCTGGGCGTTGTTTGTCTGTCCGACGAGGGACGATGTTGCTGTCAGAACGGTCGCCGCCAGACCAGATTTGAGGAACTTACGTCGATTTTCCATAACCGCGGATAATGGTACAGGGAGCAGGCCACGGGGTACAGGAGATAGAATCGTAGTCAGCCATGGTCTTCGTTCTGGACAACTACGACTCATTCACCTACAACCTGGTGCAGTATATGGGCGAGCTGGGCGCCGAGATAGTGGTCAGGCGCAACGACGAACTGACGCCGGAAGAGGTTGAGGCGCTGAACCCGGAGCGCATCCTGATCTCGCCGGGACCGTGCACACCGCAGGATGCTGGGATCAGCATTGAGTTGATACGGCACTTCGCGAAGTCAGACAAACGGGTTCCGATTCTTGGCGTGTGCCTTGGGCACCAGGCGATTGGTGCAGCGTTTGGCGGCGAGGTGATTCGTGCGCCGAAGCTGATGCACGGCAAGACGAGCGAAGTGGACCATGATGGGCGGACGATCTTCGCGGGAATTCCTTCGCGGATGACGTGCACGCGATATCACTCGCTGATCGTCAGTCCGAAGGGACTGCCGCAGGAGCTGGAGGTCTCGGCCCGGACGACCGATGCGGTGACGGGCGAGGAGACGATTATGGCTCTCAGACATCGTGAGCTTCCGATTGAAGGGGTTCAGTTCCATCCCGAGAGCGTGCTAACCCTGCATGGCAAAGAGATCATCGCGAACTTTCTAAAGATGTAGCATCGGCAGGAATTGGATAAAGGCAAAGACAAATGCGGGGATTCTTCGCTGCACTCAGAATGACGGCCTTTTCCGGTTATGCGGCCTGGGCGACGATATGCGTCCTGTCGATCGGTGGAACATCAAAGCGCTGTATGGCACAGCAGCCGATCGGCTCGGTCGGGCTGGCGGATGCCTCGGTCGCGGGCGCGCTTGAGGTGTCGAACGGACGCGCCGTTCTGGTGGGCGCCTCGACAGTTACGGCACGGGATCACACCGCCGAGGTGGCGCTGCAACGTGGCGGAATGGTGCGGGTGTGCTCGACCAGCGGACTGCATTTGGCGGCAGGCAAAGGTGCGGTGGACGCTCCCCTGATGCTGGCGCTCGACCGCGGCGCGATTGAGATGGCGACGCGGATCACGACAAGCGATGTGGTCATGACGCCCGATCTGCGGTTCACAATCAAGTCGGCGGGAACGCTGGATCTGCGAATGCGGGTGGCACGCAATGGAGATACCTGCGTTGAGAATCGCGGAGCAGCTGCGCCCGTGCTGAATGTGGCGGATCAGTTTGGCGAGGCCAGCTACGAGGTGAGGCCGGGGCAGCACGTTCTGTTCGAACATGGAAGCTTGAAAGAGGTCGTCGATAACGAGAGCGAGCCGTGCGGCTGCCCTGCAGCGCCTGTGACTTCGGTAGCGGATGCGGGAGTTACCGGCGCGACAGTTGCTGCGCCGGGAAGCGCTGTAGCGGCAAAGACTGCCGCTGCCGAGCAGCACCCATTCCCGGCAGCACAGAGCGCGGGACTGGCTCCGGTGAGCGGGCCTCCGCAGACGCCTGCTGGCGCAGTGCATGCGCAGGTCTCGACGACCTTGAGCTACGGAGCGAACGGCGCGGCGACGGGAGCAGATGGCGAACCGGCTTCGGATACGAATCCCAGCTTGGGCTCCACTCAGGATGCTGGAGCGAAACAGGCGGTTGCCGCGACTGTAGAGAACGAGAAGCCGGCTGCATCCGCTACGCCCGAAGCAGTTGCGGGAAGAGCGGAAGCTCCGCCACCACCGCCTGCGCCGTCTTCAGGGGACGTCTTTCATGCAATCGGACACTTCTTCAAGAAGCTGTTCGGAGGCCACTGAACCGGGCTTCCCAAGGGGCCTGCGATACAATAAAGGGAGTTCGGATGATTCGGTTGCCATACAGGCACGCCTCCGGCAAAACTCTCAAAACAAGCTGAGTTTCAGCGAAAGATCAGGGGTTTTTCTATGTCGATTCCCGCAACGCAGATGCGCCCGGGCATGGTTATCAAGTTCAAGGACGATCTTCACCTCGTGTTTTCGGTGGAGCACCGGACGCCGGGCAATCTCCGTGCCTTCATTCAGGCAAAGCTGCGCAACATCCGCACGGGCGCAATGTTTGTAGAGCGATTTCGCTCGCCGGACCCGATCGACCGCGTGGTCGTGGATGAGGTGAAGATGGAGTTCCTGTACAACGACGGGGACGATTACTACTTCATGGATATGGAGACCTTCGAGCAGACGCACCTGAAGCGCGAGACGCTGGGCGATGCCGTAGATTATCTGCTGCCGAACCTGACCATCGCGGTCAGCTTCCATGACGGCAAGGCTGTCGGCATCGAGCTTCCGACCGTAGTCGAGATGACGGTGGTGGAAACGGAGCCGGGCATCAAGTCGGCGACTGCATCCTCGGTCACCAAGCCTGCGAAGCTCGAGACCGGGCTGGTGGTGCAGGTTCCTCCGTTCATCAACGAGGGCGAGAAGATTCGCGTGGATACGGCCGAAGGCGCCTACATGAGCCGCGCGTAGATCGCGGCAAAGTTCTATGCGGGGAGGCAGAGTTAATGGCTCTGCCTCTTTGTTTTGTTGTACCTCTGCTTGCGCGCGCTGGGACGCTCTGCGAAACTGAAGATTCCATGGTGCGCTACTACCTCGTAAAAGGCCGCGTGCAAGGCGTTGGGTTTCGCTGGTTTGTGCATCGCGAGGCCGCTGAGCTCGGCTTGCGCGGATGGGTTCGCAATACCGATACCGGACATGTCGAGATGGTCGCTTCGGGTGAGCCGAAGGTGCTGGCGGAGTTGAAGAGTGCGCTGTGGAAGGGTTCGCGCGGCAGTCGCGTGGATGCAGTGCTTGAAGAGGAATTGGATCAAAGCGAAGATGAAAAGCTTGGACCGTTTGTGATTGAAGGAGCATGGTAGGAGAAGAATGCCGAACTCAACCCTGATGAATTGCGAGCCCTTGAAAGCACTCGTACGAACCGTGCCGGACTTCCCCAAGCCGGGAATTCTGTTCTATGACATTACAACCCTGCTGAAGGACAAGACCGGTTTCGCGCAGCTGATCGACGCGTTTGCAGCCTATTACATCGGCAAGGAGATTGACCTGGTGCTGGGTATCGAGGCACGCGGGTTTATCTTCGGCCCCGCGCTGGCTTACCGTTTGAACGCGGGATTCGTTCCGGTGCGAAAGCCGAAGAAGCTTCCCGCCCCGACGGCGCGTGTCAGCTATGACCTGGAGTACGGCACAGATTCGCTGGAGATTCACCTGGACGCGATCCAGCCGGGGCAGCGTGTCATCATCGTCGACGATCTGCTGGCCACCGGAGGAACGATGGCCGCGACCGTACAACTGGTTCGCCAAATGGGCGGCGTGATCGCTGGCCTGGGATTCGCAGTCGAGCTGGATTTTCTGAAGGGCAGGGAGAAGTTCCCGGAGTACGACGTGCTTAGCCTGCTGCACTACAACGAATAAAGAGAATAAAAGATCTCTGAAACCTGCACAGCAAAACGGAGAATTCTCCGTTTTGTTACATGTATGTTGCACCTGCGTCTTTCGCGCAGATGGACGCATCCAACCGATATTCCTCCGGGAATTGGAGAAACGAATGATTGCAACAAATGGTTACGCCGTCCAGTCGGCGACTACACCGGTATCGCCCTTTGCCTATGAGCATCGCGAGCCGGGGGAACAGGATGTCCTGATCGACGTGCAGTTCTGCGGCATCTGTCACTCGGATATTCACCAGGCAAAGAATGAGTGGGGAAACTCGCTGTACCCGATGGTTCCCGGACATGAGGTGATCGGAACCGTAGCCCGTGCGGGCTCGAAGGTGAAGAAGTTCAAGGCCGGCGACCTGGTTGGCGTGGGCTGCATGGTGGATTCCTGCGGCGAGTGCGTATCCTGCAAGGACAGCGAACAGCAGTACTGCGAGCGGGGCCAGACGGTGTACACGTACAACTCACGCGGCAAGGACGGCAACCTGACCTTCGGTGGCTATGGCAACCACATCGTCGTCGACGAAGGATTCGTGCTGTCGATCCCGAAGAATCTTGATGCTGCTGCCGCTGCGCCGCTGCTCTGTGCCGGCATCACCACCTACTCCCCGCTGAAGCACTGGAAGGTTGGCCCCGGTAAGAAAGTCGGCATTGTCGGGCTGGGCGGTCTGGGCCACATGGGATTGAAGTTTTCGCATGCTTTCGGAGCGAAGACGGTTTTGTTTACCACCTCGGCTTCGAAGATCGAGGATGCGAAAAAGCTTGGCGCCGATGACGTCATCCTGACGAAGGAAGAGGGCTGGGCGGCCAAACACGCGGGCAGTTTCGACTTCATCCTGGACTGCGTCTCCGCAGACCACGATATGAACACTTACCTTTCGCTGTTGAAGCGGGATGGTACTCTCTGCCTGGTAGGAGCGCCGGGGAATCCACTGGCAATTGCGGCGTTTGCAGTTCTGGGAAGAAAGAACTTCTCAGGCTCGATGATCGGTGGAATCCGCGAGACCCAGGAGATGCTGGATTTCTGCGGCGAGCACAACATCGTCTCCGATATCGAGATGACGAGCTTCAACAAGGTAAACGAAGCCTGGGAGCGCGTGCTGAAGAGCGATGTAAAGTATCGGTTCGTTCTGGACCTGAAGACCTTGTAAGCAACGGGATAGCCTACAGGGCCTATCTGGATCCGGAAATACGATCGGGCTCGGAGATGCGGACACGCTCTCCGGGCCCGATGTAGTTTTTGCGGCGATTCAGGCGAAGAGCGTGAAGAGGGGAGAATCGACCGGGACCGTCTCGACGGGACCGGCAAGCTTTCCGTTGCCCTGGTCACGGCGAAAGACCGTGATGCATGCCGAATCCTGGTTGCCGCAGAGGATCCAGTTGAAGGTCAGGTCGAAGGTAAAGTGACGCGGGGTCTTGCCTCCACAGGGAATCCGCTGGATCTCTTTGAGTGCACCATCGTCGGCGATGGAAAAGACGACCAGCGTGTCTTCCCCTCGATTGCTGGCATAGAGGAAGTTTCCGTCCGGGGAGATTATCACTTCGGAGGCGGTGTTCTTGTCGCCGGGGAAATCAGGGGCAATCGTCTTAACCGTGGTGTTGGTATTGACCAGAAGACCCTGGGGATGGGTGATGGAGTGGGTCGTGGTCCAAAGGAGATGGTCAAGGGTAGAGTCGAGCTCGTTGATCAGATAGATCCAGCGGCCATTGGGGTGGAAGGCGATGTGCCGAGGGCCGGAGCCTGGGCGAACACCAGTAAGTAATGGGGTGGCAGGAGTGAGTTTTGCCGTGGTGGGATCGATCTGAAAGACGCTGAGAGCATCGTTTCCGAGGTCGTTGACGATAAGAAAGCGATCGTCAGGTGATACGAAGACGGAGTGCGGGTGGGGGCCGTTCTGGCGTCCCGCAACGGGACCATGATGGCCGAACTTCGGTTCGTTGTAGTTGAAGGTATCGACCGGCTGCGAAAGGGTGCCATCCGGTTGAATGAGATAGGAGGCGATGGTTCCGCCGACGTAGTTAGCGACGAAGGCGGAGTGGCAGGTGGAATCTACGGAGACATAGGCAGGACCGGCGCCGGCGGAGGTGACCTTGCCCTTCTCGGTGAGGGTTCCCGTCCTGGAATCGAGATCGAAGGTCGTCACGGTAGCCGAAGGATCAGGCACGGCGTTGACCGCATAGAGAGACTGGCGGCCGCCCCGTGGAGGTGAGAGGGCAAGATAAGAGGGCCGACGCGTCTCGGCAGCGAGGATAGGAACGCTGAGCTGGCCGTTCGCTGCATTGAAGGTGGAATGGTAGATGCCTTTGCTCACTCCTTTGGCGGTGTCGGTTCCGATGAAGACTCGAACCGGACCGGGAGGAATAGGCTTCTTTCGGCGGAAGGGTGAGGTGAAATATTGAGCCGAGGCCGAATAGGCCGGAAACAGCAGCAGGAACCGTCGGCGCGTAATCATGGCAGCTAGGCCGGCTCGCCGGGAAGATGAATTGCCATCTCGTCTTCAGCCCGGATATTTTCGTTGATGACGGGGAGACTGGGGAGGTTGGATGTATGTCCCACCTCACGAACGACGGCGTCGGCATGCATGAGGACCTCGTCGACGGTCATGGTGTACATCTCACGGCCATTGTCGTAACCAGACTCGATGGCCTGCTTGAGGTAGCGGCCCGCGATCTGGGCGGCGAGGTAGTCGGTGATGACGTTGCCGGTGCGGTGTTTCTGCTCAACCCAGGCGAGGTTGGGAAGAGAGATCCACATGGGCCGGTTATTGACCGAAAAGCGGATGTCGGTCGCATCGGCATGACGCGTGGCAATGGCGACGATGGTCCCCTTCCACTGGCAGTGGAGCTGTTCGCCGGTCCAGCGATCGGTCACTTTGAAGTCTTCGTACATGAGTGCATTTTAGCGTAGTACCGCCTCCATATCTCCCTAACCCTGGTTTCGGTCAAAATCTTCAATCTTTAGAGGCTGAGGATGATGGACCAGGTGGCGCGCCAGTCGGTGTGGGTTTTGAGGAGGTTGATGCCGCCATGGCCGTCGGTGGAGTAGAACTCGCCAGTACCTTCGGAGGGGGAGTAGAAGAGCAGGTCGGTGTAGCCGCTGTTGGAAAACTTGCCCGGGAGGATCATGGTCCAGCTTCCGCGCCAGTCGGTGTAGGTCTTGAGGAGGTTGATGCCGCCGTGGCCGTCGGTGGAGTAGAACTCACCGGTGCCTTCGGAGGGGGAGTAGAAGAGGAGGTCGGTGTAGCCGCTGTCGGAGAAGTGGCCGGGGACGATGATCGTCCATGTATTGCGCCAGTTGGTGTAGGTCTGGAGCTCGGACATGCCATGGGCGTCGATGTCGTAGATTTGGCCGACGCCTCGGGAGGGCGAATAGAAGAGCAGGCCGGTGGTGGGCTTCGAGGAGAACTTGCCGGGGAGGATGATCTGCCAGTCTGTTGCCCATCCGGTCTCGTTGATGATGAGGCTGAGATTGCCGTTGCCGTCGGTGTGGTCGAACTCGCCGAAGCCGCTGGAGGGCTCGTAGAAGAGCAGGTCCATGGCATTGGCGGCGGAGAACGAGCCGGGAACGATCTGAGACCAGGTGGTGCGCCAGTTGTCGTGGACGCTGAACTGGTGCATGTCGCCGATGAGGCCTGTCTTGTAGAACTCTCCGTGGCCGGGCGTGTAGAAGAGGAGATCTTTGCGGCTGCCGGCGGGCTTGGAGGTGTAGGGGCCGGGGACGATGAGGGACCAGGTATCGCGCCAGTCGGGATAGACGGTCTGAATGGCGAGGTTGGCCTGGTCGTCGACGGAGTAGAGCTCGGCGTAACCGGTCGGCCGCTCGTAGAAGAGAAGTTCGCCAACGCCCTGTTTTGTGGAGGGGGCGTAGTTGCATCCCCAGTCGGGGGAAGGACAGTTGTCGGGGTAGGCAGTCTGGGCGATCGCGGCAGTGTAGAAGTCGTAGGTGAAGGGCAAGGGTGGAATTCCGGAGGCGGAGCGAAGATAGGTGAAACCGCCGCCGGGAGGGATGGAGAAGAAGCTGCGCCAGTCTTTGTTGCAGTTCCCGGCGCAGGCATCGCAGACCTCGGGATTGGTCCACGAGGTGTAGGGGTCGACGGTCATCTCGGCGATCTCGTGGGACAGGGTATCGGCGTACTGGTCGAGGCGGTCGTCCACAGTGACGGTCTGGGCGGGAACGTTGACGAAGCAGTAGGGCGCGGGCACGACCTGAGGGAAGGGCTGCTGGGGGGTGATGACGTTCACCTTGTCGTGGTAGCCGAGGGTCCCCTGGGAGATGTCGCCGTCAGTATTGACCATGCCGCCGGGATTGAAGACGACGATGCAGGTGTTGCGAACGGGCGTGCCGGTGGTAAGCATGAGGCCGCGTATCCAGCCCTGGAGGTCGTCGTCGTCGTATTTGCCCTGCGGAGTGTTGACGGTGAGATGGAGAACCTTGGGTGAGATGGTGAGGGAGTTTTCCCCATACTGGGCGCAGTACTGCGAGATGACGGGCAGAGCGGCGGCGGCGTATTGCTGCATGGTGGCAATTTCGTCGTCCGTGGTCATGAGGAAGTTGGTGGCGTCGATCTGGAACTTAATTTGAGCGAAGAAGATGGTGCCTTTGAAGGGATCATCGGAGAAGATGAGGCCGCGGGGGCGAAAGGTGGAGGGTTCGGCCGGGGGCTTCTTTTTGCGGAGCTGATGGAGGGCATCGCGGAGAACGGGGTAGGTCTTCAGCTCGGCGTCGGACATCTTGTGGAAGCGGTTGAGGACATCGAAGGGCACGACGCTGGAGAAGCCCTCAGAGGGCTTCTTGGAGGCGAAGACCTGGGGCGCGATGGATTGAATCTGACGGACGTTCTTGAGGAAACGGGTGGCACAGAGCATGTGGCCTCCGAGGATGAAGTTCCGTGCGGGCCTAAGCGTAGCTTGTGACTGGATGGGCCCGAAGGCCCGGGGGAGCTTGGTTATTCTGCGACCGGACAAAGGATATCGTCAAGCTGGCCAGTTGCGGGCGAAGGACTAGAGGCCGAGTTCAGCCCGGATAGCGTCGGCGATCGTATCGGCGTGATGACGCATAATGGGCTCGGATTCGGCCTCGATCATGACTCGAGCGAGGGCTTCGGTTCCGGAGTAGCGAATGACTACACGCCCGGAGTCGGCGAGCTCGGCCTCAGCCGCTGCAATGGCTGCGGCGACTGCGGGGATCGCATCGAGGGGCTTCTTCTCACGGACTTTGACGTTGACGATGACCTGCGGGAAGACCTTGAGGTCGGCGACGAGCTCGGAGAGAGTCTTGCCGCTGCGGTGGACGACGTCGAGCAGGAGCAGCGCGGTAAGAAGGCCGTCGCCGGTGGTGGAGCGGCCAGAGAAGATGATGTGTCCGGACTGTTCGCCACCGAGCGCGGCGTTGGTGGAGAGCATCTGTTCGAGAACGTACTTGTCGCCGACGGCGGCACGAAGCATCTGGATGCCACTGCGCTTGAGCGCGGCTTCGAGGCCCATGTTGGACATGGTGGTGGCAACGACAGTGGAGTTGGTCAGCAGACCCCTCGCCTGAAGATCGCGGGCGGCCAGCAGAAGAACGGCGTCGCCGTTGACGACGCGGCCATGCTCGTCGGCGAAGAGGGCGCGGTCGGCGTCGCCATCGAAGGTGATGCCGAGAGATGCCTTCTGATGACGAACCTGAGCGGCGACGATCTCCGGATGCAGAGCGCCGCACTGCTCGTTGATGTTGCGGCCATCGGGCGAGGCGTGGGTGATGAAGACCTCGCTTCCGCCCAGCTGAGAGAAAAGTTCGGGCGCGACGGCAGAGGCGGCTCCGTTGGCGCAATCGATGACGATGCGGTGGTTGTCGAGCGAGAGACCGGGGACGGCACCGAGCAGAAAGCGAATGTAATCGGCGCGGTCGGCCTCGTTGACGGCGGGGGCGTCCAGATCCGCCTTCGCCTGATCGTCGCGCGTTGAAGATGAAGTACCTGCGTTGTTCAGGTGTTTGAAGATCTCTTCTTCAATAGCGAGCTCCGTGGCATCGGGCAGCTTGTAGCCATCCGAGCCGAAGACCTTGATGCCGTTATCCTGCCAGGGATTGTGCGAGGCGGAGATGACGATGCCCGCAGCGAAGCCGTGCGTATGGGTGAGATGAGCGATGGCCGGAGTGGTAATGATTCCGGCGCTCTCGACCGTGGCTCCACCTGCGGTGAGGCCTGCGGTGAGCTGGGCCGCGATGGCGGGGCCGGATTCGCGGGTATCCATACCGAGCAGCACGCGCGGGGAGGGAGAGGACGCTGAAAGCTTGTGTGCCAGCGCAAGGCCGATAGCGTGCACGGTGGGGGCGTCCAGTGGGTACTGCCCTGCGACGGAGCGGATGCCGTCGGTTCCAAAGAGCTTCTTCATGACTTGCTGTTCTCCATTGAATCGGTCGCGATGACCTGGGCTGAAAGAGTTCCTGATGCGAGACGTGCGCGAATCCTGTGTCCCGTCGCGGTTTCGTCTGCGGATCGGAGGAGCGTTCCCTGTTCGGTATAGACGAGGGCGTAGCCGCGAGCGAGAACGCTTAGAGGCGAGAGCGCCTGAAGACGCGCGGCAGCAGCGCGCAGACGGGCGCGGCGAAGGGAGAGTGTCTCGGTGACGATGCGGTCAAGCCGGACGGTAGCGCGTTCGATGCGGCGATGGGACGCAGCCAGCCGAAGGCCGACATCCTGGCGGCGAAGACGCTGATCGAGAAGGCGAAGCCGTTCGCTACGAACACGGAGATGCCGCGATGAGGCGCGGTCAAGTCGCAAGGCGAGCTCGTCGACACGCTGGCCACGTCGATTGATGGAGTCGAAGAGACGCCGCAGGACAGACGGAGCAGACAGGCGGGCGTAGCGCTGACGACTCTCGAGCAGGTGAAGCCGGATGGCGCGGCGAACCCGCAAGGAGAGCGCATCAACGCGCTCTTCGATGCGGTGCTGGGCGGTAGTGATGAGTTCGGCGGCGGCGGACGGAGTAGCGGCGCGAAGGTCGGCGACGAAGTCTGCGATGGTGAAGTCGGTCTCGTGCCCGATGGCGGAGACGACGGGAAGCTCAGAGGCGGCGATGACACGGGCCAGCGCCTCGTCGTTGAAGCAGGCGAGGTCCTCCATGGAGCCTCCGCCGCGGGCGATAACGATGAGGTCGACGAGCGAAGGATTGCGATTGAACCAGCGGATTCCAGCCGCAACCGAGCCCGGACTGGAGGCGCCCTGCATGACCGCGGGATAGACCAGCAGGTTCAGCCGCGCGTGGCGGCGGCGCACAACGTTGACGATGTCGCGAATAACGGCTCCGGCAGGCGAGGTCACAATGCCTACGCAACGCGGGAAAGCAGGTAAGGAACGCTTCTTCGACGCGTCGAAGAGACCTTCAGCAAGAAGCCTGGCCTTCAGCTGCTCGAAAGCAAGTTGTAGAGACCCGGCGCCGCGAGGCTCCATGGTCTCGGCGATGAGCTGGAGCTGGCCGCGCGACTCGTATACGGAGATGCGTCCGCGAACCAGAACGGCGAGGCCATCGGACGGCCGGAAACGGAGGAGCTGGGCCTGGCGGCGGAAGAGGACGACCGGGAGCTGGGCATCAGCGTCCTTGAGCGTGAAATAAATGTGGCCCGAGGGAGCGGGGCGGCAGTTGGAGATCTCACCTTCGACCCAGAGGTCTGCATGGGTCGTCTCGATCTGCTGGCGGATACTGCCGACCAGGTCGGCTACGGTCCAGATGCGGCGCTCGACAAGCGGAGCCCGTGCGGGTGGCTGGACCACAGGTGGCGGGGGTGGAGCCTCAGGCGCGGGAGGATTGTCCGAGCCGAAGAGGAGGCCAGGCTGCGTTTCAGAAGAATCCGGGATGCGCTGGGATCGCGAGGAGCGGGCTCTCTCCCGGCCAGCGCGAAGGCTGGCGAGGGTGGGCGGATTCTGCTCCCGAATAGACATACAAAGCAAAGTCTAGCAGGCGGTGACAGGGTAAAGTCAGGGGCCAGGCCATGGTGGAAACGGCTCTGCTGGAGAAGAAAAGCCTGATCCAGCGGAAAAAACTTCTAACGGCGAAAGTGGCTGATTGCCCAGAGGAGCAGGCTGAGGACCACGCTGATCACGATCGAGCTGGCGAGGGGAAAGCTGACCGCCCAGCCGCGGCCCTTCCAGGAAAAATCACCCGGCAGCCGGCCCAAGGGTACGTTCATCCTCGTAAATGCAAGAAAAATAACGCCAATCACGACGAGAAGAAGGCCAAGCGCGATGAAGATGCGTCCTAGATCATGCATAGGACCGGCTCATTTCTAAGCCATGGCGAGCATTGCATTCGCTTCGCGAAGGAGATCGTCAGGCTGGCATGGTTTGGTGAGAATTCCCACGTTCCGGGCCAGTTTCTTCGTGTGCTCCCTGACGCGATGGAGATTCCCATAAAAGCCTGTCAGCACCAGGATGCGGCAGGATGGCAATTCCCGGTGGATGTCGTCCACCAGGGCGATTCCGTCACGGTCCGGCATGGAGATATCGCAGAGGAGCAGATCAGGAGGAAACTCCCGCGCACATTCGAGGGCTTCGTCCGCCGAGTAACGTGCATTGGCAGCAAAGCCGCTTCTGGCGAAGATCAGGCTAAGGGTGTCGGCGACGAGACGATCGTCATCGACGATCAAAACGCGTTGGGAGGGGGATACCATTGGGTGCGATCTCAAGAACACGGTTAAGGATGAGCACTTCGCATACCAGACTGGCCCTGACTTGCCGATCAGATTAACCCGGAATGTGGGAAATGTCGAATGAATAGTCGAAAAAACTCTAAAGACAGGCGCTGAAATGGCGAAGATCGAGCTGCTCTGCTAAGGTGGCGAAAGACTGCCATGATCAACCCGAAGGGATAATTTAACCTTGCAGATTCTTGCACTCATTGCCGGGTCCGTCTGCTGTTCCGCAGTCTTCCTGGACGCTTTCCAGACGATTATTCTGCCCCGCAGAGCCACGGGAAGGTTTCGCATCACGCGACTGTTCCTCATCGCGACCTGGCAGCCATGGAAGATCTTCACGGACCGAATCCGCTCCACCAGGACGCGGGAGCAGATCTACAGCTTCTACGGTCCGCTCTCCCTGATCCTTCTCCTGCTTCTGTGGGCGATGCTTCTGATTCTGGGATTCGCCCTCTTCTACTTCGCCCTGGGAACGCCCTTTACCGATGTAATGGGCGTGCAGAGCGCGGCGGGGCTCTCGAAGTTTCGCACCGCTCTTTATGTAAGCGGCACGACGATGTTCACGCTGGGATTGGGAGACGTGGTCCCCCACAGCATGGGAGCCCGAACGCTGATCATCTGCGAGTCCGGCGTGGGCCTGGGCTTTGTGGCCCTGGTCATCGGCTATCTGCCGGTGCTCTATCAATCCTTCTCGCGCCGGGAGGTAAGCATTGCATTGCTGGATGCTCGGGCCGGGTCCCCTCCAACCGCGGCAGAGCTGCTGCGAAGGCATGGCTTCGACGGCGGAGAAGAAGCCCTGATCGACCTGTTGGAGGAATGGGAGCGGTGGTCGGCGGAGCTGCTGGAGTCGCACATCTCCTATCCGATCCTGTGCTACTACCGATCGCAACACGATAACCAGAGCTGGCTATCGGCCTTGATCTCCATTCTGGATACGTGTGCTTTGCTTATCTCGGTGCTCGAGGGCCCCGCTTCTAGGCAGGCGCAGTTGACGTTTGTGATGGCCCGGCATGCTCTGATCGACCTTGGGAATGTCTTCCATATCCAGGAGCAGAAGGTATGGGCGGATCAGGCAGGCAGGGAGCGGCTTCCGAAGAAGGATTTCGATCGGCTCTGTGATGTTCTGGGTGAAGTCAGGCTTCGGCTCTGCGGGGATCAGGCTTCAGCGGATCGCCTGCACACCATCCGCGGGCTATACGAGCCGCACGCCGGAGCGTTCTCGGACTACCTGAGAATGCCGCTTCCGGCATGGGTTCCCGTAGTGAAGGAGAAAGACCAGTGGCGGCTGCTATCGAAGATTCGTTCAGAGGCAGAAGCTGGACGATCGGGAGGGGTAGTGGCGGGCCGCGCGGCTGCCGCGGCCCTTCTCCACGACGAACACAACCACTAAAGGTCTACTGCGCGGCGATAGGAGCGCCCGCACCCGCACCTGCAGGAGCCGGGTTCAACTTCTGCGCGGCGATCATACCGGCAGCGCCCTTGGCGTCCTTATCCTTTAGCTGTGCGTAGATCTTCTTTGCCATCTCAGGCTTGTTCTCCGCTTCGTAGAGGTCGGCGAGTTGTAGCTGGGCGGTTCCCGCTGGAACGGCGGAGCTGGGATGAGCCGTCAGATCGTTGTAGACCTCGATGGCCTGTGGGTCCTTGCCCGTCTGACGGTAGAGCTGCGCGAGCGCCAGTTTGGCCAGAGAAGAGAGATCGCTGTTCCAGCCACCGGCAACCTGCTTCAACGTACTTTCGCCCTGGGCGTTCTGCCCGGCCTCGATGTAGGTCAAGCCGGCGAAGTAACGAGCCAGTTTGCCACTTGAGGTCATGCCATAGCTATCGGCAACCTTGACGAAGAGTTGATTGGCGACCTTGGCACGCTCGGCAGCCGAGGGGAAGGTCTTCACACCTGGAGGCACCTGCTGTCCGGGAGCGGCAAGCGGGGTTTGATACGACTGCATGGCCTCCCCAAAGGCGTTATTGGCTTGCTCGCTGCGATGGTTGAAGATAAAAGCGCCAATGGCAAGGATGACGATGAGAGCAGCGACGATGGAGCCGACCAGGATGAGAGAACGTCGGTTCTCGGTGGCCCATTCGAGGCCGTGCTGTGTGGTGTCGACGAACTGGTCGTGCTTGAGAGCTTGGCGAGTCTGTTGGTCCACGAGTTTGAATCTTCCTTTAGTTACTGCAGAGAGTTCCACACCGGCGCGACATGCTCAGTGCGAAGCTTCAGTTTATCAGTCGAAGGAGGTGTCTCCCACCCACAATGGCCCAGAACAGGTTTTTTTGCTAAAAAGACAATTCGGTGTGAAACTTCATCCATTCAAAACAATGACTTTCTGGAGAAACAGATCCGGCTCAGGCGTCCAACGCATTTCAGGCGTCCAATGTATTGCAGATGAGCACTTATGTACTCTGCCGTGCCCACAGACGGCCGAAGGAGAAGAAAAAGAGCGCCGATAGTAGTCAGGCGCAACGATTCATTATGTCGATAAGCCCGCCCATCCAGATCGAGATCGTCAACCGGCAGATCAGCAAGCTATCCGGGTTGCGTTTTCAATGGCTCTCATTTCCAGGGGAGCTGGAGGGCCGCTTCGAGCAGGAAACCATGGAGCGCAGGTCAAGACGCCTGTGGCTCGAAGGCCTGATCGCGATCATCCTGTTCGATCTGTTTCTGATTGCGGACTACTACGGCGCGCCCCAACAGTTTCGGCGGGCTTTTATCATCCGGCTGCTGGTCGTAACCCCGATATGCCTGTTGGTCAATGCGAGCATGCTGCGTCGCCTGGAGAAAGTCTTTCGCGAGTCAAGCATCGCGGTGGCGGCTTGCCTGGCCGGTTTAACACAGCTCTACCTGGAATCGAATCGCAGCCGCGTGGCGTCTGCTTATGTCCAGATGGCAGTCCTGGCGGTCATCCTGTTCACGAACATCGTGATGCGATTAAGGCTTCCCTATGCGATCGCAACCTCCGTAGTCATGCTCGGTGGGGATGGGATCTACCTCTGGAAGGACCAGATGCTTCAGCCCGGGGACAAGATCTTTGGGTTGGGCCTGGCGATTGGTGCCAGTGCGATTACCCTGGTTGCAAACTATAGCGCCTGCCGGGAAGAGCGGTTGAACTACCTTCTGCACCTGCGCGGCGAGCTTCTGGTGACGGATCTCAACCGCCTGAATGCCCAGTTGCTGCGACGGTCGGAGAGCGATGCCCTGACCGGACTCGCGAATCGACATTCTTTCGACACTCAGTACTCCGAGCTCTGGAAGAGGGCCATGGTCACGGGGACTGCCTTGTCCCTCGTCGTCGTCGACGTGGACTATTTCAAGCAGTTAAACGACCGCTACGGCCATTTGTACGGTGATGAGGTGCTCAAACGGATTGGTTCGCTGCTGCAGCAGGCCCTGCGCGTGAAAGATGATTTTGCGGCGCGGTTTGGCGGCGAGGAGTTTGTCATCCTGCTGCCGGGCACCTACGAGACGGCGGCGGTCCAGGTAGCAGAGCGCCTGCGCAAGATGGTCGAGCTGGCGGGTTTTCCAGCGCTTGACCCCGCGCAGGGACCCTACGATCAGAGCATACGGGCAACAGTAAGCTGCGGAGTCGCAACTGCCTACCCAACGTTGCAGGACAAGCAGGAGTGGTTGCTGGAGGCCGCGGACCGGGCATTATACCAGGCCAAGTCGGATGGCCGTAACCGGGTCTGCGCCGCGCCGCAAAATGCCTGGGTGGGCTTTAGCTAGACCTCTATTTCAGGTCGCGCCAGTTCCTCCCTGTGCCGACCTCGGCGACGATGGGAACAGAAAACTCCGCCACGTGCTCCATCTCGTGCTTCACGAGGGTTTCCATCTCTTTTTCCTCTTCCGGAACGACGTCGAAGAGAAGCTCGTCGTGGACCTGCAGGGTCATGCGGGAGCGCAGCCTGCGACGGGTCAGCTCGGAGTCAATGCGAAGCATGGCGAGTTTGATAAGGTCGGCGGCAGTGCCCTGGAGCGGTGTATTGACGGCGGTGCGCTCGGCGAAGCCGCGCATATTGGGATTGCGGGACTGAATGTCGGGAATGGGACGGACGCGCCCGAAGGAGGTACGTACGGCCTGTTCGCGCCGGACGGTAGCCAGGATCTCCTCGATGAAACTCTGCACGCCCTTATAGCGTTCGAAGTAGCGCTCGATGTACTCACGCGCGGTCTTCTGGTCGATGCCGAGCTGGGCAGCAAGACCGAAGGGCGAGATGCCGTAGACAATGCCGAAGTTGACGGCCTTGGCACGATTGCGGGTCTCCTTGTCCATCGTCGCGGCATCGACTTCGAAGACCTCGGAGGCGGTAAGGGTATGGATGTCCTTGCCCGTGCGGTAGGCGTCCAGCAGCAGGGGATCCTGCGAGAAGTGGGCCATGAGACGCAGCTCGATCTGCGAGTAGTCGGCAGACATGAGCACGTTGCCCTTCGCGGGAATGAAGGCGGCGCGAATCTCGCGGCCTACAGCCGTGCGGATGGGGATGTTCTGAAGATTGGGATTGGTGCTCGAGAGACGGCCGGTCGCAGTGCCCACCTGGTTGAAGGTGGTATGGATGCGGCCTTCGGAGTCGGCCAGCACCGGCAATGCGTCGAGATAGGTGCCCTTGAGCTTCTGGAGCTGTCGGTGCTCGATGACCAGAGCGGCAATGGGGTGGCTTTCGGCGAGCTCTTCGAGGACGTCCTGCGCAGTGGAGACGACCTTGCCTTTGCCATACTTCATGGGCTTGGGCAGCAGCATCCTGTTGAAGAGAACATCACCGAGCTGCTTGGGAGAATTGATGTTGAAGCGGTGGCCGGAGTCGCTGTAGATCTTCTCGGCAAGGTTGTCGATCTCGACGGCAAGCCGGGTGGACATCTCGCTGAGGAAGCCGGGGTCGATGCGGACTCCAGTCTGCTCCATACGCAGGAGAACGGGAACCAGCGGCTTGTCGATGGTCTCGTAGACGTGAAGGAGAGGCGAGACCGATTTGCTCTGTGTTCCCTGCTCCTTGCTCCCTGTCTTCGGCTGATCGGCGAACAGCATCTCTGTCGTCACCGCGCCGCCCAGCGCAGGATCATCGGCGAGGATATTGTGCGCGACGGGAGCATAGTCCGCGACCTGTTTGGCGAGTGTCGTAACCAGGCGGACGATCGCAGCTGCGGCCTCGGGGAGACGCTTCGGGTCCGCAGGATTCTCCTTCGTCGGCTGATGGACGAGCGCGCGGCTGGTGCTGCGGGCGGCGATATCAGGAAGCGTGTGGGATCCGTGGGTAGGATTGATGAGGTAGCTCAGAAGCATGACATCGTTGCGAACGCCGTCAAGCTGAAGACTGTGCGGCTGCAGAGCGCGGAGAACGGCTTTCAGATCGTGAACATCTTTCGGCAGCGAGGCATCGGAGAGCGCCTCTTTTATACCCGGTTCGTCGAGTGAGACCTCGATGGCGAACTGGTCGTTGACGGCAACGCCGAGTCTGCAGCCTGGATCTTCTGCTGGCTTCGCAGGGGCGGCCTCCGGTGCCTGTGGAACCGAGGACGCTCCGAACAGGGACATGTTTTCGGCTGGAGGTGGCTCAAGCTCACCGCCCTCTTCCGATGGCTCGGCAGCCACCTCTTCGGCGATGGCCTGCGCATCTTCGAAGATTGCGATCGCAAGGCCGTTGGGGAGTTTGGTCTCAGGATTGAGGGAGCGCGCCTCGTCGAGAAGGTGCTTGAGCTGGACCGCGGTGGGTTTGAGCTCGTAGGTGATAACGGTATTGTCGGGTGCGGGCGCCAGCTCTTTGAGCAGAGTCGTGAACTCGAGCTCGGAGAAGAGATCGCGACAGGCCGCGAGATCGGGCGCCTGCGTACGCATGTCGTCGAGCGAATACTCGATAGGCACCGAGGTATGAATGGTGACCAGATCTTTCGAGAGCAGGATGTTGTCGCGATTGTTGGCGAGCGATTCACGATAGGTCTTGCGCTTGATGCTGTCAGGGGAGGCGGTTGCAGCATCGATTGCGCCCTCGACCGTGCCGAACTGCTGAATGAGCTCGACCGACCCTTTGTCGCCGATTCCCGGCGCGCCGGGGATGTTGTCGATGGAGTCGCCACGCAGAGCCATCACGTCGATCACGCGCTGAGGAGGAACGCCAAGAGCAGCCTCGACGCCAGCGGGATCGAGGATGAGGTTGTCCTTGGTGGGGTTCAGAATCGAGACATCTTCGTTGACCAGCTGCATCATGTCCTTGTCGGACGAGACGACATAGACATGGTGGCCGAGTGCAGCCAGCTTGCACGAGAGCGTGCCGATGACGTCGTCGGCCTCAAAGCCCTCGTAGTAGAGGATGGGGATCCGGAAGGCTTCGAGCGCGCGCCGGATGTAGGGTTGCTGCTGGATGAGGTCGGGTGGGGTTTCGGTACGGTTGGCCTTGTAGCCGCCGTACTCGGTGACCTCGAACTGCTGCGTCTTGATGTTGAACTTCTTGACATCCTTCATCTGCGCGGCCATCTCGTTGCGATGGACGGGAGCCCCCACGTCGTAGACGGCGGCGAGGTACTCGGGCTGGAAGTCCTTGCGCAGCTTGTTAATCATGTTGACGAAGACATAAGTCGCCGCTGTAGGAATACCAGTGCGCGTGGACATAGGCCGCGAACGCTGCATGGCGTGATAGGCGCGAAAGATAAAAGCCATCGAGTCGAGCAGGTAGATGGGGGGCTTCTTGGTCTTGGTTGCGGTGGACTTTGGTTCGGCGGACTGGGTGGGCGTCTTTGCCATAGCCTTTTGATGGTAGCGCGTTGGCTGAATACTTGTTCGCTACAGGATCAGCATGCAATCGCCGTAGGAGAAGAAGCGGTAACGCTCGCGGACGGCGTGTTTATAGGCACCCAAAACCATCTCTCTGCCCGCTTCCCTTCCCGCGAAGGCACTGACCAGCATCAGCAGCGTGGATTCGGGAAGGTGAAAGTTGGTCAGCAGCCCGCTGACAACGCGGAACGAATAACCGGGGCTAATGAAGATGCTGGTCTCGCCGGAGTGCGGATGCAGGCGAAGACCGGCGTGTGGCTCAAACGCGTCGGCAGACGCCATATGCGCGCAGTGCTCCAGCGTACGCGTGGTCGTGGTTCCGGCGGCGATAATGCGACGCTTCTCGCGCAGGGCTGCGTTGATGGCATCGGCAGTTGCAGCAGGAAGGGTGTAGTGCTCGGAGTGAAGGCGGATGTCTTCGACGCGCTCGGCACGGACCGGCTGAAAGGTGCCCAGGCCCACGTGAAGCGTGACCGTCTCGATCTGAACTCCGCGAGCGCGAAGCTGATCGAGGATCCCCGGGGTGAAGTGTAGGCCTGCTGTGGGAGCTGCGGCAGAGCCGGGCTCGTGGGAGAAAACCGTCTGGTAGCGGTCGCGATCCTCTTCGGTATCGCTGCGGTGGATATAAGGCGGCAGCGGCATATGGCCGATGCGATCAAGGATGGCGCGGAATTCGGATGTAGGGGCAAAGCGCAGGGTTCGCTCGCCGAAATCGGCGGCAGCGATGACCTCGGCCTCGAGAAGCGGCGTAGCGTCGTCCGCTGCAGCGAAGTGCAGGCGTTCGCCTGGCTGTATCTTGCGGCCGGGACGCACCAGGGCGGTCCACTCGTGCTCGTTGAGCTGCTGGGTCAGAAGAACTTCAATGCGACCTGTCGGATCCGGCGAGCTGGCCTGCGTATGCGGGCCGCGGACACGCGTTGCATAGAGACGCGCGGGAATGACGCGGCTGTCGTTGAGGATGAGCAGGTCTCCGGGATGGAGGAGCTGAGGCAGATTACGAAAGAAGTCATCACGATACTCGCCTGCAGCGCGGTCAAGGACGAGCATGCGGCTGGAGCCGCGCACGGGAGGCGGAGACTGGGCGATCAGCTCTTCCGGAAGATCGAAATGAAAGTCGGATACGCGCACTCCAGTGATTCTAGTTTGTAGACGGGGTGTGGATTCCGAATGCTTTGCGACCGCCAAACCTCTATGCCATGCGTGATTCGGCGATTTTGACAGAACGATCCAGAGCGGCCTGTACGGCTTCCCTTTCGGCGGGAACCGGGACAGTCCAGCCCACGGTAACGCGGGAAAAGGGTTTTGGGATAAGAAAGCGATCCCATGATCTAAGGGTCCAGGCTCGGTCCGGATGCACGTAGACTGCTCCGACGGGTGCGTTGACCGAGGCAGCAAGTTGCGTAACGCCGGCCTTCGCCTTTTGCGAAGGACCGCGAGGGCCATCGGCGGTGACGGCGATGTACTGGTTCTCGTAGTACGCACGCTGCAGATTTCGCAGGCCGACGGCGCCGTCGCGTGAGCTGGAACCGCGAACGGCGATGAAACCGAGCCGCTCGACGGTACGAGCGATCAACTCGCCATCGAAGCTGCGGCTGATAAGAATATGCAGGTTGCCATTGCGGAAACGCCAGGCACAGGCAAGCAGGCAACGGTGCCAGATGGCATAGATGAGCGGCGGAGGCGTGTGATATTGCGGTACCATGCCCGGCTCGCAGATATCTTCATACCGCAAGGTAACTCCGAGCAGGCAGATGATCATGTACGCCAGCGGTGGAACGATGGCGAGAAGAACGCGTTGCTTAAACGTAAAGCTTTGGGCTGCGGGTTCGGGCACGTAAACGAGTTTACTTCTCCAACCGGCCAATCACGACCCGGCGAAATTCGTTAGCTGTACTTGAGCCAGCGCATGATCTCCGCCAGATTGGGACGCTTGCCGTACATCAGGATGCCCACACGGTAGATGCGGCTGGCGACCCACAGAATGGCGTAGATCGTAACGATCATCAGCACGATGGAAAGCCCGATCTCCCATGCCGGTGGCGTGGCCAGCGAGATGCGCAGGTACATGATGAGCGGCGTGCAGAACGGGATCAGCGAGATCACACGCGCAATCGTTCCGCTGGGATTGCTGATGACCGGAGCAAGCGCGAACATGCAGCCTGCCAGCGGCATCACGAGGATCATGTTGAGCTGCTGAAGCTCCTGCTCGGAGTTGACCATCGCGCCAAGCGCGGCGGCGATGGAGGAATAAAGCAGGTAGCCAAGCAGGAAGTACACGACGAAGAACACGATCTGCATGGCGTTCAGCGAGACATGCATGTTGCCGCCCGCAATCGCACCGATCCACGACCCGCTGGTGAGCAGAACTGCCGTAGCCAGCCACACCGCAACCTGCGTAAGGCCCACAGAGCCTACTCCGATCACCTTACCGGCCATCATCTCCTCCGGCGTGATGGTCGCCAGAAGCACCTCGAAGACCCGCGAGGTCTTCTCTTCGATGATGGAGCGGGCAACATTCATCCCGTAGAGCAGGATGACCATGTACATCAGGAAGAACAGGACATAGATGGCGACGAAGCTCGAGGTTGTATCGGCGTTTTTGCCGGCCTGGGTGGTGTCTACTTTCACCGGCTCCATCAGCGAATCGACATCGTGCGCAACCAGGCCATCATGAGAGAGGCGTTCGCGCATCAGGACCGTGCGCAATGCAGTCGTAATGGTGCTCTTGGTGCTGATATCGGCTGCCGAGCGCGGCGTGTAGGAAAAGCTGGGCCGGGCATCGGGATCGGCAGCCGGGGTAATCCAGAGATAGCCGTCGATCTGCTTGTCGGCCAGCATCGAATCGAGCGATGCCTTGGTCGCGCTGTTGCCGGGCGAGATGACATCCACCGTCATCTGGCTATCCTTGCCATGCTCCAGCTCTTTCTGGAGATCGATCGCAAGCTGCTGATCGGGAGACACGATCGTGATGTGCGAGGTGGACTTCGCCTTGCTGCCGGCAATGACCGACCCAACGATGCCTCCGCCCATCAGCAGCGGAATCATGAGCGTGGAGATAAGAAAAGCCTTGGTGCGCACGCGCTCCAGGTATTCGCGCTTGGCGATGAGCCAGACATTATGCATCGACGCGGTCTCCTACGGTTTCGATGAAGATCTCTTCGAGGGTGGGCTCCATCACCTCGAAACGAGTGATGCGGGCTTTGGCTACTGCTTCGGCAAGCAGCGGCTGCGCGTCGGCCCCATCGCGAAGTTTGATCTCGGCCATGCCGTTGTAGTTCTTTGCGCCTTCCACGGACGGATGTTTCAGGAAAGAGGCATCGCCTTCGAAGACCATCTGGACCCGGTTCTTCGGATAGCGCGACTTGATCTCCTGCATAGGACCGGAGAGAACGGGATGCCCGCGATGGATGAGACAGATGGTGTCGCAGAGCTTCTCAACCTGATCCATGCGATGCGTGGAGAAGAGCACTGTGCGACCCTGCTTGTTCAGGTCGAGCAGCGTGTCCTGCAGAAGGCTGGCATTGACGGGATCGAGGCCGCTGAAGGGCTCGTCCATGATGATCAGCTCCGGTTCGTGCAGCAAGGCCGCGATGAACTGAATCTTCTGCTGCATGCCTTTGGAGAGCTCTTCGGTCTTCTTCGGGATGGCCTCGGTGATCTCCATGCGCTCGCACCAGGCATGGGCACGTTTGCTGGCCGTAATCGCGTCGAGGCCATGCAGTTGTCCCAGGAAGATGAGCTGGTCGATGACTTTCATCTTCTTGTAGAGCCCGCGCTCCTCCGGCAGATAGCCTACGCGATGCAGATTCTTGCGATCGAAAGGTTGGTTGAAGAGGTCAACCGAGCCGGAGTCCGGGAGCGTCATCCCGATCATCATGCGAATCGAGGAGGTTTTGCCCGAGCCGTTCGGGCCAAGCAGGCCGAACATGCTTCCCTCCTCAATGCGGAAGCTCAGATTATCAACAGCGATTTTGGTGTCGTAGGCTTTGCGGACCTGCTGAAGTTCAACGATGGCCATGGAATTCCGTATGTCGAGTTAGGCCCAGTTTAGCAGGAGCCCTCGGATAACCTTTCGGGACAAAACCCAGCTTTACCCTTGAAGCTGCCGATACATCAATGCCAGGTCGAAGTTATTCCAGGCCTCCGCGACTTTGCCATCTTCAAGCCGGGCCAGGCACATGCCGGTAAATGTTACCCGCTTACCGGTGGCAGGTAGCCCCAGCCCGTCGCCGGTGTGCACTCCCGTCATGACACAGCGCGCCACGGTTAACTCTCCCTCGGTGACGGTCTGCTGTACGTCCGCATGGATCTCGGTGAAACTGGAGCAAAACTGCTTATGGAAGGCCTTGAATGCATCTCTTCCCTGCACTTCTGTACCATCGGGGTGCTCAAGCCCATGGGCCCTG
>Ga0193717_1000380_pt1 | contig 31217 bp, 16 predicted proteins | sample U2c2metaG_FD_145900 | JGI IMG/M metagenome (GOLD analysis project Ga0193717, IMG submission 145900) | Soil microbial communities from a riparian zone of the East river system, Colorado, United States - U2c2 | ecosystem: Environmental > Terrestrial > Soil > Riparian zone | place: USA: East River... | reverse complement strand
CTGATGGTGGTCTCGGTGCTCTCAGTGGCGGGACGGCGGGCGAGGCGGCGGACCAGGACACCGGTGGCGCGGAGCGCGAGCTGGTCCTCGGGTCCCGCGGTGGCCAGGATGGCCGCGAGCGCGGCGGGGTCGGGCTGCGCCGGCAGGTCGACGAGCCCGCCCCAGCGGCGCGGGTGCTCCAGCGCGGCGACCCGGCCGAGACCCCAGACCTGGGCCTGGTCCGGGGCGAGCACGGGGTCGTCGGCGCCGGTGGAGACGGCGCCGCGGGTCAGTGTCCACAGTGGAGCATCGAAGCCGTCGAGGGCCCGCAGGAGCCGGATCGTGTCGGAGATCGGGTGGTCGCCGAACGCGAGGAGGGAGACGACGCCGCGGATGTTCTCGTTGTCCGCCAACGCGTCCTGGACGGTGTCGACGGTGATCAGGCGGGGCAGGGCGCCGTGCGCGGACAGGGCCGTGAGAACGTCCTCGGCGGCGGCGCCCGGGGCGGTCGCGACCAGCCAGGTGCCGGTCAGGACCGGGTCGGCGCCCACGCGGTGCGAGCGCCAGTCCACGCCGTAGCGCCACGAGTCGTCGGCCGCGACGCGTGGCCAGTGGCGGGTCCGCTGGAAGGCGTAGGTGGGCAGTGGGACCGGCCGGCCGGCCACCAGTTCCCGCCACGCCACCGGCACTCCGTGGACGTGCAGCGCCGCCAGCGCGGTCAGCGCCGTCACCTGCTCCGGCCGGTCGCGGCGCAGCAGCGGCACGACGACGGCGTCGTCGGGCAGGGACTCCTGCGCGAGCGCGGTCAGCACACCGTCCGGGCCGAGCTCCAGGAACGCGGTGACCCCGGCCTCGTGCAGTGCGCGCACGCCGTCGCCGAACCGGACCGCCCTGCGCACGTGCGCCACCCAGTAGCCGGGCCGGGTGACCTCGGCGGGGTCGGCCGGGCCGCCGGTGACGTTGGAGATCATCGGTAGCCGCGGCGGGTTCAGGTCCAGGGTCTCGACGACCGCGCGGAAGTCCGCCAGCATCGGCTCCACCAGTGGCGAGTGGAACGCGTGCGAGACGCGCAGCCGCCGGGTGCGCCGGCCGGGCAGCGCCGTGGCGACGGCCGCCACGACCGCCTCGACGGCGTCGGCCGCGCCGGACAGCACGACCGAGCGCGGCCCGTTGACGGCGGCGATATCGACGCCGTCGGCCAGCAGCGGGCGGAGCTCGTCCTCGGTGGCGGCGACCGCCACCATCGCGCCGCCGGGCGGCAGCGCGTCCATCAGCCGGGCCCTTGCCGACACGAGCGTGCACGCGTCGGCCAGCGACAGCACGCCGGCGACGTGCGCGGCGGTGATCTCTCCGACCGAGTGTCCCGCGACGTGGTCCGGCCGCACCCCCCACGACTCCACCAGCCGGTACAGCGCGACCTCGACCGCGAACAGCGCGGGCTGGGTGTTGCCGGTGCGGTCGAGCAGGTCCTGGTCGGCCAGCACGGCCGGGTCGAGCCCCAGCCCGTCGAGCACCTCGGCCAGCGCGCCGGCGAACACCGGGTAGCGGGCCGCCAGCTCGGCGCCCATGCCGGCCCGCTGGGCGCCCTGGCCGCTGAACAGGATGGCTAGCCCGCCGAACGTGCCGGTCCGGCCGCGTACGACGCCGGGGCCGGTGAGCCCGGACAGTCCGGCGGTGAGCCCCGCGCGGTCCCCGGCCAGCACGACGGCCCGGTGTTCGAACGCCGAGCGGGTGGTCGCGAGCGAGAAAGCCAGGTCCGCCACGGCGATCTCGTCGTCCACATGGGACGCGAGACGCACGGCCTGTGCGCGCAGCGCGTCGGCCGACGCGGCCGACACGAGGAACGGGACGACGCCGTCGTGCGCCACCGGCGGGGGCACCGGGACGGGCGCCGGCTGTTCGATGATGACGTGGGCGTTAGTGCCGCTGAACCCGAACGACGACACCCCGGCCCGCCTCGGCCGGCCGGTGTCCGGCCAGTCGGCCGGCCCGGTGAGCAGCTCGACCGCGCCCGCGGTCCAGTCCACCTGGGACGACGGGGTGTCCGCGTGCAGCGTGCGCGGCAACGTCCCGTGCCGCATGGACATGATCATCTTGATGACACCCGCGACGCCGGCGGCGGCCTGAGTGTGCCCGAGGTTCGACTTGACCGAACCCAGCCACAGCGGCCTTTCCCGGTCCTGGCCGTAGGTCGCCAGCAGCGCCTGCGCCTCGATCGGGTCACCGAGCGTGGTGCCGGTGCCGTGCGCCTCCACGACATCCACGTCCTGTGTGGACAGACCGGCGGACGCGAGCGCCTGGCGGATCACCCGCTGCTGCGACGGCCCGTTCGGGGCGGTCAGCCCGTTCGACGCGCCGTCCTGGTTGATCGCCGAACCCCGCAGCACGGCGAGGATCTCGTGGCCGTTGCGCCGGGCGTCGGACAGCCGCTCCAGCACGACCACACCGGCGCCCTCGGACCACGCGACGCCGTCGGCGGCGTCGGAGAACGACTTGGACCGGCCGTCGGGGGCGAGGCCGCGCTGGCGGGAGAACTCGACGAACGCCCCCGGGGTCGCCATGACGGTCACGCCGCCGGCGAGCGCGAGCGAGCACTCCCCCGCCCGCAACGCCTGCGCCGCAAGGTGCATGGCCACCAACGACGACGAGCACGCCGTGTCCACGGTGACCGCGGGGCCCTCAAGACCGAGGGTGTAGGAGATCCGGCCGGACACGACGCTGCCGGCGCTGCCGCTGCCCCGGTAGCCCTCGAACTCGCCGCCGTCGAGGATCGTGGCGTAGTCGCCGTACATGACGCCGGCGAAGACACCGGTGCGGCTGCCGCGCAACGAGACCGGGTCGATCCCGGCGCTCTCGACGGCCTCCCACGCGGTCTCCAGCAGCAGCCGCTGCTGCGGGTCGGTGGCCACCGCCTCGCGCGGGCTCAGGCCGAAGAACTCGGCGTCGAACTCCCCCGCGCCGGTGAGGAACCCGCCGTGGCGGACATAGGAAGTGCCGAGGTGGTCGGGGTCGGGGTGGTGCAGCGCGGTGAGGTCCCAGCCGCGGTCGGTCGGGAACCCGGAGATCGCGTCGACGCCGTCGGCCACGAGCCGCCACAGCTCCTCCGGCGTGGTGACCCCGCCCGGGTAGCGGCAGCCCATGCCAACGACGACGATCGGGTCGCCGGTCACGGCGCCGGCGACGACCGCCGTGTCCCGCACGGCCTCGCCGGACAGCTCGGCCAGCAGGTGCGCGGCCAGCACGGCCGGCGTGGGGTGGTCGAACACGAGTGTCGCGGGCAACCGCAGGCCGAGGACGTCGGCGAGCCGGTTGCGCAGCTCGACCGCGGTCAGCGAGTCGAACCCGAGCTCACGGAACTCCCGCGCCACGTCGACGGTCCGAGGGGACGCGTACCCGAGCACGACGGCGATCTCGGTGCGCAGCAGCTCCTCGAGCGCGCGCATCCGGCCCTCGACGGGCAGCCCGGTGAGCACCCCGCCGGCCGCGGCGGCGCGGCGCCGGGTGCCGCGGACGAGCCCACGCAGCAGCGGCGGCACCTCGGCGCGGGCGCGCAGCGCGGCCAGGTTCAGCCGGACCGGCGCCAGCACCGGGTCGCCCGCACGGACGGCCGCGTCGAACAGCGCCACGCCCTCGTCCCGGCTCAGCGGGAGGACCCCGCCGCGAGCCATGCGGTCGTGGTCGCCGGTCATGCCGTCCTCCCACGGCCCCCAGGCCAGCGACGCCGCAGGCAGGCCGAGGCCGTGGCGGTGGTGGGCGAGCGCGTCGAGTGCGGCGTTGGCGGCGGCGTAGTTGCCCTGGCCCGCGTTGCCGAGGATGCCGGCGATCGAGGAGAACAGGACGAACCCAGACACGTCGGCGGCGAGCTCGTGCAGGTGGCGGGCGGCGTCGAGCTTGGGCGCGCGGACCCGGTCGAGCCGCTGCGGGTCGAGGTCGGCGACCATCCCGTCGTCGAGCACGCCGGCGGCGTGGACCACGGCGGTGATGGCGCGGCCGGCGAGCAGCGCGGCGACGGCGTCCCGGTCGGCGACGTCGCAGGCGACGACCTCGACCTCGGCGCCGTGGGCGGCCAGCTCGGCGCGCAGCTCCGGCGCGCCGGGCGCGTCGGGGCCGCGACGGCTGGTGAGCAGCAGGCGGCGGGCGCCGCGCTCGGTGACGAGGTGGCGGGCGATCTCGGCGCCGAGGCCGCCGGTGCCGCCGGTGACGAGGACGGTGCCATCGGGGTCCCATGGCCAGTCGCCGTCCGCCGGCGCCGCGGCGCGGACCAGCCGGGGCACGAGGAGGCTGCCGCCGCGGACGGCGACCTGGGGTTCGCCGGACGCGAGCGCGAGGGTGAGGTCGGCATCGTCGGTGTCGGCATCGACAAGGACGAACCGGCCGGGGTGCTCGGTCTGCGCGGAACGCACGAGCCCCCAGACCGCGGCGACGTCGGGGTCGTCGATGGCGCCGCGGGTCAGGAACGCCAGGCGGGTGTCGGTGTCGAGGCAGCGCCGCAGGATCTCCAGTACCTCGGCGACGGACAGCCCGGCGACGGGTACGACCTCGACGTCGGGCACCTCGGCCGGGGCCAGCTCGACCGGTGTCCACTCGGGACGGAACAGGGCGTCGCGGGCGGCGGGGCGCACCGAGGGCGCCGGCCGCAGGACGAGCGCCCCGGCGGTCAGCACGAGCGCGCCGGCCGGGTCGACGGCGGTGACCGCGACGGTGTCGCCGTCGACGACGAACCGGACCCGCAGTCGGGTCGCGTTGACGGCGTGCAGGGCGACATCGCGCCACAGGAACGGGACCCTGGGCTCGTCGGGCCCGGTGAGGACCAGGGCGTGCAGCGCGGCGTCGAGCAGTGCCGGGTGCAGGCCGAACGCGGCGCCGTTAGTGTCCGCTGGCAGGGCGACCTCGGCGAACACCTCGCCGTCGCCGCGCCATGCGGCGCGCAGGCCGCGGAAGGCCGGCCCGTAGCCGAACCCGGCGTCGGCGAGCCGGTCGTAGGCGTCGGCGAGGTCGATCGGAGCGGCGTCGGGCGGCCAGGACAGCTCGGCCGTCCCTTGCGCCTGCGGGGCGAGCACGGCGACGGCGTGCCGGGTCCACGGCTCGTCGTCCCCGGTACGGGCATGGACCGCCAGGTCGCGGCCGGTGACCACGACCTGGACGGCGGTGTCGTGGTCGCCCAGCACGAGCGGCGCGGTCAGGGTCAGCTCGGTGACGTGCGGGAGGCCGAGCTGGTCGCCGGCGCGGATGGCCAGCTCGAGGAACCCGGTGGCGGGGAAGGTGGCGACGCCGCCGAGCGCGTGGTCGGCGAGCCAGGGGTGGGTGCGGGTGGAGAGCCGGCCGGTGAGCAGGATCCCGTCGGTGTCGGCGGGGACGATCGCGGCGCCGAGCAGCGGGTGGCCGGCGGGGGTGAGGCCGAGCCCTCTGGCGTCGGCCGTCGGGATCGGCTCCGGCCAGTAGCGCTCGTGCTCGAAGGCGTAGGTGGGGAGGTCGACGCGGCGTCCACCGGGTTGCGTCGCGGTCCAGTCGACGGCGGTGCCCAGCTCGTGCAGGCGAGCGAGCGCGGTGATGGCGGCCGTCGCCTCGTCGCGGTCCTTGCGCTGCAACGGGATCACGGCCACGTCGGCCACCGAGGTAAGTGCCGCGTCCGGCCCGACCTCCGTGAACCGGGTCACGCCGGCGGCGCGCAGCTCCTCGACGGTGTCGCCGAACCGCACGGTGTCCCGCACATGGCGCACCCAGTAGTCCACTGTGGACACATCACCGGTGGCGACGAACGCGATCTCCGGGGAATGGAAGGAAAGGCCTTCGATCTCACGGCGGAACTCCGCCAGCATCGGCTCCATCAGCGCCGAGTGGAACGCGTGCGAGACCCGCAGCCGCGTCGACCGGCACGCCAGCCTCTCGGCGACCGCCAGCACCGCCGCCTCGACACCCGACAGCACGACCGAGCGCGGGCCGTTGACGGCGGCGATCTCCACACCGTCTGCCAACAACGGCCGGACATCGTCCTCGCTCGCCTCCACGGCCACCATCGCGCCGCCCGCCGGCAGCGCCTGCATCAGCCGCGCCCTCGCGGCGACCAGCGTCCGCGCGTCATCGAGCGACAACACCCCGGCCACGTGCGCCGCCGCGATCTCCCCGACCGAGTGCCCCGCCACCGCGTCCGGGACCACCCCGAACGACTCCAGCAACCGGTACAACGCCACCTCGAACTCGAACAACGCAGGCTGCGCATTCCCCGTCCGCGTCAACTCCTCCTCAGACAACTCCCACACCCACGACGGCAACACGAACGACGAGAACCGCGCCGCCAACTCCCGACCCATACCAACACGCTGAGAACCCTGACCGGAGAACAGGAACGCGAGCTTGCCGGGGACGGTCCGGCCGCCGACGGCGCGGCCGGCGGCCAGCTCGGTCAGCGCGGCCCGCAGTTCGTCGCGGTCGGCGGCCAGCAGTACCGCCCGGTGCTCGAACGCCGAGCGGGTCGTCGCCAGCGAGTGCGCGAGGTCGGCCAGAGTCACATCGTCCACTCTGGACAGCAGTCGACCGGCCTGTGCCCGCAGTGCCTCGGGGGTGCGGCCCGACACCCGGACCGCCACCGGACCGCCGGCCGCCGGGACGGATGGCGGCTCCTCGGTACTGGCCGGGGCCTGCTCCAGCACCACGTGCGCGTTGGTGCCGCTGATCCCGAACGACGACACCGCCGCCCGCCTCGGCGCGCCGGTGGCCGGCCACTCCCGCTCCTCGGTCACCAGCTCGACCGCGCCGGCCGACCAGTCCACATGGGACGACGGCGCGGTGACGTGCAGAGTGGCCGGCAGCACCCCGTGCCGCATGGCCATGATCATCTTGAGTACGCCGGCGACACCGGCGGCGGCCTGGGTATGCCCGAGGTTGGACTTGACCGAACCGAGCAGCAGCGGCCGTTCGCGGTCCTGCCCGTAGGTCGCGAGCAGCGCCTTGGCCTCGATCGGGTCGCCGAGCGTCGTGCCGGTGCCGTGAGCCTCGACGACGTCCACGTCCGCCGCCGACAGGCCGGCGTTGGTCAGCGCCGCACTGATCACCCGGCGCTGCGACGGCCCGTTCGGCGCGGTAAGCCCGTTCGAGGCGCCGTCCTGGTTGACCGAGGAGCCGCGCAGGACGGCGAGGATCTCGCGCCCGTCGCGCAGCGCGTCGTCAAGGCGCGCCAACACGACCACGCCGACGCCCTCGGACCAGCCGACGCCGTCGGCGGAGTCGGAGAACGACTTGCACCGGCCGTCCGGCGCGAGCCCGCCCTGGCGGCGGAACTCGACCAGTGTGTCCGGTGTGGACATGACGGTGACGCCGCCGGCCAGTGCCAGCGCGCACTCCCCCATCCGCAGCGAGTGCGCGGCCCAGTGCAGCGCCACGAGCGAGGACGAGCACGCGGTGTCGACGGTGACGGCGGGCCCGACAAGGCCGAGGGTGTAGGACAGGCGCCCGGACAGCACGCTGTTCGCGTTGCCGGTCAGTGAGAACCCGTCGAAGTCCTTTGGCAGCGTCGTGCGGTACTCCTGCGCCATCGCGCCCATGAACACGCCGGTCCGCGTGCCGCGCAACGACAGCGGATCGACGCCGGCGCGCTCGACGGCCTCCCAGGACGACTCCAGCACCAGCCGCTGCTGCGGGTCCATGCCCAGCGCCTCGCGCGGGGAGATGCCGAAGAAACCGGCGTCGAAGTCGCCCGCCTCGGCCAGGAACGCACCGGCCCGCACGTCGCCGAGCCGGTCGGGGTCCCAACCCCGGTCGGCGGGCAGCGCGCCGACGGCGTCGCCGCCCTCGGAAAGAAGTCGCCACAGATCCTCCGGCGACGTGACCCCGCCGGGGAACCGGCACGCCATGCCGACCACGGCGATCGGTTGCCGACTCTGCTCCTCGAGGTCCCGCACGCGCTGCCGCGCACGGCGCAGGTCAGCGGTTGCCCTCCTGAGGTAGTCCCGGAGTTTCGCCTCGTTGTCCACGCAAGCACGACCCGTCTCGACACACCGACCGAACCGGCTAAGTCTCGGTCGGGCAGTCCAGGGAAATCCTTAGATGCGAACGCGTTCCGCCGCCGTACGCTGACAGACATGGCTGGTCAACTGAGCATTACGCCAGAGCTTTCCGACTACATTCGCGCGACCTCGCTGCGCGAGGACGAGGTTCTGCGCTCGCTGCGCGAGGAGACCGCGGAACTGCCGGGGGGCGCGGCCATGCAGGTGCTGCCCGAGGAGGGCCAGCTACTCGGGATGCTCGTCGGTGTGTCCGGCGCGCGCACGGTGCTGGAGGTCGGCACGTTCACCGGCTACAGCACCCTGTGCATGGCCCGCGCGCTGCCGCCCGGCGGGACGCTGGTCACCTGCGACATCTCCCCGCGCTGGGCGCAGATCGCGGAGAGCCACTGGGAGCGGGCGGGTGTCCGCGACCGGATCGACCTGCGCATCGGCGACGCCACCGACACCCTCGCCGCGCTGTTCGACGAGCAGGGTCCCGGGTCGGTCGACTTCGTGTTCATCGACGCCGACAAGCCGGGCTACCCCAAGTACTACGAGGTCGCGCTGTCGCTGCTGAGCCCGACCGGGCTGATCGTCGTCGACAACACCCTGTACCTCGGCCGCGTCGCCGACCCGGCGGCCGGCGACGCGCACACGAACGCGATCTGCGAGTTCAACGCGATGCTGCGCGACGACCCGCGAGTGGACATCTCGCTGCTCCCACTGGCCGACGGCATCACCCTGGTCCGAAAAAACTAGTCCGCCTAGTAAGCCGCTAGCTGACCAGCTTATCGGCCAGGTTGGGTGCCTGGAGCGCCATCGTCGTGGTTGGTGCCACGCGCTCCGCGACGAGGTGCAGTCGCTCGACCCCGTCGGTGTCCGCGGCCGGCAGCATCGCGACGCACGCGCACGCCTCGTCGGTGAACCCGCTGAACCGGTAGGCGATCTCCATCATCCGGTTGCGGTCCGTACGGCGGAAGTCGGCCACCAGGTGGGCGTCGGCCCGCGCGGCCTGGTCGGTCAGCCACCGCAGGATCGCCGCGCCCGCGCCGAAGGACACCACCCGGCACGAGGTCGCCAGCAGCTTCAGGTGCCACGCATGGTCCCCGGTCCCCAGCAGCACGACGCCGACCGCGCCGTGCGGCCCGAACCGGTCGCTCATCGAGATCACCAGCACCTCGTGGTCCTGGTCGTCGATCAGGCCGCGGAGATCCTCGTCGGAGTAGTGCACGCCGGTCGCGTTCATCTGGCTGGTGCGCAGGGTCAGCTCCTCGACCCTGGCCAGGTGCTCGGGGGCCGCGCGCTCGATCCGCATCACCAGCTCCAGCGAGCGCACGAAGTCCTCGTTCGGGCCGCCGAACCCGGTCCGTGCGGCCTCCCGCTGGAACCCGGACTGGTACATCTCGCGGCGGCGGCGGGAGTCCTCGGTCACCGTGGCCGGGGTGAACTCACCCAGCTCGGCGAGCCCCGCGACCTGCTCGGCGGTGTAGCAGCGCACGTCCGGCAGGTGGAAGGCGACCTCGGCGCGCTCGGCGGGCTGGTCGTCGACGAACGCGATCGTGCCATGGGCGAACTTCAGGTCGTCGGCGATCGCCCGCAGGGACTCGCTCTTGGGCCACCACCCGATCTGGGGCAGCACGAAGTAGTGGGCGATCCCCAGCTCCGTCAGCCGTGCCATGGCGAGGTCGTGGTCGTTCTTGCTGGCGACGGACTGCAGAATGCCGCGGGCATCGAGGGCCTCGATCAGCTCCAGTGCCCCTGGCGCGGGCAGGCAGTCGTCCCCTTCGGACAGCGTGCCCTGCCACAGCGTGTTGTCCAGGTCCCACACCAGGCATTTCACGGTCACGGACACGCGTCCTCCTCGGTCCTCAGCGCCCGGACGTCGTGTGCCGGGCCAGGATGAGCTGGCAGATCTCGTTGCTGCCCTCGATGAGCTCCATGAGCTTGGCGTCGCGGTAGGCGCGGGCCACCACGTGCCCGTCGTCGGCCGCGACGGAGGCGAGCACCTGAACGGCGGTCGACGCCGCGCGGGTGGCCTCGGTCGAGCTGACGTACTTCGCGAGCACGGTGGCGATCACCTGCTCCGGGGACCCGGAGTCCCAGCAGCGGCTCGCGTGCTCGCACACCCGGGTCGCGACCTGCTCCGCGGTGAGCAGCTCGGCGAGGTGCCGGGCGACGAGCTGGTGGTCGGCCAGCCGCTGACCGAACTGCCGGCGGGTGGTGGCGTGCTCGCTCGCGGCGGCGAGGCAGGCCCGCAGGATCCCGACACAGCCCCACGCGACGGAGATCCGACCGTAGGCCAGCGCGGTCGTGCCGAGCAGCACGAGCGGCTGGTCACCGCCGCCGAGCACCGCGCTCGCCGGCAGTCGCACCGAGTCGAGGACGACCTCGGAGTGCCCTGCCGCGCGGCAGCCGCTCGGGTTGGGCACGGGGGTGACCGTCACGCCAGGGTGGTCGGCGGGGACCACGACCGCGGCGCCCTCGTCGGCGAACCGGCCGAACACGACGATCAGGTCCGCGTAGCGCGCGGCGGTGGTCCACACCTTGTGCCCGTCCACGACGACCTCGTCGCCGTCGACCCGCACCACGGTGTCCATAGTGGACAGGTCACTGCCCGCGCCTGGCTCGCTGAACGCGACGGCGGCGAGGTCGCCGCCGGTCAGCTGGGACAGGTACTGCTTGCGCTGGGCGCGGTCGCCGAGCCGTTGGACGGTCCACGCCGCCATGCCCTGGGAGGTCATGACACTGCGCAGCGAGCTGCAGAGGCTGCCGGTGTGCGCGGTGAACGCGCCGCCGTCGACACTGCTCGCCCCGAGCCCGCCGTACCGGCGGGGCACCTCGGGGCAGAGCAGGCCCTGCTTGGCCAGGGTGCGCAACAGGTCGTCTGGCAGCAGCCCGGCCAGGTCCCACGACCGCGCGCGGTCCCCGACCAGGTCGCTCACCTGCGTCCGGGCATCACCCAGCCAGTCAGCCATCGGTGGCTGGGGCGTCCAGCAGCCGCAGCACCAGTTCGGTCATCCGCCGTACCGAACGGAAGTTGTCGAGCTTGAGGTCGCGGCCGATCACGGCGATCCCGTAGGACTGTTCCAAGTGGACGACCAGCTCCATGGCGAACATCGACGAGATCAGCCCGGAGGCGAACAGATCCTGCTCGGTGTCGACCGTGGTGTTCAGCCGCTCGTCGAGGTACGTGCCGATCTCACCCTCGATCGTGCCCGAGTCCGGTAGCGTCGCCTGCTCAGTGCGCACGTTCACGTCAGCACCTTTCCGTAGTCGTAGAAACCCCGGCCGGACTTGCGGCCGAGCTCCCCGGCCGCGATCTTGTCCAGCAGCAGCTGTGCCGGTCGGTGACGATCGTTGCCGGTGCGCTCGGCCAGCAGCCGCAGCGCGTCGGCCAGGTTGTCGAGGCCGATCAGGTCGGCCGTCCGTAGTGGACCGGTGGGGTGCCCGAGGCAGCCCCGCATCAGCTCGTCGACGGTCTCGGCGTCGGCCACCCCGTCGGCCACGACGCGCACCGCGTCGTTGATCATCGGGTGGAGCAGCCGGCTGGTGACGAAACCGGGCGAGTCGGCGACGACCATGCCGCGCCGGCCCATGGCGCCCAGCAGCGCATGCACGCCGAGCATCGTCGCGACGCTCGTCGCCGGTCCCCGCACCACCTCGACCATGGTGATCAGATAGGCGGGGTTCATGAAGTGCGTGCCGACCAGGTCCGCCGGCCGGCACACCGCCTCGGCCAGCTCCGCGATCGGGATGCCCGAGGTGTTCGAGATCAGCGGCGTTCCTGCCGCGACGGTCGCCGACGCCTGGGCCAGCACCTTCTCCTTCACGGCGGCGTCCTCGACGACCGCCTCCACGACCGCGGTCGAGGACTCGATGTCGTCCAGCGACAGGGTTGTCGTCAACACGCCGGTCTCGACGTCGGCGGGCAGCGCGCCCATGAGGCGGCCGTGCCGCAGCCCAAGCTGGATCTGCCGCCGGGACTCGGCGAGCCGCTCCTCGGAGACGTCGACGAGCACCACGGGGATGCCGTGGCCGACCGCGAGCGTCGCGATGCCCGTTCCCATCACGCCCGCGCCGACGACGGCCAGCCGGTCGGTGTCCGGTTCACCCACGTTCGGCCTCCGCACTGTCGGGTCCACCACAACGTCCATTGTGGACATACCGGTCCTCGGTCCTCGTGAGCGCCATCGTCATCGGCTCGTGGTGGGCCGGGCAACCGAGGCACACGGGGACTGGTGTTTTCCGCACATCCGCGAGCACGGCACCGTCGCCGTCACTTCACGAAGTCGGGGAGCACCTGGGGAGGCCACGACCCGACGCCGAAGATGCCCATCGAGTAGGCCTTGGACACCAGCGCGGGCCGGTTCTTGACCTTGAGCTTCCGCAGCAGCGTGGTGACGTGGTACTCGACGCCGCCGCGGCTGAGGTACAGGCTGGCCGCGAGCTGCACGGTCGAGACGCCGGCCGCGACACCCTCGAGGATGCGGGCGTCCATCTCGGTCAGTACCTTCTTGCGACCGGTGAGCAGGTGGCTGTTACGGTCGTCGCGCTCGGGGCGCAACAGGACCACCACACCCTCGACCCGGCCCGCGTCGCCGTGCACCGCGAGGCCGGTCAGCTCCCCGGTGAACGCGACGCCGCCGGGGCGCACGGCGACCAGCCGGTCGGTGAACCGGGACCGCTCGCCGCCGGCGAGCCTGGTGAGCTGCTGGCCCATCTTCTCCCGGACGCTGGGGTGCAGCAGGTCGCCGAAGGGACTGCCGGACACCTCCGCCGCGGTCCGGCCGAACTGCCGGTAGAAGTCCACGTTCGCGTCAACGATCCGGATCGCGTGGTCGAGCTGGGCCACGCACATCCCGGACCGGTCGAAGAAGGACCGGAAGATTCCTCTGCTGTCGTCGGGTCGCCGAGCCGGCGCCGTGCGCAGCACTTCATCGAACTCGACTGTCGAAACATCAATAGTCATCGACGATCCTTCTCCTCTGCCTTGAGAAGCAGATCCCGATTCGCGTAAACATCGGACCAACTGCGTGAATTTTCGTTATTCACACTGTAGGTATCCGCGCTACCCAGAAGCAACAGAAATGACATCAAACGACACTAAGACTGTGGTCGCGGAGTCGATCCGTACGGTGGTGGTTCGGTACGAGTTCGGAGGAGGTACGGAGGATGTTCGGAGTGCGTTCGGCATGAGTTCGGAGTGCGTTCGCCAGGGTACGGACATGGTGCTGCCACACCATTCTTGGCAAACGTGAGCACGGTTTTCCCGAGAATCTGCCCGAGGTGCCGCGGCCGCATTCCGCGGTCGGGCGCGGCGGGCGCGGACCTGCGCCTCAGCGGCGGGCGCCCCGCTGGTCAGGGGCGTCGACCAGCTCGGAGAAGGCAGCCGCGAGCGCGGTGCGTCCGGTTACGCCGAGCTTGCGGTAGATGCCGGTCAGGTTTTTCTCGACGGCCCGCCTGGTCACCCCGAGGGAATCCGCTATTCGCTGGTTCGTCCAACCGTCGACAACCAGTTCGGCGACCATTCGTTCAGTCCTCGACAAAACTATTCTGGTCGCGGTCGTCAATCGCGGCACCGGGCCGTGGACGGCGTACTCGGGAACTGATTCCGTCCACACCGCCCCGTATTCGGCGAGAATTCGTTCGGCACGTCCGAAAAGTTCGCGGCTCTCGGTCGGGTCGTCCTGCGCGAGGCGCGCGCCAAGCATCGCGAGCGCACGCGCGTGCTCGATCCGGTCGGCCGAGGAACCGAGCCCGTCCACGGCCGTCCGCAGGAGGTCGACCCCGTCGCCGCCCCGGGTCAGCGCGGCGAGCGCACGCAGCGCACGACCGCTGGTGGCGGGGGCGTCCCAGGCGAGCGCGGCGGCGTGCTCCTGCTCGGCGAGCGCCCGCGCCGAGGAGGTGTCGCCGAGCCGCTCATGGGCCGCGGCCGCCCAGATCCGCCACGGGCACAGCGCGGGGTTGGTCCAGCCGCCCCGGCCGAGCAGGTTGCCGCAGTCGAGGAACCGGTCGAGCGCCTGGGCGGACCGGGACCGGGCGAGGTCGACAAGGCCGCGCAGCATCCGGTGGGCCACCACGACCCGCAGGTCGTCGGTCTCCCGACCGGTGGCGAGCACCCGTTCGGCCAGCTCGACGTCCTGGGTCACCAGCGCGATGTCGGCGAGCGTGGCGGTGGCCAGTGCGACGGCCTCCGGCCAGGTCTGGTCGGCGGCGGTGAGCGCACCGAGCGCGAGGGACCGGGCCGCGCCGAGCTGTCCGGTCGCGCTCAGCATGGTCGCCCACTCGGCGTCGACGAGCGCGCGCACCCCGGCGGACTCCTGGTCGCGGGCCTTGTCGACGGTCATCCGCAGCCACGGCAGCGCGACCGGCAGCGCGTCGGCCGCGACCAGCGCGGGGACCAGCAGTGGCAGCGCGGTGTAGGCGTGCTGGGGGGTGGGCGGCTCCCGGTCGAGGACCTGGGCGGCGAGCGCGGCGACGTCCGTCGCGCTGGCCGCCGCGGTCACGGTCGCCGCGAAGGCCAGCACGGCCAGCAGTTCCCGGCCCGCGGCGGTCGTCACGGGTGGCCGCGCGGCCAGCTCCGCCACCCTGCGGGTCGCGTCGGCGAGCCGGCCGTCGTCCTGCAGCCCGAGGTAGTGGCCGCGGGCCTCCAGCCGTAAGGCCAGCTCGCGGTAGGTGCCGGCGGGGTCGGCGGCGGCCAGTCCGTCCGACACCTCGCGGACCAGCGCGGCCAGTCCCTGGTCGGCGGCGGCGACCGCGGGCGGGATCCAGAGCGCCGCGGCGGCGCGTTCCGCCGGCGGGCGCAGCACCTGGAGTGCCTGGGAGAGGTGGCGTACCGAGGAGGCGAGGTCGAAGCCGCGCTCGGCGCCGGCCAGGTCCACCAGCAGCCGCGCCCGGTCCCCGCCGTCGGCCGGGCTGTCGAGCAGCGCGCGGCGCAGGTACCGCGCGGCCGCCTTGCCGGAGCCGCGTTCCAGCGCGGTGCCGGCCGCGGCGCGCAGCACGTCGATCTCCCAGTGCTCGTAGCCGAAGGTGATCTGCAGGAGCTGGTCGGCGACGTGCTCTGCGGAGTGCCCTGCGTCGTGCAGCAGGGTCGCGGCCCTGCGGTGCATGCGCGTGCGCTCGGCGACGGTCATGGCCGACTCGACCGCGAGCTGCACGCTGGTGTGCGCGAACCGCAGCTCGGAGGTCCCGGCGAGCAGGCCGATCCGGTCCAGGGCCTGCAATGCCGACTTGTAGGCCACGCGGTCCAGGCCGGCGAGCGCGCCGACCAGGTCCGGCTCGGCCAGGTCGCCGAGCACGGCCATGGCGCGGGCGAAGTCCCGCACCGCGTCGGGCTGGGTGCTGAGCTGGAACATGCGGCGCTCGCACAGCAGCGGCTGGCTGCGCTCGGACACCTCGTGCGCGTGGCGGGCGAGCGGGCGGACGTCCTGGGCGTGCAGCCCGCGCACGACCGGCAGCACCGAGGCCGGGAACCCGCCGGACACCTCGTGGCAGGCGCGGGCGAACTCGGGGGCGCACTCCTCGCCGAACTCCTCGCCGGTCACCTCGCGCACGCCGTCGACCGACAGCGGGGCTGGCTGGAGCACATGGCCGGCCGAGGTGACGATCTCCCCAAGCAGCGCGGCATCGGTCGGGACGCAGGAGTCACAGGCCACGCCGAGCACGACGATGCGCGCGCCGTCGAGGCGCTTGGCGAGGTAGCCGAGCCAGCGCAGCGACGGCGCGTCGGCCCACTGCAGGTCGTCCACCACGAGCACGGTCGCGGCCTGCCCGGCGACCCGCGCGACGAGCGAGTGCAGCCCGCGCAGGACGGTCTCCCTGGTCGACGCGCGCGGCGGGTCGTCGATCGACCACGACTCGTCGACGAACATCCGCCGCACGGCTTTCGCCGCGCCGTCGAACCAGAGCGCCCGGTCGGCGTCGGACGAGCCGGCGACCAGCGGGTGGAGGAGTTGCTGCACGACGCCGTAGGCGAAGTCCTGCTCCGCCTTGGTGCCGTCGGCGCGCAGCACCCTGGCGCCCATCGAGGTCGCCGACTCGGAGACCTCGCGCAGCAGCGCCGACTTTCCGACACCGGGCGGCCCGGTGACGACGGCGAGCGAGCCGGTGCCGGCGAGCCCGGCGCGCAGCGCCAGGTCTGCCTCGGCCAGCTCGGTCCGCCGTTCCAGCAACATCGTCTCAGCATCCCGGCCTGGAGTCGGTGAGCCCGGCCAGCAGCCGCTCCGCGCTCGCCACCGCGCGGGGTGCGCCCCAGGCGCGCGCCCGGTCGAGGGCCTCGCGGGTCAGCGCCAGCGCGGCGGGCAGCTCGCCAAGTGCCTGGTGGGCCTTCGCGGCCTCGGTGCGCCACGGCAGCAGCGCGGGGTTGGTCCACCGCCGGCCGAGCAGGACCCGGCCGCAGTCCTGGAAGTTCCGCAGCGCGGTGCCGGGGTCGGCGAGCGCGAGCGCGGCCCGCCCGCGCTCGAAGAGCAGGTAGCCCCACCCGGTGCCCTGGTCGGCATCGGCGGGCAGGTCGGCGGCCAGCAGCCGAGCGGCGCGGTCGGGTTCGCCGTGCGCGAGTGCCAGGGCCGCCTCGACGGCGACGAAGCCGGGCACCAGGCTCGGGTGCCACGAGTCGAGCGGGAGCTGTCCGCGCGCCGCCGTCAGGTCCTCGGCCGCCTTGCCGAGGTTGCCCCTGCGCAGCTCGCAGAGCGCGCGCTGGCACAGGGCGAGCGCGGCGGGCACCCGGGCGCCGTGGCGGCGCGCCTCGGTGCGCACGTGGTCGAGGCCGAGCACGGCCTCGGCGAGGTCGTCGCAGCACATCAGCACACGGCACGCGTAGACCCTCGGCCCGAGCGGGCCGGCGGGCGCGGCCGATCCCGGCAGCGCGCGGCGAGCGAGCTGGCGGGCCCGGTCGCGGTCGCGGCCGTCGAGGGTGAGCAGCCACGCCACGGCGGCCGCCGCCACCGGGTCGGCCGGCCGGTCGGGCAGCGCGGGCAAGGACGGGATCGGCAGCACCGGGTCGGTGCCGCTCTCGATCTCGGCGAGCCGGCCCAACGCGGCCAGCGCGGTGGTGTCCGCGCCGCGCGTCATGGCGCGTTCGCACGCGGTGGCGATGGTCCGGTGGGCGGTGCGCACGTCGCCCCGGGAGTGCATGAGGTCGGCGGCCTCCAGCAGCACCGCGGCCGGCACGCCCGCCGCGCTGTCGAGCAGCACCCGCTGCAGCCGCCGGTCGCTGGCCCTCGGGCGGTAGGCGACCTCGGCCATGCCCAGCTCGATGCGCAGCCGGTGCCGGTCGGGGCCGCCTGGAGGTTCCTGCAGCGCGCGGGTGAGCAGCGCGGCGGCGGAGCGGTTGGCGCCGTCGATCCGGCGGCGCAGGGCGACCCGGCGCAGCACGTCGACCACCCAGCCGGCCCGCAGCGGCGGGGCGACCAGTAGCAGGTCGGCGAGCCGGTCCTCGGCGATCGCCGCGCGGTAGCCGAGCTCGACGGCACGCGTGGCGAGCGCGGCGCGCTCGGCCTCGGCCATGCCGGCGAGCGCGCGGGCGGCGACGACGAGGCTGGCCGCGCGGGGCTCGTCCGACCCGGTCACCAGGCCGAGCCTGGCGAGCAAGGACAGGGTGTCCGCCGCGGCGACCGCGGGACCGGTCAGGGTGGTGACGAGGTCGAAACCGAGGCTGTCCCCGCACAGCGCGATGGCGCGGAGCAGCGCGAGCGCGTCGTCGGGCAGGGCGGCGACGGCGTCGGTCTCCCGGTCGCCGATCACCTCGGCCGCCCGCGCCGCGAACTCGGGCACGTGCTCGGCGAGCGGCGGCAGGGAAGCGTGCTCGAAGTGGTTCAGCACGGCACGCAGCACCGCGGGGCTGCCGCCGCTGGCCTCGGTAGCGCCGACGACGAACGAGCTGTCGACCGGGCCGGCGTAGCGCGAGGCGATGAGGCGGTGCACGCCGCGCTCGCGCAGCGGCTGGAGGCGCAGCACGCGGGCGGCCTCCGGCCGGGGATCGGCGAGCCAGCGGTCGCTGCCGGTCGGGTGCTCCGCGGCGGTCGTCGCCTGCACGAGCAGCATCGGCGCCTGGTGCACGCGGCGGGCCATGGCACGTAACCATTCCAGGGAGTCCTCGTCGGCCCACTGCACGTCGTCGACGGCCACGACGAGCGGCCGGCGGCGGGCGTAGGCGAGGAACTCCGCGCAGAGAGAGGAAACCAGCGTGCGCGGGGAGTCCTGCGCCGCCCCGAGCGACGGGAGCGGGTGGGGCCCGGCCAGCCCGGCCGCGAGCTGGGAGACGACGCCGTGGCGGATGTCGGACTCGGCCGGTGAGCACCGGGCAAGCACGACCGGGAGGCTGACCGCGCGTGCCTGCGCGACCGCGACCTTGAGCAGCGCGCTGAGGCCGACGCCGCGGCGGCCGGTGACGGTGACCATGCCCGAGCGCCCATGCCGGTGCAGCGCGTCGACCCGGCGGCGCAGCGACGCCACCTCACCGTCCCGCTCCACGAGGATCGCGGGCGCGCTGTCGGTCCAACGCGCCTGAGATGCCGAGACACATCGGACCATCAGGCCCCCAACCATTGGTTGCGCACGAATGGGCGACGAGAGGAACTTCTTCATCGGCCGAGTCTTCGGCCGGGCGCCGGGTCTGTCACACCCGCGGCGCGGGGGGTGGCCGGCGGGGGTGCCGGGCCTTGGCTCTTACCACGGGGGGTCCGTAGGCGCTAGACGCCTGGGGCCGGGCGAGGCCAAACTCGCGAAGGCGGACCCACATTCACTACAGCCGGCGCCAGGTTTCCCATGTGGCCACAGCTCCTTCCAAATCACCCGTTGACCAGCATCCTTGCTGTGATCGGGCCAACTCGGAGTGTATGGGCCACGATGTTGGTTTGCAAGCTACTTGGTTGGTTTTATATGTGTTCTTCTGTGACTGCCTGGCTTGACCAACCGCTCAACACTAGGGGTTTCCCCGCCGTTGTCCAGCTTCACTGACGTGGAAGCACCGACGAGGGGACGTGGGCGATGACCCTAACCACCGCTGCCGTGGCAGGTCCCGAGGAGTCGGGCCAGGACCACCGCGATCCGGTGCATCGCATGTCGCGGTTGCTGGACACGGACTCGCTCGGGCTCATCCACTCCTACGACGGCGTCGGGGTCGCGGTCGCCCGCGGCCGCGTCAACGCCCGCCCGGTGATCGTCTACTGCACCGACGCCAGCCGCATGGGCGGCGCCATCGGCGTCGCCGAGTGCCCGCTGATCGTGGAGGCCATCGACCTCGCGGTCCGCGAGCGCTGCCCGGTGGTCGGCATCTGGCACTCCGGCGGCGCGAAGCTCGCCGAGGGCGTCGCGGCGATGGACGGCATCGGGCGGATGTTCGCCGCGATGGTGCGCGCGTCCGGCAAGGTGCCACAGATCTCGGTGGTGCTTGGCCCGGCCGCGGGCGGCGCCGCCTACGGGCCGGCGCTGACCGACCTGGTCGTCATGTCCGACGCCGGGCGGGTGTTCGTCACCGGGCCGGAGGTCGTGCGCTCGGTAACCGGTGAGCAGATCGACATGCTCGGGCTCGGCGGCCCGGAGGCCCACGGCCGCAAGTCCGGCGTCGTGCACGTCAACACCACCGACGAGGCGTCGGCCTACGACACCACCCGCGAGATCGTCACGTTGCTCGCCCGGCCCGGCATGTTCGACCTCGGCTCGCTGCGCCGGCCGAAGGACCTGCGGGGCCTGCTGCCGGACTCGCCGAGACGCGCCTACGACGTGAAACCGCTGCTGCGCGAGATCCTCGACGCGCCGGGCGCGGGCACGGGGTTCGTCGAGCTGCAGCCGAAGTGGGCGCCCAACGTGGTTATCGGCCTCGGCAGGCTCGGTGGGCGCACGGTCGGTGTGATCGCGAACAACCCGCTGCGCAAGGGCGGCTGCCTCGACTCGCTGTCGGCGGAGAAGGCGTCGCGGTTCGTGCGGATGTGCGACTCGTTCGGCGTGCCGCTCGTGGTCGTCGTGGACGTGCCCGGCTACCTGCCCGGCGCAACGCAGGAGTGGAACGGCGTGGTGCGCCGGGGCGCGAAGCTGCTGTACGCGTTCGCCGAGGCGACGGTCCCCCGCGTCACGCTGGTGACCCGCAAGTCCTACGGCGGCGCCTACATCGCGATGAACTCCCGCTCCCTCGGCGCTACCGCGGTGCTCACCTGGCCGGAGGCCGAGGTGGCCGTGATGGGCGCGACCGCGGCGGTGGACATCCTGCACCGCAAGAAGCTCGCCGCCGCACCGGAGCACGAGCGCGCCGCCCTGCGCGCGACCCTGGCCGCCGAGCACGAGGTCATCGCGGGCGGCGTTGGGCTCGCGACCCGCATCGGCGTGGTGGACGAGGTGATCGACCCCGCGCACACCCGGCTGCGGCTCGGTGAGGTACTGGCGTCCGCGCCGGCCGGGCGCGGCCACCACGGCAACATCCCGCTCTGAGCAACCCTTTCCCTGATCTCGAGCCCCTTTTGGAGGCGACTCATGCCCGGCACAGGTCTGCTCGACCGGGACGGGGTCCGGCTGGGACTTTCCGCGCTCGACCGGTGGGACGCGGTGGACCAGGTGGCCATGGCGCTGCTGGACATCGGAGCGACCTCGGCGCGGTACGGCGCGGACATGCGCAGCCGCGAGCTGTGGGGGTCGACCTACGTCGGCGGCGGGATCGCGTTGCCCCACGGCGGATCCGGGTCCACCGGGCACGTCAACCGGCCCGCGATGGTGCTGCTGCAGTTCCCCGACGGCGTGTGCTGGGCGGGCCAGGAGGTCCGGCTGTGCGTGGGCATCGCGGTCTGCCACGGCGCACCCGCGGGGCTGCTGTGCTCGCTCGGGCAGGCCATGCTGGACCCCGAGATCATGGCGCAGCTACACGGTTCCACCGACGCCGACCACGTGCTGAACCTGCTGCACGCCTGATCAGGACAGCCCCGGCCGGCGGCCCGTGAGCACGGCGGCCAGCTCCGTGCGGCCGGCGACCCCCAGCTTGCGGTACGCGCTGGTCAGGTGGATCTCGACGGTGCGCAGCGCGACGAGCAGCGCCTCGGCGATCTCCCGGTTGGTCGCGCCCGACGCCGCGAGCTCGGCCACCCGCCGCTCCCCGTCGGTCAGCGCGCCGGAGGCGCCGGCGGTACGGGCGTACAGGCGGCCGCCCGCGGCCAGCAGCCCGGCCCTGGCCCGCTCGGCCAGCGGCCGGTACCCGTGCCGCGCGGCGAGGTCCACCGCCTCCCGGAACTGCGTGCGGGCGGCGGTCCGGTCCGCCCCGCGCAGCAGCGTCTCGCCGAGCAGGATCCGTGCCGTGGCGCGATACCAGGGCGTTTCGGCCAACAACTCGACCGCGGCGGCGAGCGCGTCGGGGTCCTCCTCGACCATCCCCCGGCCCAGCGCCGCCAGGCCGCGGGCGGACCGGGTGTCCCACGCGGCCGCCAGCTCCTCGCCGGTCGCGACCAGCTCCCGCGCCGCGTCCCGGCGGTCCGACCGGACGAGCAGGCGCGCCGCGTCGAGCCACCACGGCACGAACACCGCGCCCGGCAGCGTCGCGCACTCGGCCAGGGTGGCCACGGCCTCCTCGTCGGCGCCGCGCAGCTCGGCGAGCGACGCCCTGGCCACCCGCAGGTGCGGGCGCGTCAGCGGCGACCCGTGCCCGGCGATCCCGGCGAGCAGACCCTCGGCCTCGGCAGCCGCGCCGCGCCGGCAGCACACCAGCGCCAGCACGGTCCGCGCCGTGGCCTCGATCTCGGCGAAACCGTCGCGCCGCGCGGAGTCCAGCGCCTCGGTCGCGTCCGACCGCGCGGCCGCGAGGTCCCCGGACGCCTCCCGCACCAGTGCCCGCAGCGACAGCGCGACCCCCCGCGACCACGGCGCTGCCCGGTCCGCGTCGGCCAGCCTCGCCAGCGCCGCCTCGGTCTCCCCGCCCAGCGACAGCACGTAGGCCGCGGCCGCGAACGCCCACCCGCTCTCCGGCGGCCCGGCCACCGCGCGCCGCGCCAGCGCCACCGCCGCCGGGTCGCCCGCGAGCGCTGCGGTCACCGACCGCAGCGCGAGCACCTCGCGCTGGGCGACCGTGTGGACTGTGTGGCGGTCGGGGGCCGGGCCATTCGGTACCGGGCGGTCCCCCAGTCCGACCATGCGCAGCGCCGCCTCGACCCCGGCGCGCAACTCCACGACATCCGCGCCGGTCGCGGTGTCCAGCCCGCCCGCGATCGCCTCGATCAGGCCGGCGACCTCCGGCGACCGGCCGAGGACCACCGCCACCCGGCCGAGCCGGGTACCGAGCCGCGCCCGGTCCCGGGGGTCGTCCGTCCGGTCGAGACCGTCGAGCAGCGCCGCGTGGACCGCGGCCGGATCCCGTTCCTCCGCGACGCCGGCGAAGTCGGCGAGAACCGCGACGTCGGTGGGATCGGCGGCCAGCAGCCGGCGCAGGAACCGGACCGCGGCGTCGGGCCGGCCGTCGTCACCGGCGGCCGCCGCGGCCGCGCGGAGCATCGGCCGCATCCACGGCTCGTCCAGGTCGGTCAGCTCCGCGAGCTGGACGCCGATCTCGACCGGTGGGCGGCCGGCGTCGTTGAGGATCCTGGCGGCGAGCCGGCGTCGCCGGTCGAGGTCGCCGACACCAGCCAGGACGGCGCCGTGCGCGGCGTCGAGAAGCCCTTCCCCGGCCAGCACGCCGGTGGCGACGGCGACCAGCCGCTCCGGCACCCCGGACAGCATCCCGACCAGCTCGGGGTCGGTGTCCTCGAGCACCGCGACGGCCTGCGCCACCTGCCGCACGTACTCGGGCTCGCGGTCCAGCGCCGCCGGCACCCCGTCGGCGAGCAGGTCCAGCGCGGCCTCGGCGGCGGCCGCCGCACTCTCCTCGACCGGGCTGACCCCGGCGGCCCGCAACCGCTCGAACAGCCGCAGCGCGAACGCGGGACTCCCCCGGCTGCCGGCGGCGCAGGCCCGGACGAACGCCGGCTGCGCCCGCCGGCCCCAGGCCCGACCGGCGAGCACCCCGATGTCCTCTTCGGACAGTGGGCCGAGCGCGACGGTGCGGCACCTCGCCGCGGCGGCGCCGAACGCGGCCTCGGCCGGCGGTCGGTGCGCGGAGCGGCGCCGAGCCGCGAGCACCAGTAGCGGTAGCCCGGAGTCCCTGCGCACCAACATGTTCAGCCAGGCGAAGGACGCTTCGTCGCACCACTGCGCGTCGTCCAGCGCGAGGATCGCGGGACCGGACCCGACCAGCTCGCCGACCCGGGTGGACAACCGTTGGGAGACCGGCACATCGTCGGTGCCGGACGCCACGCCGAGCAGGGTTCGCGCGACGTGGAAGGGGGTGTGCCCGTGTGCGGGGGAACAGGCGCCGCGCAGTACGGTCACGTCCGCGGCGCGCGCACACGCGTCGAGCAGGGCGGTCTTGCCGACGCCCGCGGCACCGGACACCACGACCATGGTGGTCTGCCCACGGCGCGCACTGTCCACACCGGACAGAAGGGTCTCGAGCTCGGCGTCCCGCCCGACCAGTCCGCCCGGGGAACGGACGCGCGTCGATCGCTCCGACATGGTGGCCACTCCGTCACCGAACCTGCTGAGCCGGTTCCGGGCGATGTTACTCGACGGAACCGCGCGGGGTTGAACTAGTGAAACGCGGGTCGCCGGTACGGTTGACTGGAAGGGCTGGCCGTAAGACGGCCGTACGACGAAGGGACGATGCCCGTGAGCACCGCAGACGCCTCTACCACCTGGCTGCGGCGGTACCAGCCGGCGACGCGCCCGTCGGCACGGCTGGTGTGCTTCCCGCACGCGGGCGGCGCGGCCAGCTACTTCCACCCGATGGCGGTCCGGTTCGCCCCCTCGGTGGACGTGCTCTCGATCCAGTACCCCGGCCGGCAGGACCGGCGGCTCGAGTCCTGTGTGGACACCATCGCCGAGCTGTCCGACCTCATCACCGACGAGCTGGTGCCGCTGGCCGACGAGCTGCCGACGGTCTTCTTCGGCCACAGCATGGGCGCGGTGCTCGGCTTCGAGGTGGCGTGGCGACTGGAGCAGAAGGGCGCGAACGCGCCGAGGACCCTGATCGCCTCCGGCCGCCGCTCGCCGTCCAGCCGGCGCGACGAGTCGGTGCACCTGCGCGACGACGACGGCATCGTCGCCGAGCTGAAGCTGCTCAACGGCACGGACTCCGCGCCGCTGGCCGACGAGGAGATCCTGCGCATGTCGATGCCCGCGATCCGCGGCGACTACAAGGCGATCGAGACCTACGTCGGCGATCCGGGGCGGCAGGTGCGAGCCGGCATCACCGTGCTGACCGGCGACGCCGACCCGAAGACCACCCTGGACGAGGCGCGGGCCTGGCAGGACCACACCACGGGCGAGTTCCGGATGTCGGTGCTGCCCGGCGGCCACTTCTTCCTCATCGCCAACCAGGCAAGCGTGACAAAGGAAGTAGCAACCGAACTGGGCGTGTGAGACCGGCTCCGCGCCCCCGCTGGCAGCAGCGGGGGCGCGGACCGCCTAGTCCTGCGGGTCGGTGGGGTGGTCCCCTCCTAGGCGCGTGTACGTGCCGCCCGCTGCGAGCAGGTCGGTGTGGGTGCCCTGCTCCACGATCCGCCCCGCGTCCATCACCAGGATGACGTCGGCGTCGCGGATGGTGGACAGCCGGTGGGCGATCACGAAGCTGGTCCGGCCCGACCGCAGCGACGCCATCGCCTGCTGGACAAGGACTTCCGTGCGGGTGTCGACCAGGCTCGTCGCCTCGTCCAGTACCAGGATCGCCGGGTCGCGAAGGAACGCCCTTGCGACCGTGATGAGCTGCTTCTCCCCCGCGCTCAGCGTCGCGCCGTCGTCGTCGAGGACGGTGTCGTACCCGTCGGGCAGGGCGCCGACGAACCGGTCGACATAGGCCGCCCGCGCCGCCGCCACGACCTGTTCGTGGGTCGCCCCGGCGTGCCCGTAGGCGATGTTCTCGGCGATGGTGCCGCCGAACAGCCACGGGTCCTGGGACACCATGCCGAGCTCGGCCCGCAGGTCGGCCCTGGTCATGGTGGCGATGTCGACGCCGTCGAGGCTGATCCGCCCGCCGGTCACGTCGTAGAACCGCATCAGCAGGTTCACCAGGGTCGTCTTGCCCGCGCCCGTCTGGCCGACGATGGCCACGGTCCGGCCGGGCCGCACGGTCAGCGAGAGGTTCTCGATGAGGGGGGTCTCCGGCTCGTAGCAGAAGCTCACCCGGTCGAACTCGACCCGGCCGCGGACCGTCTCCGGGCGTCGCGCCGGCACCGGGTCGGGGGTCTCCTCGTCGGCGTCGAGCAGCTCGAACACCCGCTCGGCCGAGGCCACGCCCGACTGCACGATCCCCGCCATGCCAGCCACCGTGGCGATCGGCTGGCCGAAGCTCCTTGAGTACTGGATGAACGCCTGCACCTCGCCGAGCGTGAGGCTGCCGCCCGCGACCTTCAGCGCGCCGACGACCGCCACGAGCACGTAGTTGAGGTTGCCGACGAACATCACGACGGGCTGCATGACCCCGGACAGGAACTGCGCCCGGGACGACGCCTCGTACAGGCGCTCGTTGTGCTCGTCGAACCGCTCCCGGGTCTGCTCGCCGCGGCCGAGCAGCCGCACGAGCGAGTGCCCGCTGTAGACCTCCTCGACGTGGCCAGACAGGTCCCCGGTGCTCTCCCACTGTTCGGCGAACCTGGGCTGGGCGCGCTTGCCGAGCATGCCCGCGGCGATCAGCGCGATCGGCACGGTCACCAGTGCGAGCAGGGCGAGCACCGGCGAGATCACGAACATCAGCACCAGCACGGCGATCAGGGTGAACGGCGCGGTGACGATCGTGGTCATGGTCTGCTGCATCGACTGCTGGATGTTGTCGATGTCGTTGGTGACCCGGCTGAGCAGGTCGCCCCGCGAGCTGCGGTCGAAGTAACGGACGGGCAGCCGCTCCAGCTTCTCGGTCACCTGGTCGCGCAGGCCGAGAACGGTCCGCTGCACGACGACCGCGGTCAGCCGCGCCTGGAGGAAGTCGAACAGCGCGGCGACGAGGAACAGCCCGAGCGCGACCATCAGTACGCCGCCGACGCGGGAGAAGTCGATGCCCATGCCCGGCACGAGGTCCATCGGGCCCAGCATGTCGGCGAGGGTGTTCTCACCGCTGGCGCGGAGCCCGGCGATGACCGCCTCCTTGCTGGCGCCACCCGGCAGCTCGCCGGCCACGACGCCGGCGAAGATCAGGTCGGTCGCGTTGCCGAGGATGATCGGGCCGATCACCGTGAGCACCGCGTCGGCCAGCGCGAACGCGATCGCCAACAGGACCAGCGCGCGGCGCGGGACCAGCAGGCCCATCAGCCTGCGCGCGGCGGCGCCGGCGTCCCGCGCCTTGTCGTCGGTGGGGCTCAGGCCGGGCAGCGTGACGTCCTTCTCCCGGTCCTTCTCGCGATCCGGTGCGGAGACGGTCATGACACCTGCCCGGTGAGCTGGGACCGCACGATCTCGCGGTAGGTCTCGTTGTCGGCGAGCAGCTCGTCGTGGGTCCCGATGCCCACGACGCGGCCGTCGTCCAGCACGACGATCCGGTCGGCGTCGCGGATGGTCGCCGACCGCTGCGCGACCACGAGCACGGTCGCGGACGCGGTCTCGGCGACCAGCGCGGCGCGCAGCGCGGCGTCGGTGCTCTGGTCGAGCGCGGAGAACGAGTCGTCGAACAGGTACACCCTTGGGCGGCGCAGGACGGTCCGCGCGATCGCGAGCCGCTGCCGCTGGCCGCCGGAGACGTTGCCGCCGCCCTGGGTGATCTCGGCCGCGAGGCCGCCGGGCATGCGGGACACGAACTCCCGTGCCTGGGCGATCTCCATGGCGCGCCACAGCTCGTCGTCGGTCGCGTCGGGGCGCCCGAAGCGCAGGTTCGACGCGACCGTGCCGGCGAACAGGTGCGAGCGCTGCGGCACGTACCCGACCGAGTCGGACAGCTCGAGGGGGTCCAGCTCGCGGACATCGGTGCCGTCGACGCGCACCGCACCGCCGGTCACGTCGAACAGGCGGGCCACCAGGCCGAGCAGGGTGGTCTTGCCGCTGCCGGTGCTGCCGATCACGGCGAGCCACTCCCCCGGGCGCGCGGAGAGCGTGATGTCGTGGAGCACGGGCTTCTCCGCGCCGGGGTAGCGGAACTCCACGCCGGCCAGGTCGACGTCGCCGGGCCGGGGGCCGGGGCCTGCGGCGACGTCGGGCGGCCGGGCGGTCGGCTCGGTGCCCAGCACCTCACCGACCCGTGCCGCGGCCGCGTCCGCCCTGGCGAGCATGGTGAACACGGTCATCGCCATCACGACCGAGATGAACACCAGCACCAGGTAGTTGAGGAACGCGGTCAGTGCGCCGACCTGCATGTCGCCGCTGTCGATCCGGATCCCGCCGAACCACAGCACCGCCACGCTGGCCCCGTTGACCACCAGCGTCACCGCCGGCACCAGCATCGCCATGAGCTTGCCGACGCGCAGCCCGACGTCGTTCAGCTCGACGTTGACCTGGCCGGACCGGGCCCGCTCGTGGCGCTCCCGGCCGAACGCGCGCACCACCCGGACACCGCTGATCTGCTCGCGCAGCACCAGCCCGATCCGGTCGGTCATCGTCTGCATCACCGTGTACAGCGGGCGCAGTCGCGCCACGACGACCCCGATGAGGACCGTCAGCACGGGAATGACGAGCAGCAGCAGGTAGGTCAGCGGCACGTCCTGTCGCAGGGCCAGCAGGACCCCGCCGACGGCCATGATCGGCGCGGGCACGGTCAGCGTGAACACCAGCATGGTCACCGTCTGGATGTGCTGGACGTCGTTGGTGGTCCTGGTGGTCAGGGACGGCACGCCGAAGCGGGACACCTCCGTGGCGGAGAAGTCCTGGACCTGGTTGAAGACCGCGGCGCGCACGTCCCGTCCGACCGCCATCGCGGTACGGGCGGCGAAGTACACCGCGGCGATGTTGCAGACGATCTGGAACATCGACACCCCGAGCATGGCGGGGCCGACGGCGAGTATGTAGCCGGTGTCGCCGGCGACCACCCCGTTGTCGATGATGTCGGCGTTGAGGGTGGGCAGGTAGAGCGCGGCGACCGTCTGCGCGAGTTGCAGCAGCACCACCAGTGCGACCTGGCCGCGGTACGGCCGCAGGCGCTCACGCAGGAGTCGATTCAGCACATCTCGCACTGTGCCGGCCGCGTCGCCGGAGTTTTCCTAGAACTTTGCTGGGGATTCCACCAGCCGGGCAGTGGCTACGTTCGCGATACGACTGCCAAGCGAGAGATGTGGGTGCCCCCATGACCGACGTGACCGGTACCGCGCCGCCTGACGCGGACACCGACTTCATCTTCAACCCGTTCGCGGAGGGATTCAACGAGGACCCCTATCCGCACTACGCCGAGCTGCGCCAGCGCGCGCCCGTGCAGGACCACCCGATGGGTTTCTGGGTGGTGTCGGAGTACGAGGGCGTCCAGGCCCTGCTGCGGTCCGGCCAGTCGGTGGACGAGCGCAACCTCGGGCCGGGGATGCTCACCGAGATCAACAAGGCGGCCTACGGCGACAAGGGCCGGCGCCTGGCCGGCATGCTGATGCTGGACAACGACCCGCCCGACCACACCCGGCTGCGGCGGCTCGTGGCGAAGGCGTTCACACCGAAGGCGGTGGACGCACTCGAGGAGCGCGTGGTGGTCCTCGTCGACGAGGCGCTGGAGCGGATCGCCGGGGCGGGCGAGGTCGACCTCGTCGCGGCGCTCGCCTACCCGCTGCCGTTCCAGGTGATCTCGGAGATGCTGGGCATGCCCGAGGTCGACCACGAGCGGCTGCGTGAGCTGTCCGGCCTCTCGGTGCGGGCGACCGAGCCGATCGCCGACCCCACGCTGGTGCCGCTGATCATCGCGGCCGACGAGGAGATGATCGCCATCCTGACCGGGGTGGTCGACTGGAAGCGCGAGAACCCGGGCAACGACCTGCTCACCGCACTCATCCAGGCCGAGGACGGCGACCGGCTGAGCACCGACGAGCTGGTCGCCCAGGTGGTGCTGCTCTACATCGCGGGCCACGAGACCGAGGTGAACCTGCTCTCGGGCGGCACGCTCGCGTTGCTGCGCCACCCCGAGCAGCTCGCGCTGCTGCGGGAGAACCCGGACCTGGCCGGCAACGCGGTCGACGAGTTGCTCCGGTACGACGCCCCGTCGCACATCGGCCGGCGGATCACCGTGATCCCGTACGAGATCGGCGGCCACGTGATCCCGCCGGGCGCGATGGTGATCGCGCTGCTCGCCTCGGCCAACCGGGACGCCCGGTTCTGGGGCCCGGACGTCGACGAGGTGCGGCTGGACCGGCCCAACGCCCGCCAGCACATGGCTTTCGGTGCCGGCCTGCACCACTGTCTCGGTGCGGCGCTGGCCAGGATGGAGGCGCGGGTCGCGTTCTCCCGCCTGGTGCGGCGCTTCCCCGACCTCGCGCTGCGGGATGTGCAATGGAACGGCCGCATCAACCTGCGCGGACCGGCCAGCCTGACCGTCTCGGTCTGAGGAATCCCCGGGCCGACATGAATCCAGCCCACCCGATCGCTCACGAGGCAGATCGGGTGGGCTGGTTGCCGTGGTGGCTAGCCGCTGATCTCGCGGCCTTCCTTGATCGCCTTCTCGACGTCGTCGAACACCGGGTCACCGAGGAACATCTGGAACGGCACGACCACCGCGCGCGGCGCGACGGCCCTGGCCCGGTCCGCGAGGTCCGCGTGGGTGAGGACCAGCTTCGCGTCGGCGGGCAGGTCGTTCACCGGCACGTGCTCCACGGCGACGCCGTAGGGCTTGAGCCGCGTGCGCATCTGGCTGGCCAGCATCACGCTGCTGCCCATGCCGGCGTCGCACGCCACCAAGAGCGTCCGCACCTCCCTGCCGGAGACCACCGGGCGCGCCGGGGCGGCGACGGACCCGTTGGCAGCGGGACGGTTGGCCGCACCGGTGGCGTTGCTCGGCAGGAACGGCTGGTCGCCGGAGACCGCCGCCTCCAGGGCCGGGTCGTCGACGTCGGAACCGCGGCCGAACTTCATCAGGACGGCCGCCACGATGAACGACACACCCGCGGCCATCGCGATCGACAGCAGCACGCTGACGTGTCCACCCCGTGGGGTGACGGCCATGTAGGCGAAGATGCTGCCCGGCGCCGGGGTCGCGACCAGACCGGAGTTCGTGATCATCGCGGTGCCGACACCGGCGATACCACCGGCGATCGCGGCGATGATCAGCTTCGGCTTCATCAGCAGGTACGGGAAGTAGATCTCGTGGATACCACCCAGGAACTGGATGATCATCGCACCCGGCACCGTCGGCCGAATCTTGCGCGGACCGAACAGGAAGAACGCCACGAGGATACCCAGACCAGGGCCGGGGTTCGTCTCGATCATGAACATGATCGACTGACCGGACTCCAACGCCTGGTCCGCACCGAGCGGACCGAACACACCGTGGTTGATCGCGTTGTTCAGGAACAACGCCTTCGCCGGCTCCACGATGATCGACACCAACGGCAACAGGCTGTTGTCCACCAGGAAGTCGACCGCGTTACCCGCGGCGGTCGTCAGTGCCTGCACGATCGGCCCGATGCCCACCACGCCAAGCAGCGCCATCGCGCCACCGATGATGCCGAGACTGAAGTTGTTGACCAACATCTCGAAACCGGACTTGATCTTCCCCTCGATCGTCCGGTCGAAGTACTTCAACAGCAACGCGGCCAGCGGACCCATGATCATCGCACCGATGAACATCGGCACGTCCGCGCCGACGACCACACCGATCGTCGCGATCGCGCCGATCACCGCACCGCGTTGACCGTGCACCATCCGACCACCGGTGTAACCGATCAACACCGGCAACAACACCGAGATCATCGGCCCGACCAGACCGGCCAGCTTCTCGTTCGGCGTCCACCCCGTGGGGATGAACATCGCGGTGATCAGACCCCACGCGATGAACGCGCCGATGTTCGGCATGATCATCCCGGCCAGGTTACCGCCGAAACGTTGGACCCTGGCGCGGAAACTGTTTCCCTGTAACCGCTTCATGTCCGATACTGCGACGCTAGTCGCGATATTCGTCATCGAATCTGCTCCATCCACTGCACTTGGTGCGGCCCACTCAACTGCCGCGAGAGATCAGCGGTGGCATGCACGCACACCGCACTACGGTCCACATCAGACGGTCCCGGCATTCGCGAGCCCGGGAACCGGACCGCCGCCGCACCCCACGACAACGCCTCCACCAACACATCCCCACCAACACCCGCC
>Ga0193717_1000379_pt1 | contig 31251 bp, 34 predicted proteins | sample U2c2metaG_FD_145900 | JGI IMG/M metagenome (GOLD analysis project Ga0193717, IMG submission 145900) | Soil microbial communities from a riparian zone of the East river system, Colorado, United States - U2c2 | ecosystem: Environmental > Terrestrial > Soil > Riparian zone | place: USA: East River... | reverse complement strand
GGCCTCCAAGCTGGTCGCGACCACCGACAGCACCGGCTCCAGCGTCGGGTCGTCGCATCTGGCAATGGCTGTTTTGATCTCAAATGAAGGAAAGTCAACGGTTACCTTTATTCCATCCAGCTCTGACGACTGATCGTTCCAGACCTGCGTACTGATCAAAAAGTTCGCGTCGTAACGCCGTATGATCCGTTCCAGTTCAGCCAAAAGTTTCGGTTGCTTTGCCGCGGTACATTCATTCAGGCCGTCGAGGAGTAACAGTACTTGTTGGCCGGCGGTACGACAGTCCTGGAAGAAACTAACTGCCGAGGCAAATCCGAATGCCTGTACTTGCCGCTCCACCAGCTCGTTGAGATCGGACTCATAATATTTGGCTTCCAGCAGCAGCGGCACCACAGATCGATCAAGCAGGGTCACTGCCAGCCATCGCGTCAGCAGCGATTTTCCGCACCCGGACGGGCCAACGATAACGACCCCCTTGTCGAATTGATCAGGCTGTGGGCGTAGATGATGTCCTTTTGGTGATCAAACACGGAGGCATAGTCTTCCATCCGGCCTTCCCTGATCTTTTTTTCGTTTAAAATCAGAAACCGGACTCCGGCAGGAAAATCCTTGTCCAATCCATATTTCACATATTTGTCCAGCGAATCTCTGATCTTGGCGAGATCGGTTCTTGCCGTTACCTGAAAAGCGATCCCAGCTTTTCTATCACCGAGGTCGATGCCGGGGTAATTGATCCGTTCTTCATTGAGATCAACAAGATTATAATCATAAACAAGATTCAATAGTTGTTGACTAATACCTTCTGCTATTTTATTGATGTCAAAATAGCTCCCGGCATCGGAAAGGGTAATCTCCGCCACCCACCGGGTGATCAGTCTTCGTATCTCGTCCAGTTCTTTTTGTTCATTCGGCATTTACCGGTAAGCGTATTGAGCGTTACTACATCGCCAGCCCGGCGGGGCAGGCCGGTTCAATTTACACAATAACCCGGAATCTGATAAAAAAGAGGCCCTGCCCAATCAGGACAAGGCCCCAGGCTAACACTTTTATTGGCGGTGCAGCCTCCCGCAAAGGACAACTGTACGGTTATCAGTATTACCATATCCAGCCATTCCCAAGCCCATTGGTAAAAGTTAAAAAATGGAAGGATGTTCTCCTGTGAGGGCTTCGATGTCTTCGGAGGAGACCAGAGATCGTTCACTTGGTCTTTGGATTGTCGCGGGAAGGGAACAGGCTTTCCCAACAATGCCTAGCCAATCAGCCGCTCTTCGCTGCCGCCCTGTTTGCGCGACGTCCAAAGGTCGACAGGCCATCCCAACTCCATATTGACGTTAAATTCAATGACCAGCTTTTTCGGTTGGCGGAATTCCTCGAGTCCCACCACATTCCCGTATTTGCCGGTGTTCCGTTGGCCAGTTCGCTGGAAAGTTTTAACTTCTCCACTATCTGCCGTTGGTTCCGGCTGCCTGGTAATGGTCAAGAAGAAATATTTCGGATTCCTTTTGGCGGCAGTGAAAAATGCAAGCCTCAATTTGCGATCCAGCTGGATGCTGCTGACATTATACCAAGTCTACATGCAACCTGCAAGTCCATCATGTGGGATGAGGCTATTCACCTTTTTTGCCAGGTAAAAAATGGCTTCGTTGACAATTACAGCCAGCATTCCTTTTTTGGCGACCTTTATAAGCCTGTTTACTTTGTACTGCCTTTATGAATCCGTGAGCATTTTATTTCTCCTGGTCCAGATCAAAGCAGTGTTCTGTTTAATCAGGGGATTTTCTCTGGGACATTTTCAAATATTCAAAATGGCATTGGCGATAACGAACATACAGGTCAACGCAACCATAAAGCAGTATTTACCGACAAGTGAAACGATCTTTTCCACCTATAAAGGCTCAGAAAAAAAATATTGATTAAGCGATTCAACTATCCTTCCAGCGCCAATATCCTTGAACTTTTGGATTATTTGCCTGGCGTCATAATATGCCACCCTATACTTTTTGACTGACTTCGATACTTTTTTTAGCTTGTCGAGCGCGTCATCAGCAAAACCGCCTGTCGACCAAAGTTCCGCAGTAAACGGCTTTTCTCTGTATGGTTCGACAGTATCGAGCCATTTTCTTATTACAGCCACTTTAGCTAGCCATTCATCAACCGCTGCCAGGCTCAATTTCGCTTTATATCCCTTACACTCCGCAGCATAAATTTCACCCGGATAATTGGCAAAGACGTCGATTTCTTTCCGCTCTCCATTCGGATTTATCCGTCTTCCCAAATCGATATTACCGCTTCGTCCATGATAATAGCCTACTGAAAGTTCAAAGAGGTCGCCCCGCAGATTATTGGTCTTGCCGTCTACCAAACGGTCAATCTTGCTAAGCAATTGCAGGTAATCATCCGGATTGTTCTTTAAAATAGCCCCAGCGTTTGTTATTGTATTGACGAGGGCGCGTAACAATTCAGCATATTCCCTTCCAAACAACTGGTCTACAAAAGCCACAATTATACCATTCTCCTTCAGTAAAGCGAATGCAGCTGACTCTACCGCATCCACTATCAGAAAGGGCATGAACCTCGACATTCCCTTCTGAGCATTGAGTATCTTTACTTTTTCGATGAAGAAGCGGACGTGACGTTCCTGCAATTGGCCCCCTATCAAAACATCTGCCAGTACAAAGAAGGGCATCACCTGGTTATCCCGATATTCCCTCAAGCCATTTACGTAAGCGGGACTTGTAAAGCACCACTGAAACTTTCCAAAATTGGAATAGAATGTACCGGTGTTGTAGGATATAAGGCCAATGGTCCTGGCCCAATTCATAAATTGGCGAAGCACTAAACTCCGTGCCGTTTCTTCTGCTTTATACAGGTTAAAATTGGCCCCGGTGGTCATCGAGAACTTATCACTTAGAAGATATCTCCCATCCTCCTGACGAATGATGGTAAATTGTTCCAGCTGTTCGAGATAGGCTCCAATCAATTTATGACCTTTCAACTTCTCGATCGGACTGAAACTATAGGCCGCTACATGGTCCTTATCCAAATAACCCTTTTGAAATTCCAAAGCGGAGAGAATAGCATCAATTCGCTTAGCGGCTTTGTTGATCGCTTCTCTTAAACTTTCAAAGAATACTTCAGTATATTTTTGCTCCTCCAAATAATAGAATGCCTGATTATCGGTAAAAAAACCAAACACTCTGTGCATGCCGGATGCCAGGCGATTGAGCCGTTTTCTCAGCGCTGCCGGATTGGCGTCCGGTTCAGCTTCTTCCATTATTCGCAGAATATCTCCGGAGAGAAGTGGACCATGCTGTCTTAAAATGTTTTGCAGATTTGTCACACCACACTATTTATAACAAATCTACTTCTATAATCCGGTCGATTTTTTTAATTTTGAGAACTTATCTATAATCATTTAACTATCAATCAATTGCATCACCAATTTGTTAACTGAAACAATTTTGGCATTGTCCGGGGAACATGAATTTAACGTTCGCCCATTCGACCGATCCTCCATAAAAGGAAAAAAGGATTGTCTTTCAGGTCGGCAGCCGCCCCGCCTGGCCCTTTCGGTCGCTTTTGCCGGCCTCCCATTTCCAGGAGCCTGAAAAATTGGTTTGGGCGAACAGGGAGTGTCCGCCGGCGACCAGCAGGAATAGCCAAAGGGCATGTATGGTATTCTTTCTCATTGAGTTTAAATCAAGGCAAAAGGGTTGGATCGATCAACATGTGTGCTTCTACTTTAATTGATGAATGACGGTAACGAAAGTGTGCAACAGCCCCGTTTTGTCGGATACCAATCTCACTATCAACAATATAAAAATGGCTATGTACTTCCAGTCCCCCCTTTCGACGGTTATCTTAAAGTCTCCTTTCAATCGCATAACTGATCTTTTGTACAAAGAGACCAATATCAAATTGAATAGGCAAGTACGCCGTAGTATTTACCGTACTGAAATTTATTGGTCCAAATCGATCCGGCGGCTTTTGGGAAGGTTTTGCGGTCGGCCCATTTCCTTATTAATGGTGGAGAGGGCGGTGTTGCTGAACACGTCCACGTGGGTTTTGACAAATACCGCCAGTTCCTCATAGCTATTGTCCAGCCACTCTTTTTCCTTTAGTTTTCTCAACACCTCGTATAGCTGATTTTTCTGGCCCTTCCATTTCAATTTTGGGGCGTCGTGTTTCGCTGTCGCCTTGCTGCCGGCATATTCGGCCTGCTGGGTAGTTGCAGCTAGCCGCTGCTGAAGGTAAACTAAGTGATAAGACGCTGCATACCCTTCCAGAATGGTGTTCACCCATGCCGACAGCACGTCGCCGGCAGAATTGGATTGAACGTGATCACTAAGGAACCCTGGGACTCCACTCGTTCCCTTGAAAAAAATGGCCTCCACTACATCCACCATCAGCTTATCTTCACCGCGTATGGCCATATAATAGCCATCATGGTAAGGATTTTCAAACCATTGCAATGCATCCTTCTGCTTGGCCACCTTTGCTTTGATCGTTTCAACCTGGTCCTCGATCGTTCGAAGGATGTCCGGCGTCTTCGTTTGTTCCAGGGCCGCTTTCATGGCCTCGACCAACCTTCTTTTTTCCACCACCTGGCCTATACTATCTTCTAGCGTAAAATCCTTACTCATCAGCCAATCCACCACCTCGATCAGTCGGTTAAAATCCTTTGTCTGCGCTTGGCGGCTGGTAAAAAACTCCTTCGAACGCTCGATGATCGCCCATTTTCTCTTTAGTGGAGGAATCGCGCTGAATGTCTTATAGCCAATTAACACGTCTCCGATGTAAGTTGAAAATTCGGCAGCAACGCTCACGCATAGCTCACTGTTTGCGGCGGCCTGCTCCCAAGTGCTGACCCATCTTTGGATGCCCTCATATTTTGGATCGCCAGCGAGGCCCTCCCATATCTCATAAATCGTTGGATCGATACCTTGCTTCGCGTACTCGTATCCAAGGCGAAACGGATTGGGCAATCCGTCCCTATCCCTTCTCTCCAGGGGTTCCGTCAGCTCCTGCAACGATAAGTTGATAGCGGCGATGGGTAACAAGGACCTTTTATCTCGTTGCGCATTGAATTCGGCGTCGGGAATGTTCCGTTTGATGGTAGAAAGCCGATTTTCGATCTTATAGCCGATCTTTTTTAACAAACTTGTTTCCATATAACGCTGGAAAAAGGTCTTTAAAAATCTTCAACCTCTCTCGCCTTAAATGTAATGTAAAAACGGGAAATTGTTAATGTTACTCCTCTTCCTCCGCGACGCCGCTTTTCTTGTTATCGAGGCCTTTTTCCGAGATGACGATCCCAAACCGGTCGTATATCTTCCGGAACAGCAACAAGTTAATGGTGTATTCGTGTCCTGCGTACAAGTCCAGAAAGTAGTCATTGACCACATGAAACACGTTCAGCGTCAGCTGCGCCGGGTCGATCAGGGAGGTACGATCGATCTGTTGCCGGGTGACGAAGCTGAGTACGGTGGCACCGGTGCTATCCCGAAATTCGGATAGGCCCTTATAGGTGGGATGTACCTTGGACGATGACCAAATGTAAAATGGTCGGTAGCGAGACATGCCAGTGGCTTCTTCCACATCGTTGAAACTTGCGTTCCCGTTTATATAGGGCGCGGCCCAGGCATTATTTTTCGAGAAGAATTTCTTGGAATATTCCTCTTCTGTTTCCGCGTATTCTTGCTGCGCTTTTTGGATAATCGCATCGTCGAGCGGCGGGAACTTTAATTCTTGATGGCGCTTGGTGAAGCTTTCTACCGCCCGCTTGTTTTCCCGGGTGGTTGCTTTTCGAAATCGGTTATCCAGGTCATCCAAGTTCGTTTTCATTAGCAAGACCGCCACCACCGCATGTTCATAGAAGCTTCTCCAAAGGCGAAGCGCCGCATCCGGATGGCCATGGCTCAGTTGTAGCCCGATCTGATCGGCCATGCGGCACAGATTGCCATAGAACAGCAGATGGGTTACCACCTTCTGGTCTACCTCCTTCGGCTTCCCCATTTTCTCGAGAAAGTTTTCGTACACGATATGCGCCGTGTGCACGTATGCAAGATAAAGTTGGAAGAAATCCTCGTTCTGCTCAAGGATTTTTTGACTATTCTTATTGGCTATTTGTACTTGTCGTCGAAATTCATCCAACGTGAACTTAGCTGCCAAAAAATCCGCGCTTTCCTCTTCCAGCACCGCAAAAATATCTTCGCCCTCTTCGGAGAGCAATTTGTCAAAGTCTTCATCCGAAAGGTTCGCCTCCCGGCGAAGCCTCTGCAACTGCTTGTCGACTAACGGAGTAATATCGTCGGATATGAGTCCTTGGATCTTCATATGCTACGTAAAATAATCGTTTGTTGACCAATTACCAAGGGAGGCATAGGCAGTTTTGTTATCTTTATACTATAAAACTGCGGTAGAAATATCGGGCGTGACAACGTGATAAGCAGAAGCCCGAAAATTTATCTGGCAGGAGAGTGCCTTCGCGAACATATATTTTAAATTTGTACCATGTCTAATACTGACACTCCTAATAATTCCTCCTCGGACAGGGAGCCGCGCATTACTTCTTCCAATGAGGCGGAAGGGTCCCCCCTGAGCCTTTACCAACAGCAAAAAGAACTGATGGCAAAATGGGCGCCACTTTCGGACACTTGGCGTGTTGCCACCCAGTACCGTGAACTGGCCGAGAGAATGCGAAGATACCAGGACAGCTTGCCAAAGATCAACCCGGAACTGTTGCAGATGTTAGCAAGACTCGGCAGGCAATCTGAATTGCCGCAACTTCCCGCCAGCTTCCTAGAATCAGTGTCCAAAATAAAAGACATGAACCAGCGCCTGGCGGAGATCGCTGGCGCAAATGGCCTTACCACTTCGATTGCTTTCAACAAACAGTTACTGGAAGCAGCCCTACAGGCGAGCAGCATGTCGTCAAAATTGGGAACGGCATTCCAACATGCTGCTGCAATGGGTCGATGGGTTGCGATGAGGGCATTCGAGCTGAATGGAGAAATGTTCGACGTCGCAGACATTGATTTTGAAGAGGCGTTTGATCGTCCGTCGACGTCTGCCTCTTCTCTTGTTGTTGAAGAAAGCGGTCGGGTAAAACAGATCATCACAGACATTTTTCAAGACGACAAAGCGCTGTTACGTCTAGAACCTCGCGACTTCGAAGAGGTGGTGGCGGAGCTGCTTCGCTCGCAAGGCTTTACCGTCGAGCTGACCAAACGAACCCGGGATGGAGGATATGATCTGATCGCTATAGGTGTTCAGGCCGGATTTCCGTTGAAGTTTCTCGTGGAGTGCAAACGCTACCGTACGCAGAAGATCGGGATAGAAATCGTCCGGAATTTGATGTATGTGGTGGACCAAGAACAGGCTAATAAAGGGATCATTGCAACAACATCCTTTTTCGGCCGGGATGCCAGCGATCATGTGAAAAAGGTGCACCCATACCGCCTGGACTTGCGGGACAAAAGCGATATTCTTTCCTGGGTACAGCAATACGGCGAATCCATCCTGCGTCTACATTCGTCGAAGCCTTAGGATGATTAGCAGGGGAAGTGCCCAATGAAGGCGCACCGAATAGGTGATTACTTGACAAATCCCTTGTACGGTTTGTTGCGCAGCATCGAGACCGTACGGTCATAGCTGACAAGATAATGACCCACTACTATCCCCGCCAGCAACCAAGCGCAGGTGTCATAACCCAGGTCTTCCAACGCCAATACCGCCCCCGCAAACAATGCCCATTCGAGCAGCAGGCGAAGCGGTCCCGGAATGGCCACCGGCGCCGGACGCGGATCATTCGGAATGCGGAAGACTCCCCATAGAACCGCTGCCAGGAGGGGAAGGGCGACGGCCGCGGCGACACCCTGCCAGCGGGGAAAGTGATGGTAGCCCCAACAGCCGAAGACGGCCAGCATTACGAGCTCCATCAGGAAGCGGACCAGCAGATTGAAGGGGTGCGTATTCATACCTCAGGGATTAGTCGGGCAAAAGCCTACCATTCGAAATGTTGAATTTAGGCTCTGCGAATTAGAGTGCTTTTACCATTGCCAGCGCTTTTTCAACATGCTCCGCAGGTGAAATGTGATCGGTTGCTGATGAAAAGACCGCTACAATTTTACCGTCCTTACCAATGACGAAAGTAGTTCTCGGGATGAAACCGTGTGTCAGGTCCTGGCCACGTACGTCTTTCATTCCGGCCTTTGAAGCCGCTATTGTCAGGCCGTAGGTTGTCGCAATTTGGCCTCCAGGATCTGAGGCAACAGGGAACTTACCTGCACAGTAAAGCGAATCGGACGAAAAGGTATTCAGCCGCTGAATATCGTCTGCAGATACGCCGATAACGGTAGTTCCCGCCGCGGTAAATTTATCCTTGAGTTCTGCGAAGGTATGTGCTTCCAGATCACAGCCACCGGTATAGGCAGAAGGATAGAAATAGACTACAACGGGTCCTTTAGCAAGGGCGCTTTTTAATGAAAAATTAAATTCACTGCCGGCCAGGCTGGCCTGGGCGGTAAATACAGGCGCGACGTCTCCTTTTGACAGCATCTTCGATTGGGCAAAGCCAGACCGGGATATTCCGAGGGAAAGGCTGAAAAGTAAAAAAGATACACAATAATATTTCTTGAACATGGCGGATGGTTTTGATTGATCCATGGCGTTGATATCAAATTTACAATAATCTGTAGCAAATCAATTCACAGGTCATCAAAATTTTGCGTGCTCCAACTGAAACGCCTCCAGTATCAATGCAAGCTGATCACTCGGGCGATTTGCCATCGACCATTTAAATGCCGCCAAATTAGGATGAACTTATCGGGTTTGGAGGGGGTTTCGCTTTCGGCGTGATTGATGAACCGGTGCAGCCCAATCTCCACGGCGCCGTAGCCGGCGATGGGATAGACTTCGATGCTGCCTGGGACGAGGACCCGGGTCACTTTACCGCAGATGTTTTTTTTAATGGCATCGAGCAGTCGCTGTTTATTGGTTTCGAGGCCGCCCTTGTCGTGGTAAAACTCGATGCTGTCGGCATAGAGGGCTGCCTGGGTGGCCATGTCGCAGGTATTGTATGCATGGAAGTAGACGCTGTCCATATGTACGATGGTGTCGTACAGGGCCTGGGAGGAAGGTTGGTAAGTGTAGGTGTCCGTGGTTTGGGCGGACACCCCTGCTGGGATCCATTGCAGGAGTCCGCAGATTAGAATGGTTAGTAGTATATGTACTTTTTTCATGCTACAAAGGTATAGGATTTATAAAAAACCGACTTGCAGGTGGTGCCCCGGGTATATAGCTATTTACGCGATTATACCTGGATATACACCGTTATATCGTTGATATGCAAGGCGCGATCTGCTTTTTGCCCCTATTAAAAAGAAAGATGCCGGATTCAACCAAAGCAGTGGATGGGCTTTTTTCACCGGATCGGTGTTCGAAGCTATTTGTGCAGCGGATGTAACCGGACAAATAGTTTGATTTTATTACCTTCACCTTACATGATTCCTAATTTGAATTAATTTAACCTATGGCTGAGCCCGTAAAAGTTACGTTCGATAAGAATGTCTATGAATTTGTTGTTGATCCTAATAAAGATGCGCCAATTACTCATGACGATAGGCATTCGTATGAGATTATACACAATCTGATTCTGCAGGGTAGAATAATTCCTTTTATTTCCGAAACAATTCTCACATATGAGGCCGTCGCTAAAAAGGACCGTTTGAAGGTCTTATCAAAGCCAGAGCGGCTTTTGATAAAGGCCGACGGATCAAAGATAACCATCGGTTCGAATCCAGAGATTTTTCCTGGAGCCCATGCAAAGGACGATCGGTATCTAAACGCGGCAATTTCCATGGGTTTCAAAATATTACCTGGCAAAAGACTAGGCAAATTAGTAAACTCTTCAATCAAGGCCGAGTGGTACTATTACATTGATAAAGATTATCTCCAAACATCGGAACGATTTTCTGAGATCGTGAAAATTATTCAAGGCCTGGGTGGAGGATATACTCAATACATCGATCTTATTACAACGCCGCTTAATAAACATTTCAACCCACTAGAACGGTTAACGCTATTTGAGGGAAATCCGAAAATCTTGAATGCGGCAATTGCCGAATGGAGTGACGGCGACTCTGTTGCTCTTCATATAACATACGGCCTTACTTATTTTTGTACCAACGACAATGGAAAAAATGCAAAGCTAAATGCAACCTTGGGACCTAAAGTCTCAGCAGCATTAGAAGAAAGATTTGCCTTCAAGAAGGTTAGCCCGTTTCAACTTGTAGAAATTATGGTAAAATACTAATCAATCGAAAGAACCAGCGGAGGCGTTAAGCCGGATCCTGGCCCGCGGCCAAACTTAGAACTTCAACCAAAACCAATTTGTTTGCTCTCGCCATTTCTTTCATATTCCGATAGAATGTCGATATCTACAAAAAAGAATGGCTTTTCCCGTAAGTCGTCTAAATATGGCGCAAAATATAGGTTAGAAAGATAAGATTATGTGAGGCTATCTGGATAATTCACTCATCTTCGAATACTAAAATATGTAAATTGTTAGCAAATCATCCAACAACATGAGCGACACCATTCATATCAACGTCGGGGGTTACACCACGGATACCCAGGCCATCGGGACACACACCGTCCGAATATGGGCGCACCTGCTGGCCTCCTCCCACTGGATGTTCAGTAAGCCGATACCCGGGGATTTTCTGGTGCAGCATGGCATTTCGATGACGCTGATCAATAACATGGCGATCGTGCTGGAGGGGTTTATTGCGGACATCTGCTGGGAGTATGCCCAAAACAAGCCGCATTTGGCGGGTTTGGTATCTAACATCGATAATATGACCTGGGAACCAAAACGTAAGGTATACAACAAACTATTTATCAAGAAACTGGACGACTATTACGGATACGACGGTATGAAGGCACTGATTACTTTCCGGAATAATCTGGCTCACGGAAGAACCTACACCGAGCTTTCGAAAAGGGAGGTCGACAGGGACGCCGTATCCCCAATTGAAGCGGAAAATAAAAATTATCAGGGACTGCGTGACTATTTGATCGGAAAAGGGCTTCTGGAGGCGCAAACCACGCTCTCCAACGCCGAGGTCCCCTGGAAAATGGAAACAGCCATGCATTTTGTCGGACTGACCAAGCATTTTATGGAAACTATTCTGCGCGAAAACGAATCCGACAATAACCTGGGGATCGCTACAGAATTCAAACTTGCTTGTGCCCGACAGTAACCAATGGGAGAATAGTAGCACCGGGTGTTTCGAGGTCAGAACCGGCCAAGGGCGGTCAGCCCGCACTGTCGCCAAAATCAACTGTTACTATTACCCTATTTTGACTACCTTTACGCAGGTTTTTACAGACGCCTGCCGCCCACCGCCGCAAAGCTGAATCAGCGCTGTATTTTGAAATTCATTGATTAACTTTTTTCTCACGATGGGAAAATGGTTGGTGGGCGACATTTTTTCGGGTGAGTTATAAAAAGGTAATACAATGAAGTCTCGTACACATACCCTCGCGTACATCAAACGCCAGGCGAAGAACCTCAAAAAAGAGCGGGCCATATCCCATCTGCAAGCGCTCGAAATTATCTCAAAATCACTCGGTTATGCTAATTGGATGGATTGCCGCCGATCGCTTAGTCAGCCAAAGAACAGTATAGCGGAAAAGGTCGTCCATTCAGGAGAATTGACCTTTACGGATTGGTTGAAAAAACATTCCAAGCGCGATTCCCCCCTGGGTGATCTGGCCAGAGATATGCTTGACGATAACACCTGGCCCTTGTACGATTCATTGGACGAATACCGCAGTTATCTCGGGTTCCGGCACGCTTCTTATAAGGCGATCGAGGCGTTGGAAAGGGCGTGGAAAACCTATAAGGCTTATTTAGCGAGGACGGGCAAACCCAGGACAGTCAAACCGTCAACGAAGAAGCCTTCTCAGAAAAGTCATGATGAACGAAAAATAACATACGTTCAACATGCAACACCCATTCATTTCCGCGACAGGACCGTTGAAAAATTTGCTCCTGGAAACAAAGCGTGGATCTCCTGGGAAGGTAAAAAGGCTATTCCCGTGACGGTTACCGAAGTGGACCAGGTCTACTATTCTTTTCGAATTGAACGCCCTCTCAAAGAGGCTGGAAGTGAGTATTATCTCCGGTTAGACGAGGTTAGAAGTACGCCGGAATTGGCTTGCATGAACTGCGTTACCAACTAAATGACCCCACAGCAACAGGTCGCCTTAGGGAACTTCGAGGCGGCTTGTTGCTCCTTAACAAACGAAAATAATGGCTGACTACGACTTTTCCACCTTAGGCTCCTCTGATCTCGAAAACCTAACCTGCGACTTGCTCAACGCCGATTTACCGACGGGTAGTCCGGTAAAATATAAGACCTTCAAAGACGGCAAAGACAAAGGTATCGATATCTTGTACGCTTCACCGGAGAATAAATATGACCACGTTGGTCAGGTCAAGCACTACTATAGGACTGGATTTAATGGCCTATTATCTCATCTAAAAGCAACGGAAGTAGCCAAAGTAAAGTTACTAAAGCCCAATCGCTATATTATCGCCACTTCCGTCGACCTAACGGTCGCTCAGTCGGAGCTCATTGAAACAACGTTCCAGCCATTTTTGCAAAATACGCATGACATTTACGGCAAAAAAGACCTCAACCGATTGCTGGCTGCGCACCCAAATGTGCTTACCCGGCATTATAAGTTATGGTTTTCAGATTCAGCCGTACTCGCGAAAATCCTGGAGTCGGCATCCTTTTATCGAACAGCCGATTTTGTGGAGAATGAACTGACACGACGCATCCGTCTTTATGCAGAAACCGCCGCGCTGCACAGTGCGCTAACCAGTCTGAATACAAACCATTTTGTGATCATCACGGGCGAGCCGGGCGTCGGTAAGACGACACTTGCGGAAATGATCGTCTACCGGTATCTTAAAGACGACTTTGAACTACTCTACGTGCTAGATGACGTCAAGGAGGCGGAGAAATTCCTTCGAAATGACGATTCCAAACAACTGATTTACTTTGATGACTTTTTAGGCAGCAATGGCGCTGAGATCAACAAAGCGCAGGGAAGTGAAACAGCGCTCCTTTCCATCATCCGAAGGATACGCCGCCATCCGAATAAACGCCTAATTTTCACCACCCGGGTTCATATCTTGAATACGGTCGTTGACCAGTCAGAGAAATTGAAGAGATCTCCCATCAAAGAAGGGAAAACTCTTTTTCATTTGCATGAATATTCCCAGGACATCAAGGCCCAATTGTTATTAAATCATATTGATGAGGCCCAGATCGATCCATCGTACAAAGACGTTCTCCGAGAAGAGGTGGTCTTTCAGTTCATTATCAACCATCTAGCCTTCAATCCGCGCTCTGTGGAATACATAACGCTGCCAGAGAATATCAAAGGATATACACCGAATGCATACCGGAAATTTGTCTTTGAAAATTTTAACAATCCGCTGGAAATCTGGGAACATGCCTATAGAAACCAGATCGGCCTCGGAGAAAGACTGTTGTTGAATACGTTATTAACTTTTGACGAACCAATGGAATTAACACTCCTGGAGAAGGCGTTCCATATGCGGGTTGCAACGGATGAAAAGGCCAGACATACATTGGAAATCAATGCCTTTAGAACGGCTCTTCAGCGCCTGGATAAAGGGTTTATTGTCTTTCAGTGGGGCAAAATAAACTTTATCAATCCGTCGCTGAAAGACTTCTTACTGAAGTATTTGAAAAACGATCCTACTGAAGTTGGCCTGATGCTCCATTCCATCAAATATATCCAGCAACTCTCGGAACCGTTACTTAAAATGGCAGGTGTGCAACGAGTTGGACTTTCAATTGCCTCTCGGATCGATATGCGGGATAACTGGATGGACTACACCCGCCCCGACTGCTTTGATCAAGATGCCATACGATTAGCCATCTTCATCTCGCGGAATTTTAGCATCGTCGAACAGGGAGATGTGCTTTTTGATATTGTAGAATCAATTAACGATTGGGAACAATTGCATGCGGACTATCAACTGAGCCAGGACTTTCTTGAATTCCTGAAACTCAATCGCAGTAATCATGAGATTCAAAGACTCCTGAAAGTCCGTACCACGGAGATTGTTGACGACTTATTTTCAAGCGAGCGGGACCTCACAAAGGCAGTTGAGCGGCTCAAGCAACTGAAAGATATTTTCCGCCTAGATTTCAAATCCTTTAATGTTGATACGATCGTTCGGCATTTGGATGACCTATTTAGCGAACACATCAGTAACGAAGTGGATTGGCTGAAGGATAATATTACGGATTTTGGTGAAGTAGTGGAAAAAAAGGATGATATTGAATATCTTCTGCAACGGATCAACGGATTGGGCCTTAGATATGAAGTGGAGATAAGCGATTTTGACGAAGATTGGTTTGAATTTATCATGGACAATCAGTTCCGGAGAGCAATGGAAAAAGACGATTAATTTCTTAGTTATCCTACCGTTTCACCTGAAGGTATCCTCGATGAGAAGAATAATAAGGCCTACAAACTTTTCAGAAGCTTCCGGCATTTTAAGGCAGACACTCAAATGGTCTGAAAATGCTTCTCAATCGATTCTAGCGCATCTTCCGGGTTTACTCTTGGTCTAAGATTAAGTGAATAAATTTAGTACAATGGTCATATCTGACTAGCGTGAATGTCACCTGGTAAAGTTACTGAAAAGTACTATAAACTATGCCTGCACCTCTTGTCTTACCAAGTCCAGCTCCTTTTGTTTAATTTGTTCCAGCATCACATATTTTATCCTGGCCAAGGCGTTCGCCAAGAGATGATTGGTTTCATTATTTGGGAGTTTAACAACCTGGCCAATAGTGGCCAATTGTGGATAAGGATCCTTCAAAGACGCCAGGAATTCATCAACCTGCCCGGTAGTGAACGTCTCAATTCGGGAGGCGAATAGTGAAATCCGTTGATCCTGATTCCAGGGTGTAACAAGGACCTTTATTAAAATTCCGGTATCGATCTCCGGTGAAGCTGCCCTATGGGCAAGCAAAAACCTTCCTATGCCTTCTTTAAGCAAATCAGACCCAATGAGACGTTCCCGATCAAAGGCTGCAATCAGTTTTACCAGGTCGGGAACATCGATCTCCGGGTCAAGAAACATAGCTGTCAAATCCCCGGGAGTCAATGGAAAGGTCGGGATCTTAGTGAGAAGGTCAGCCATCCGCCGCTTTAAAAACTTGGTTTTAAAATTTGGAAAATACTGGTTGATTAACGAGTAATTCTCTTCGCTCAAAGTAAGTATGGGTGTGTCCAGCAAGCCGCTCACCTTTTTCTCCGATAGATTAGTCAAGTCCAAGGAGTCATACTGGTAATGAATCGATTTCAGTAACATTATATACGGCTCGTCATGAAGATCCTTTAATTCGAGCAGATCGGCCTGAAAAGCGTCTTTCACGTCCGCTAATATTTCATCTTTGAGTTGCTCCATCGGCATTTTCGACAACTGCATTGCATTTTCTTCTTTGTTAAGGAAATCTGTCAGGGCCTTATCAATTTGGTTTCCCTTGCTTGCATAATGCATCATTACATTGTGCCAGGTGGGGACTATGCGGTCCACTTTCAGTAAGTGCTCGGCCAACACCGGATTGAGGATCTTATCAATATTGGTGACAATAGTAGAAGTCTTCTCAACTACCCTGGTTTTGATCTCATCTGAAAGCGATTCCATGTTCAATAGCTCCAGGAAATCGTCTTCCGGTTCGTCTTGCACGTTCGGCAGCAGTAAATATACGTTGACCACATATTGCTCCATATTCTTTTTAACGTATCCGATCAGCGGCCCACACCCAGATTGAAGGACGGTGTGGTAATGGCGCTGGTAGAGATTTGACTCCTCGACATTGCCATTTCTTTTTAGCATTAGTTGAATCATTGTCTTATTCAACGCATAATGATTTTCAACGTATACATGCTCCATCAAATCTTCAGGCGCTCTCGCGTCATCTATTACCGATAATTTTAGCTCCAGCAGGTCTACAAGCCGCCGTATTTTCTTTCGGTCCGATATTATAAACAAGAACTTCTCGTCATTTTCTAAGTATAATCGGAAATCGGGCGCATCCGCAACTTTTTTTATTTCATCGAGGTCACAATGTTCAACGATAAGGCGGCAGTATTGATATACTCTTTCGTCGGGAAAATTCGATCTTACCTTAATAAAATCCCAGACACCAGGCCAATGGAGAACTAACAGGCGCACAAATTTCGGAAGGTTGTCTGTTCGGTCAATGAATAAGTCCATAAATCGGACAGCATTGGCAGATTCCTTTTTCAGTAGACGAAAAACTTCTGTCAATTCTTCTTGCTTGATCCCCTGCTGTAAAAGGTAATCGATCAGATCAAAGTTCAATATGCTTTCTGTTTTAAAGTCCGTAAACCTTAATTTGGGAAGCAAATTGTGTATTTTCGCCAGCCGATGGTCAAAGATCGGTGTCGACTGCTGTTTGACGTCCAGCAAGAATTGCCTGTCCTCTCTTGTTATGCTCTCAGCGTAGAATATGGAAATATAGTCCTGGTAGTCTTCGTCAATGTACCCATTTCTCAATAGGATAGAAGTCAACTGTCCCATTGGTATCGTCGCATCAATCTCTACCGATCCGGCACTTACCAAATCTTTGATTTTAAGGTGACGCGCGTTCATTTTTTCTTCTTCCAGGGCCGCAATTTTCTCTTTGATCGTGTTACCCTGGTTTTTGTTCCACTCGGTGATCTGTGCCTCCCGATCGCGATATGACCATTCACTATCTACTGCCTCTTCTATATTGCTGAATTCAATGCCTAATGGTTGATTGTGGGTATATCTGTTGCTGTAATAGGCCTGATTGGTCATTATTACATTAAAGTATTCGTCTTCAACAGCCTGCAAGAGGGAAAACGTCCTGCCACCACCCAATCTGAGTGAATTAGGCTCATTTAGCCGTGCATACAGGTTGAGTATATATAACATTCTCAATTCCCTGATGCTCCTTATTTGCAACCTGTTCAACGTTTCCATCGATTTTCTTAGATCAGCAATTTTTGTGTCGGCATTGGCAATGTAGGCATTAATATGATCATTGTATTTCCCAAATATGTTATATAGGAAGCCAGTTCGGTTCGCAAGATCTACAAAATCCCGGGGATGAATATTCTTATAGACTACCATACCCATCAGCTTTTCCTGATCAAGCTTCTCTCCCAATTTCAATTGGTACACTCTATACTCATTCATGACATTATACAGCAGCCTCATATCATCTATAAACAGAGCGATGTCGTCTATGAGGCTTTCACTAATCTTGTATTTATAATCACTTACGATTCTCTTGAGCTTCTCGCTTGAATTCGATGAATTGATCACAGGGATAATAGGAATGATAAAGTCAAAGAACTTTGTTCTATCCTTGTCCTGGAACATCTCGTCTTTGACTGCATATATAAAGGCAACTTTTCGGTTTACCTTTTTCGACTTGTTAATCAGCTGATTGATCTCTCTTAATTTTGTGAAGATCTCGGTTTGCTCGAACCTGTCCAAATCTTCAATGATCACGACGTTGTAGCTCGTTACTTCAAAGAAATAAAGAATTTCATCCAAATGGTTATTCAGCGCAGACTTGCTAATGTTTTTTCCAATTTCAATTTCGGCGTTCTGCAGTTTAAGCTTGCTTATACTTACGCTGGTAATTGTTCGGATAGATTTATAGACTATACTACATAATCCGACCGTAAGAATGAGCAGGGACGACCATTTTATCGAGGTAGACAACCGTTCGGAAGTCGTCACATGCAGCTGTTCAAACAGTGGTTTTAGAAAAAAGAAGCCGACTACCGCCAGCCCCAGCAAGATAATCCGCGCACTATTCATCACTAGTTCCCCCTGGCTGACACTTCGAATCTTCTTAAACCTCGAGTCGGGTATCTTCTTGTCTTCTTCAAAGTAAAATATTTGTTGTAGAATGCTCAGCTCAATCTGACGGAGTAAATTTTCTTTGCCGGATGTGTTTTCGCCTCCAGCCGGCTTGTTGGCGCTGTCTTGTACGGGTGCCACTGTACTGTCTTCCTTAAATGTTGCCAAGGAGATGGGTAGGAAATGCAGCCCCTGATCCTGGTGCCTCTCTATATAGGTCTTCAGGATGGAGCTTTTGCCTGATCCATAGGGTCCCGTGATAGCTATGTTGAGGATATCGTTTTCCTCCCTTCGTTTTATAGCCCAATCAAGCGCCTGAATATATTCATCCACCTGGTCGGCATTGCGAACGGGTGACAAAGCGTGATAAGCCTTGTCGTCCTCGATTAAATTGATTGGGGTTAGTTTCTTCTGCAGGCGTTCAAGGAACTTTATTAACCCCGGTAGAGATTTTTGAATGATTTTTTTCATAACAGCAGCCAGCTGAGGATTTTAGCGGTTTAGGGATATGCTTTAACGCTTTTTAGGCGCGGTAAAGGACAATTGGCCAAAAAGATACCATTTTTTGCTGTTCCAACCTGTCAATTTACTATTTGATCGGGGAGGTCTTCTTTCCTTTTCGCTTTTCGCTGCCATAGCCCGTTTGATCAAAGGGAAGAGACAACTTTTTCAGGCTTCGATCTTATCCTTTTCCCATGATCTTGTTCTCCCCCTCCTCGGCCAGCACGAACTGCACTTTCCTACCACTCTTGCGGGCCACCAGGATACCCCTCGATATTAAATACTCCAAATCTGTCCGGGCAGTTTGATTGGCTACGCCAAATTTGTGCTGCACTTCGGTTACAGTAAAAACGGTCTTTTTTTCATTGAGGATTTCTTCGATCAGTACGATCTGCCGCTCGTTGTAGTCCGTGTTCCGCAGCAGGGTTAGCACACTTTTTTTCTCCCGATTCTTCCTGGCGATGTATTTCTTGAGTTCTTCGAGCGATCGTTGAATGCACCGGAGGTTATAGAGCACAAAATAGGTCAAATCATTCTCGTCTTTTTCCGTATGCTGGTAGGCCCGGGCGTACTGCGCCTTGGAGCCCAGGATGATCCGGGAGACCGACATGTACTCCATCAGCCAATATCCTTTCCGAATCAGGTACCAGTAAAACAACGCCCGCGCTGTCCTGCCGTCGGCGAAGGGATGGATATAGCCGATCAGGAAATGCAGGATGATCGCTTTCGAGATCGGATGCAGAAAGAACTCTTCCTTTTGCCCGTCGTTCATGAAGATGCAGAACGCCTGCATCAACTGCCCGAGGTCTTCGGATCGCGGCGGCGTGTGCAGCACCTCGCCTGTCTGCACATCGACGATCCGGACATCGTCGGTTGCCCGGAACGCTCCTTCTTCCTGTTTGTCCGCCAGTGTATCTTTAGTGATCAGCCGATGGAGCTGACAAATGCTACTTTCGGTAATGGGCGTCTTTTTGTTCTGCACGATCCATTGCATGGCCACATAGTTATTGACGATCATCTGCTCGCCCGTGTTTCGCGGCTTCCTGTTGCTTTCCAGCATTTGTTTGGCCAACCTGCGAGTCGTCGCTGCGCCTTCGAGCTGGCTCGAAGCAATGGCCTCTTCCATCAGGGAGCTGATCAGGTAGCGTTGCTTTTCTTCTGAGGGAATAATATCGCTGGCATCCAGGTTGCCGCCCAGACTCAGATCCAACTCGTGCAATTGTTGTTGCATGATTGAGGGAGTATTGATCCGGAGAGTGAACCGGCCTCCGCTATGAAAGTTCACAGTACGGTGTGAAATGCTCCGCTTTTTTTTGATCACCTTCCATACTCTCTTTGGATCCAACCCCCACTCCCCGGACAGATATTTCCATTTTTCCCAGTATGGATACGATGATTCATCAATTTCAGTGGCAACAGGAAACATTTTCTTAGCGATAAGCTCATCCAATATTTCTTCAAAGTCCTTAGTGGCTCCGATAAATGGCGGCCTCTCGATCTTTCTCATTTATTCCTAGTTTATACAAAATTAGGAGTTTATTGGCATTTTATTCCTAATATTAGTAATTTTAGGAATAATTATTACTTTACATAAGTATATGATTATAAGTATATTACAAAAAAACTGCATATTCTCTTCTCTGCTCGTGCAAGTAAAAAATATTCTTATGCTGCTTACTAACATCTATGGATTCAAACTATTATTATTAGCCATATCTCCTACTTTTTGAAAAGATAGGAAATATTAGCAATAGAAAATTATTATCGGAGTCATAGAGAGGTGGTGCATCCAAAGGTTGTCCTACTGCTCCGCTGTCTCTGCAGGAGGGGTAACCGGCCGAAGGTTCTGACCGGCATAGATCTGACAAAAGGCAGCAAACTGCTCCGGATGGGCCTGAAACTCCCGGTCCAGCACCTGATAACAGTTGGCCAGCACTGCAATGACAAAGGTAACGGGAGGTATAACGACTTTATTAGGGATCTCAGGGGCCCTGCCTTTCCTGTACTCCCTGATGATCCGGGTAGCATCACAGACAGTTATGCTGCCGGCTGGTTCAATCCAAAGCCCGGCATCCTCAAAATAAAAATACAGGCGATGATTGCAGATATGAAGGTTCCTGATCAGCTCGTTGATCCGTTTGGCGACTGCATAATTATAGCCTTTCTTTGTTGATTTATCGACGAGCTGAGTATATTTCATATGTGTGTTCAATATACTAATTCCTTCGCCATCCAACCAATACAGGAAACCGGATTTGCCCTTTTACCCGAAGTAATACTGCAGTAAACACCAGAAATAAGGCAGAGAAAGCGAATTACTGCTTCAGTTTCGTTACCGCTACCATTTTTGAGAACAGTCTTTCAGGTTGCCGGTGGCATCGAACCGGTATTCAAAGCGTCCGACCCGGTAGGTATCCGGGCCAACCGATACATAGCGGCCATGGTTGATCGTTGAAAACTCGTCAAAAGACATCGCCCGCGTGTAATGACATACTCGCAGCATGACGAAGTTGACGACGCCCTGATCGCTTGTATGAAGCGGGACGAACTCGTTATTCGTTGCGTTCGGTTAGCCCAGGCATCCGCCTGAGCATTGATCTCGGCCCGAGCCCGGCCGGGCTCGCCGGGCCAGTAAAACGCCGCGAAGCGGTAGTAGTCCAGCAGCCACTCCCGGTTGCGCTGTTTCCAGAGTTTAGCCCACTCATTGAGCCCGTCAGAGGCCTGGAAATCAACCAGCCAGCCGTCAATGAAATACAGGTACAGCTCGAGGCTTTCCACATAGATGATACCATCTTTATCGCCGTCTTTTATATGCAGCACCCGGGAAAGATAATCGAACGAAAGGGATTTGTTCGCGATGCCCTCTTTCAGGAAGCCTTCGGCCACGTAAGAGGGATAGACCTCTTCGAACCGGAACGAGCCAAGATATTCCTCCACCAATTCGGGCCGCAGCCGCGTCACGGATTTTTCGGTCAGGACAAAAACAATGTTCCGTGAAAAGATCTCTAGGCTCACCTGAATGATGCCGGCCTCTTTTCGTTTTGTATCGAAGTAACCAAACACCTGATCGGGATGGTAGCCCAGGGACTGGTTGATGTCATTGATCGAACCGTTGCCTGGCAGTTCGGTCAATTCCGAAAATCCGTCTCCATCCCGAAAAAACACACCACTGGACCCCGCTTTTTCAAACATATGATTCAGCATTATTCAATTCGTTTTTTTGTGTACGACATAGATAAGGGGTTTGGCGCATTTCCACAACCGTAAAAACACCTTATTTTCAAATGTCCTCCCGGAAACGCCTTTATTTCCAAAAGCGGTCGCATGCTGTTTATTTATTGTATTTCATTCATTCGCTTTATGATCTCATCCGCGTCTTTTTTATAATTTTTGCATATCAGCTCTTCCAGAAAAGCGTGGGCATCCTGACCCTCCACGCTCGTTCGAAACCTTTCGACCTCCGCCAGTCGATTTCGTAACAAGCCTTCCTGATAACCAGTTAGGGTGCCAGCAGCTCTTAGTTCGGTCTCCTTCTGGTTGTATTTCTCATATAAGGTCTCAACCAGTTTTTTTAATTTTTCCATTGTTTTAAATCAGTTGATATTGTTCAAACATTTTCTTATCGCTTGCTACCACCACCTTATTGTGCGTGGATACGGTCAGCCGATTAAAAACCTCGATCTCTCTTTGCGAACTTTCTTCAAACTCGATTGCCGCATCAGCGATCTCATGCTGCTCCTTCTGCTCTTTGGGTTCAACATTGCAGTACCGGGGTTTTCAGAGCAGTAAAATACGCTCTTTCCTCTTATGTTCGCTCTGCCGTTTTTTCGCATACTGATCCCCGAGGATTGGAATGCGTCCGGATTAAATCCGGGTCTTCCGATTCCCTGAGATTAAAGCGGACGCGAAAGAAGATGCGTTGGTTAAAATACGCCGCGGGATTGATACCAAATGTTTGTTGGAAAAGAATCGCCTTCCCGTAAAACAAGTTGCTTAGCTCTTCGTAGGATAAAGCGTCCAGATCCATGGAAAGCAAGGATTTTAGGCTGGCTTTGTATTCGTCGAGGCTAGGGTATTTCTGCAGATCGCCCGATATGTCATCTGCCCACTCTCTGTTCTTATGTGGTTCGTTCTTTTTAAAAACGTCTTACTAAACTAACAAAAATGGCAACCATTGTCAAATAATTTAGCATTATATTTGTCCACAAATTAAAAAATGGCGACCATTGTCTTTTCATAGTGGTTGTTTTAGCCGGCGCTCCGCATTTCGAAACACAAGCGACAATTGATCCAATGATGAATCTTCTTCAAATAAAAGTTCCGTGGTTTTCCGATGGAGTTTATTGGAACAATGTAGTTCAAAACTCCATTGGTTGTGCCATCGGCAGCATCGTCGCGATTGGCATCTCGATACTTATCTATTGGCTGACAATTCGAGCCGCGAATAATGCCACAAGAAAGGCAACTAGCACAAGCGAGACCAATCAATTAAGCGCATTTGCCTTGATGCTTGAACTCGCATTAGAGATGGCGACAAATCAAGTTAAAAACCTAAATGAATTTCTTGTCGGTATCCGAGCCCATCCTTCGACCTTTCCTATTCCCGCCGTGAATCCGCTAGCAAGGCTCAAGCGAATTACGGACACCATTTCTATCGAAAGTACCGGGTTAGTGTATATTAAATATTTCCCTAAGCAGAATGCGGCAAAATCGTTCACCAAAATCCTTGACCACGTTGATTATCTATATGCTGAGCTCAATGGATTGCAAGAAATGATAAAATTTGCTTCTCTGAACCATCAGGATCGATTGCAGCATTTTTCAGCTATTTTCGATCAAACTGACAAGTATATAATCGATAATATCATCATTCCCAATAGAACAGAAGACATCGCCAAGAGAATACGCAATCAGAAAGCTGTCTTCGTGAAGTCCAGAAGCTCGCCGGACGATATTGAGCCAATTCATAACAACTACTTTTCCCCGATCACTAAGCTACTAGCCGAATATCTGCGCAACGGTGGAGGACACAACTTATGCCCAATTGTTGTATTTGAGCACTAAAGGACTGGAAAATTATGGCTATATCATTGCAGGTTATTCAAAGTTCGAGAAAGAGCTGGAAGGAATCATCGCAAAAATAAATAAGAACTTGAACTCACTAAAAGAAATGTCGAATCCCCTGCTTATTAGTCAATTCAAAATACCCTTAAACTCTGCGGATTAAGCAGCAACCCAAAAAAGCCAAGGCCGTCGTGGACGCTACGCCATGGGGCTACAAAAGAACAATGCTCGGTTAAAGTGACGTGTATATGAGTGACGGTTAGTAGGCTTCGTTGACGAGACAATTGCGTTCAATTAGCCCCGTTTCGCCGGCCGGTCTTTGATAGCTGCCAGAACTCCTGACTTCAGGAATAGGACGCGGCTCCCCTTCTTGATGTGCGGCAGTCCCTTGTTCATCCAATCGTGGGGGGTTGACAAGGGATATTTTCAGATAGGCAGCGATTTCCTTTCGCGTCAGTAACGGTTCCTTGTAACCGGGCGATGGGATTGGCGTTTTTGGTAGCATAGCTTTAGTGCCATGCCTTGCCCATCGTCCTGGCAAAAAACCGCACCACCACTTCAACAATCTGCTTAAAAGTAGTGCAATTGGAAAACCCTCTCTCGTGCGTCGGAACGTCCTGCATTGATGATTTCCCTTTCAGTTTAGTATAAAGGTTCTCATGGAGAGGAAAATATACGTTCCTTTTGGCTCGAATGCAACGTTATCCTGTACTTTTAGCCCTCATAGGCTTCGTTGACCAGCCAACCGCGGCGGACGCGGGTGAGGGGGAACGGGAGCCGGCCGAGGAAGGCCGGGAAGCAGCCGGCAATGACGAAGGTTTGCTGGGTCGTCCGAATCGGGAGCCAGCCTCTCTGGTTGTCGACGGCCAGGAGGCCTGGGCAGAGAACTGCGCAGTACCGGCACCGGGGCTTTTCTTAAACCTACTAAAGCGTATAAAGTTCTTTGTGCAGTGCATCCAGGCATTCATTCACCTTGTCGCTGGTCGACTCATAGAGCGATTGCAGGTCTTCTGATTGATCCAATACGAATCTGGCTTCCGCAGCGCACACCGGGGCCAACCCATTGAGGACGTTGTCTATCAAATCACGGTTTTGAGGCAGCAGAAAAAGTTTATGCATGGTCGCAACTCTTGCCAGTTCGGCTCGTCGCTGCAAAGCACCCCCAGGTGGATGAGAATTCCCAGCGTATTCGTTGGCTTGAAAATAAGCTATTACGCCGCTAACATAATCATTCAGCTCAAAGAGTTGAGCAGCGAGGTCCTTAAGGGCCGGAATCTTGTTGGCATACAGAATATCCAGTTTCTTTCCCCTTACTACAAGTAATAAGCCATAACCGCAGTAATCGCAGCCGCAACAAAAGGCGATACGATGGAAGCAACTTTAAAAAACAGGCCTCCGGTTTGTGCATTGTCCATAAGCATTTTATTGGAGGTTGTCAGGAAAATCTTATCTTTCAACACTGACCACCTATTATGCGTAAAGGTCTTAAAAAAAAATTTACCAAACTACTGTTGCGCCATTACCTGAACGTCCCGAGCGACTGGATAATAGCTCTTGGAACTCCTTTTCGAAAAGGAATGCCATTTGCTGCCGTTTACAGCGAACCATTATGGCAAGAGGAGAATTTGACCGCCAAAGTTCGTTCTGTTCTACGTCGTCACTGGCTGCCTTCGGAGGAACGGATCCAGAAAGTCGCCGATGACGTATTCATTGAAAACATCTTTGGAGGAAATGAGGATTACGGTGACAAATTGCTCAACCTTATGACCTGGCACTATCAACAGCCTCCTCCTGCCACGGCTCTTCCCAAAGCAGACGAAGAAAAGGCATACAGTCTTCAGGTCTTTACCCAGTCAACCCGCGATCGCTTTAAAGATTTACATTTTGCACGTCTTCGTTTGCAACTGGCTGTCCGATCTCCGATGATCTGCACCCTTGCCTTTCCCATGGTGATCAAGATCCCGATCCTAGCGATAAGGTACTATGTAGACATCGACTATCAGCATGCTTTCGCCGCGATTCGAAAATCCGGCCATCCCCAGGCGGAAGGGCTAGTTGCTTATTTGTATGAGACCGCCTTTATACAGCAAAAGATCGCTATTGGATTTCATGAGTATTTACGACTGGTTCGGCATACGCGGGAACATAAAGAGCAGGCAATCCTGACAAAGGGAGAAGTAGATGCCCTCCGGGAGATGGATAATGTACTGAGTCTCCTGAAAGCTTCGTTGGAAAAAATGATTGCACTTCTTGGCCTGGCTCATGGAATAACCAATCTTACCGAGCAAAAAACACATACTAAAAAAGTGGCCGCCTTAAAAAAAAGGCTACCTGAAGCCACCTTATCATTGGAATATTGGAAGCTGATCGAGGAATTTATTAGTCCAGAGAATCTGGAGGTACTCAACAATTTCCGGAACGGCTTATTGCATAAGCGGGGCATAAGTGCCTTGCAACCCCACAGTTATGTCGGCAAGCCAGGAAAAGACACCCCTTTTGATGAAATATTCCAACCTTTGCACGAACAACATGCGAAAAACACGATGGTCTTCCTTTGCACATTAGCCATCCTCACTGATCAATTGGTCAGACTCGATCCTCCGTCAATGGAAGAACAACTGGCCTTTTATCATTTCGCAAGCCAAGCGGACCCGATTCCTCATCAATTCATGCCAGTTGACGAATCTTGATACCTTACCAGGATGAAAGGACCACTCAATTTGGAATTACATATTCAATGCTGTTCTTAAAACTCAGGGCGAATTTATTCATCATTATCCAGGACATTTTTAACTCGCTCCCTTTCATGCCTTTATTTTCGACGGCAATTACACTGCCGTTAGAATTGTAATTCAGGTTGGATTTGAATGCCCCCATAGTGACCGCCGGAAGCAAGTGACCAGTGACAATGAGATTGCTGTCTTTGATTCTACAATCGAGGAATATCTTATATAAAGCCGTTACGTTTCCATCTTCCTTTTCCCCGTCTTTAAGATCGGTTCGAATGGTCTTAAAAACGCTATCATATTTCTCGATACTGTAGCCCTGGTCCAATAACTGGTTCATGGCCTGACGAAAAGTACAATCTTTAATAATTATCGTCGTCGCACGTTTTGGAGCTTCTTGCGCCTCGCAAATCCTACTAGTGGCCAGAAGAAAAAACAGTATCAGTTTCATGGTCAAACGTTTTGAGCTTATTGTTTGATGACACCTAGATCTCAGAATTCCTTCCTCAAAGTTACCGGCGAAGCGTCTTTTTCAGCCGCTCCTGATCCGGAGTACCCATATCTTCCTCATAAATATTAAAAAGCCGATTTTCCGTCATTTCAATAATATGATCCTGCATATTCACTTCCGTTTTATCACCAATGTGAATTTTATATAAGCATAATTTCATCGGGGAATGTCTTGCACCAAATTGCAGGCGGATATCAATTTCATAGTTATGCTTATGCAGCACATCCCTATTGATGATAATTTTAAACTGACTATCAATCCAATTTCCATAGTAGATCGTTTTAGCCACTGGATCTTTAACATAATCTCCGGGTCGCTGTAAATCGTGTTCCCGAGATGTCAGGACCGTGGACCTGAAGTACTCAACCGGAGCGCCATGCGACGTAAAGAGTCTATAATGTATGTCAAAATCATTTTGAAATGGCGATTGATTCCTGAATACGATCGTGCAGTTTAGCTCAGCCAAAACTTCCGATGCTATCGAATAACTATCCAATCTTAAATATGCTTCAATATTGGGAAAGGATATCTTTCGAAATTGCGCTTCAATATAGTGATGGGGAGCCGCCTTCGTCTGCCCATCCAACCGCATGTAATATTTATCCTGGAGCTGATGAGGTGAATATTCGCTTCGGGGAATATCAAACAAATATACGTTTCCGGTGCCTGCAGAGATAGTCAGCATGATGATACCCTGGGGCGAAGGAATGATCAAATTGGCAATCTTGGCCATGAAATCGTCTTTCCTATAAAGCTTCTCCAGTGGCGTTAACTTTGAGGGTCCGCCCACATTAGAAGGTGCGCCCCAAATGATCATGCCGCCCTCTGAGTTCAACATCCCACAAATCGTTCGCAAAATATCCTTTTCCCGCTCCTTCATATCCTTTTTATCGTTCGGTCCGGTTTCGTAGGACTTGAATTCCATTTTGTCGCTTTCTTCCCGTGGCTCTAAAAAAAAATCTTCGATATCTTTAATAGACAGGTCTTTGAACTCTCTACCGAACAGGGTTTCTGTAAATCGCATATGGACAAATATTTCAATTTTAACGTTTTTCTTCTAATATACGAGTCGGTAGCCGTCATAGGTATATTGACGGTTTAGAAAATATCAAAAGCGGTGACGGCTTCTGCCGTCGGTGGCTGGGGTGCTGCCTTCACCCGCTCCTCCTTGTTTATAAAATAACGCTCAACAGTCTTCTTGATGTGGGAAAAACCGTTCTCCTCCAGAAAGGTAAGCAGGCCATCCCCGTCGTAGTGGGTGGAGAGTTTCCTGGGTGCATACTTCTTTTGTCCTTCCAGAAATTTCTTGCCGTCGTCCCAAAATCCGGCAGAGGTGATGTAACAGGCTCTTAACTTAAACCCAGCCTCCAACTCTTTTGCATATTGCCTTTTCGCGAACTGCAGGGTCTTTCCGAAGAACCAATTTAAGGTGTTTTGCGTATTGGTGTCGCCCACGGGAATCCTGGCTTCTGAAGAATAGCCCTTTAGCTCCACAACCACAATCTCCTTTGGGTTACTTGACTGAATAATATAGTCGTATTCGTATTTTTCTTTGCCGCCACCGGGTAACTTTTCGGAGAGGGTCTGGCCCTGGAAAATCATCGCGTCCGGATAGACTAACTTAAAGACAGGATAGAATAAATATTCAAACAGCGTCCCCTTTAAATTGGAGAGGTTTTCCTCCTGCCCGGCCGCCCGTATCGCTTTCAAGGATTTCGCGACGCGCTTTTCGGTCTCATTGCTGTCTTTAGCAAATATCCCTTTCTGTGCATTGCCGACATTATCCAGGATTTCGTGGATCCTGGTTCCAAAGATGGCGTCGATATTAAATGATAAGAACCCCAGGGCGCGGAGTGTGTTCAGGGCCTGGTCAGAGATGTCGTTGTAGAAAACGATCGGCAGAACCTTGCGCGTACCACGCTTAACACTGTTCAAATTGATCTGCACCCTTCCCAGGAACCCATCGACATCGTATTGCTCATAGGGCCGATGGACAACGACATCGAGCACCACGAGCGTCTGTTTTTCGATCACGTCCGCTTTTGCCCCCAGGGTTGGGTTAATACCGGTGGTCTTGGTATAGCCGTAGGCGTCCCAGGGCAAATTATTGTGCGCCGTCCCTTTCGAAGGAGAAAGCTTGTTCCGGTACATCGTCTTGAGGTTGTCAATGACATTGACCTTCCGGAGCCACTTTAAGATGTCAGGTAAGAAAACACAGTCCAGAACCATCTTCGAATAATGATCATCCATGACGGTCGTATGAAGTACTTCCGGCATCCCACTATCGATCAGGTAGCGGACGCTACGATCGTCTGTCTTCATGACAATTAGCTTTAATTGATCCAACATCAGAATCAGTCCATTCAGCATGCTATTCTTGGAGGAACTGTCTTCTAAAGGTGACGAACAGATCTTTAGCGCCTCATAATAAGAAAGAATGCCTTCATTGACTACCAACGCATCCAGCACCCGGGCCAGCGGGGGCCGGTACTTTTCACAGATCGGTCTGATCGACGCAATGTCAAGACTCCTTTCGGGTGTAAAATAGATAAATTGACCTTTGCCGAAAGTCGCCGGTCTAGACGACCGGATAAGCCCTTTGTCGGCTACCCGCTGTATCAGCTTCCTGGCGTGGGGCGGCGACACCTGGAACCGGGTACATAAATCGTCAACGATCTCCCGGCCGGCTACGAATTTTCCCTCCCGGACTATGGTCACGATATGTTCATCAAATTCATTGATGGTCCTCATGCAGGCAAAAGTACCGATTCTGTCACACTGCCCTTATAAATTCTATTTTTCCTGAAAGTAACCCATTGTCAAATTTTTTGATGAATCTCATCATGCCACATAAAAATTTTAACATCAATTACTTACATATACTTCTCCTGGTGTATGTTAATCAAATCCAGGGCAAAATTGTCACAAGGCAGAAAAACAGACTGTGCGGAGGGCGTAAAAGAGACTTAGTTGAGAGCGACATCGGTCCCCCTGTCGGGCATTCGATAAAGAAGTTGCCCTTCTTCAGCGCGGCGATGATTTCGGGGTGGGGTTGTTTTTTCGGCATAGGACCCGTTGGTTTTTTTAGGGTGTAAGTATACAGGTTATTACTTGGGTATTTACCCGTTTTTAACGGTAAAATATGTTACGACTCATACGCTTCGTTGACCAGCCAGCCGCGGCGGACGCGGGTGAGGGGGAGCGGCAAGCGGGCCTGGAAGGCCGAGAGGCTGCTGTTGATCGTGTATTCCCCCTGGCGGGTCTGGAGCTGGCCTTTGTGGCGGCGGACCTGGTGGAGGTCAGTGTAGCGGATCGGGACGTACCGGGCCTGGGTCTTGATGAAGAAGAAGTCGAGGGGCTGGGGTGGGCTATCGGGATCGGACAGGTGGTTCCAGATCTTCCGGACCTGGCTGGCGCGGTAAGGCGGTTGGAGGTGGGCGTCGAGGACGGTGGGCAACTGGTCGGTGCATTTTTCGGCCCGGCCGGAGAGGAAGACCACGCGTGTCGGCCTGTGTTTCGCGGAGGTGGCCACCAGCTGGTAGTCGCTCCACTGGCTGATCCGGATAAAGAGCCAATCGATCGGTTCGGTTGCTAGCAACAACTCTGCGGCACTTACCTGTGGGGCCAACAATAGCCGGGGTGGGCCAGGCCGGTCAAGGAGAAGCGCACTGAGTTCCTGGGCGGCCGGCGCGTCGGTATCGATGAGCAGGATGGTTATGGGAGGGGGCATTGAGGTTGGCTTTGATGAGGACGAGTATCCCGCTATCCCTCGACGCGGGTGGGGTGGCGGACATCGGCTTTGTGAACGCCCACTTTCCGGGCGGGGGCTTTTTTCTCGGGCCCGATCAGCACGAACTGTTCCGGTAAGGACTGCCGGTAGTTGTCCCCGATCGGCAACTTGTGGTCGGGGCCATAGACGTAGCGGTTGTCAAAGGCGGTGATCCAGGCCAGGGCCACGATGTAGGCCCGGTGGATCCGGTAAAAGTCCCCCGCGGGTAGCAGCTCTTCGAAGCGCCGGAGCGGCGACAAGGTCAGGTACGTGCCCGTGGCCGTCACGATCCGACAGTAGTTCTTACTGGCTTCGATGTAGTGGATGTCCGCCACGTGGATCTTCTGGTAACGTCCCTGATGACGGATGAAAAAGCAGGTACTCGTTGTTTTTGGCATAGCTCGTTTTTTAAAAACAACCGGCCGCAGTAGAAACTGCCCCGGGGTAGTCACATGAGAAAACTGCGGACCGTGTCCGCCTATAACACTAAACACCATCGTACGGTCTGCGCTTAAACACTTGAATGACTTGTGGCATCCAAAGCTCAGCGTCACATGAGAAAATAGTTGCCTATAAAACAAGTGCCAAGGCCATCCCTCCAAAAATCGGGGTACCTTTTTTTTATTTTTTTCGATTCGGGTTGACCGTTATGGTGCTGCCGGGACGGCCACTGGAGCTTGGGTACCGTCCGACG